>Ga0326727_10016244_pt1 | contig 15767 bp, 15 predicted proteins | sample MB2enrmetagenome_FD_207643 | JGI IMG/M metagenome (GOLD analysis project Ga0326727, IMG submission 207643) | Lab enriched peat soil microbial communities from McLean, Ithaca, NY, United States - MB29MY | ecosystem: Environmental > Terrestrial > Soil > Wetlands > Peat | place: USA: New York... | reverse complement strand
TCGTCGTCATCAGTGATGCACCGTCCTTATTGTGTCCATGGTCAGATGAAGGATCGTCAGCACCGCCGCCAGCGCCGCACCGATCCCCGCGGTGCGCTGCAGTGCCGCCTCATGCTTTTGCAGCCTGCTCTCCAGCTCCTGGATCTTTCCCTCGTTCCCGTTGCCGACGATCCAGCGCATGTGGGTTTTCAGTTCGCCCAGGTCCCGCAGAACTCTTTCTTCAAAGCTCGTCATCCTCACACCACCAGGTTCAGAACCGTCGTATAGGGCGAGTACTGCGGAGGCGTGCTGCCGTCGTACTGCCGCAGATAGAACGCCTGTGTCACTCCGGTATTCGGCAGCGTGAAGGTCTGAGTGGTGAAGCGACCCACCAGGTTCTGGTTCACCGCCATGCCCCATCCCCAGTCTCCTTCCACGCGAACTTCAAAGCCGCCGCCCTCAATCGGAGCCGTTCCCATATCCAGCGAGAGCGTGCTCGAACTCCACGCCGTCACCGTCGCATCCGGCAGCCCCTGCGGACGCTGCGAGACATCCTCTCCCAGCGCGCTCGCCACCACCGTCAGCAGCGCATTGCGCTTCGCCTCGTGATATCGCACCGCCAGCGGCTTTGCCGCTTCGTCCGCAAAGCTCACCTTGAAGAACGCATACGCATCCGCCAGCGCCTGGAACTCGATCTCCACCTCGCGCACGATCACTGCGCAGTCGGGGCCCCAGCTCAGCGAGATCTGCCACCGCTCGCCCGGATTCACATCCGTCGCTCCCTGCGGCAGCGCTCCCGCCCACGCCTGGTACGTGCCGCTGTTTCCTGCCTGCGTCAGGTCGTCCAGCAGAGCCCGCGCCGCCTGCTCGCAATCGAGCGAAGTTCTCGGAGGCGGAGCCAGCACATGCGCCACCATCGCCCGCGTCCCCGAGCCCTCGCTGTTCGCCAGCGCCTGCGCGCTCGCCGCGTCCGTCACCCGTCCGCAGGCCAGTCCCTTCGCGCGATAGAAGACCTCGACCTGCTCGCCCGCTACCGGCTCCGTCGCCGTCGTGAAGTGCAGCTCCTTCGAGGTGAAGTAGCACTCTGCTCCCGCCGATACATCGCCGATCAGCCGCGTCCTCCACGCCTGCCCCGGAGGCGCCGATCGCACCCACACCGCGCCCTGGTTCGTCGCCTCCGCGTGTCCCAGCGTTGCCGCCAGGTTCGCTCCCCACATCGCGCAGTAATCTCCGAACGCCGCTACGTTCTGGCACGTTCCGTCGTAGATCACCGTCTGCGACGCGCTCGTCGTCGCCGCATTCGTCGGATCGATCTGCCGCATCGTCAGCACGATTCGCGTCAGCCCGTACCACGCCTGCGACGTCCGCGCGCTCAGCCCATTGCAGATGCTGCTCGAATACACCTGCCCCGTGCGGATCGGCTCCGGATGAAAGACCAGCGTGCGGAATTCATACAACTTTCCAGCCTGAACCTGACCCACCGCGGCCAGCGCAGCCCCGTCAACCACCGGCATGATCGCTCCGTTGCCGATCATCACCCCGGCCAGGCAGTCGCTCACCGTGTCTCCCGTCCCGCCGTTGAACAAGCCACCGAAGATCCCCGTCCCGCTCGTGTAGCTGATCCCCGTCTGCTCCAGGATCAGCAGTCCGCCAATCTCCATCCGGTCGCGATAGCGCAATGCGACTCCCGCCGAGCAGCTCACGCCCGCGCCGGTAAAGCTCAGCGGCGCGCTCGAGTCGTTCACCCACTTCGTCGCGTCCAGCGACATCGCGCTGAAGTCGTCCTCCACCAGCACCTTCGTATTCATCTCAAACGGACTGACCGAAAGATCGAAGTAGTCCGACGTTCCCAGCGCCGTAAAACAGTCGCGCACATACATCGAAGGCTCATTGCCGCCGATCACCGTGATGTCGTTGGCCGTCGCTCCGCCGGTCACTAGCTGCAGCGCCTCCGGCACAAATCCCGGATCGCCATCGCTCAGCGTCCGAGTCACCGCGCCCACCGGAGCCAGCGCCACCGCGCGATTTGCCACCGTCAGCACCGCCCGCGCGCAATCGGCAATCTGCCCAGCCGCCGCGCTCCAGCGCTCGCCCGTCTCCACCGTGATGCTTCCCGTCTGCGCCACCGCCTGCACCGCCGCCAAATTCAGCCCCGGATCGGCCTCATTCGCCAGCGCCGAAATCGCCGCTCCCGCCGTATCGCCGCCCATCGCCGCATGCTCGCTCAGCCGGAGGCGATCCAGCGCCGTCATCTCTCCCACCGCCTTCAGCCCCGCGCGAAACAGCGGCGCGCCCTTCGACGCTCCCGCCGGCGTCATCTGTGGAGCCTCGGCCAGGTATCCGCTGAACCACAGCGTCCCGTCGTCGCGATAGAGTCGCAGCTTGCTCCCCGCCACTGCCTGCAATCCAGCGCCGCACACCAGGCCTGCCGTCAGCGTCGGCGCCGCGTTCAGCTTGCGCACAATCTTCGGCGGAGCGCCCGCATCGAGCAGCGCCGTATAGTCGCTCTCGCCCGCGCCATCCAGGTTGTCGATCGTCAATCTCATCCCAGTTCCTTTTGCGAATCGCTGCCCCACTCAAGCCGACAGGTAGCCCGTTCAAGCCCTCTTTTGGCTTGAGCGGGGCAGTTGCCTTTGCTCTCTCGATGGAAACCACAACATGGAAACCACACGCTGGAAAACACAAGATGGAAACCACAAGGGTGCCCCACCCTTATCCGCCGCATTTGCGGATAGGGTGGGGCAGTTGCTCTTGCCTTTGCCTTTAACCTTGAAACCTGCGAAACATGTGAAACTTTGAAACCTCGTCTCTTAGTACGCTGCCGTCCCTGCCGCCGGCACATACGAGCGATAGCACACCACGCTCTCGCCGTCGTTCGCGTCCGTCGTAGATAGCGCCTCGAACTCGGCGTGCAGCAGTGTCGAACCCACTCCGTTCCCCAGCGTCATCACCGTCTCTTCCGCATCGGCCGCAGCCTGCAGTCGCGGATAGTAGTAGTACACTCGCCCGCCGCTGCTCTCCTCCATCACAAACAGCGCCGACCACTCCTGCAGGAAGCTCGCGCCCTCGCGATCGACGAATGCAACCACCTTCTGAATCTTTGCTCCGCTCGCCGGAGCTCCGCCCAGCAGCGGCGCATCCAGTTGCAGACCCGCCGGAGTCACCGCCGCAACGCAGCCCACATTAAAGCTCACTCGCCGCACCGCATCGCAATCCAGCGACGCCGTGTTCACCGCAAACCCTCCCGTGATCCCCGTTCCCAGCGCCGTCATTCCAGCCGTGTAATCCACATCCACCACCACCAGCTCGCCCACCGAGTAGTTCCCCGACGCGCCGCCCGGCAGCATGATCATCGTCGCTGTCGAACCCGTCGCCAGCGCCTGCGCCGTCTTCGCCACGCCTCCCGAAGCCTTCGCCTGCGTCCCAGCGCTATCCAGCACGTTCATGTGCTCGGAGCCCGCCGCCACCGCCATCTGCAGCTTGCCCCACTCGCAGAAATCCAGGCTCACGCGCGCGTCCACCTGCTTGCGGAACTGTGTCTGCACGACTCCCGCCGCTCCGCTCCGCACTGTTCCCAGCGTCGACTTCGCAGTCCGCTTGAAGTTGCGCACCCGTCCCAGGCTCACCCACGGAGCCGAAGGCGCCGTCGGATCGAAGCTCACCGAAGGATCGAAGATGCTGGGCGCCTCCGTCGACCGATTCACCGGAGCAAAGAACGCCCTCACTTCGCCGAAGTACTCCTGCATCTCCCGCCGATCCATCAACCCACCTCCGGGAAGAAGAAGACGCGAATTGTCGCCGTCTGCTCGAGCACGCCGTCCTTATCGCTCTCCGGAGCCATCGCCGGCAGCGTCCAGAAGATGTTCGTTCCCAGCGCCGCCGGCGGAGTCTGCGTGTAATCGCACTTCGCCGCAAAGCGCGAATGCACGATCTGCCGCAGCTCCGCCGCCATCGCCGTCACCGTGCGACCGCGATCGGCGCGCATCATCGCATCCGTTCCCTTGCTGGCATAGCTCACCTTGCAGTCGAGGAACATCAGTCCCGTCTCCGCCGTCACGTACTCCGCTCCCTGCCAGCTCAACAGAAAAGCCTCAAGCACCGTCTCTGCCGGAACCGGCGTCTCGTTCTCCACTGCAACCACCGCCGGACGCGTCACGCCATCCAGCGTCACCGTTCGCGCCGGATTCACCGTCGCCAGCCTCGCCGCCAGCGTCTTCAAGAATGTGTCCTTTGTCGCCTGCATCTATGCCTCGATCTCCAGCTCGTAGAGCAGCGGCTCCCCGCCAAACCACTTGATCGTCACCGCCGTCACCCGATACTCGCCTCCGCTCGCGCGCAGCATCGCCGTCTCCAGCGCCTCTTTGATCGCCGCCTCGCTCGCGCCATCGCCCAGCGTGCTGTTCAGCGCGCGCCGGACCACCGCCGCCGTCGTGATCGCCAGCAGCGAAGATCCGTTCACATTCGCCTGCAGCAGCACCGGCTCCATCTCCGCCTCGCCCGTCAGCGGAGGCGCAATCGCCAGCCCGCTCTGGCTCCCCGCCGTCGCCGGCTGTGCCATCAGCAGCCCGGCCTTCCCTGCTCCCAGCGTGCGCAGCATCGCCTTCGCCGCCAGCTCCAAACCCATCACTGCTCTCATAGCGACAACCTCTGCGCCACATACGGAGCCAGCAGCCTTCGCACATCCGCATCGATCAGCGAATCCGAAAAGTACTGCAGATACATCCGGTCGATCTTCTGCCTGGAAACATTCAGCGCCGGAGTCGCCAGCGCATTCTTCACCAGCTTCGCCGTCGCCTGCTGCACCGCCTCCGGCGCCGACGCGTAACCGGCCGTGTACGTCACCTCCAGATCGCTCAGCGCGGGAGAGAGCAATCCATCGCACACAATCACCTCGCCCGACTGCGCGTCCACATCCAGCGAGCTGACCGCAATGTTCACCCACACCGCCGGACTCACAAACACCTGCGCCAGCTCCGTCGCCAGATCGTTATCCGTCGCCAGTCCATCTCGCCGGTATCGTCCGCGCACCAGCGTGATCGGCGACGAAACCCCATTGACCGAAGCCAGCGGCAGATAGCTCAGCCTTACCGTCCGCGACCGCCCAACCCGGAAGCGTTCAACATACTGCGCGATCCCGAAGCCTTGCCTCCGGCAATGCGCATCCACCAGGTCAGACGCTGCGCTCACCAGGTTGTCCGGCGTCGTCTCCTCCAGTCCAAACAACACATACTCATCCGCCGACAGATATGCCATCGATCCCTCTTCTCCAACACCAGAAAACCTCAGGGTGCCCCACCCTTGCCCGCGTCTTTTGCGGGTAGGGTGGGGTCGTTGCTCCTGCTTTTGCTCTTAACCTTCGAAACTTTCGAAACCTCCGAAACTTCCGAAACCTTCGCCGTTCCTACCTCACCACCGTCACCTGCGCATGGGCGTAGTTGGCGCCCTTCACCACCACTGCGCCGAACTTCACCACCATCAACTGCCGTGCCAGAGTGCCCGTCAGTCCCAGCTGGAAGACCCGCGGATTCACATCGCTCAGCCAGTGATACTCGATCAGGTCCTCGGTCACGATGTAGGCCGGCAGCTGCGCCGAACCGCTTCCCGGAGTCCCGGTGTAGCTCAGTGCCCACTCCGGAATCAGCGGCAGATCGCCCGCCTGTGTCGAGAGCGTCTTCACCGTCATGCCGCCCGAGATCTGTGTCGTCGAGAGCACTACGTTGAACTCCGTCTTCATCTCGCGGTCGATCAGGTCCAGCAGCACCGGATTGGCGTAGATTGCCGTCGGCCGCACCTCGTAATTCGAGTTCGCCACCATCTGCGCAATCTGCGACTTGATTCCGTCCACGATGCTCTCCGTCGTCGGAATCGTCGCCGTGTTGCCGCCGGCCGCAATCTGCCCCGCCGCGCCAAAGTACTGGAAGGTCGCCGGCGTGCTCAGCGAGGTATCGTTGCCGTTCCACAGCGCAACATCGTGCGTGCGCATCAGGCCCGTCACCGAATCTGCCAGATCCTTCGCCTGCAGGAAGGCAAACTGCTCCTGCTGATTGCCCAGTTCGATATCGAACAGGTTGTAGTTGATCTGCGAGACCAGCGCCTTCAGCGGAACAGAGCGCTCCACCCGGGTCGGCGAGACCAGAGTCGCCGCGATGTTTCGCGGATCCATGAACCCGTTGGCCGCCGTCGGGGAGGCGATAGCCGTCTCCTCGAAATAGCGCGACGGATGTCCCGTAGCCGGCACGTTCTTGATGCGCTGCCCGAAGGCTCCGCGACGCCGCACGATGTCGAAGATCTCCTTCTGGTAAAGATCGATTTCGATCGCGCCCGGTCCCATGTAATCCGCAGCCGCATGCAAATCCACAAACTGTGTATTCATTCCTCTCTCTTCCTCCTGCCGGTCTCTCTCACCGGCGCCATCGCTATGGCTCTTTGTTGAAGCCTTGAAACTCTGAAACGATCGGTCGTTTCCCCTCACCACACAGGTGCCCCACCCTTACCCGCGTATTCTTGCGGGTAGGGTGGGGGTAGTTGCCGTTGCTGTTGCTCTTGCCTTAAACCTTGAAACCTGTGAAACCTTGAAACTTTGAAACCTCGCTCTACCCAATCGCTCCCGCCCGAGCCAGCTCCCCCTTCACCGCGATCCGCTGCTCGATCGTCAATCCGCCCAGTGCGCGCTCCAACGTCTCCGGATCGATCTGCACGCCCTCATTCAGCCCGCTCTTTGCCAGCAGACGGCTCACCAGCGTCCTGCGCCCGCCGCGCCGCTCCGCCGCCGCCGAGACCTTCTCTTCCGCGCGCTCCGGATGCTTCTCCACCACGGCGATAATGCGATCGATCTTCTGATTCAGCGCCTCGTACTGCGCCTCCAGCTTTCCGATCACCTGTTCCAGCGCCTTGGCCGCGCTGCTCAACTGCGCGGCGCACTCTTCGAGCGGCTTTGCCTGCTCGTTGCTCTCCTCGTTCATCTCGTCTCCATAAGAAAAGCCGGCTCATCGCCGGCCATCTGCATCAACCAATCAATTCCTGGAGCCACTCATTCCAGGGCGCCCCACCCCTACCCGCGTCTTTTTGCAGGTAGGGGTGGGGTAGTCGCGCTTGTTCTTGTTCTTGCTTTTGCTTTGCCCTTAACCTTCGAAACCTGTGAAACCTCTGAAACTTCCTAAACCTTGCCTTTCCCCTACACCAACTCCACGCTCGTCCCCTGGTACGCCGCTTTCTCCCTTAGCAGCATCGCAGCTCCCGTGAAGGTAAACTCGGTTGCCACCCACACCGGAGCCTCCGCATCCACCACTCTCACGTCGGCGATCTCGTAACTCATGCCCAGTTCGCCGCGCCTGCGCTTCATCTCTGCGATCACCTCGGGAAAGTCGTGCGCAAACAGGTAGCCTTCCACCTCTACGCTCTCACCGTCCCCTCCCAGCGGACGCATTTCCGCTGAGGTGATAATTCCCACCTTCAGCCGTGCATCATGACGATCCAGCTCCGGCGCGTAGTCCACCGCCATGCCCAGCAGCGAAGGCAGCGCCTGCTCCGTCGCCTTCGCCGTCAGCATCACCCGATGTCCTCTCGCCCCGCTCGGAGCCCGGTCACTGGGCGCATTTGCCACCGTCAGCCTCCCCCGAAAGCCGCGCCGGTTGGGATGATCGCCCACCTCCGGCATCTCTAAAGCCATTGCTTCAAGTCGAGCTCTCATTCTTCCTCCACTACCCCGGCAACTCTTCATTCGGAGCCGGCAACGGCTCGCTCGGGCCGAGCGGCTGCCATCCCCGCGCCGCTCTCGCCTCGTTCACCGTCAGCACCCCACAGTTCAGCAGAATCTGATCGATCTGCGCCTGCTCCAGCGGATCGGTCGCATCCAGGTCGAGGAAGACGAACTCCAGGTCATCCCATCCCAGCCGCTTCGCAAAGGCATCGCGCGTAATGTGCTCGGCCAGCAGCCGCGCCGTCGGAACGATCGCCGTGCGGAAGGCCAGATCGATCTGCTCCTCGGCCGTCGAGCGGTTTACATCCGCCTCCAGCCCCAGCAGCAGCGGAGGCAGATCGAAGGCGCTGGCAATCACCCGAATCAGGAACTGCTGCCAGGCCAGCCGCAGATCCGCATCCGTTCCCACGCCAAATCGCAGCACCTCCGGCTTGTTCTCCGCCGTCAGAATCGGCACCTTGCCCGTCCCCTCGATCTCGTCCTGCCACCAGCGGATCAGTCTCTCATGCTGTCCCGGATCGAGCTCCTGCATCCATAGCGCATACTGCACGACCGAGTTGCTCGCCAGCTTCGCCGCAAAGCGATGCGCCCCCAGAAACTCGTGAATCGTCTCGAACGCAACCTCCAGTCGGCCCAGCCCGAAGGGCGTATAGCTCCGCGCGTTCAGCCGGACGTAGCTCAGCTCGCAGTCCTTCAGCTCCACTCGCTGCCCGGTCGCCGGACTCACCTGCACGTAGCGCACGCTCTCCGCCGATCCGTTCCAGTCCGCCCGCATCTGGATCGTCGCCCCATCCACCGGAAACAGCTCCAGCGGTCTGCGCTCATCGCCGGTCAGCCGCAGCTCCATCGCCCCATAGCCGCCCACGATGATGTCATCCAGCACCTGCTCGCAGAGCGAACGGAACGAGTCATCCGGATTCGGTTGCTCCATCGTCTCTGTCAGCACCTGAATCCGCCCGCGCATCTCCTCATCCACCACCCGCCCGCGCCTCGGCTGAATGCGCCAGTTCATCCCCGCCACCCGGTCCTTGATCGTATTGATCGCCTTGCGCGCGATCGGCGTCTCGGAAAATCTCCGCAGAGCCTCCGGAGTCCGTTTCGGCAGCAGCTCCGACCGTCCTCCGAATCTCTGCAGAATCGACGGCAGCGGCGCCGTCCTCCGCCGCGCCGCCCGCGACTCTCCTCCGCCCACCATCCGCCGCACCGGCTCCCAGATCCTCTCCGCAATCTTCATTCGCATCCTCGCCCAAAAGAAAAAGGACGCCGCAGCGTCCGTACAAACCTTAGGTTTCGCAGGTTTCGGAGGCCGGGTGCCCCACCCTTACCCGCGCCTTTTGCGGGTAGGGTGGGGCAGTTACCTTTGCTTTTGCCTTTGCCCTTAACCTTTGAAACCTGCGAAACCTTGAAACTTTGAAACCTTGCTCTCTACATCCCCATCCTCTGTCTCACGCTCATCGCGATCCTCGGCATCTCCGCCAGGGGAGCCACATGTATCCCGCTCTCTGCCAGCGTGTGCAGTGCGAACATCGTCGCCTCGTCCTCGTGATCCAGCTCGCTCTCCACGATCGCCGTCAGCGCCGTCTCCGCTCCCTCGACCCGTTTCACCCCCGCGCTCAGCCTCGGATAGCTGAATGCCAGCGCCTTCGCCGTATTCAACTCCCCCGCCAGCGATACCGCCTGGTACATGTGCACCGTCCCGTTGGGACGAAACGCCGCATCGATCTTCAGCGGATCGCCCTTCTCCGTATACTCGCTGGCCGCGATCTCATGCCGCATCAGCGCCCAGACTCCCTGCCGCACGAATTCGCCGCGCATCGACTGGTAGAGCTGCACTCTTCCGCCCGCCGTCCGCGCCGCGCGCCGCGGACGCTCCAGGTACATCTCTGCCAGCCGTCCCAGCTCCTCCTGCGGAGACTCCGCCAGTACCGCCTTGGCCGGCGTCAGCCGGATCGCATTCGAGAACGTATCCTGCATCCGGTGCATGATCCACTCCTGCGCTCCCCCGCCCTCAAGGATCCGCTCCCTGATCTCGTGCTCCAGCCCCTCCAGCATCTCCACATCGGCATCCGGATCGAGGCATCGGACCCGCTTCCAATCCCTGGTGAAGCGCACCTCGGCCCAGCCGCCGGAGGCCTCCACCAGCAGCACCCCGATGTTGACGAACTCGTCCTTCACCGCGTCCGGCACATACCGCAGCAGGAAGAACTCGCACTCCCGGCGCCCCTTCATCTCCGCGATCCTACTCCCCAAACCACATCTTCGCTCAACTTCCACTCCCCCCAGCCAACCACCCTTCCTAGTTCAGCCTTTCCCTCCATTTTGGGAACGGCTTCCGGCTCGATTCCCGAAACTGCATAATCAGCTCCGCCACCCGCGAGCGCCGCTCCGCCAGCTTCTCCACCAGCGCCTCCATCTGCCAGCTCTCGCCGTACCACTCCGTCGGAATATCCTCCGCGCAGCGCCACATCCTCTCCAACTCCATCCCCTCGATATTCCCCAGCCAGGGATGAAAGCTCTCCCAGCCTGTCACCTCGCGGTAGACATCGTTGCGAGCGTAGACCCCGCGCAGCGGAGAATCCGGAAACGTCCACTCCCCCGCATTAAAACAATATCCCTGATCGATAAACGATACGGTAAACTTCCGCTCCCGGCTCCGCTTCCAGAAGGCCGCCTGCCTTCCATTCGCATTGCACGTCCACTTATCCAGCGCCAGGATGCCGGCAAACGCCCCCAGATTCCTCACCCGCTCCAGCATGTGCTCGGGCAGATAATCGTAGATCAATCCCTCCGCCGGCGCGATCACGTACCGTGAACCGAACTGCAGCCCCGCCGTACACTCCCTCGATCCGCCCGGCAATTCGAATCTCAGCTCCGGCGTATGCTCGATCAGCCAGCCGCTCACCTCCACCACATCGGTCGCCGGAACCGGCAACCCGGCGGCCTCGGCCAGCCGTGTCGCCAGCATCTCGTTCGCCAGCACCCGCGTATGCTGAGGATTCCCCTGGAACTTCACCACGTACAGATGACCGTCGGAGCAGCGCATCAGATGGCTCTGTGCTCCGCCCCGCATCCGCCGTACATGCTGAACCGCCGTTACCGCCAAGCCCGTCTCCCCGCGATCACATTGCCCAAAGCTATACTCTACCAGCTCTGGAAGCGGGTGCCCCGTGGTGCCCCACCCTTACCCGCCTCTTTTGCGGGTAGGGTGGAGCAGTTGCATTTGCTGATGCTTCTGCTGTTGCCCTTAACCTCCGAAACCTCCTGTTTCTCTCACCGCCATTGCCAGCGCCATCGCCATGATCGCGTCGTCGTGCTCGCCCTCGGCGGCCTGAACTCGTCCCTCGACCGTGCGCACAAACGTCCGGCACTCCTCCAGCAGCCTTCGACTCTGGAAGAGCTCCGCGTTCTTCGCCAGCAGCGCTCCAAATCCCTCCAGCATCGCCGGACGCGTCGCCGCCGTCGTCATCCACCCCGCCTGCCCATTCTGCCGATAGAGCGGCTCATACTCCTCCACCCGCTCCAGCATCGCCAGCACCGCGTGTCCATGATTGTTCCGCTCCACCGCCACCAGCGCCCCGTTGTACTCCCGGCCGAGCCGGGCCGCCGCCCGCGCCAGCTCCTCCGGAGTGTATCTCCCATAGAGCTCGGCGCACTGCAGTCCGCTCGACCGCTCCACCACCTGCGCGCAGGCGTAATCGCCCTCCGAGCCGCCGCCCGCCGGATCCACTCCCAAGATGTAACGCCGCCCTGCGGCCGCCGGCAGCCAGACCAGGATGCGTCCGTTCTCTCTCCTCTCCACCGGATCGGAAAGCTCCCGTATCCGCGCCTCGATCTTCCCTACCTCGAAGACCGCCGCTCCGCTCGCCCGGAAGCAGCTCGCCGCATCCTCCGCGTACTCCTCCGCCGAGCGCTCGCCGAAATCGCTCCGCACCTGCCGCCGGAAGGCGATCTGCTCCGCGCTCAGCCCCACGCGCTCCATCAGTTCCAGCTCCTCCGCGCTCATCGGCTCGCGCAACAGCTCCTCGCCCCGCGCGCCGCCGATCCGGTATCCGGCATCCATCCACCACGGAAAGAAGTGCCGAACGCATCCGCTCTCCGGCGCCGACTGCCACTCCCGATAGAAGCAACCGCTGGCTCCCTTCGGCGTCGACTCCAGCACAATCTCCCCCTCCGGTGGCACGGCGGCCCGCAGCCCGGCCAACGCCTCGGCCGCGTTCGCTCCCCACCGTGCCACCTCCGAGCAGTGCAGGTTTCGGATCGTCATCCCGCGGCCCGCATTCAGCTCTCCCGCGCTCTCCACCCGATACTGGCTGTCCAGCGCCGGAAAGACCAGCTGCCGCCGGTTCGACTTCGATCGTCTCAGCGCTCCGCCTCTCAGGTCCTGTGGCAGGTTCTCCACAAACCTGTGCACCGTGCGGAAGATCTCCTCCGCCGCATCCTGCGTATGCGCTACCTGCACGGTCAACGTCCCCGGACGCGTAATCGTACTCAAGAAGAACCTCGCCGCCACCCACGTCGAGATCCCCATCTGCCGCGCCTTAAGGACGATATTCCGCGCCCCGCACAACCTTTCAAACTCCTTCTGCGCCGCATTCGCCCGCAGACTCACCAGCTGCCCCTGCTTGTTGCGAACCTTCAGCCACTCACTGGCCAGAAGCTCCCGATAGCTTCGTCCTCCCGCCCGCTTATCCAGCCGCTCGCCCAGCGCCACCAGCGCCTCCAGCTCCGCCCTGGAAACCTTCGTCCGGCTCGACTTCACCACCATCCTCAATCCTCCAAGCGGACGCTCCTGCCCACGGTGCCCCACCCTTATCCGCCGTATTTGCGGATAGGGTGGGGCAGTTGCCTTTGCTCTTGCTTTTGCCGTTGCCCTTAACCTCTGGAACCTTCGAAACCTTGAAACTTTGAAACTCGCTTCTACTTTCCCGTCCGTTTTGCCACCGCCGCCTGTGCCTCTTCCGGCGTCCGCGCCGTCAGCAGATACCCATCCACCGCGTGCACCGCCGCATCCAGAGCGCTCATCGCCATCTTCACCTTTGCCTGGCTCTCCGGATTCTTGATCTCCGCCGCAGCCATCAATCCCTGGTCGGAGTCGCTCACCAGCGCATCCACCACCGCCCCCAGCCGAACCCACTCATCGCTCGATGGAGAGCTCGCATACGCTCCGCTCACCGTCTCCAGCTCCGTCAGATCGTTCTGCACCTGCGCGCTCACCGACTTCACCTTCGCCGCCTCCGACGGATCCACTCCCTCAATCACCGTCGCCGCATCCTGCGCCAGTACCATCACCGACGGCAGATAGGCATGGATCGCGTTCGCCGCCTTCACCGTATCCGCCTGCGTGCATCCAGCCAGGCACAGCGCCAGAGCCATCGCCCCCGCCAACGCCAATATCTCCACTCTTCTCATCGATCCCCCAAATAAAAACACCGCCCTCGCCGGCGGCGTCACTCCTTGCCTCTGTACTTTCCTATCCATCGGGTGCCCCACCCTTATCCGCCGCATCTGCGGATAGGGTGAGGTAGTTGCCTTTGCCTTTGCTCTTGCTCTTAACCTTGCAACTTTGAACCTTCGAAAACCTTGAAACCTCGCTCTCTACTGATCCTTCGCCATCAATCCCAGCAACGCCGTCGCCAGTGCGCTCAGCAGAGAGACCACCGTTCCCGATCCCACATGTCCCAGCGAAACGCCTTGCTGCTGCAGCACTCCCAACACCGTCGTCGCTCCCAGCAACACTCCTGCCAGGCTCGTCTTCGGATTCTCAACGATCCTTCCCATCAACTCCGTCATCGCTCTCTCCTTTGCCTGTTCCTACTCGCACTCGCTAGTTGATCTGCCAGCAAACCGTGCTCACATCGCCCGTCGCCGTCGCCGCCGCACTCGTCAGCGATGTGATCGTAAAGTTCGCCCCCGCCGAGACCGAGGTCACGGCCAGCGTGCCAATTGCGCTCGATGAGTTCTTGCCGCAGTTCGTCAGGTTGTAAGTGCAGCTCGCTCCGATAGCGCAAGCCGACGAAGTGCTGACCGTCGCCGTGCCGCTGCTCAGCGTAGCCGTTCCTTGAGCCGTATGGGCTGCTCCGACCGTCGCCAGGGTTCCCGCCGCCGTTGGAAGGCTGAGCGAGATGTTGCTTGAGCCGCCGAAGGTGATCGTCGCACAGTAGCCGAATCCTGACGTGCAGGCAAGCAAGCCGCCCGTCGCCTTCATTTGTCCTGCGTTGGGGTCGATTGAGATGCTGTACGCCCCGGAGGAGTTCATGCATGAAAACGGCACGTTTGTCGTCGGGTTCTGCGAGTTCTGGAACCAACAACCGCCGATGCCGCTTTGTTGCCCAAACGTGGCAACACGCCCACTGATTACTAACGGTTCCGCGAAAGTTGCGGAGTCGGCGGTGACCGTTCCGCTTGTGCTGATGTTTCCCGCCGCGCTCACCGTCGCCTGCCCGCTGCTGCCAAGAGTGGTCGTGCCAGTGTTCGTCAGTCCAGTCGTCGAAACAGTTCCTGTTGTGGTCACGTTTCCCGTCGCCGGATCGAGACTGAACGACGACGTTCCCGAAGCGTTATCACAGTAAAATTCTACGTCTGTCGTTGGGTTGAAAACATTCTGAAACCAGCACCCAGCGATGCCGCTTGCCTGCCCGAAGGTCGCAACACGACCGGCAATATTCGCTGGATATGCAAAAGTTGCGTTGTGTGCTGTGAGTAAGGTATTCACAGTTTCATTTGTGTCTATTACGGTTCCAGCATTCATGGTTCCCGTAGTCGTGATATTTGAAGAACCAGTATTTACAGTTCCGGTCGAGTCCTCGATCTGCGGCACATAAATGTAACCAGTCTGCGAGATGCGTCCGATGATCTGTCGCGTAATAGGCCCGCTCGCCCCGGAGTAACCCATCAACCGGGTAAAACTCACCGTCGGCCCACTGCTGTCCTCTGGAGAGCCGATCAGGTTGAAGTTGTTCCCGCCGGAAGGCTGACTCGGCAAAACCATCAGCACTCGCGTCCAGGTATTCGCCACAAGGTTCAGAGTGATGTAGTAGCCACCACTGCCGTACTGCGCGACACTGTATGAACAGTTGCGGTCAGCCTTAATCAGAAAGCTCACCACCATGTCGCTCGTCTGCGTAGGCGAAGGAATCACCACGCCGAGGTTTACACGGTTGGTGCTCGGGCTTCCCACGCTTGCCGCGTGCGTCACCGAGTTCACCGTCCCATACACCGGATCGTTGTAGGTCTGCTGACTTACTGAGCCGTTAATGTCGCTGAACGCGATGTTAAAGCTATTCGAGGTATAAGAGTTCGGAATGTCAGAGGCTGCCGTTGTGATTGGAGTACCGGTCAAGGCGTATGATGCCTGCGCGAACGATAGCGAGGAAGGCCACACCGTCACACCGTTGGTTACGCCGATATAGCCATGATTGCCGAGTTCGATCACCTTCGAGGTGCTGTCAACCTGCGTCACCTGTCCGCTGATGTTGCCGTAGCCACCAGAATTCGCCAGAGAGAGCGTCGAACCGTTCTGCAAGATGTAAAGCGGATTCGCCGTCGCATCCTCGTCCTGTACATCGGTAAAAAAGACGTTGGCATTGCTCGCGTAGAGTGTCGCCTTGTAAACGGTGAAACCGTCAATCGTCGCGGAGCTGGCCGAACCGCCCGCATTCGCCTCCGGTGCGCCTCCGTACACATGGAAATCCTGCGGAAATGCCGAACCGGGGACGCCAAAGACCGCAAACGCCGTCAGCGAGTTCCCGTTAACTGTCGGGTTGAAGAAGTAGTTCTGTCCTTGTCCCCACGTCCCAAGTGCTCCGGCCAGCACACCCACCGTGCCGCCAGCGATTTGCAGACCATAGAACGAATTCGAGTTTCCGCCGCCGCCCGAAGCCGTCGAATACAATTTCAACCCTACGTAGTTACCATTGAGCTGCACCCCGCGAGCTTCCACGAACTGCGCTCCGTAATACTCCAGCCCGTAAGCGCCGGAACTGCTGTCCGAGCAATTCGCGATGCTTAAATCTTGCAGATTGAACTTGCCTGTAGCCGCTCCAAGTAGAACACCATCGACGCCCGCAGCGTTCTGACAGTTGACGCTCAA
>Ga0326727_10016242_pt1 | contig 15768 bp, 12 predicted proteins | sample MB2enrmetagenome_FD_207643 | JGI IMG/M metagenome (GOLD analysis project Ga0326727, IMG submission 207643) | Lab enriched peat soil microbial communities from McLean, Ithaca, NY, United States - MB29MY | ecosystem: Environmental > Terrestrial > Soil > Wetlands > Peat | place: USA: New York... | reverse complement strand
CGGCTTGCAGGCGCTCATAGATATCGCGGGCCTGCGTGTAGTCATGCTGCTGGTAGTAACTGAAGCCTAACTCGCGCAGCCCATCCCTGGAGCGGGGATACTTAGCCAACATAGCTTCCAAGTCCGCGATAGCTTCTTTGATCTGGCCTGCGTTGCGCTCGACCAATGCGCGATAGTAGAGGGCGCGAGGGTCGCCGGGTAGAAGGGTCAGCGCCTTGGCCAGATTTTGCTTGGCGTCGTCGTACTTCTCCCAGGAGATTTCGACGATGCCCATGTTGGTGTATGCGTCGGCATAGTCGGGGCGCAAGGTGGCCACGCGCTCGAAGGCATGGACGGAAGCAAGATACTGTTGCGCGTCGAGCAGGCCGATGCCGTAGTTATTCCAGCGCATCCACTCCGGGTTCTCCTTGGGACCGGGCGGAACAGGCGCGTTCTCACCAATCTTGAAGGTCTTGGTCGAGGACGCCATGTCGATGATGGGCTCGGGATAATGCTGCCCGGCTTTCTGGTCCATGGCGTAGTCGATGAAGTGTTGGTTAAAGCGGCGGTATCTTACGGTTGCTGTAATCGAAATCTGGCCGGCAATGTCTTTGGGCAGGCGGAAGCGATAGCGCACCAGTTGCGAGCGGCCTGACTGGATGGTGTTGTTATAGGCCAGCACCCGGTTATGCCAGATCTGGTGCAGGTCGTTCAGCTCGCCCTTGTTGTTGATCAGCCGGTTGGTAAAGGAGTGGGCGCTGGGGTCGAGGTTGCCATCGGGCTCTATAAAGCCGCTCTCGGCCAGGGTTTTGCCGGAGCCGTCTTTGAGGGTGAAATCGACCCACGCCTCGTAAAAGTCGCGCTGCTCGGGAATGAAGGAGTGGCCGATGCCTTTGTTCTGAATGACAACATCGGCAACCAGGGTCTCGCCTGGGGCAAGTGAGAAGCTGGTGAGTCCGAGCGGAGCGACGAGGACCTGATCGGTTGCTGTAGCTGCCGCGCTCTCCTTCTCCAAACCGAAGATGTCGACGTTGAATACGCCTTTGCCGTCTGAGGCGTTCTTCAAGAAGGCCTCGAGCTTGGCTGCCTGTTCGTCGAACTTGTAGTACTTCGGGATGAGAGTATTGCCGCCCAGCCAGCGATGGGAAACAAATTTACCGTCCTTGGCGCCGGGTTCGGTCGATCCGTCCGGCACCGCCTCACGGACCATGTGGCAGGTCTGGCAGGTGGAGACGACATCCTTCCGATAGAAGGGTAACGGCGACTGTTTGGTGAAGCTGGCGCCCTGCCATTCGTCGTAGAGGGAGATGGCGCGCAGCCACTTATAGTCGTCCAGGGAGCGGGGAATGGCGGCCTTGTGGCAGGCGGCGCAAAACTCGGCGGTTTGATAGAGCGGGCGCATCACGGCCTTGGAGTGGCGATCAAGATGGGCGAGGATATCGGCGTCGGAAACGGGGCCGGTGATGGGCGCGTCCTTCTCGTCGACAAGCACCGCCGGCGTCCCCATGACATAGCTGCCCGTGCCGGTGGTGTCAGTGGACTGAATCGAGTGGCAGACCGAGCAGGAAATGCCCTCATCCTCAAAGGGCCGCTTTTTCGGCATGCCCTGCGACAGGTCGCCGCTGAACAGCGCAACCGGGTTGTGGCAGCCCTCGCAGTGGCGCGAGTACTGCACGCCCTTCTCGTCGATGAGCATGTTGACGTTCTTCAAATACCACGGTGCGCGGAAGCTATTGGAGTGAACCGACTGGCGCCACTGATGGTAGGCCTCTTGATGGCAGTGGCCGCAGTACTGTGCAGTGGGGAAGGTCTTGGGGCTCACGAACTGCCCGGTACTTGTCATCGCATTCGAGGGAAGAAACGGCGTGTCTTTGCCGAATGCGTAGTTGTAGCGCGAGGCGATGGAATCATGGAAGGGGGTTGTGGGGCCAACGATGCCGGTGGGCGTGGAATAAGCGGGGGCGGTATTGGGAGTCGTGGTCGATGCGGAATTCGGGGCGGAAGACGATGCAGCTTCAGGACCTGTGGCGGCGCGAACTGTCTGCAGGACCATGGGCGCTGTGATCGCGACGGACAGCAGGCTTGCGATGACGGTTATCGCCCGCCGTGGCGACTGCGTCTCGAGAGCGGTCTTATGCTCTGGCTGAAGCCTGGCCTTGAAGATTGGCTTGAACATCGTCCGGTGATCTCCCAGGGAAGCGGTCGTTCCTCAACGGTCGAGTAGCGGGGAAACCGCGGGAACAGATCGACACTAACAGGCCGCGGGGTTGGGCTGTCTTCCATCGAAAGGTGGAGGGGCGTATCGAAGCCACAATCGAGAAATTCAGCCAGCGGTTCATAGGGTGGGATGAACGGTGGAAAAATGGGCCTGACCTGTGAGCGGACAGGTACAACTCCTTAGCCAAAACGCACCCTGAACTGGTACGTTGATGGAGAAGGATTTCATTTTCCCACATGGCCTCAAGTCCTTATTTTTCTCTTGCAGTCCTGTTCCTGGCGGCTTTGGGCTTTGGGCTCACTCCGCTGGGGTTGGCGTGGCTGTGGGGAAAGGTGTTTTCCCCGGCCAAACCGAACGCGATCAAGAACGCGATCTACGAATGCGGTCTCGAGTCCAGGGGCGATGCATGGATGCAGTTTCGCTCCGCCTACTACCTGTACGCCATTATCTTCCTGATCTTCGATGTGGAGGCTGTGTTTCTACTGCCGTTTGCGGTGGCGTTCACGGGCCTGGGCGTGGCCGCCTGCCTGGCCATGTTGGTATTTGTGCTGATGCTCGTTGAGGGACTGGCCTGGGCCTGGGCGAAGGGTGTGCTGACCTGGGCGTGACGACAGAGATCAGGGGTCAGAGATCAGAGATCAGGGGTTCGAGACCGTAGATGCGGGGTCGTTACTTTAGGGAACAGGGTGTAGAGGAAATGGTCCGGGACTTCCGGAAGGCTGGCGGTCATTTGGGTCGGCTGATCCCTGATCTCTGACCCCTGATCTCTGTTTAGGAGCGAAGCGACGATGGTTGAAGCAGGGCTGAAGATCGAACTGGGCAAGCAGGGCGTCTTCGTCACGACCATCGAAGAGCTCTACAATTGGGGCCGGCGGAGCTCGATTTTTCCCATGCAATTCGGGCTTGCCTGCTGCGCCATCGAAATGATTGCCACCACCATGGCGCGTTACGACCTCGCCAGGTTCGGCGCCGAGATCTTCCGCCCATCGCCGCGGCAAGCAGACCTGATGATCATCTCCGGGACCGTGACCAAGAAGATGGCGCCGCAGGTGGTGCGCCTCTATAACCAGATGGCCGAGCCGAAGTACGTAATTGCCATGGGCGCGTGCGCTATCTCCGGCGGGCCATTCAAGCAGGGCTACAACGTGCTCAAGGGAATCGACCGCTACATACCTGTCGACGTACACATTCCCGGTTGCCCGCCGCGCCCTGAGGCCTTGTTGCAGGCATTCATGACTCTGCAGAAAAAGATCGATGGCCAGCATCTGACCGGCCCTGATCGTCCCCGTCACCTGGATGCAGAGGCGCAGGGGGAGTTCCCGGTGCCCGTTCAGGGTGAGCATGATCTGGAGCCCGCGTCGAATCCTGGAGTTTGGACTGTGCCGGTGGTGATTCGCTGATGGAGACGGTTGAGGAGATCAAGTCGGCAATCGAGGCGGCCGTGCCGGGCGCGGGTGTGGAGATTGTCTCCAATCCAAGCGTAAGCGGGCAGCACTCGCTCCGCCTCGCTCCTGAACATGCCGTCGATGTGGCCAGGTTTCTTCGCGACCAACTGCAACTGGATTTCCTCTCCAATGTCACTGGCGTGGACTGGCCGGACAAGGAGTTCGTTGAGAAGGTGAAGGTGACTCGTCCGGTAACGAGGACGGTGGATGGCGTGGAGACCGCGGTGGATGAGACAGTTGAGGAAACCACCAAGCGTGTGATTCCGGGCTGCCTCGAGGTGGTCTATCACTTGTATTCGGTAGCCCTGAAAGAGGGGCCGCTGGTGATGAGGATGCGCACCGCGAACCGCACCGACCAAGTCGAATTGCCGTCGCTGACGCCCATCTGGCGGTCGGCTGAGTTTCAAGAGCGCGAGATTTTCGATCTGTTTGGCATTGTGTTCAAAGGGCACCCGGACCTGCGGCGGCTGCTGATGTGGGACGAGTTCAAGGATCATCCCATGCGGCGCGATTACGTCGAGCCGGACGACTTCGAATACGAGCCGACGGCTCACGATGAAGTGCTGGCGCGGGCGTTGGCGCATAAAGACAGGGCACAGGGGACAGAGATCAAGGAACCGCGGCCGGGTGCAGCATGAGTCTAACGGAAACCAAAGCGGAGAAGCCGGATGGCTGGAACCGCCCGGCGGTTATTGAGCCGGAGGGCGATGCGGACCTGCTGGAAGTGGCGATGGGACCGCACCATCCTTCGACTCATGGCGTCTTCCGCATGGATGTGTCTCTGGACGGCGAGCGGGTGATTCGCCTGAAGCCTGTCTTCGGCTATCTGCATCGCAACCACGAAAAGCTCGGCGAGGGGATGAGTTACCTGAGTTCCATGCCGTTCACCGACCGGCTCGACTATATCTGTCCTCTGACCAACAACTGGGCCTACGCGCTCGCAGTGGAAAAGCTGACCGGGCAGGCGGTTCCCGAGCGCGCCGAATATCTGCGTGTGATTCTGGGCGAGCTGACGCGGATACAAAACCACGCATCGTCGATCGGTTTTCTGATTCAAGAAATGGGCGCGAGCGGAACGCCGCTGATGTATGCCTTCCGCGAGCGCGAAAAAATTCTGGACCTGTTCGAGGCGCTCACCGGGGCCCGCATGATGGTGAACTACATGCGCTTCGGCGGCTGCCGTGTAGACGCAACAGAAAGTTGGCTGGAGGCCACGCGTAAAGTTGTAACCGGGCTTCCTGGTTTTACCGAGGAGATGGAAAGCCTGCTGTGTTCGAATGAGATCTTGATGGCGCGTACGCAGGGCGTAGGCATTCTGCGGCCCGAGCTGGCCATCAACGCCGGCGTGACCGGGCCGATGCTGCGGGCCTCCGGCGTCAACTACGATATTCGCAAGGTGGATGGCTACGGCATTTACAACCGCTTCAAATTCCGCGTGCCGCTGGGCGATCATTGGGATGTGTACGACCGGTTCATGATCCGGCTGCTGGAGATGCGGGAGTCGATCAAGATTCTCGAACAGGCGTTGAAGGATATTCCGACCGGCCCGGTGATGGACCCCAAGGCCAAGCTTCGCGGTTTCCGTCCCAAGCCGGGCGAAGCTTACGGTCGGATCGAAGCGCCCAAGGGCGAACTGGGTTTTTATCTCATCAGCGACGGAGGGCCGAATCCGTACAGGTATCGAGTTAGGCCGCCGAGTTTGATCAATCTTACGATTCTCGAAGACATGTGCCTGGGGCAGAACGTGGCCGACGTGGTGCTGATCTTCGGAAGCGTGGATATTGTGCTTGGGGAAGTGGATAGATAGTTGTCAGTGTTCAGTTGTCAGTCGTCAGCAAGAACTAGCAACTGACAACTGACAACTGACAACTGAAAACTGATAACTGTTAGGGAGGCGTATTTGCTGGGCGAAGGCATACTGAAGGGGCTGGCGGAGACGGCGAAGAACTTTGCCGGCAGCTTTGTATCCGCGGAGCGGCTGACGACCGTTCAGTATCCTGAGCAGCGTATCGCCCCTATCGAGGCGACGCGCGACTTTCCCTTCCTCGTTTATGACGGCAACGACTGGGAGGCCGGAATGCGCTGCGTGGCCTGCCAGATTTGCGAGAAGGAGTGCCCGCCGAAGTGTATTTATATCGTCAAGAGCGCGGACAAGAAGCCCGACGCATTGGGCAAGCCGCAGTTCTACCCAGCCAGGTTCGACATCGATATTTCCGTCTGCATGAGCTGCCAGATTTGCGTCGAAGTTTGCCCATTCGAAGCCATCAAGATGGACACGGAATTTGAGCTGAGCACAACTGATCGCTTTGGCGGATTGCTCTTCGACCGCAAGGAACTCGCCAAGTCGAACGAGCACTATCACAAGATTCATCCCACTGAGGCAGCCGAGGTGGATGCGCGCCTTGCCGCGCAGAAGGTCAAGTCCGATGCCAAGTCGGATGCCGCTCTTGCGGCGGCTGCGGCCAAGGCCGCTGCGCCCGCCAAGCCTGTCCCCGCGGCCGCCAGCCCTGCCACCAAGCCGGAAGGAGGCGAAGAAAAGCCATGATCGAAAATGCCGATCAGATCTTCGTTCTCCTCAAACATTGGGCCGTGGGTTTTCTGCCTGCCGGATGGCAGGGAATAGCCGGCGTGATTCTGAGCGTCGTAGCCATTCTTGTGGTCTTCCCCAGCCTGTTTGCCGTGGCAGTCTGGATGGAGCGCAAGGGATTGGCGCGCATGCAGAATCGAATTGGCCCCAACCGCGTGGGACCGATCGGGCTGCTGCAGCCGATTGCCGATGCTGTCAAGTCGCTTACCAAGGAAGATATCGTGCCGCTGCGTGCCGATGCGGTGGTGCATTTCATGGCGCCGGTGGCATTGGTGGTGGTTGTATTCATGGGCATTGCGGTGCTGCCAATGGGTCGGAACATGACGTTCGTATCCATGGATGCCGGGCTGTTGTTCTTCTTTGCCATGGGCGCGTCGACGGAGCTTTCGGTATTCATGGCCGGGTGGTCGAGCCGCAACAAGTATTCTCTGTTGGGCGCGATGCGCGGCGTAGCGCAGATGATCAGCTACGAGGTTCCGCTGTTGATGTCGAGCGTGGCCGTGGTCATGATCACCGGCTCGCTTTCGCTGGACAAGATCGTCGAGGCGCAGAATCAGTACACATGGGGACTGCCACATTGGTACATCTTCACGCCGTGGGGCCTGGCGGCCTTTTTGATGTATGCCACGGCAGCAACGGCGGAGACCAATCGCTCTCCATTCGATTTGCCCGAGGGCGAATCCGAATTGGTCGCCGGCTATTTTACTGAGTACTCGGGATTCAAGTGGGCGCTGTTTTTTCTTGGTGAGTACGTGGGCATGTTATCCATCTCAGGCCTCGGAACCACGCTGTTTCTCGGCGGCTGGTCGTCGCCGTTCGCGTTCCTTGGCTGGGTCCCGTCCTGGTTCTGGTTCTTCTCCAAGGTCATGATGTCGATTGCAGTTTTTATCTGGATTCGCGGAACGTTGCCGCGACTGCGTCAGGACCAACTGATGAACTTTGCGTGGAAGTTTGTCATCCCTTTTACGCTACTCGACCTGGCGGTTGCCGCGCTTTGGCGATTCATGAGCGATGGCTGGGCGCGATGGGTGGTATGCTCGGCAATTCTGCTGCTGGCATATGCGTTGATGGGCGGCGTAAGCATGTCGCGGAAGCACCTCGGGCTGAGGACCTATCGCTATGCGGAATGAGAGCTGCTGGAGCAAGGTCGTGATTGCGAAAGAATGGAGCGCCTGCCGATGAGCTTTGCTTTTTATGTAATTGCGGCGCTGGCGGTGGCCGGCGGGCTGGCGGCTATACTGCTCAAGAATACTGTTCATTGCGCGCTGGCGCTGACTGTCGCCTTTGCCGGGCTGGCGATGATGTTCCTCGAACTCGACGCGCAGTTTGCCGGCTTCGCGCAGATTCTTGTCTATGTTGGCGCAGTAGCTATCCTCATCGTGTTTGCGATTCTACTCACGCGCAATGCTGAGACTCCCAAGGATGGCGTTTATAGCAAGAATTGGTTTGTCGGGCTGGTGATTGCCGCCGCGGTCTTTGCAGTTTTGGGTTGGGCCGTGCTTCACAGCATGCGCGTCTTGCCGCACGAAACAGCTGTGCCTGCGGTGACGGTCCTCGATATCGGCAACGCGCTCATGGGCCGCTATGTGCTTCCACTTGAGATTGTGGCGCTGTTGCTGACCGCCGCGCTCATCGGCGCCGTGATTGTGGCCATGCACGAGAAAGAGAGGGCCAAATGAATCCGCTGGCTGGATACCTTCTCGTGGCTGCGCTTCTGTTTGCAATCGGGCTGGCCGGCGCGCTCACGCGGCGCAATGCGATCCTGGTGCTGATCGGCATTGAACTGATGCTCAACGCGGCCAATCTGAATTTGATTGCATTCTGGCGCTACGGGCCGCATCCCGAAGCGCTGACAGGCATGATGTTTGCCATTTTCTCGATTGCTGTGGCAGCGGCGGAAGCGGCGGTGGGACTTGGCCTGGTGATCTCCATCTATCGACACGCCAAGACTACGGATCTCGACGCCATGAACAGGATGAAAGGGTGAGAGGTTGATAGAGCAAGCGATTTCGTTCACTCCACAACTCGCCGCTTCTCCTATCGCGGAGATTCTCTGGCTCATCCCCGCCGCGCCCATCGTGGTTTCCGGCGTGACTGCCCTTCTTAAACAACCGAAGCGCAGGACGGCTGCCACGCTGGCCATCGGCTCCCTAAGCTTCTCGCTGCTTCTCTCGCTGATTGCGTTTGGGCATGTGCTGGCGGGCTGGGCTCAAGGCGCTGCCGTGCGCGAAACCGTCAACTTTACCTGGTTTCAATTCGGCGCAACAAACGTCAACCTCGGCTGGGTACTCGATCCGCTCTCGGCAGTCATGCTGGTGATGGTCAGCCTCGTTGGCCTGCTGATTTTCATCTACTCCGTTGGCTACATGGCGCACGACGAGAACTACACCCGCTTCTTCTGCTTCCTCTCGTTGTTTGCCGGAGCGATGTTGGGCGTGGTCATCGCCAACAGCATGCTGCTGCTGTTTATGTGTTGGGAGATCGTGGGGCTTACTTCATATCTATTGATCGGGTTCTGGTATCAGAAGCCCGCCGCTGCCGCAGCAGCTAAAAAAGCATTCCTCACCACGCGCGTCGGCGATATCTTCTTTCTGCTCGGAATCGTCTGGCTGTTTGCGCAGACCGGCACGCTGCTCTTTTACAACAGCGGCGCCGGCTCCCTTGAGACGGGCGCGCTTAGAGCCTTGCTCGCACAGCCTGCGGCTCTTGGCCTCACCGCCGCCGGCGCCATTGGCTTGCTGATCTTTGCCGGAGCAGCGGGCAAGAGCGGCCAGTTTCCGCTGCATGTGTGGCTGCCCGATGCGATGGAAGGCCCCACGCCGGTTTCCGCGCTGATTCACGCGGCGACCATGGTGGCCGCCGGCGTTTATCTCATTGCCAGGGCATATCCGCTGATGGCTGCGGGTATGGTCCCGTTGAAGATTGGTCTGCCGACCACACCAGCTCTTTCTGTAGTGGTCTGGGTGGGCGCGTTTACTGCAGTGTTCGCCGCGCTGATCGCGGTTGCGCAGAACGACATCAAGCGCATTCTCGCTTACTCGACGGTCTCGCAACTCGGTTACATGATGGCCGGCCTGGGCATGGGCGGCGTCGCCGTCGGCATGTTCCACCTGATTACCCACGCATTTTTCAAGGCTCTGCTGTTTCTAGGCGCGGGGTCGGTAATTCACGGCTGCCACGAAGAGCAAGACATTCGCCGCATGGGCGGGCTGCGGGCAGACATGCCGCTGACCTTCGTGACTTACGCAATCGGCATGCTCGCTCTGTGCGGATTCCCGCTGCTGTTCTCAGGCTTCTGGTCGAAGGATGGCATTTTGGAGGCGGCGGCAATGTGGCATCCCGCGAATGCGCCTGCCATCATGCTCGTCTTCGGCGCGCTGCTGACCGCGTTTTATATGACCCGGCAAGTGGGTTATGTCTTCTTCGGAACCTGGAGAGGCAAGAAGCCGGCGCATGAAAGCCCCTCGGTAATGACCGCGCCGCTGGCGATTCTTGCATTCTTTGCCATGGCCCTCGGTTTGATCGGTACTCCCGCCTGGCCGTGGTTCCGTGGGTTCATCGAAAGCCGCGCCGTTCCCTTCGATTGGCACGGTTTTGCCGAACCGGGACTGCTGACGGTGATGGCGATTTCGACGGTAGTGGTGTTTGTCGGCTTGGGAATTGGCTGGCGTCTCTACGGTCACGATGCTCCCAGACCGGACCAGCCCGACGTGCTGGAAAAGACTGTGCCCTGGGCGTGGGCCTGGCTGCGCGAGCGGTTGTACATCGACGAGTTTTATGCAGTGACGGTGATCGCGTTTTACGCGTGGTGGGCGCGCGTTGCCGACTGGCTTGATCGTCGCGTCTGGGGCGGAGTGGTGGCAGCCGTTGCGTCGGTCTTTCGCGGATGGGCAAACTTCAACCGCTTCCTCGACAACAACTGGGTGGATGGCAGCTTCGACAAGGGGTGTGAAGAGCTTTCGAGCAGCGGAGGGCTGCTGTCGCGTGTGCAGAATGGCCGCGTGCAGACCTACTTGAGAATCCTTGCGTTCTCTGTCGTCGTTCTGGTGGCAATTCTGATTTGGAGCAGCCTGCCATGAGCGGATTTCCTATCCTGACGCTGTTGACCGTGCTGCCTCTGGCGGGGGCCGCGGTAGCCCTTTTGTCGGGCAGGTACGCGCGCGGCGTGGCCATTCTTACCACTGGAGTCAGCCTCGTTCTGGCAGTGTATGTGTGGACGCAATTGCCGGCAAGTGGCGCCATCGGGATGGTGGAGCAACACAAGTGGGCGCCGTCGCTGGGCATCGAGTACCACCTTGGCGTGGACGGGCTGGGCGCGCTGATGCTGTTGCTTTCGGCCATTGTCACGCTCATGTCGGTGGATGCGGCGCACCGCGTGCACCATCAGCCGGGACTTTATTTTGGGCTGGTCCTCACGCTTGAGTCGGGGCTCTTCGGATCGTTTACGGCGCTGAACTTCTTCCACTGGTTCTTGTTCTGGGAGCTCAGCCTGATTCCGGCATTCTTCCTCATCAAGCTTTGGGGTGGTGCGCGGCGAGGACCGGCGGCAACTCAGTTTTTCATCTACACCATGGCCGGCTCGGTTGCTCTCTTAATTGCGTTTCTGGCTATCTTTCTTTCCACCGGCAGCATGGATTTTGCGCGCTTGACGTTTCTTTCTTCGACTGGCGAGTTGGAGAAGATGGTCACCGCGCACCTCGGGCCGGTGTCCATGTGGCTGGCCATCGGAGTGCTGGCCGGGTTTGCCGTCAAGGTGCCCATGATCCCGTTCCACACATGGCTGCCGGCGGCCTACGCTGAGGCTCCTTCACCGGTGACTATGCTCTTGACCGGCGCCATGTCGAAGATGGGCGTCTACGGCTTGTTGCGCATTGCGATTCCACTTTTCGGCCCGCAGATCGCGCAGATTCGCACTCCGCTGCTGGTGCTGGCCGTGGCCACTGTGGTGATGGGCGCGTGGGCAGCGGCGGCACAAAAGGACCTGAAGCGTGTCTTTGCATATTCCTCGGTCAACCACCTCGGCTATTGCCTGCTCGGCATCTTCGCGCTGGCGGTTCCGGCTGTCGGCGTCGCGGCGCAGGCCAGCCAGGCCGCAGCGTTGAACGGCGTAATCCTGCAGATGTTCAACCACGGAGTAACAGCAGCGGCGCTGTTCTGGTTTGTAGCCATCCTTCAGCAGCGGACCGGCGGCCACCGCAGCATCGACGACTTTGGTGGATTGCGCAAGCCTGCTCCAGTGCTGGCCGGCATGATGGGCATCGCGCTCTTCTCGTCCCTCGGCTTGCCGGGTTTGAACGGATTTGTGGGTGAGTTCCTTATCTTCCGCGGCGTCTTTTCGCTGGCGTGGGTTGCGGCCACCGTGTCGGTGCTCGGATTGCTGGTGACGGCGGCGGTGATTTTGACCGTTATTCAGAAGGTTTTCAACGGGCCGGTGCCGGAGCATTGCGCAGGCTTCCCTGATTTACATCGTGAAGAGAAGCTGGCTCTTGCTCCCGTAATTGGATTGATGTTGCTGGTGGGCCTGGTGCCCCAGTTGATTGTCGGCACGGTGAATCCCACGGTTGTGAACCTCTTGGCGCACTGGAGATTCTGATGTTAGCGTGGACAATCTATCTCTCGTTTGCCGGAGCACTGCTCGAAGCGTTGCTTCCTAAGAAGCAGCCTGCGCTGGCGCGTTGGCTGGCGCTGGCCCTGACAGTGGGCGGGCTGGCGCTGGCTGTGCAGGGGTTTGTGGCCGGCATGGGGCGGGGAAGAGTCGTCATTGCCGACGTGCCCTGGGTGCCGTCGATGGGCATTCACTTCCTGCTGGCAGCCGACGGAATTAGCCGCGTGCTGGTGCTGCTGACCGGGCTGGCCGCTGTGGCCGGCGTCTTGTTCAGTTGGAACATCGAACTGCGGACCAATGAGTTCTTCGCGTTCTTCCTGGCGCTGATCGGCGGAGTCTACGGAGTCTTTCTCAGCTTCGATTGGTTTCTGCTTTTCGTGTTCTACGAAATCGCCATCGTACCCAAGTACTTCCTGATCGCCATCTGGGGTTCTACACGGCGCGAGTACGCGGCCATGAAGCTGGCGCTCTACTCCTTCGTCGGCTCGGCGATGGTGCTGATCGGACTGCTGGCGGCCTACTCGACGGCCGGCAGCCACTCGACGGGGCTCATCGCGCTGGGTCATGCGAACCTGCCGGTCAGCTTCCAGACGTGGTGCTTCCCGCTGGTCTTCGTAGGGTTCGCGATTCTGGCAGGCATGTGGCCGTTCCACACCTGGGCGCCAACCGGTCATGTGGCTGCGCCCACAGCCGCTTCAATGCTGCTGGCTGGAGTGGTGATGAAGCTGGGCGCCTACGGTTGCCTGCGTGTAGGCATTGGCCTCTTTCCGCACGGGCTCGACCCTTGGGGATTCTCTCTGCTCGGAATCGGCTCGTGGCGCGACGTGTTTGCGCTGCTTGCCGTGGTGGGCATTGTCTATGGCGCGCTGGTGGCCCTGGCGCAAACTGACTTCAAGTTTGTCATCGGCTACTCAAGTGTCAGCCACATGGGTTTTGTGCTGCTCGGCCTCATGACGCTGAATCAGATCGGCGTGACGGGCGCGGTTTTGCAGATGTTCTCGCACGGCATCATTGCCGGGCTGCTGTTCGCCATTGTCGGCCGCATGGTGTATGACCGCACACACACGCGGCAGTTGGGCGAGCTTGAAACCATGCACCTCTCCAAGCGCTTGCCGTTCGCCGCATGGGCATTCGTAATTGCCGGAATGGCTTCGATGGGGCTGCCGGGATTCTCAGGATTTGTTGCCGAGCTGCAAGTGCTGGTGGGCGCATGGATGGTGAAGCCGTGGTGGACGGCAGCGGCAGGCGTGGGCATCGTGGTGGGCGTGGCTTATACGTGGCGGGCAATGCAGAAGGCGTTCTTCAGCGATGCGCTGCCCAGCGCGCATGTTCTTGAACACGAGCATGCACATGCCTTGGCGCCAATTACCTGGCCGGAGGTTACAGGCACAGTGCTGCTGGCGGGGGTGAGCTTGTTTGTGGGGCTTTATCCGAAAATATTGCTCGATGCCATCGAACCGGCTGTGAAGGCGCTGCTTGCGGGAGGGGGACAATGAACTACCCAGAATTCTATTCTGCCCTCTTCCGCGTGACGCTGCCGGAGACCATGCTCGAAGTGGCGGCATTGCTGGTGCTGGTGGTGGACCTGGGCTTCCTGCGCAAGGCCGCGCTCAAGGTGCGCGTGACCGTAGCGGCGCTGCTGGGCGTGGCCGGGTGCGGTGCGGCGACGTGGGCACTGCATGCAATGTTCCCTCTCACCTCTGATCTGGTCCCGTTGGGTCTAGGCGTGCGATTGAACATGTTCACAGTGGTTCCCCAAACGGGGATCCTGGTGTTGACAGCCCTGACGCTGTTGCTGTTCATCGGCTCCGACTTCACGCGCCACTTGGGAGAATACGTAGCTGTCGTGTTGATGTCAGCTGCGGGCGGCTTGTTGGTTGCCAGTGCGCATGACTTACTTGTGATCTTCATTGGTCTTGAGTTGCTGAGCCTTGGGCTTTACATTCTGACCGCGTTTGCGAAGGGTTCCGGAAAGAGCGCAGAAGCGGCAATGAAGTATTACCTCTTCGGCGGAATGTCGGCGGCGTTCTTGCTCTTCGGGTTCAGCTATCTTTATGGGTTGAGCGGAAGCACAAATGTATTTGAGATCCAGCGCGCCATAGCAATTTCGGGGCCAAGCCCACTGTTATATGTCGCGTGGGTCCTTGTCGTAGCGGGGCTGGGATTCAAAGTGGCTGCGGTTCCTTTCCATTTGTGGGCACCGGACACTTATGAAGGCGCACCAGCTCCCGCTGCTGCGTTCATAGCTTCCGTCTCCAAAGTTGCGAGTTTCGCTTTGCTGCTTTCCCTCAGCCACGCCTGGTTCATGCCAAACTGGTTTGTCGAGGGCGACGAGACCACCTTGGGTCAATTTTTTCACTCCCTCTATCAAACCTGGCCGCCGCTTGCCACAATCCTCCTCGTTGTGGCTACCGGATCGATGATTGTCGGTAATATTGCGGCATTGGCGCAGGTCAGTGTGAGGAGGCTTCTGGCCTATTCCGCCATTGCCCATGCAGGCTACATCCTTCTGGGCGTCGCCGTATTGCCAGATCTTTCGGGCTTCGGAGTGCATTCATTTGCTTTCCATGATGTATGGGAAGTCGCTTCGCGAAGCGCAACCGCCGTTCTCTTCTACATCCTCACCTACGGCCTGACCACCATCGGCGCGTTCGGCGTGGTCGGCGTCGTAGAGCGGGCTACCGGCAGCGATAAGCTTGATTCCTTCCTCGGCCTCCACAAGCGCAATCCGGTCCTGGCGGCGGTGCTGCTGGTGCTGTTCCTGTCGCTGGCTGGGATTCCGCCGCTAGTCGGCTTCTGGGCGAAGTTCAATCTGTTTGCCGCGGTGCTCGGCGTCTCAGCCGGGCCGGTTCCCTTTGCGCTCGTTGCGTTGGCAGTCGCGCTCAGCGCGGTTTCGCTCTATTACTATCTACAGGTGCTCAAGCGGGCGTACGTGATGCCTGCCATCGACAATTCGCCGATCAAGGCGCATCCGGTGACGCTCGTCGTGCTGGTAGGAATTGCCGCGGCGGTTGTGCTGCTCGGCTGCTTCCCGGCGCTGCTGCAAGGCTGGATTCAAGGCTTTTACCCTGCGTCCTAGCTTGCGGGAATGGGTATCTCTGCGCGGTAAGAGGCATTGCACGCCAGCGGATTCACAAAATGAAAAAGAGATTTGACTCAATCAAACGAGATGAAAACTGAGAGAATTCTTCTATAACTGTGCTTTTTTGATCAGTTTTTGTTGTGGAAATCTGGCGTTTCAGGTAATGTTGACTTTCTCGAACTAAAGAAGTTTTTGCCTCCCCCTGAGTCATTTGCTTTCTGAGGTTCTTTATGGTCTGCCCGAAGTGCCAGTCTAGTTCTATCTCCGTGGTCCCGGCGGAGATTCGCCTTTATCGCAACGCTCCACGCACCCTGAGCCACCCGCCGATGACCCCTTCGCCCGATGTGCGAGTCTGTCTCGATTGTGGATGGTCGGAGTTCTTCGTTCCAGAGGCCTGGTTGTCCGCGGGGTGGTTGCGTCCGCCACGCCCGCATCCGGTCACAATGCCTTCAAAAGTCGCGATGTTCGGTTCTTAGAGCTGTAATTCAGCTTTCGCGGAGAGCCGGGCACCCCGAATTGAGGTACAAATCGCTTGCGTCCTTGCGCCGCCAGACGCGGCGCTTGTGCACTGAAGACAAATTGGCCCCCAGCCGAAGCTGGAGGCCATTTGCTTTGCGCGTTGCCGGTTAGTACATGCCGTCCATGCCGCCGCCGTGGCCGCCGCCGGCCGGAGCGGTCTTGGGCTCCGGAATCTCGACAACCAACGCTTCGGTGGTGAGCAGCAGGGCCGCGATCGAAGCTGCGTTCTGCAGCGCCGTGCGGGTTACCTTGGTGGGGTCGATGACGCCCGCCTTCACCAGATCCTCGAACTGGCCGGTGAGAGCGTTGTAGCCGTAGTGCTGGTCTTTCGAC
>Ga0326727_10016241_pt1 | contig 15768 bp, 12 predicted proteins | sample MB2enrmetagenome_FD_207643 | JGI IMG/M metagenome (GOLD analysis project Ga0326727, IMG submission 207643) | Lab enriched peat soil microbial communities from McLean, Ithaca, NY, United States - MB29MY | ecosystem: Environmental > Terrestrial > Soil > Wetlands > Peat | place: USA: New York... | reverse complement strand
TACCCGTAGTATTTAACGCCGAGGGACGTAATCTTCTCTCGACGAACGGCGAGTCACCGTGAGCTACCGGCTGCCCATGCACCAGCGTCTTTCCAACGCGCTTAACTATGGCGAGTTTCGCATTTTCTATCAGCCGGTCATCGAGCTCCAAACCGGACGCATCGTCGGAGCCGAGGCACTGTGCCGCTGGCCGCAGCGCGACGACACCTTCGCTCCCCCCGAGACCTTCATCGTGCAGGCGGAAACCTCGGGTTTCATCGTGCAACTCGGCGACTGGGTGCTGCGCACGGCGCTCGCCCAAGTGGAGCAATGGCAGCAGGCATTCGAAATCCCGCTGCAACTGGCCGTCAATCTTTCGGGCCGCCAGTTCATGCACCATAACCTCACGAAGTCGATTGCCGAGACGCTGCAGCGCTCGAGTTTATTGCACCGCACGCTCGAATTCGAAATCACCGAGAGCGTCGCGATGCACAACGCGGAGGACTCGATCGGCATCATGCGCCAGCTCAAGGCGATGGGCCTGAGCCTCGCGCTCGACGATTTCGGGACCGGCTACTCGTCGCTCGCGTACCTCAAGCGTTTCCCGATCGACAAGCTGAAGATCGATAAGGCGTTCGTCCGCGATATCCCCGACGACGCCAACGATCTCGCGATCGTCTCGGCGATCATCGCGATGGCCCACGCGCTCGGCTTGCAGGTGCAGGCCGAAGGCGTCGAGACTCGGGCCCAGGCCGATTTTCTCCGCGAATGCGGCTGCGAGTTCGCGCAGGGTTTCCTCTTCGGCCGAGCTGTCCCGGCCGTCGAGTTCGAGGCGCTGCTGGCCGAGCAACCGGACTCGATTCGGCCTTAATACAAGCCCCGAAAAAACTTTACCGAGGGCCGTCTCCTGCGCCCGGGAAGCAGGCGAGCGGTAAGGAACGAGTAAAGAACCACCTGGTTGCTCGTCTATTTCGAGGGGGCTTCTCCATATGGTTCGCTGGTCCACGTTCGCGCGCACCGCGCTTTCCGGCCTGATCGTCGCTTCGGTCGCCGCCTGTAGCGGCGGTTCCTCGACAACGATCCCGGCCGCGGGCACGGCCCCAGGCGCGGGCGCGCCATTCGCCGGCCGCATGTCGGTGCAGTCGCAAGCGCCGGCCGACACGATCGCCAAGGCTGCAAAGGTACGCGACGACCGCAGCAAATGGACGTTCTACGAGCCGCTCACCGTGGCCGACGACGGCACCTTCGCGGTTCCGGCGTGGTACACGCAGTGCCGCCAACTCGACCCGCTTTTCGGCATCTGGTACTTCTCGACGGCCGACTTCTCGTTGCCGGTCCTTCCGCAAGCGCTTCCGGCCTGCACGCCGTCGAAGTCTTCCTGGGATCCGTCTCCGACGATCAACCCCGCGCAGGTCTACGTGGTCCGGATCGACGTCGGCTTCCCCGACGGCCTCACGGTCGGCGCCCTCGCCGGGCCCGCGCAGGTGAGCAAGCTGCAGACGCAGTGGATCTTCGACCCGGAGGTCAAAGCCGACGGCTTCCAGCCCTTCAACTTCTACTCGTTCTTCATCGCGCAGTGGAACGATCCCAACAATCCCCCGCCGTTCGAAAGCCCGTAGGACAACTCCGAGCGCACCGCTAAAAATGCGAGGCCCCGCTCCGGCGGGGCCTCTTCTTGTGCCCGAGCGAGCACGGGATTCGCGGTGCGGCGCAGCGGAGCCAAGCGTACGGAGAGGTGGTCGAGTGGTCGAAGGCACTCGCTTGGAAAGCGAGCAGACCTGCAAGGGTCTCGAGGGTTCGAATCCCTCCCTCTCCGGATGAAACGCAAACGCCCGGCTTGACCGGGCGTTTGTGTTTTACGGGGAGGGTTCGAACCAGCGCAGGTGCGCAGCACCGAAGCGGTCTTTCAAACCCAGGGGGCCCCCGGCGCGCGAAGCGCGTTGGGGCACCGAATCCCTCCCTCTCCGGATGAAACGCAAACGCCCGGCTTGACCGGGCGTTTGTGTTGATCGCCCGGCTTGACCGGGCGTTTTTCTTTCCACCTTTGCTATGCTCGGGGTATGGCGAAGATACTGCTGCAAACGACGATCCCATACGCCCAGGACGACTGGAACGTCGGCCGCTTCGAACTACTGCGCGAGGAACTCGTCGCGGCGGGGCACGAGGTAACGGCCCGGAACATCGAGCGGGATGCCTCCGGGAACGACACCGTCCTTCCGGCCATCGCGGGCAGCGACTTCGATCAATTGTGGCTGATGGGCGTTGATAGCGGCGACGGGCTTTCCGAGGCCGATGTCGAGGGGATTCTGGCGTTTCGGGAGCGCGGCGGCGGCGTCCTCACGGCGCGCGATCATGCCGATCTCGGCGCGTGCTTTCGCAACCTCGGATCGCTCGGCGTCGTGAACCATTTTAACCGATTCAATCCGGAACCCGATCCATCTCGGCGTGCTCCCGACGATCGCGACAACCCGGGCATCGCTTGGCCGAATTACCACTCCGGCGCAAACGGCGACTATCAGGAGGTCGACGTCCTCGAACCGATTCACGAAGTCTTTCTCTCCGACCGCGCGCCCAACGGCGTGATCTCGTATTTTCCCGCGCATCCGCACGAAGGCGCGGTCGACGTTCCCGAGGGAGAGCGCTGCGCGCGCGTCATCGCGCGCGGAACAAGCGTACAGACCGGGCGAACCTTCAACCTCGCAGTTGCGATCGAAGGCGAAGCCTGCCGTAAGCGGGAGGGCACGATGGGCCGGGCACTCGCCGAGTCGACGTTCCATCACTTTGCCGACATGAATTGGGATACCGCGCGGGGCTGCCCGTCGTTCGTTACCGACGCCCCGGCAACGAGATCGCGCGCGACCCGGCGCGCTTGGAAATATTCAAGGATTACGTGCGCAACATCGCGCGCTGGCTTACGCCCTCGACCTAACGCCGGCTCACGAGGAACCACTGGCCGTTCATGAACTCCCAGTGGTCGACCGTTGTGACGTTGTGGCCGTGTACGCCGACGTATTCCGCGTTGACGTACACGCCGTCGGGCTGTGCGCTCATCTTCTGGACAAGCACGGTCACCGGATCGTATTCGAACGAATTGAGTTTGGCTTTGCTGCGATCGCTGAAATTCGGCGCCAGTACGGCCTTTTCGCCGGACGGGTCGTGCGTAATCGCATCGGTAAGCTGGCCGTAGCGCTGCGTAATCGCATACTGAACGTTCATGGGTACCGGCATCTAGACAATGACCTCCGCTCGTTGCCATAACGCGACCGCAAGCGCGCAGGTTCCCACCGCGATCGCCGCGAGCATCGCCGGGATCAATTCGGGGCTCGAACGCAGCCACCATTGCGCTTGGGCGACGACGTCGTCGACGGCGAAGCTGCGCATCTGCCAGACGACGAACGGGTTGGCCCAGGCGACGGCGCGCAGCATCAGCCCCAGCGGATTATCGCCGTGCGCGAAGCCCGACCACAAGAGCGCTGCCGGTAAGAATGCCAGCCCGAGGTAGGCAACGCGACGGCCGATCATGCCCACCAGCGCCGCCCACCCGTACATCGCAAAGGCAAAGCACAATGCCGTCGGAATCGAGAGCGGCTGCAGATCGTTTGCGACCGCACAGCTCCCCCCGTGCACGGCGTTTCCGACGACAAAAAAGCCGAAGGCAACCGCCGCCGTGAGTACGTACGACACCACGATCCCCAGCGCATCGGCGGCGATGAGCTCGAGCGCGCTCAGCCAGCGGGGGCGCGGAATCAGCCAGAACACGCGCGCTCCGTCGCGCGATGCATTGCCGAGCCCAACGCCGTACACGGAGGCGAAGAGCATGACGGGAAACATGATGCCTTCGAAATAGCCATTGAGAGACGTGTTCGTGCACCAATGCCGCTGCGTAACGAGCATCAACACGGAGAGCGCGACGATGGCCGCCGTATACACAAGAACGGCCTTGCGCATCACGAGGAACTGACGGTAGATCATGCCGTGTACTCCTTGGCCGCGCCGATCGCGGTAAAAAAGACCTGTTCGAGCGTCATCGCGCGCCGCGCGACGCTGACCGGCCCGAGCGCGCGCAGCGCCGATTCAACATCGGCCGCGTCGCCGTTCGCGTAGGCGCGAACGAGCGTTCCGTCGAGATCGAACGGCGTTGGAAACCGCGCTCGCAGCGCCGCAAGGTCCGGCAACGTTTCGAAATACGCTTCGATCAACACCCGGCGTTCGCGCAGCTCGTCGACGTCGGCTTCGAGCACCAGACGCCCGCGGTCGATGATGCCGACGCGTTCGGCGGCCTGCTCGACGTGACCGATGTGATGCGAGGAAAACACGATCGTTACGCCGTCGGCGGCTGCGCTGACGATCGTATCGAGCACGCGGCGCTGCATCACCGGATCGAGCCCGCTGGAGGGCTCGTCGAGAATCATCAGCTCCGCCCGTTGCGCGAAGGCCAGGGCGAGCGAGACCGCTTGCCGCTGCCCTTTCGATAGTTTACCGACCGGGCGGCCGGGATCGATCTCGAAGCGCTCGAGCACCTGCCCTGCCAGCGCGCGGTCGAAGCGCGCGTAACAACGCGCGCGAAAGTCGACGTGCTGCGCGGGCGTCATCCAGCTATCGAGAACGTTGAGTTCCGGCACGTACGCGACGCGGTCGAACAGTTCGGTGCGCAGCGGCTCGCCGAAGATCTTCGCGGTGCCGCTCGTCGGCCGCACCAGGCCGAGCACGCAGGCGATCGCCGTACTCTTCCCAGCGCCGTTGCGGCCGAGCAAACCGAAGACGGTGCCCGGAGCGACCGTGAGCGAGAGATCGTCGAGCGCCACCTTCCTGCCGTACGTCTTCGTGAGATGCTCGATCCGCAGTGGGTTCATTCCCGGCCACCCTTTCCGTTCGTGCGATACCATGCGTGCAGCGCGTCGGTGAAGAGCGCGCGCACGTCGCCTTCTTCCACCCCGAGCGCGCGCGCTTCGCGGATCGCGCCGTCGATGCTCGCGCGCACGACGTCGCGCGCGCCGGTCTTGGCCACGCCCGCGGCGGCGTCGGCGCGAACGAACGCGCCGCGGCCGGGAGCGGTCTGGACGATCTCGAGATATTCGAGCTCGCGCAAGGCGCGCGAGACCGTGGCCGGATTCACGACGAGGTCGCTCGCGAGCTGCTTGACCGTGGGCAACTGCTCGCCCGGCTTGAGAATGCCGACCGCGACCGCCCGGCGGACCTGATCGACGATCTGCAGGTAGACGGGCAGCCCGTTGCCGGGATCAATGTGAAGATAGAGAGGCATATGGCATCATTAATGTACTACTTGATTAGTACAATAGTGCACCCGCGAGCCTCTGTCAACTATGGGCGAGCCAAAAATCGAAGGAGGCGCGAGCCTGGGCCTCCAGCATCGCATCGCCGGGCACGACCTCGCGCTCCAGCTGATGGTGCAGCGTGGCGCGATCGCCGTAGTTGGCGTCCATTACGACGTCGGTGCGCATGAGCGAATCGAGCATCTCGGGTTCGAAGCGCACCTTGGGCGGCAACGTGCTGATCGCGATCTCGGGCGGACGGTCGAACGGCCACGGCTTGGCGTCGTACCGCATGCACACGTCCCCGACCTTGGCAAGGTCGCGGCCCCACACGAAGAGATATGCGTCGTTCTCTTGCAGCTGCGCGAGGATCGCGCGCGCGGTCGCGCCGTAGCCGAGCACGCCGATGCGTTTGAGCGAGACCGACTCGTCGAGGAGCGCCTCCAGCGCCATCCGCGCGCCGATGCCGTCGGTGTTGTGGCCGAGGATTTGCCGGCCGAAGACGATCGTGTTGACGGCCTGCGCGCGTTCGGCTTCGTCGGTGAGCGCATCGCACGCGCGCATGGCTTCTTCCTTGAGCGGATACGTCACGTTGCATCCGGTATAGTCGTCCAAGCGCATTCTGCGAATCACGTCGATCGCGTTGTTTTCGGGAACGCGGATCGCGACGTAGCTGCCTTCGATCTCTTCCTCGCGCAAAAACCGCCGGTGAATCTCCGGGCTGCGGCTGTGCGCGACCGGGTCCCCGATGACGGCCAGTTTCATCCGGTCGGCCGTTCCGGCAACATCAGCTTTTCGAGAAATCGAAATATTTTCGTGACCGGGAAGTCCTTAGCTTCGATCGGCTCGGTAAGGATCGTATACAGCCCGCACATCTTGCCCGACAGCACGTCGGTAAAGAGCTGATCCCCGACGACGGCAATGGCCTGGGGCGGCAAATCCAGCATCCGGACGGCGCGCATGACCCCGAACGGCAGCGGCTTGAGGGCGTTGGGAATACACGGAATCCGCAATTGCCCGGCAATGCTCGTGACCCGCTCGGTGAAGTTATTCGAGACCATCACCATCTTGAAGCCGCGATCGTGGGCACGCTCCACCCAGGCCAGGTGGTCTTCGCACAGCTCCGTCTGACGGAAGCCCATGAGGGTGTTGTCGAGGTCCACGATGAGGCCTCGGAAGCCCAGCCGCTCCAGATCTTCGTGCGGAATATCCGCGAGGCGCGTGACGAAGCGGTTTGGACCGAACATTCCCACCAGTTTGCCGAGCTTATCCCCGGTATCCTCGGAAGCACTCACAGGGCGCCCGCCTCGAGCGGGCGCCCGGCCGCTCCTATCCTCCGATTTTTGTCGCTATCCACAGCTTCCAAACAAGGACTTGAAGCCGCCAACCCCAATATCTTGTGCCAATGAGCCCGGTATGACACAATGGGTGTCCCACCGAGCTTTCGCCACCCCCAAATGCGAACAGGTGTTCGCCTTTCTTTTCGCGAAGTCGTCGTATCCCGCTGCAGCACGAGCATAGGAGCCGCTCATGAAGTTTCGCCGCATGTATTCCGCCCCGAACGAGTCGTTTGCCGGGCTCACCTTCGAACCCCGGACCTCGCGCATCGTCAATCCCGACGGATCGGTGATTTTCGAAGCCAAGGACGTCATGGTTCCCGAGGGCTGGAGCCAGGTCGCCGTCGACGTGCTCGCCCAGAAGTATTGCCGCAAGGCCGGCGTACCCGACCGCACCGTACGCGTGCCCGAAGAGGGTGTACCCGAGTGGCTGTGGCGCTCCGAGGCCGCCTCGGACGCGACCTTCGGTGCCGAGCGCGACTCGCGCCAGGTCTTCACGCGACTGGCCGGCTGCTGGACGTATTGGGGCTGGAAGTACGGCTATTTCGATACCGAAGACGACGCGCGCATCTACTTCGACGAGATGGCCTCGATGCTCGCGCGCCAAGTCGGCGCCCCGAACTCGCCGCAGTGGTTCAATACGGGACTGCACTGGGCGTACGGCATCTCCGGGCCGGCGCAAGGCCATTACTTCGTCGATCCCAAGACGAACGAAGTGATGAAATCGGCCAACGCCTTCGAACATCCGCAAGTCAGCGCGTGTTTCATCCTCTCGGTCGAAGACGATCTCGTCAACGAAGGCGGGCTATTCGACGGCGTACTGCGCGAGGCGCGTATCTTCAAGGGCGGCTCGGGCTCCGGTGCCAACTTCTCGAAGATTCGCGGCTCAGGTGAGAAGCTCACGGGCGGCGGCACGTCGAGCGGCCTCATGTCGTTCCTCAAAGTCTTCGATCGCGCCGCCGGCGCAATCAAATCGGGCGGAACAACGCGCCGCGCGGCTAAGATGGTCGTGCTCAACGCCGACCATCCCGACATCGAAGAGTTCGTTACCTGGAAAGTTCGCGAAGAACGCAAGGTCGCCGACCTCGTGATCGGTTCGCGCATCCTGCAAGAGCAGCTCAACAAGATTCTCGCCGCCGCGCACGACACGCGTATTCCCGAAGCGGCGCGCATGGATCTCGCGCTCAACCCGCACTTGCGCGAAGCGCTCCGCAAGGCGCTCGCCATCGGCGTGCCCTCGGGCGCGACGCAACAGGCGCTCGACTACGCGCGTCAGGGCTACACCAGCATCGAGATCGAGCAGTACGACACCGGCTGGGATTCCGAAGCCTACGCGACGGTCTCGGGCCAGAACTCGAACAATTCCGTGCGGTTGACCAACGCGTTCTTCGACGCGCTCGACAAGGATGCCGATTGGCAACTCACCTCGCGCACGAAGGGCAACACCGTCAAGACGCTCAAGGCCAGCGAGCTCTGGGAGCTGATCGGCCTGGCCGCGTGGCAATGCGCCGACCCGGGTCTGCAGTTCGACGACACGATCCAAGAGTGGCACACGTGCGCGAACGACGATCGCATCAATGCAACGAACCCGTGCGTCACGGGCGACGCACTCGTTGCTACCGCGGATGGCCCGCAGCGCATCGCCGACATGATTGGAAAAGCGGCCTTCGTTATCGGTTCCGACGGTAAGCCGCATTTCGTAAACCGGATCTTTCCGACCGGCCGCAAGCCGATCTATCGCTTGACCACGCGCTCGGGGTACTCGCTCGACCTCACCGCCGATCACAAGGTTCTCACCGAAAACCGAGGCGACGTTCCGGCTTGCGAGCTGCGTGACGGCGACCGCGTGCTATTGAGCGGTTCTGGATTCGGGAACGAATCGCTCGATGCACAGCTCGCCCTCGGGATCGGCGTTGCGGTTGGTGACGGCTGCGTTACCAACGGCGAAGGTGGCGGCCTCATCCTCACCATGCACGAGGACGAGCGACCCGTGCTCGACGATATCGCCTCCGGCATCAATGCCTGGAAGGCAACCTTCAACGACGACGGCCGGAGCCGGCGCCAAACGACCGTCACGTCCCCACGCTCCGCTTCGGGAACGCGCATCTCGACCGGCAATCGTCGAATCGTCGAACTGTTCTCGGCCTTTGCCGTGCTCAACGAGGGCAGCGCCAACAAACGCTTCACGGATGCCGTCTATCGCTTGAACCGCGAGTCGCTGGCGGCCGTGCTTCGCGGACTGTTCACCGCCGACGGTACCGTTGCAAACTACGGCGAGAAGTCACAGTATGTAGCGCTCGACTCGTGCTCGCTCGCATTACTCAAGCAAGTTCAGCACCTGCTGCTCTCGTTCGGCATTAAATCCAAGCTCTACGCGGATCGTCGTACGACCGCGTCTTCGATGTGCCCCGACGGCAACGGCGGACTGGCGCGGTACGATGTCGTGCACATGCACTCACTTCGTATTTCTCGTTCTTCGCAGCGCGTATTTGAGCGTGAGATCGGCTTTCATCCGGCATCACACAAGACCGCGGTATTACGAAATCTCAACGAGACGGTCTCGTGCTACGCCGATCGGTTCGCGGACGCGTTCGCATCGTTGACACCTCTCGGTGAGGCCGACGTATTCGATCTTACCGAACCCGACACGTCGCACTTTGTTGCGAACGGCATTTCGGTGCACAACTGCTCGGAATACGTGTTCATCGATGACACTGCATGCAACCTCGCTAGCATGAACCTCGTGAAGTTCGAGACGCCCGAGGGCGGGTTCGATGCGCAGCGCTTCGCGGAAGCCTCGCGCATTTGGACGACCACGCTCGAAATCTCGGTCACGATGGGCCAGATGCCCTCGAAGGCGATCGCGGAGAAAAACAATCTCTACCGCACGCTCGGCTTGGGCTACGCAAACCTCGGATCGCTGCTCATGCGTATGGGTCTCCCGTACGACTCCGAGGAAGGATTCGGCTGGTGTGCCGCGATCAACGCGCTCATGACGGGTGCCGCGTATCGGGCGTCGGCGGAGATGGCGCAACAACTCGGTGCGTTCGCACGCTTCGAAGCCAACCGCGAGCCGATGCTGCGCGTGATCCGCAACCACCGCAATGCGGCCTACGACGGGACACTCGGCGAGTACGAAGGCCTCTCCGTCAAGCCGGTGACGTACGCCCCCACGCTCTTCACGCAGGACACATGGGCGCTCGCTCGCCGGATGTGGGACGACGCGCTCTCGATCGGCGAGGTCGCCGGTTTCCGCAACGCACAGACCGTGGTGATCGCGCCGACCGGCACGATCGGTCTCGTGATGGATTGCGATACGACCGGCATCGAGCCCGACTTCGCGCTTGTGAAGTTCAAGAAGCTCGCCGGCGGCGGCTATTTCAAGATTGTCAACTCGTCCGTTGATACCGCGCTCCATCGCCTCGGCTACTCGCAAGAGCAGATCGACGCGATCGAAGCGTACGCGAAGGGCACGGGCACACTGCTCGAAGCCCCGCACATCAACCGGGCAACGTTGAAGGCAAAGGGCTTCGACGACGAGGCGATAGCCCGCGTGGAGGCGGCGCTTCCCGGCGCGTTCGAACTGCCCTTTGTCTTCAACAAGTTTGTCTTGGGCGAGGCATTCTGCTCTGAGAAGCTCGGCCTCACCAGCGAGCAGCTCAACGACTGGAACTTCTCGCTGCTGCGCGACGGCCTCGGCTTCACCACGCAGCAGATCGAGGAAGCCTCGGCGCATATCTGCGGGCGCATGACCCTCGAGGGCGCACCGTACCTCAAAGACGAGCATCTGCCCGTCTTCGATTGTGCCACCCCGTGCGGTAAGTACGGTACGCGCTACATTCGACCGCTGGCGCACATCGAGATGATGGCCGCTGCACAGCCCTTCGTTTCCGGTGCAATCTCGAAGACGATCAACCTGCCGCAAACGGCGTCGATCGCCGACGTGAAGGAAGCGTATCGCTATAGCTGGGAGCGCATGATCAAAGCGGTTGCGCTCTATCGCGACGGCTCGAAGCTCTCGCAACCGCTGGCCGCGAGCTACGACCTGGGCGGCGACGCCGAGATCGAGGAGGAAGCACCGGCTCAGCCGTTCCAGCAGCCGCTGCAGGTGGCCGAGAAGATCGTCTATCGCTACATTGCCAAACGCCGCCGCATGCCGGAGCGCCGCAGCGGCTACACGCAAAAGGCGATCATCGGCGGGCACAAAGTCTACCTGCGCACCGGCGAGTACGACAACGGCCAGCTCGGCGAGATCTTCATCGACATGCACAAAGAAGGCGCGGCATTCCGCTCCTTGATGAACAACTTCGCGATCGCGGTGAGCTTGGGTCTGCAACATGGCGTTCCGCTGGAAGAGTACGTGGAGGCCTTCACCTTCACGCGCTTCGAGCCGAACGGTCCGGTCGTCGGCCACCAGAACATCAAGATGGCGACCTCGCTGCTCGATTACATCTTCCGCGAGCTCGCGGTGAGTTATCTCGGCCGGTACGACCTCGCCCACGTGCAACCGTCGATGGAGATGGATGCGATGGGTGTCGATGCGGGCGAAGAGTACCTCGCGGAAGAGGCGGGCCCGACGCACGTGCGCCCGGCAGGCGTCGCCGAGAAGTTCCACCCCGTATCGTCGCATCTGCGTCCGGGTAAAGACGATAAGGGTGACGGAGACGACGGCGGCGGCGGAGGCATGCACGCACCGGTGATGCACGACACGCCGGCGCCGGCACCGCGCGCATCTGCCGGAGCAACGGCAACCGCCGTGCTCTCGAAAACCGAAGCGGTGAATGCCGCCAAGGCGAAGGGCTACACCGGAAACGCCTGCGGCGAATGCGGACAACTCACCATGGTCCGCAACGGAGCCTGTGAGAAGTGCGACAACTGCGGCGCCACGAGCGGATGTAGCTAGAAACGTTAGAAAGCTGCCAAGTCCCATCACATGCAACATTGTTGCGTGTGATGGGACGCTCAAACAGGACCGTCAAGACCTAGGAGAGCGCCTCCATTCTCGGCCAGCCATCCCGTGGCGTGGCCACACTCTATGGTGAGTTATTTTCTCTCGCGCTTCCGACAGCCATATCAATGCGAGTGTTTACCCCATTTCTTTGCAGCAGCGGACGGCAACCGCGCCTTGCATCAAATCTAGCCGCCGCGCAGTGATCCGATGCAACAACCCTAGGCTATGAGTTCGGGATAGCTGGAACTCGCGTACCTTGCCAGTAAAGCTAGAACGCTCTATACCCAAGATGAGGTCTTGATCCCTCATCTTGGGACTATGGGAAATCCTTTGTTCCGCAGACCACTTGATTTGCTCGTTGCCATGAGGCGACCCGGAAGCGCGGCGCGGAAGCTGCCGCTTATGGGAGCCACGCTTTCGCAGCTCAGCACTTGGATCGCTTACCGCGCGTGGATGTGCTCCCGTTAGCGAAACAGACTCATGATAATCTTATGGCCCGCGGCATTTGGATGAAGCCCATCGTGCTGAAGGTAGCGACGCTCGTACATACGAGGATCATTGCTTACGTCAACAACCCGCTCGTGCGTCGCAAGAAGCATCGCGTTCCATTCGTCGATACGCTGCGCGACCTGCGGCGTTTCCGTCGCACTGATTCGCTGCCAATGGCGAAGGTTCACGAGGTAGATCGTTGCCGCGGGTTCTTTCTTCCGAACCTGCGCTAGGATCTGCGCAAATGCCCTTTCGGCTGCCGCAAACTCTGATTCGGTTGCAGCAGGCGCCTGGGTTACCTTCGCTGGGGGCGTGAAGTCAAATCCTCCCACGTCGTTTGTCCCGCAGTTGATAATAACCACTGCTGCGCCGCTTTGCATGTGTGGGACCTCTTGCTTTAGCACATCCTCGCATGTGTAGCCGGGGGACGCGAGATCGTCAATCCTACCGCCTATCGAGGCGGCGTACAACGCCGCATAATTTTCGGAGCCGGGCGATTGCAAGCCGTATCCGTACGTGATTGAGTCGCCAAGCGCAAGAACAAGGGGCTTTGGCTGGCCGGTAGCAGCAACGAAGACAATACCAATAATACAAATCGCTTTTCGCATCACGCCAAGCGTACGGGATGATTTCGCAAGCATCCTGTACGGGCGTCGGGCTTGAGCCCCCGCAGCCCTAGCGCGCGCCCGAGGGCTTTTCGGGAGCGGACGGCGTAGATGCATGCTTTGTGCGGGCTCGATCTGCGACCGTCATTAGTATCGTCTTGGCGGCAGTATTTTTCGCGGGCGCCAACGCGCTGCTCTTCGGCATACCGCTCTACCGCGCCGTCCTCGATCCATCGTCGAGCACCGGCAGCTTCGAGGCGGCGGTCGCCGCGCTTGACGATGCCGCCAGCGACGCACGCACCGATGTCCTGGTGATGGGAGACTCGCGCATCTATGCCGGACTCGATCCAACCGCCGCTCACCGCGGCTCGGGTCAAACCCTACGCTTCATCAACGCGGGCGTTCCAGGCACGACACCACGATGTTGGTACTACTTTCTGCAGCGAGTCGACCCGAGTGCAACGCGCTATCGCGCGCTCGTGGTCCCGGTCGACACCTACGGCGATAACGATAGCGCAATCGGCAGCATTGACGGCGACCAGCGCCGGCAAGATCTCCACTACCTTGCGCTCTCGCTCGCGCCATGGGAGATTCCGCGACTCGCGGACTCCTTTCCCGGATTGCGGACGAAGCTTACGACCGGCGCCGATCTGCTGCTTCGCGGCCCGCTCCTGCGCGACGACATCCAGGCCTTCATCCTCAATCCACGCGCGCGCTTTCGGGCGATCGAAGCGGCGCGCGCAGGCCAACCGTACTCGCCGCTCGCACGGCATCCGCGCACCGGAACGTTGCAGGGTTTGGCCGTCGACTTCGTGCGCGACACCATTCGGTATCCCGCTTCCGTTCCACCGGACGAACGCGCGGCGATGCCGGACCAGGTCCTTCGCATCGCGCATGCGGACCCCGTCTATGCAGCGTACCGCCGGGAATGGCTCTATCCCATCGTGCAGCGCTACGTGGACGCAGGCACGCCGGTCATCTTCGTGCGCATTCCGACGCGGCCCGCGCACCGACACTCCGGCGACCCACTCGGCGGGTCGTTGGCATTGCTGGCGCGCAACGGTGCTGCTCGCTTCTTAGCGGCACAGCCGTACATAGCGTTGGAACAACCGGGCCTCTTCGCGGATCACGACCACCTCAACCAGCGTGGGAGCGTGCTCTTCAGCCAACAGCTCGGTCACGATGTTGCCCTTGCACTCGCAAGCGCCGCGCCCACATCGGTCACGGGACCAACCATCCCCCAGGCTGTCGGGCCGCAGCACCAGCCGTGGTTACGCGAGGCAGTCGGCATCGGGATTCCACTTCAGTTCCAGTCCTATGAGTTTTGGATCTTCGTTGCAGTGGTCGCTTTGCTGTTTTATGCGTCGCCGCTGTCATGGCGCCGCTTTCTCCTGCTGGGAGTGAGCTACTACTTCTACGCTCGCTGGAACGGGTGGTATGTCGTCTTTCTCCTGGCCATAACGGTGAGCGACTTCCTCATCGCCCTGGCGCTGGAACGCGTATTCGGGAATCGGCGGCGCGCGCTGCTGGCAGCGGGTATCGCCGCGAATGTGGCGTTCCTCGGCACGTTCAAATATGCGAACTTTACGACCGGCACGGTGACGGCACTCCTAGGAATGCATCAGGACCCCTGGTTCGTGAGCTGGATCGTACCGATCGGCATCAGCTTCCACACATTTCAGAGCATCTCGTATCTGGTCGACGTTCATCGTTCCAAGACGCCGGCCATCCGCGATCCGTGGGATTACGCCCTCTACCTCGCATTTTTCCCGCAGCTCCTCTCGGGCCCAATCGTTCGAGCCGGGCTGTTTTTCGGGGAGCTTTTTCACTGGAAGCCGCCGTCCGCCGACGACGTGAACGATGCCGGTGTTCGCATTGCCTTCGGATTATTCAAGAAGGTCGCGATTGCCGATCACTTTGCCCCTGCTGCCGACGCGTATTTCGGGTCGCTGGCCGGCCATCCCGGAGCACTCGCCGCATGGACGGCGATCTTTGCCTTCTCGATGCAGATCTACTTCGACTTCTCGGCGTACAGCGACATCGCGATCGGAACCGCACGCCTGTTCGGCTTCGTATTTCCGGAGAACTTCAACCTGCCGTATCTGGCAGGCAGCGTTACGGAGTTTTGGCACCGCTGGCACATGACGCTCTCAACCTGGCTCCGGGACTATATCTACATCCCGCTCGGCGGGAATCGCGACGGACGGTTCGCGACGCTGCGGAACCTGATGGTCACGATGCTTCTCGGGGGTTTGTGGCATGGTGCCCAATGGACGTTTGTGGTATGGGGCGGCTTGCACGGCTTATACTTAGTGTTCGAACGAATCACCGGCATCGCGCATCGACCCATTCCTGACCGTCCGCTCAGCCGGGCGCCGCGCGTGCTCGCGACGTTTCTCCTCGTCACCCTGGCCTGGGTGCTCTTTCGCGCGCAGACGTTTCCACAGGCGTTGGCAGCGTACCGCGAGCTGGTTGCGACGCACGCCAGCGCTTCGATGCTCACCGACTGGGGTGCGTTGCTCTCGCTGGCGATCATCATCTTCGCCGCTGCGAGGATCGCGCTCGGTCAGAACACCCGCCTGTTCATGTGGAAACGCTTATCGCCGCTTGCACAAGCCGCGTGCATTGCCTCGCTCTTGCTCGGCGTCGAGCTCCTGTCCTCACCCGGTGCTCCCACGACGTTCATTTACTTCAAGTTCTAGGGCCGAGCAGTAGCGTTGTCCTACGGCTCCCGGCTGCCTTGATTTTGGAGATGCTCGTGATGAGCGCGGGGCCGTAACGGCACCACCCAGGGGGAATCGGGGCTTCCCGGCAAATACCCTCGACCACCTCTGAACGAACGAACCCATCGCGATTGGGGAGAAAGCAGCGCAATCACGCTCTGCCTGCTTCTCTTCTTCGCTTTGCCGCATCGTTATACGCTCGGACCGCCGCCCGTAACGTTGGCGTTGGGGCTCCTCCTCGTAGCGGTGCTCCTCGCGTCGCTGGTCGGCCTCATCGAGAGCGCGTTGCTCATATCGATTCCAAACGTCACCCTCTTCGCGATCATCTACACATTCCTGGGCGAGCGCGAGTTTGCGTTTCCTAAGAGCACCGATGCGGTGCCTGCGCGGCTGTGTTTCCTCGATTATTTC
>Ga0326727_10016236_pt1 | contig 15772 bp, 9 predicted proteins | sample MB2enrmetagenome_FD_207643 | JGI IMG/M metagenome (GOLD analysis project Ga0326727, IMG submission 207643) | Lab enriched peat soil microbial communities from McLean, Ithaca, NY, United States - MB29MY | ecosystem: Environmental > Terrestrial > Soil > Wetlands > Peat | place: USA: New York... | reverse complement strand
TGCTGCCGTATTTCAAGAAGTCGGAACATTTCGAGGGCAATGGCGATGCCAGCCGCGGACTTGGCGGGCCGCTGAATGTGGCGCACATGCGCGAGCGGCACGAGATCCTGGATGCGGTGATCGATGCCGCGGCGGCCGAGGGATATCCGAAAAACCCAGACTACAACAACGGGAAACAGGAGGGGTTCGGTTATTTCCAGGTGACGCAGAAGGATGGGCGGCGGTGGTCGACGGCGCGGGCGTTCCTCGATCCGGCGCGGTCGCGGGCGAATTTGCGCGTGGAGACCGAGGCGCTGACCACGCGCGTGCTGCTGGAAGGTAAGCGCGCGGTGGGCGTGTCGTATACGCAGCATGGCCAGACGCATGAGGCGCGCTGCGGGCGGGAGGTGATCGTTGCGGCGGGCGCGGTGAAGTCGCCGCACATCCTGGAGCTGTCGGGCATTGGCCAGGCGGAACGATTGCAGGGATTCGGCATCGCGCCGTTGCACGACCTGCCGGGGGTGGGGGAGAATTACCGCGATCATTTCGCGCCGCGGATGAACTGGCGCGGGACGCTGCCGATCACGCTGAACGAGCAGACGCGCGGGCTGAACTTTGCCAGGGAGATCATCAAGTATTTCGCGCTGCACCGTGGGATCCTGACCTATACCGCCGGGATCGTCTATGGATTTGTCAAGACGCGGCCGGAGCTGGAGGAGTGCGACGTGCAGTATCATTTCGCCCATGCCAGTTATGCCACGGCGGCGACACGGATCCTGGATCGGGAGCCGGGGATGACGATGACGACGTACCAATGCCGGCCGGAGTCGAAGGGCTCGATCCATCTGAAGTCGCCGGACCCGGCGGCGGCGCCGGCGATACGGCCGAATTTCCTGGCCGAGGCGATCGACCGGCAGACGGTGGTGGCGGGGATGAAGATCGCCCGGCGGATCATGGAGAATGCGGTGATGGACAAGTACCGCGCGCATGAGATGAACCCGGGGCCGCAGGTGCAGACGGATGCGGAATGGTTGGAATTCGCGCGGAACAATGGGCAGACGACGTATCACGTGATCGGGACGTGCAAGATGGGGCAGGACCCGATGGCGGTGGTGGATGATCAGTTGCGCGTGCGTGGGTTGGTGGGGCTGCGCGTGGTGGATGCGTCGATCATGCCGACGATGGTTTCGGGCAATACCAACGCGGCGGTGATCATGATCGCGGAGAAGGGCGCGGATATGATCAAGGCTGCGGCGGGGGAGGGGATGAAGGCTGCGGCTTGAGTTTTTCTATACCTCTCCCGCTCTTCGCGGGGGAGGTCGCGGAGCGATGCGGGTGAGGGTCATGCTGCCCGCACCACCCTCACCCTCGTCGCTTCGCGCCTCGATCTCTCCCGCGAAGAGCGGGAGAGGTAAAGAATCAGACGTCTCGGGCGCCTATGGTGCGGCTGCGGTATTCCTCGGGGACGGCGTGGCCGAAGTCGGTGAAGGCCCGCTTGACGGCTTCGGGGGTGGCACCGAAGACCTGTTTGCGGTTCTCCATTGCCCATTTCTTTGACGATATGATCGGGGTGAGCGAGCCCTGGAATTGTGGCATCACATAGCGGGCGAACAGCTCGTAGCTGCGCATGGTCTGCTCGCGGTTGGCCCATTCATGCGCGCGGAACAGGATGCCGCCGAAGCCGCCCTGGCTGTATTCGAGCAGGCGGCGGATGCCGGTGGCCACCGTGTCGGGCGAGCCGACCAGCGTGGTGCCCATCTTCACGCCGTCGCGCAGCGGATCGTCGGCGCGGCCGGGCGGACGGCCGAGCGTGTCCTCGAAATAGGTTTGCGTTTCGATACGTTCGCCCTTATGGACCTCGCGCAAAGCCTGCTCGTCGTCCTCGGCGATGTGGGCATTGACGACGACGCGCCAGTTCTTGCGGTCCATCGTCTTGCCGTTCTTCGCCGCGGCGTCCTCGGCGATTTTCCATTGCGCGGCCAGTGCTTCCGGGCCGCCGGGCAGGCCGGCGCCGATCGACAGCACGCCGACACCATGCGTGCCGGCGGCGATCATGCCGAACGGGGTGATGGTGCTGGCGACGGCGATCTCGAAGCACGGGTCGCTGTAGGGGGCGAGGTGCAGCCTGGCGTCGCGCATTTCGAACCAATCGGTTTTCATGGTGACCGGCTCTTCGCATTTCAGCAGGCGGATGATGGCGTCCATCGCCTCCAGCATGCGTGGCCGTTGCGTCGACGGTTCGATTCCCAGCATGTAGGCGTCCGAGGTGAGTGCGCCTGGGCCGCAGCCGAGCATCGCGCGGCCCTTGGTCATGTGGTCGAGCTGCACCCAGCGCTGCGCCACCATCAGCGGGTGATGGTAGGGCAGGCTGGTGACGCCGGAGCCGAGGCGGATGTTCTTGGTGCGCTCGGCCGCGGCGGCGATGATGAGCTCGGGCGCGGCGATCAGTTCCCAGCCGGCTGAGTGGTGTTCGCCGATCCAGGCTTCGGAGTAGCCGAGATGGTCGAGCCACTCGATCAGTTCGATGTCGCGGTTGATGGCCAGCGTCGGGTTTTCGCCCACGCGGTGGAACGGGGCGAGGAAGATGCCGAATTTCATGCCGCGATGGGCCATGCGCGTGTGCTCCAGCTTGATCGATGTTGGCCCATGGTGGCGCGTTCGGGCTGGATAGCCAAGTCGGGGCACCGCATGGCAGTCTGCTCGGCAAATCCGAAGCGGGAGAAACGGCAATGCGGCTCGAGGGCAAGGTGGCGATCATCAGTGGCGCGGCGTCGGGGATGGGCGCGGCGACGGCGCGGCGTTTCGCCAAGGAGGGCGCGACGGTTGTGGTGGCGGACATGCTGGAGGACGACGGGCGCGCGGTGGCCGACGGCATCGTCACCGCCAACGGCGCGGCGGTGTTCATGAAGCTCGATGTCACCAATGAGGCCGACTGGCAGCGCGTGGTGGAGGACACCGTGGCGCGCTATGGCAAGCTGGACATTCTGGTGAACAATGCGGGGATCAGCGGCAGCGCGGTGGCGGACCTGCTGGACACCGCGGCGTGGGACCGGTTGCTGGCGGTGAATGGGCGGGGCGTGTTCCTGGGCACCAAGCACGCCGTGCTGGCGATGAAAAAATCCGGTGGCGGATCGATTGTCAATTTGTCGTCGATCTCGGGCAACTCCGGGCAGACGATGACGCATATGGGGTATAATGCGTCGAAGGGCGCGGTGCGGACGCTGACCAAGTCGACCGCGGTGCAGTTTGGTGCTGATGGGATTCGGGCGAATTCGGTGCACCCGGGGTTGATGCCGCCGATGCGCACCTCGGGCGCGACGGCGGACCCGGAGGTGCGGGCGAAGATGCTGAAGGGCGTGCCGCTGCGGCGTGCGGGCGAGGTGGATGAGGTGGCGAATGCCATCCTGTTCCTGGCGTCCGATGAGGCGTCGTATATTACGGGGGCGGAACTTTGGGTTGATGGTGGTTATTTGGCGACTTGATGCGGGGGTATTGAGCTCGCGACCGTCGGGGTCGGGTTTGGCGCGATTATGTTCTTGCCGCTAGCGGAATGGGAATTCGCGGCATGGCTTCGGTGCGGTTCCACGAAGAGGATGGCCGGGTCAAGCCCGGCCATGACGAGGGGGTGGAGGCCATGACGAGGGGGTGGAGGCCATGACGAGGGTTGGGGGGCGCCGTGACGAGGGAGGGCGACGACGAGGGGGTGGAGGCCATGACGCGGAAACCAGGGTCGGCCATGGCGTGGAATATGAAGACCTACGATTTCGGAGCAGTATCGAGACATGACTGAAAGGGCGGTTTTGCTGGACCTTGATGGGACGCTGTCGGATTCGCGCCCGGGCATTGTCGGCTGTTTTCGTTATACGCTGGCGCAGCTTGGGCATGACCCCGCGGTCTCGGGCGATCTTACCTGGGCGGTTGGGCCGCCGATCGCCGTCTCGATCGGGCGGTTGCTCGCGCAGTACGGCGACACGCGGGTGGATGAGGGTCTGGCGGTGTATCGCGCGCGCTATTCCGCCGTCGCGATCTATGATTGTGCGGTCTACCCGGGCGTTGTGGCGATGCTGGATGCGCTGCGCGACGCCGGGCGCGTGATGTGCATCGCCACCTCGAAGCGGCGCGATTTCGCCGAGCGGGTGATGGATCATCTGGGGCTGCGGGCGCATGTCCGGGCGGTCTATGGCGCCGAGCCGGGCGGCGGGTTGGACCAGAAGGCGGGCCTGTTGGCGCATATCCTCGCGCGCGAGGGGTTCGCGGCGGACGCGACAGTTATGCTGGGTGACCGTCTGCACGATATCCATGCGGCGCAGGCGAACAAGGTGCGCTCGATCGGGGCGGCCTGGGGCTATGGCGGGGCGGCCGAATTGCGGGAAGCGGGCGCCGACTGCATTGCGGAATCGCCGCACGACGTGCCGGCGCTGGCGACCATCTAGGGCGGTCCGCGGTTACCATTGCGCCCCGCGCTGGCCGCCGGCTCGGCAGATCTCATTTTGGCCGCGGCGTGCCCGCCTCGCAACGACAACACCGTCTGGCCATGACCGGCATTTCCGCGGGCGCTGAAACGCCGCTATACTTCGAAATCGCCTAAACGCCGGCAGGAGGAGAAATCCAATGCAACTGACCGACCAACAACTGCGGCAGTTCGATGAGGATGGCTGGCTGTTCTTCCCCGAAGTGTTCAGCACCGAGGAAGTCGCTGTGCTGCGCGCCGAGGCCGAGACACTGTATCGCACCGACCGCAAGGAGATCTGGCGGGAGAAATCCGGCGCGCCGCGGACGGCGTTTGCCGCGCACACCTATAACGAGGCGTTCCGCCTGCTGGGTGCGCATCCGCGGCTGATCCGCCCGGTGGAGCAGGTGTTCGGCGACCGGCTCTACATGCACCAGTTCAAGATCAATGCGAAGGCGGCGTTCGACGGCGATGTGTGGCAGTGGCACCAGGATTACGGCACCTGGCAGCGCGACGATGGGATGCCGGAGGCGCGCGCGATGAACATCGCGGTATATCTCGATGAGGTAATGGCGATCAACGGGCCGCTGATGCTGGTGCCGCGCAGTCACAAGCAAGGGGTGTTCGATGCGGGGCACGATCTGGCAACGACCTCGTATCCGCTGTGGACGCTGGACCAGGCGACGGTGACGCGGCTGGTGGATGCGGGCGGGATTGTCTCGCCGATCGGCAAGCCGGGCGGCGTGCTGATGTTCCACGGCAATCTGGTGCATGGGTCGGCGGGCAACATCACCCCGTATCCGCGTAAGATCGTCTATCTGACGCTGAACGCGGTGTCGAACCATATCCGCACGCCGACGCGCCCGGAGTGGATCGCGCACCAGGATTTCACGCCGATCGAGCCGGTGGCGGACGATGCGCTGCTGCACCATGCGCGGCGGTATCGGATGGCGGCGGAGTAGGACTGGGGCATCAAAAAACGAACCATCCGGGCGGATTCATGGCGTAGCAACACCGTCATGGCCGGCTGGAGCCTGTCCCCGGGCGGGCCTTTGGTCCGACCCGGGGGCCGGCCATGGCGGCGTGTGTCGACTGTGCGCCATCCGCAGCAGTTAATTTGCGCGTTGCCTCAAGCTCGGCTCAGCCGGCTTCCCGAAGCGGAGGTTCGTTTCGGTAGCGACAGTTCAGGCGGTCATGGCGCACGGCTGCCATGGGCCGCGACCGGCGGTGCCTCGTCGAGCTGCGACCGGACGATCCACGCCGTGTTGTGGACGGGCGCCTTGTTGGCGTCGAACCCGGCGAAATACACCACACCAGGCTCGCCGGGAAACGGAGAGACGCGAATGGAGCGCACGGCCACCATCGGGTTGGCATCCGGCGGGGCGATATGGCGGAGCTCGTACCGGCCAGGGGGAAAGCGCACGAGATACCAGGCGCCGCCTTCGACCTGGCCGTAGCCGACGTCGACCAGCGCGTGCCCCTGGGCCATCGCGGCACCGCGTGGAACGAATGACATCACGCCGATCAGGAGCACCTCGCCCGCCACCGGCAGATGCACGTGCGTCATGTCGTTGTAGGCGGCGATCACATAGCCCGCCTGCATCCCCCACTGGCGCGACAGGAACTGCCGCAGATCGAGCTCGGTCCGTTCGGCGCCGGTGGCCGGATCGACGCGCACCAGCCGCGCCGCATCGCCTTCGACCGCCGCGAGCAGCATCTCCGGCCCGGCGTCGTGGATCGCGGTGAGGCCCCGCAGGCCGGTTTCGGAATGGCCCGGACGGGGGTTGGTGTAGACCGGCTTCCACGACGGCGCCGGGCCATCGGTGCGCTCGAAGATCTGCTGTCCGACCGCGGCGTACAGGCGCCCGTTCGCCTCCGCGAAGCTGCTGACCCGGAGCCGCCCGCCGAGGCCGGGGAAATCGGTGGCGGCGGCCGAGGCGGCAAGCTCGGGGGCGGCGGACCAGCGGATGCGTGTCGGGGTGGCTGCGTCATAGGCGCCGCTGAAGATGCCGCGGGGCATTTCGCCGGCGAACACAAGGTCGACGCCGGTGACGCGGTCGCGGTGGGTGCCGAAGGCGCGTATTTGCGGCAGGAACGCCGGCCCTGGGCGATCCTCCGCCAAGGTGACGGCGGGCCAGTTTCCCGTCGCATCGTCGCGCACGAAGACACGGGCGGCGCCGGTCAGGTCCCAGGTGGACGCAAGCAGCAGGCTGACGGGGCGGGCGAGAGGCCGGCCAGCGCCGTCGGTGGCGAAAGTGGCCTCGGCCAGCGCACCGACCGCCAGGTCGCGCAATCGTCCGTTCGACAGGCGATCGGCGAAGGCATGATCGACGCGCCAGGGGGCCGCGGCCGTGTCGAGCACGAGGACCTGCGGCGGCTGGGCGCCCTCGGTTCCGGGGCGATCCTCCCAGTAGCCGTTGCCGGCGAAGAGTTTCCCCGCATGCACGACGAGCAGGCGCATTTCCGTTCCACCGAGGTATTGTCCCGATGCGTCGCGCGAACCTGCGTGGTAGGACGCCTGGTAATCCTCGGCTCGCGCCTGGCAGGTCGCGAGGATCAGCGCGCACCCGAACAGTCGGGCCGACCATTGCCAACGCGCGGCATGCATCGCTGTCTGCTCCGTGCCATTCGAGCCGGTGCGGGAGAGCCTAGCGACGGCGGAGGTGGCGGACAATGTCGCGTTGGGGCCGGCAACGGTCGGCGCGCCGGGTCTGCGCTCGGGCGTTTGTCTGATGCTGGAGGCGGGTGCGGACCATGGCCGCACGGCCGGCATGGGCTGAATGGATCGTGGATGTGGATTTCATGCCGATCGAGCCGGTGGTTGATGATGCGTTTCCGGAACGATGCGCGGCGGTATCGGGTGGCGGCGGAACAGGCTCCGCGCGCTTTATCCGCGTCACCGGTCGAGCGTGGATCTTTGCGGTTTCGTATTTATCGCGTTGTCGACGGGACGAGAGTGCCGCGTTTGATCTCGCTGGTGCCGACACTCGGACTTGAACCGAGGACCTGCTGATTACGAATCAGCTGCTCTACCGCTGAGCTATGTCGGCGAAGCGGGTGGCGGCGAACCGGCGACGGTGCCGGGGTGACAGGAGGCGGCCATATAGCCCCCTGGGCGACAGGCCGCAACCGCGGCAACCGATGGTTGGCGGGTTTCGGTGGGGGCAGGGGCTGGTGCCGGGCTCGCGGGAGCTTTGCCGCCTTCGCTTGGCCTTGGTCTGGTTTTGGGGAGCGTGTTTTTCGGCGCCTGGAGGGGTGGTCAGGCCCTCACCCGGTGCGCTTGCGCGCCCCGACCTCTCCCAGAGGGAGAGGTGTACGGAGGTTGATGGCGGCGATCAGGGCGCGCACCTCGGCGCGGGCCGCGACGTGGCTCATGGACAGGTGGATGCCGAGGCCGGCTTCGCGCACGTCCATCAGGGTGAGGCCCTGGAGGTAGAGCTCGCGGTAGATCACCCGCTCGCCGAAGCCCTTGACGGTGCGGAAGCCGATGCGCTTGGCCAGTGCCTCCAGCGTGGCGCCGACGTCGCGCTTGTTGCGGGCCTCGGTGGCGCCGAGGCGGTTGCGCATGACGATCCAGTCGATGCGGCCGCGGTCGTGGGCGAAGCGGCGCTTACGGGCCTCCCACACCATCTCGCTGTAGACGGTGGGGCGGACGACCTGGTGGTTGTCGGGATCGACCTGCGCGAGCATGGCGAAGTCGACGTAGCTGTCGTTGATCGGCGTCACCAGGGTGTCGGCGCGGGCGTGACCAAGCCGGCTGAGGAACGTATCGGCACCGGGACAGTCGATCACGACGACGTCGCAGTCGGCCATCGTGCCCAGGGCGGCGGTGAAGCGGACGGTCTCATCGGCCTCGGCGGCGGCGCGGCTGTCGAGGGTGCTGCGCTCCACCGCGGCGAAGCGCGGCACCGGCAGGTCGGCGCCGTGGCTGCGGGCGAAGGCCTGACGGGCGGCGACGTATTGGCCGAGCGTGGCCTGGCGGGCGTCCAGGTCGAGGGCGCCGACGCGGTGGCCGTCGCGCAGCAGGCCGACGATGAGGTGCATTGCCGCGGTGGATTTGCCGGAACCGCCCTTTTCGTTGCCGAGCACGATGACATGCGCGCGACGTTCGATCGTCACACTCGACACGGGTGGGGCCTCGTTTGGTTGGGTGGGGGGTTGGGTGGGGGGATGATGCCAAGCGGGGGGGTGTGCGTCCACTGGGTGCGCCCCCCTGGGTGCGGGGGCTGCCGGCGCGGCGCGGTGGGGGCGGTCGGGTGACGGTTACGGGATGATCCGACCATGCAGGTCGCCAGACCGCGATCGGTGGTTCCTGACCCGGATTGATGGCGCCGCCCTGGGCCGGTGGCTGGGTGCCGGTGGCTGGGTGCCGGTGGCTGGGCGCGGATGCCGCGCGTTGAGCTGCCTGCGGCCGTCCAAGGCGGGTATCGTGATCGGCGGCCTGCACCTCGACATGCGAGGCTGGCGAAAGTCTGGCACAGCGGTTTCGAACGGTCATTTCTAACCTGAAATGCCCATCGCTCATGTTCGGCCCGAATGCCAAGGGGGTTATAATTGTTTCGAATATAATATGGCATTGCTGCCGGCGCATGCATGGGCCTGTCGGAAAACCTTACACTCGCGCGCCGGCGGAGGTTCGGGATATTCCCGTCAAATGTGGCGAAATCGGCATTAACAAGCGCTCAGTCGCCGCCTGTTTCTCTTAGACGATGCGGGCCCTCGGTTGCAAAGCTCGCTCGCTGCGTCGGCATAATTTACACTCGATTTATGGCAGCCGTGGGAAATATTGATAAACTATTGTGTTGATTGGCAATTTTACTTTGGCGCGATAATTGCTTTAACAAAATCTGCAGAGCGCCTTGACGTGCCTTTGCGTGCCGCGCCGCAACACGGAAGGGTTTCGTACAATGTCAGTTCACCTCGTCGCCACGCGTGGCGGCGCCGCCGGTCGTGCGCGTGTCCATAATCGTATGCATGTCGACAATCGTGCGGCGCAGGCGGACCTGGAGCAGGCGATCAGGGCCGACCGCACCGACCCGGCCGACCGGGCCGACCGCACAGACCGGGCCGACCGCACAGACCGGGCCGACTGGACAGCCAGGGCCGACCGCGCAGACAGGCCAGGCGCGGACAGGCCAGGCGCGGACTGGCCACGCCCGGACTGGCAGCGTGTTGCGGCGCGGCGATTCGCTCTGCTTGCGGGAACCGGGCTTTTCGCGCTGTCCATCGGCCTTGCCGCCGCGCCGCGGCAGGCGGTCGCGCAGAACGTTTACGGCTCCACCGGCGCCAATGGCACCAATGGGACCAACCCTGGCGGCGCCGGGCATGCAGGTGGCGCGGCGACGCACAGCACGGGCCTCGACGGCAGTCGCCCCAACATCTACGGCGGCGCCGGTGGCACCGGTGGCAGCGGCGCCAGCGGCAGCGCGGGTGGCGCGGGCGGCAACGGTGGCAGCGCCACCTCGACCACCTCGGGAACCAATGTCGCCGGCAACGGCTATGCGATGGATCGTGGCGGCGCCGGCGGAAGCGCCGGCGCGCGGGGGGCTGGCGGGGCCACCACCGCCAATGGCGGGGCTGGCGGCGGGGCCTATGCGACGGGTACCCTCAGCGTGACGGCCGGCCATACAATCAACCGCGATACGATCGGGTTGCAGACCACCGGTGGGACGGGCGGCTCCGGACAAAACGGCACGACCGGCACCGGCGGTGCGGGCGGCATGGCCAATACCGCGATCGGCGTCACCGCGACCGGCACCGGCGGCAACGCAATCAACAACAACCTCTATGCCACTGCCGGTGGCGGCAACGGCGGCAGCGGCGCGACCGGCGGTGCTGGGGGGGCGGCCAACGCGGCCGTTACCGTCGGGTCTACCGGCGCGGCGGTCGCCACGATTTACCGAGCCTCGGCCACCGCGACCGGCGGTTACGGCGGCAATGCCACGGGCACCGGCAACACCGCCGGCGCGGGCGGCGCGGTCAGCGCGAGTATCGCGGTCAGCGGCACGGCCGTCGTCTCCAGCGGCGGTGCCACCCCCAGCAGCACGGTGACTGCGTTTGGCGGCGGCGGCGGCTATGGCGAGTCCGGCGCGGCCGGCGGCGCTGGCGCCACGGCGTCCCTGGTCAACGCCATCACCACGGGGTCGTTGACGACCAATAACGGCCGATTGAGTCTCACCCAGTCTGCGGTGGGCGGCGCCGGCGGCGGCAGCTCCACCGGTCCGGTTGGCGCGGCCGGCAACGCGGTGTCTCAATTGAGCGCCGGCATCGGCAGCGCCGCAGGCGATTACTTCGCCATCAGGAGCCAGGCGAACGGCGGTCCCGGTGGGAGGTCTGGAAGTGGCGGCGCCGCAGCCACCGCCGGCGGCACCGCATTGGCGACCGGTTCCGCGACCTCAACGGGCGGCGGCAATGTTTACGTCACCACCTTGCAAATTGGGGGCACCGGCGGGACCAGCAACGGCAGTGGGGCGGGGGGTTCCGGCGCCAACTCGACCATGACCAATGCGGCGAGCGGGACGACCAGCGGCAATTTGACCCTTGGGCAGTACGCCACCGGCGGCAGTGGCGGTGCGAGCAACACGGGCACCGGTGGTGCGGCGGGCACGGCGACCTCCAACCTGTCCGTGACCAATGGTGCGGCCAAGCAGGTCAACCTTAGCTCGTGGGCGTATGGCGGCAGCGGCGGCGGCGGTTCGACCGCCAGCGCCGGCGGCGTCGCGACGGCCACGGCCAATGCCGTCTCAACCATCGGTTCCCCGGTCTCTGCCAGCGTGTACCAGCACGGTGGCAACGGCGGCGCTGCGAACGGCAGCGCGGCTGGGGGGGCGGGCGCCAACTCGGTGATGAACAACGCGGCCAGTGGCAGCACCACCGGCGGTCTGTACCTGAGCCAAAAAGCCCTGGGCGGCAACGGCGGCAGCAGCAGCACCGGCGCCGGTGGCATGGCGGGCTCGGCGACCTCCAACCTGTCGGTGACCGGCAGTTCGGGTCTGAACATCAACGCGTCTGCAAATGGCGGCAGGGGCGGCGCCGTCGAAAGCAGCGGGACGGCCGCGGCCGGCGGCACTGCGCTGGCGACCGCGACCGCCACATCGACGGGGGGCGGAAGTGTGCAGATCACCGCCTCGCAGGTCGGCGGGATCGGGGGTAATGGCTACGGCACCGCGGCCGGCGGGGCGGGCGCCAGTTCGGTCATGACCAACGCGGTTGGGGGAACGACCTCCGGTCGTCTGACCCTTAACCAGTATGCCAACGGCGGCGGCGGCGGATACAGCCGCGCGGGTGCTGGCGGCGCCGGCGGTTCGGCGACCTCCACCCTGGCGGTCAGCAACAATGCGACGAACCAATTATTGGCCCACACGGTGGCGACCGGCGGCGGCGGCGGCTACGGCAATAACACCGGCACCGGCGGCGTGGGGGGCAGTGCGACCTCCAACCTGACCGCGACCAGCGGGTCGGCAAGCTATGTGCGGGCGAAGTCGCAGGCGACGGGCGGCACCGGCGGGATCGGCGGAAACGGCAGCGGGGCCGGCGGAACCGCGACGGCAACGGCCTATGGCGCCTCGACCAACGGCGGCAGGGTCAATGTCAGCGTGGTGCAGACCGGCGGCAACGGCGGCAACAGCACCGGCGGCGGATCCGGCAGCGGAGCCGCGGGCGCGGGCGCCAATTCGACCCTGACCAACGCGGCCACGGGCAGCACCACCGGCAGCCTGACCCTGAGCCAGTCCGCTTACGGTGGCAACGGCGGCAACAGCATCTGGAGTTCGCAGGGCGGCGCCGGGGGCATCGCCAGCTCCGCCCTGACTGTGGCCGGCAGTGCGGCAAGCCAGCTACAGACCACGGTTCAGGCCACTGGCGGCTACGGCGGCCCGGGCGGCGCCGCCGGCGGTGCGGCGACTGCCAACCTGTCGGTGACCGGCAGTCCGGGAAGCCTGACGCTGCTCTCGATGGCCACGGGTGGTGCCGGCGGTACGTTGGGCGCCACCGCCGGTGGCGCCGGTGGCGCCGCGACCTCGACGCTGTTCTCCACCGGCGGTGCGGTCGGCACATCGCCGGTGCGCTCGCTGGCGTACGGCGGCTCCGGCGGCAACAATCCTGATGGCGGCATCGGCGGGGCCGGGGGGAATGCGACCGCCGGCGCGTCGGTGACCAGCAATTCGGCAAACGCGCTGCAGGTTGTCTCGGTGGCGCAAGCCGGCAATGCCAGCGGTGGTCAGACCGGCGGTGTTGGCGGGTCCGCGAGCGCCACGGCCTACGGCGCCTCGACCACGGGTGCGGCGGTCAGTGTCAGCGCGACGCAGACCGCCGGCAATGGCGGGGGGTCGATCAACAATGGGTCGGGCGCCGCTGGCACCAGCTCGGTCATGACCAACGCGGTGGGTGGGGCCACCACGGGCAGCCTGACCCTGAGCCAAACCGCCACTGCTGGCGCCGGGGCCAACGGCAATGCCCCCGGTGCCCCCGGTGCGGGCGGTATTGCGAGCTCGGCGCTGACGGTCGTCAACACGACCAGTTCCGGGCTGTCCGTTACCACGCAGGCGACGGGGGGCGGCAGTGGTGGCCAATACGGTGCCGGGGCGGTCGGTGTGGGCGGCAGTGCCACCGCGTCGAGCGGTGCGACTGGGCGGGGTGGCGTTCAGGCGCAAAGTACGGCGCAAGGCGGCAACGGCGGCTACTTTGACGGCTCGTCTGGCCCTGCGGGCCGCGGCGGCAACGCGCTGGCGACCGCCACGGCCGCGGGCACGGCCGGCACGGTCAGCGCGAATGCCAGCGCCCTGGGCGGCGCCGGCGGCAACAATGGCGGGGGTGGCGCGAACGGCGTCAACGGCTCGGCAACCGCGAACGCGCTTGCCACCAGCAACGACGGCAATCATGCCAGTGCCACCGCTGCCGCCTCGAACGGCAGCGCCAGCAGCCTGTCCAACGTGGCGAGTGCGCAGACGGTGTCGAACCTTATTGGTGGTTTCGGCACCACCTCGGTGACCGCCACGGCCTCGGGCTCGTCGCACGACGCGATCATGACGGTGTCCAACGCGCAGTTCGGCAGCGGCGTCAGCCTGAGCAATCCCGGCACGCAGTACGGTGCGTTCTCCCAGGTGGTCGCGATGCCCACCGTTGGCGCCGCGACCGCGCTGGTTGCCGCGGCGACCAACGTGACCGCGGCGTTGCTCGGCACCGGCAACTGGCTCGCCGAGGCGGGGGCGATGGGCGGCAACTTCACCGGCACCGCCGGGACGGCGGAGACCTACACGGCCGCCACGCAGATCACGCTGCCGGCGGGCAGCTTCAGCAGCGGTGGCCTGGTGCTGGGCCTGATCGGCAAACAGAATGGGTTCGCCAGCGACGTGGGCGGCTTCGATGCGATGTCGCTGACGGTGAGCTGGATCGACGGCAGCAGCAGCTTCGACCAGACCTACAGCTTCACCACGCTGAGCGCCGCCGCCACGTTCTTCACCAACGACGCGCTCGACCTTGGCAACGTCACCGACCCGGCGCTGACTGTCGACCTGAGCTACAGCCTGACGGCGCAGAACACCGGCAGCTATGATTTCGATTTCCTGCTGGGGACGGGCGCGTTGCAGGCGGACGCACAGACCGACGTGCCCGAGCCGGCGAGTGGGCTGGTGCTGCTGTCGGCGGTTGCCGGGCTGGGTGCGATGCGCCGCCGGTGGGTCGGTGTGCGTGATTGGGCGGGCGTGCGGCCATGGACCGGCGTGTGGCAAAGGTTGAGGGCGCGAGGATGAGTGACGGTCCGATCCGGCTTGTCATCCGTGGACTGGCGGTGGCGATCGGTGCGGCGATCGCCGGGGCGCTGTGGGTGATGGCGCTCAGCATGCCGCCGGCACCGCCGCATTTCAGGCCGGCCGCCCTGGTCAACAGTATTCAGGCGGTGACGCTGGGGTCGGGGCAGATCTTCTTCGGCACGCTGCGCGCTGTGACCGCCAGCGAACTGGTGCTGGTCGACGTGTTCGAGGTGCAGATCTCCACCAATCCGCAGACGCAGGAGCGGGTCGTTCAGCTCGTGGCTCGGCGCGCCGCCAATTGGCATGCGCCGGTGGACATGGCGATCCCGCTGGACCGAATACTGTTCACGGAGAGCGTAGGTCGCGATTCCGCGGCGGCGCGGCAGATCGCGCTGGCCTCGGCGGGGCAGGTGCCGGCGACGCAACCTGGCCCGCCGTCAGCGGGGCAGCCCGGTCAGGCGGCGGCGGGGCCGTCGGGCGCGCCTGCGGCGCCGAAACAGTAACCATCCACGCCCTGCTTTGCTGCGGCGAAGAAGGCGTGGATGCCGACCTTCGTCGGCATGACGGGGTGGGCGGCAAAGCGTCAATCAGGCTGATATCTGGTATCAGGCGTCGAAGCGGATCAGGGGCACGCCCCGGGGGTTCATTTCGGGTTCGCGCCAGAACATATCGTGGATGTAGCGGTCGAACAGGCCGGGCGGCAGCACGCTTTGGCGCTCGGTCCATTCCACCTTGCGCTTGACCGTGTGCAACCCGTGCGCGCCCAGTGCGCTGTCGAAATCTTCCGCCTGGTATTCGACGTTGTCGAAATCGTGCTCGAAGAAGGGTTCGCCGAGCATGGCATAGAGGTGCTGCATGGTGGCGCGCGGCGCCCGGGTCAGCGCCTGGTATTCGACCAGGATCAGCATCGACGCCTGCTCGCTGAAATAGGCTTCGCGGAGCGCATCGAGCGCGTAGCCCACCAGGCCGTCGCTGGAGGCCAGGCGACCGACGCGCGAGTAGACAGTGCCGCCGGACTCGAAGCCGAACATGCCGGATAGTTCGAATGCGTTGCGCCGCACCAGGCGCTCCACCGAGTCCATGATCCAGGCGATGTTGCGGACGCAGCAGATGACGCGGGCGGCGGGAAACAGCTGCACCAGCGCCGGGAGCTTGGTGCACCAGGCGCGGTTGGTGTCGAACACCAGCCGGTGGCGGTGGATGTCGTTGTAGTAGTTGGCGAACAGGCCCTTCAGCACGTCGCGGCGCTGCGCGTCCTCGATGAAGACGGCGGTTTCGTTGCGCCGGCTCATGGCGGTTTCCAGGGCCATGTACATGGTTCCGACCGGGCTGGTCATGCCGGCGTGGAAGCGCGGGTTCTGGCGCAGGATGCCGGCGAGCAGGGTACTGCCCGAGCGCGGGAGGCCGGAGATGAAGTGGATGCCGCTGTCCATGCGCTGCCTCGGGGTGTGGCGTTTTGTGGGTGGGTTGTCGCATGGGGGGATTGGGTGGGGATATGGCTAATGCTGCAGGGGAGGGGACGCGGGCGGTTGGGCGTGGGCGGTGAGAGTGGTCGGATTGCTGGAAACTGCCGGTCAATTGTTAAGCGTTGACT
>Ga0326727_10016235_pt1 | contig 15772 bp, 12 predicted proteins | sample MB2enrmetagenome_FD_207643 | JGI IMG/M metagenome (GOLD analysis project Ga0326727, IMG submission 207643) | Lab enriched peat soil microbial communities from McLean, Ithaca, NY, United States - MB29MY | ecosystem: Environmental > Terrestrial > Soil > Wetlands > Peat | place: USA: New York... | reverse complement strand
TTGCGCAACGCAATGAAGCAGCTTGGGACTGTTGCGCAGGGGAAGAAGGTGGGGCGGCGCAACGCTTTCGGGGTGTTTGTGCTGTTGCGCGGGGTATTCGTGCTTCAGTGCGCAACGACTTTGGGGTGCCTTTGCCGTTGCGCGGGGTATTCGCGTTTTAGTGCGCAACGCTTTCGGGGTGTTTGTGCTGTTGCGCAGGGTATTCGTGTTTCAGTGCGCAACGCTTTTGGGGAGTATTGACCGTTGCGCATGCGGTTTTGTTCCGTTGCGCAGCGATATTGGGGGATTTGTGCCGTTGCGCGGTCAGTTTTCGATTGATTTTCAATTGAATTGAGGTGCGCATGAGCCGCGCGACGGGCGCGGCGGATGTCAGAACCGGCGCGGGGGGCGTAAAAGAGGTGGAGAAGCAGTAAATTCAGATCCCCACACGGCAAAAAAACCTGATTGAGTCATGTTGGACTATACTACGGGGTCAGTTTGTCACTTTTATCACCCTCAAGTGTGCCAAAAGTATCAAGGGTAGGCATGAAAAACAGGGGACCCCAGCCTTTCGATGCGGATTTTGTAATCCGAATACGAGGTCTAAAAAGAGGCTCAGCGAGCAACATTACCAATATGTGAAACGCGGCCTTCGGCGGCGCCGGAGAGAAGCAAAAGAGACCCTCCACAGACCAACTCACCCACTGCAAATGAGCCTTAGTCGAGGATCATGGATCAGCGCTTCCGGACTTCGCTGATGCATCCTGGCCGGCACGGCTGCGTCTGAAACTCATCCGGCATGGAGCGCAGCGCTGAGCAGAACCGACTGGGCAGCCGGCAGCTTTCCCTGCCCGCGCGTGCGCAAGAGTGTTTGCATGCGGCAGGACGGAGTGCCCACTCGAGTTTGCCCGCCTTCGAGAGAACGAACGAGCCGGCAGGAGACCAGAGCTGAGCCCGAGCGCTGAGCCTGATCCTGAACGGAGCCTGGGCTTGCCCGCGCGTGCGCGAGAGTTTTTGTGTGCGGCAGGACGGTGACACCTGGTCTGTAACCCCTCGTTGAGGATCTCGAGGCCGAAGATCTTGGCCGCGCACATGGCGCCGTACTCGTTGGCGCCGGAGAGCGTGACGTCGAAGGGCAGGATCTGGTCGGAGTACCAGGGGGTTGCCAGTTGAGCGTTCTGGCCGGCCGAGGTCAGAGCGGTATCCAGGGCATCGACAGTGGCGCTGGCAGGTATGCCCGAAGAGCGCACGACTGAGGACTGGAACACGCCTCCGCCGTTGGCGACGCTGGTGTACTGGGGACGGATCTCGTCGATGTCGGCCACGAAGGTGCCGGCGCACTTCTGAATGAGGTTCAACAGAGAGTGACGGTCGAAGTTGATCCAGATCAGGCTGCCGGCGATGCCGCGCTTGTTGCGGGAATAGGCTCGCGCGTCGGGGCTGCCCATCGTATATACGGGCGCCTTCTCACGGGTGACCGAATAGTTGATGGCCTGGCGCTTTGATAGGCCTCTAAACACTTACATACTTATCGTGGAGTCAAATTTACGTCGTTGTGGCCCCGGTCGCTTGACAATGTGGGCCAACAGGAGCATAAGTATATGAGCACAGAGTTGAACATGTTCGCCTCCCTACCTTCTTCCTATCTCCCCGAAGTGCGCCGCCAGAGCATGGGCCGGTTTTTCGGCTCCTGCATCCGGGAGGTACGGAAGGGGGCTGGCCTGTCCATCGAGGAAGCCGCTCGCTTGTCCGGTATGGCGGCCTCTGAGTGGATGGCCATCGAGGAAGGCAGCGTGCCCCAGGACGTGAACCAGTTGCGGGCCATGGCCGGGGCGATGGAGATCAGTTTCGACCAGATTTCCACGCTGGTCCTGGTCTGCCGGGCGGCCTGGGAGTTGTAAGCGGGGCGCGCCCCTGGCGCACCGTACTTATAAGTAGATAGACTCACTTCTGAAGAGAAAGGAGGTGAGTCCGATCATCACCGTCAACAACGAGGAAGTCAAACGCATGAATCTGAACGTTCCTGTCAAGTTGCACAACGCCTTCAAGGCGGCGACGGCCGCCCAAGGCGAAAACATGACCGACGAGCTGCTGAAGTTCATCCGCAGCTACGTCGATAAGCACTCATCGAAACCAGCAAGGCGGCGCAAGTGAAGCGCGCCGCTCTCTATATGAGAGTCAGTTCCGTCGATCAGCATCTGGAGACGCAGCTCCACGACCTGCGTCAGATGGCCTCCCAGCGCGGCTACGAGATCGTGCAGGAGTATACGGACCGGATCTCCGGCGTGAAAGCAAAGCGGCCGGGACTCGATCAGATGATGGCCGACGCCCGCCGCGGACGCTTCGATGTGGTCCTGGTCTGGGCCTCGGACCGGATCGCCCGGTCGGTGAAGCATTTCCTCGAAGTGCTCGACGAGTTCAACCGGCTCAACATCGAGTACGTCAGTTTCCGCGAGCAGATCGACACGGGCGGCCCGCTGGGCCGCGCCATCGTCGTCATCATCGGCGCCGTCGCCGAACTCGAACGCAACCTGATCATCGAGCGAGTGCGCGCCGGCATGCGGCGCGCCAAACTGGAAGGCCGATCCATCGGTCGCCCCGCACTCGTTCTGGACCGAGAGGCAATCCTGCGTGATCGCCATCAAGGGCAAAGTCTCGGTCAGATAGCCAGATCTCACCGTATCAGCCGTGCCACCGTGCACAAGATCGTCCACTCAGAAACGGCATCTGAACAAGGCGTTCAAAAAGGGTGCCAAAAACCCGCTGCCTAAACCCAACATAATGAATGGCCGGATCTCACCAATCCGGCCGTTCATAAACGTATACCTTCGCGTACAGAAAAAACACTAACGCGCAACGGCGGTTGCCGTGATCAGCGAAAAACAGCCGACATTTCGGAATCCATCCGCGCTCATTTCACGCCTCGGCGACTTAGCGTGAAGCCAAAATCCCTTCCGGCTACATGCGCGTTTTGGGGGCCGCCCGGCATCCCTCCCGCCGGAGCGTCGCTATGTCATTTTGGGGCGAGGTCGACGAACCAAAAGGCGGCTGTGACGCCACCATCCATCAGGAATTCGGTGCCGGTGATATAAGCGCCGTCAGGCCCCATGAGGAGTGCCCCAACAGTCCCTATCTCATCCTTTCAACAGCTACAAAATACGTGGACACTTCGCAGATGCATGGGTCCCAAACTCAACTCATCCGGTCAAGAAGGAATCACCACACGTTACTGTTTCCCCGGAGGTCCCAAAATACTACTACTGGGATGAGATTTTGCCCGCCCGAAGCCGGGCGGCCTGTGGCGGGCAGATTGACGGATAGAATCGCTGCGGAAGCATCGGATTGTGCAGCGGCGAGTTGCAGAGCATCCTCAGTCGTGCGCTCTGGGAGCAGGGGCAGCCGGGGTGGCAGCTCGCGCCACCGGGTGGGCCGCAAGCCAGTCCATGCCCTTGGTATACAGCTTCTCAACCGCAATTTTGTCGCCGAAGACCACGCGTTGCTCGTCGGTGGCAGACCATGCCGGCCACTTGACGGCGCCGGTTGCAGGGCTGCCGGTTTTGGCCATCGCGATCAGCGTGGCCATCATGTCCTCAGAGAGTTCGCGATCCCAGGGCTGCCAGACACGTGTCGAGCGGAACATGTTGAACGCATCCAGGGTGCCGAAGAAGTAAGGAATGTCGGAGGTGTGGTATGCCCCGACAGTGGCCGAATCCAGATCGGCGATCTTCACCCCGGGCGTAAAGGGCTGCCTGTGGGTGAACAGGTCGATGTAGGCGGGCGACTTGTCATACTCGGTCTGGATCTGGGCACAGTGGCGGGAGCTTTCCTGCAGGCCGGCATCCTCGGCGGCGCGATGCGCCATAACGCTGACATCGGCGTCGCTGGAGACCGGATAGAGAGCCAGGAACTCGTCCGCCTTGTCGCCGTACATCTTCTGGGCAATTTCTTTGAACTCGGCGACGGTTCTGGCCGTAGTCAGTGGGTATTGTGCTGAATCCATCTCGTCGCCATTCGATGAGGCGATGATCGGAACATCGTTGATCTCATGCGCCTGGAGAATCTCCAATTGGGTTTTGGGCATGAAATAGCCATCGATGATCGGGCCGGACATAACGCCGTGGCTGTGGTCGGCGGCCGTACCCTGCAGCGCCAGAATCCTGTCCGACGCCACCTGGCGCATCTCGTCGAGGTTCGCAGCATGCAAAAGCTTCTGAATTTGCAGGCCGAGTTCCTCTCCCTGCGCCAGTGTCGTGGTGCGAACCGGCCCGGCAGCGGCCCAGGTGCAAGCGCTGGACATTACGGCAGCGCGGAACAGGCCCTTGGAGAGCGGACTGAAGACCTGCTGCGTCACCGATCCTGCGCCCGCCGACTGGCCCATCAGCAGGACCTGGGACGGATCGCCGCCAAACTTCGCAATGTTGTTATGGACCCACTTGAGCGCGGCGTTCTGATCCAGAAAAGCGTAGTCGCCGGAGTGACCGCCCTGCTCTTTGGTCAGTTCCGGATGCGCCATGAAGCCCAGAATGCCGAGGCGATAGTTGAAATTGACAAAGATCGCTCCGTGCTGGGCAACGTGCTCGCCACTATAGAGGGGCATGCCTGAAGAACCGATCGCAAAGCCGCCGCCGTAAATATAGACGATGACGGGGAGCTTTGCACCCGCAGTGGCATTGGCTGGCGCCCAGATATTCATGTAGAGGCAGTTCTCCGCAGTCGGTTCCTCGCCGAAGTATTGGTTGGTATCATGCCCGCGCTGAACCTGGAGGCATTCCGGCATCGTGCGGTCGGCGTTCCATACACCCTTCCAGGAGAATGGTTGCGGCGGCTGCCAACGCAGATCGTTGATCGGAGGCTTGGCGTAGGGCACGCCCAGCCAGGCCTTCACGCCGGACGCGAGAACCTTGCCTGCCAGTTGCCCGCCTTCGGTGTGAATGGGCGGTATCGGTTTTTCGACTGTCTGCGCTACCACCGACGAGACTGCAGCAAAGGCAGCAATGCACAGCACCTTCTGCAATACGCTCTGGTTCTTCATTCGCTTCCCTCTTTCTTGAATCCCACGGATTGAAATCACTGCAAATTTAACGTTCTCGTCTGTTCTCTCCGAAAAACGAAGGGAGACCTTTTACAGTGCCTTCTTCCATCTCGCTTGTCTCTGGATCACCCTACGGAATGTTTTTGAAACACGACATCTAGTCCCTTGGATTCCGTGGCACCCCTGGGCTTTCGGGAGCAGCCTCGCGCCTGCGTTCATCCCGACCTCCCGAAGGTGAATGAGCTAAGAGGAAATCCATTAACTTGCTATCCAGCTTTTCAGCTGTGATCTTATCGCCGAGGGTCACACGTACTTCGTTTGCTGGGTCGTAGGCAGTAAACTTGACGGTCGAGGTGGAGGGGTTACCTGCTTTCGCGAATTCAACAATAACGTCCTGCATGTCGTTCGAAAGTTCGCGATCCCAGGTCGTCCAGTCACGGGTTCGGCGAATGAGATTGAACGATTGGTAGGTTCCGAGCCAGTACGGCACATCCGATGTGTGATATGCACCGGCGGTTTTGGGATCAAGGTCGGAGAAAGTAACGCCTGGCGTAAAGGGCTGCACCCGTGCAAACAGATAAAGGTACGCAGGTTGTTTTCCAGTCTTTACTTGCGCTCGAGCCCACTCCCGAGCGGAGAGGGCAAAACCGCTGTTCTCCCCAATCAGCTCTGCCTTCCGCTTCGCATCGGCATCATCCTGCACTGGACACAATTCAAGTAACTCTGCGGAAGCGCTCCCGTACATCTGGACAGTGAGCGTCCTAAACTGTTCCGCCGTAATGGCGGCTCTTATCGGTGGCGTAGTGCCTATGTCGTTGGCGGTAGAGCCGATCAGCAACGGCACGTCGGTCTGTTTGCCTTGTTTGAAAATGCTGTCCACTGGCTCCGGAAGTAAGTATCCGTCGACAATCGGCCCTGATTGGATACCCGCCGCTTGCGCCGCCGCGAATACCTTGTCTGAGGAGATCGCCCGCATTTCTTCGAGGCTGTTGACTTTCAGTGCCTGTTGCAACTTCAGTCCTTGTGCTTCGGCAGTGGCAAGTGTCGGACTGGATGGAATCAGGCCGCCCAGCGAGGAGCCGCTCATCCCGACGATATGCTGGAACAGCCCCTTCGCCAGGGGACTTGCCTGGAGAATGTTAATGGCCATGGATCCCGCTGATTGTCCAACCAATGTGACGTTGCTCGGATTGCCCCCGAATACCGCGATATTCCTCTGCACCCACTTAAGCGCGGCAATCTGATCCAACAAGCCCCAGTTGCCGCTCGCATTGTTACCTGATTCCTTGGTTGCTTCAGGGTGCGCCATAAAACCCATCACGCCCACGCGATAATTCGCCGCCACGTAGATCACGCCTTTCTTAGCGATCTCGTCGCCCGCGTAGAGCGGCATTGAAGCCGAACCGATGTAAAATGCGCCCCCATAGATGTAGACAACCACAGGAAGGTGATCAGCCGATGTCGCATTAGCTGGAGCCCAGATATTCAAATACAGGCAATCTTCGCCGGTAAGCTCATCGCCAAAATACTGATTGGTCGTAGTGGATCTCAGCCTCTGCAGACACTCAGCCGGCTTCCTGTTCGCCGTCCATACACCATCCCACGGAACCACCGGCTGTGGCGCACGCCAGCGATTCTCTCGAAGTGGTGGTGCCGCAAATGGAACTCCGAAGTATGTCTTGACGCCATCGGTTCCCTTTGTGCCAGACACAAGCCCACCTTCAATCTTCAGGGGATCACCAGGTACATTTCGCGTAGTCTGCGCAATTACGACCGGAAGGCCATTACATAGGATTCCAAGCACAATGGCAACTGCGTATCTAGCCACCGGAACAAGTTTTGAACTCATGCTATCTCCCTAATCCAAACGGCGTCCAATTTGTGACGCTCGACGAATTCTCTCTTCCCGCAAACACCCTTCAGGAGTCCAAAGCAATAACTTCTTTCAAGCGCCGAGACCCGAGTGACAGGGTCGTTCGTAAGTACTTCGGCTGGCTCTGGGTTCTCATCGCTGGTCGAAACCGGCATATCGGATCTGCTATTGCTGTCTGCAGCTTGCGTTTCCGGCGTTAGGCAACGTGAGTATGGTGATTGTTGCAGGAGCGAAACTGACAACCCCTCGCTTAAACTCTTCGGCCTTGTATTCCGGGACATTGCCATCCGCTGCAATTCTGAGCTCCTGCCCATTAAGAAACACCGTCTTACTCAGCAAGTCCGGGGAGGAGAGCGTGTAACGCTGTCCTCCAACGGGCAGCGTGAGTGAATGAGTGTCGGACTTGTCCACATTGAGAATGAGCATCGCTACGCCACCCTTTGCGTTCTTCATGCATTGAGCGTAGATTCGCATTCCGGAGGATGAACTGATGTTGGGGTCCAAGGAGCGGGCGCCCATTGTACGAGTCCAAAGAAGAGCCGCCCAATAGTTCGGACGTGGATCATATGTTTCCTCATCGATCATTCCGTAATCGCTGCTGGCAAACGTGTTGTACATAACTGATTTCACGCTTTTTTGCGCAAGACTGCCGAACTGATCAAGTAAGCGGAAAGCATCGATGAAGGTGGATGCCCAGGTATCGCCGCCGCAGGACGCCTCTCCGGTCTCCGTCAACCACAGATTTTTTCCGGGCAGATACTTGTCGCGGAGCTTCGCGTAGAACTCTTCAACCGTGCGCCCGCGATCGAACCAGTCGGACGTCAGAACCTGATTAACATCGGCGCCGTTAGATCCTGAACAGCGATGGGAACGAGCGTAGTAAACGTGGTAAGAAAAGCCGTCGAACAGTGGCCCCGTCGCCTGCATCAGTTGCTCTGTCGGTATGAGGTGGGGAAGCGGTGTTTGCGGCAGACCTTCACCCGCACTGCCAGGGCCCAGGTACAGAGTACCCGGCGATTCTTTTCGAAGGAACTGGGCAAAGATCTTGCTATCGCGCCCGTATTCACTCGCTCCATACTTATCCGAGACACCCCCGAGCATCATGAGAGTAGGCTCGTTCATGAATTCGATGGCTGCAATGTGGCCTCCTATGGAGTTCGTATAGTGGAGCCAGGCCTTCGCTTGAGCACTCGTCCACGCACCGGCAGAATCACGAACGCCGGCACTCGTAGTTACGGAGGAGACGATCTCTGCGTTTACAGCATGTGCGAAGTCGACGACCGCCTTCCACTCAGATCGAGTGAGAACATTCTGAAATCCAGCCGGAGGTGTTTTGAGGGCCGGTTCATCGTTATCCTGGAAGTAGGTCGAGTTGCGCCACGTCCCGCTAACTCGTACATACGCAGGACCTAACGCAGCGGCTAGATTCCGGAGCTTTGGATTACCGAGGTCAATCGGCGATCGATATTGGAAGCGCGACTCGAATGTACCTGAACCGCGGTTTGCGGCCGCAGGGGGGAGAGCCGCGGGGTCCTGGGAAAGGGGATTGTAAGGAGCCCAGAAACGGCCTCCAGTTACTTCTACAGCTTCGATGTTATACGAAACGTATCTTGGACCTACCTCACCAAGCACTTTCATGCTGCGAGGAGTAACGGCAGTCTGCCCGAATGCAGTAGTCAGTGCGCCGCAAACGGCAACTGCAGCTACCAAGACGAAAATGAGTTGTTGCTTCGATCCGATCAATTTCACAGGTGTCTCCGGTTCCAGTCGTCGAATGTGATAGGTCCTGATGCGTTCGCGCTGCGCGTCTGCACATTCCAGGTGCAGCATTAGGAATTGAGCTGGCATGCTTCGGAACCTTTTTCGCGTGGCGTACTTCTCTGCACGGGGGTTTATCAACAGAGTCTTCATGACCGGTTCCTCTCCGCTCGTGGGTCTGAACTGCGCTTCCTTCTCGAATCACAGCCTAATCCACGTTTAGCGCATCGGAACCGGTCACTCGATGATGACTAGAAGTTGATTTTCCCTCCGATTTGGACCTGACGCGGAGTGCTGTTAGCCGACGAGATCACCCCGAAGGTACCGGTATTGACGGTGGCGCCAGGCGCCCCGTAACTGACGATATTGAATGCGTTCGCCGCCTCAGCACGGAATTGGAAATTGATCCGATCATGGATCGGGATTGTGCGTGCCAAGGTCAGGTCAAGACTATGGTACGCAGGTGAGTTGATGATGTTCGGCGATGAGTTCCCATATACGGGACTACCCGAAACTGCCGGAATCTGCACAAACGCACCCGTATTGAACCACTCTTGAACGGTTTTTGGCCCTGCGTATGGCTGACCAGTCAGATTGGCGCGCTCGGATGAACCGCCATCCAGGCTTGCCTCGACTCCATTCGCCACGCCAAATGGGGCGCCCGTATGCAAGCGTACCAACGGTGTAAGCTCCCATCCATTGATCGCCGTGCTTGCGATGCGATTGCTCAGTGCGAGCTCAGGCTGCCAGATGATAGCAAATACCGCCTGTTGCGTGAGGTCATTTGCGGTTCTGCTTCTCTCCGCTGCGAGGTTGTTAACATTCTGAATTGCGCCCCCCGGAGTTCCTCCTTCAAGAGGCACAGCACTGATCGACTTCGACCATGTGTAGTAACCGGATGCGCTGAAATGATGCGCAAGCCTTTGAGTAACGGAGATCTGCAGGCCGTTGTAATCGGTATGGAAAATAGTTTCCATTATGTTAAGAGCCCCGAGTGGTTGATAAGGGCGACGGCACTGGGAGTTCGAGGTTGTGGGAACGATGGTGGTGCTTGAGCCGCACAATGCCTGACCCAAAGAGGCGGCGTAGTTGGTAGTAAAGGTGGGATAGTTATGGTCAAACATCAGCCCCTGATTCATTCCGAATGAACCCACATACGCAACGGTCACGCCTAGACTTTGAGTCAGCTGTCGCTGAATAGAGAGGTTCGCCTGGACAGTTTCAGGCCAATTGTCATTTCTATCGACGCCTGACATGCCGGAGCCAAATGGGAATATAGTTCCAGTGCTCGGGAAGGGATTGATTCCACCTTGATACGGATTGCTCAGGGTTGTGCCGGTCACGCTCCCCGCGTTGGGGAAGCTATAGGCAAGCGCGAAGGGGTTTCCATTACCACCCTGGGACCAAAGTTCTTCTGAAACTGAGCCCCAGAAGAGCCCGATCCCGCCTCGAATGGAGGTTCTCCCATTTCCCCATGGAGCATATGCAAACCCCACTCGGGGAGAGATATGCCCATATCTGACAGGAGTTATTCCACGAGGAACACCCGGGTCGCCTGGGAAAACAGCACCGAGGGGCGCATTCGGAAAGCGCACGGATTGCTCGCCTGGAATGAATGTAACCTCGTGATTCGCATGTTCGACGGGGGGGGTCTGAACGTCATAGCGGAGGCCAAGATTGAGAGTCAGGTTTCTTGAGACCCGATAGTCATCCTGGAGGAATGCGGCATAGGTAAATGAGGTTGTACTGGTGTAAGCGGGAGAATCCTGTTCGAATGAGGAGGGGGTTCCCAACAGGAAGTCTCCATACCCGTTCTTGGTTACCGATCCGCTGAAGGTGCCGATGCCGTAGTCGTTCAGCAATGCTGCCTTCGTAGCCTTATCAATCAAGAACTCCCCGCCAATCTGGAGCGAATGTTTTCCTCGGGTCCAGACAGCTAAATCTCGCAATGCATAGCTGTCGGTTGCGCCTGGACCGGCGTTCGCATCAGCCATTGTCCAGTATCCTGTGACGGTGAATTTCGGCAAGGCGGCCGGCCCTTGAATGGCGAATGTAGAGCCGAGATTACCTAATGAGACCGCGGGCATATCCTGGCGGTTATTGCGCATCCGGAGATAGGAGGCCCACACGTTGTTTACTACTTGCGGGCTAATCATCCAGGTCTCATTGACAATGGAGTTTTGCTGTCTCCAGGTTTGCAGCATTGACGCGTACGGGTAGATGAGGGCCGAAGTCTGTGCCGCCGTCGCAATCGCCGTTAAATTTCCCGCCGTCAAAAAGTAAGTGGCATACAACGAATGCTTTGGATTGATGACATGATTGACCTTGATCAGAAAGTCGTCTTGATTCGTGGGGGCTGGGGAATATCCTGTCCAGGAGGCTCGGGGGCCGGCGCTTGAGCTGATCGTTGTATTGGCAGGGGGGACATATTTCAGCAGGGCAGTCGCTACCGGGTCAATACGGTTAGGACAGATGACGTTCGTGACTCCATTACATACAAAATTTGTTTTCGTCAGGGGATCGATCGGCAGGGTTCCGACGGATTGGGTGAAATTCCCCGTTCTTTCTAGTGTCGTGGGAACAATTGAACCCGATTGCAGTGTTGCGTCGGCTTGACGTAGCCCGGCATACGATCCGAAGAAGAACGTGTTGTCTTTGCGGATTGGACCACCCAGAGTTGCTCCAAACTGATTCCTGTGCAAAGGTTCCTTGGGAGAGGTAGCGAGGGCTCCCCAAGGCTGGGCATTCAGATGGGGATTTCTGAGAAACTCGAATACTGTGCCATGAATGGTATTCGTTCCCGAGCGAACCAGGGCCGTGACAACTCCGTTCGGGAATCGCCCATCAGCGGCTCCATAGTTGCTTGTTTGGACTCGGAATTCCTGCAAAGCGTCAGGGTTGGGAATACCTCCGCCCGCAGTATAGAGCTGGTTCAAATTGGGAGCGCCATCGAGGAAATAATTGGTGGACCCCGATCCATTTCTAACTCCACCGTTAATGATCGAGTATTGTGTCGGCGCCCCGAAGGACTGCGAGACGGTATTGTATTGGACACCCGGAGTCAGATCGAGCAACGTATATGCGTTCCGATTTACCAAAGGAAGCTCTGTCATATCCTGGCGGTTTACCGTGGTTCCGATCTCGGCATTTGAAGTCTCAACGAGCGGCACATCGCTGGTCACTTGAATGGATTCAGTGACAGCGCCGGGGGATAACTTTACGTCGATGGTTGCAGGGACACCAGCGCTGAGGCTGATTCCGTTCTGAACGGAGGTCTTGAATCCGGTTGCGGAAACAGAGACAGTGTAATTTCCCGGCAAAAGGAAATCGACTCGGTAAAAGCCCTGTTCATTGGAGCTAGCTGTTTTCGTCAGATTGCGATCTACGTCCTTGACGGAAATAACTGCGTGCTGAACGGCTGCGCCAGTCGCATCCGTAATACTTCCGACAATGGAAGAGGTGGTTACCTGGGCCGATGCGGAATTGCCCATGGAGGTCGCGACGACCAGGGCGACTAGAAGGAACAGGTGATGAACTCTGAAGCTCGTTGACTGCCAGTTTTTCATAATGCCTCCTATACTGAAATGCTTTGAATCGGTTTGATTTGTTCTCACTTCCAAATTGGTACAGCCCACCCGAGGTTTCTTGAGGGCGGGCTGTCGCCGGTGTACGAACAATCAGCAGCTATCTGCACCGCCCGTAAGTTCCGTTATGGATTGGGCGGGCCAGGCGGAAGCAGGTCGCCGTACTTCTTTTCGAGGGTCTTGGTGAATTGGTTATGCTGCCTCAGAGCATCCAACATGCCCATGACGTCATAGGCAGCCACTTGAGACTCGATCATTTGTTCGCCTTGCTTGCCCCACTCCTGCCTCTGTTCGGCTGTAACGGGAGTCGGCCATCCGCCATGCTCAGCGGGGTCGGAGTAGAACCTGCCGTAGTCCGACTGAGCCGGGCCACCGAGGAGGCGAGACAACGTGCTCGTGGATGGGTCGGATTCAAATTCATGGTGGGGTACAGAGAAATCGATTGGCATATCGTCCAGGCGTCCCACAATCAAGTACGCACCGTAGGTGACCGATTTTCTTTCCCTGAACGCTTCTTCCATCCCCCCACTGGCTCTTGCGGCCCCCGCAGGTGCACCAGGGGCGGAAGGGCCTGGCCGCCCGGCGTCAGGTTGGCCCCCCGGGGAGGTACGCCCTGCGGCAGCGATCCCGCCGCAATCCATCCACACAACGGTCACATGGGTCTCGTCGAAAATCTCCCGAACGAGCGGATGCAGGGTATCTCCCGAAGGCCCATGCGAGGTGAGAAACACGATGCGGTGAAAGCCCTGTCTCATGAGTGAGTGGGTAAGGACTTTCAAATACTGAAGACCCTCTTCGGGGGTTACCATCACCGTCCCGTGACTGATTGTTGTGCTGCCCGGGTAAAAATAGGCGAGATAGGGGAAAACCAGACCATCGGACTTCTCTGCGAGCTTTATGGCGTAAGCGAGTGGAATGACGTACTCCACGTCTACTGGATTTCCGCCATTCACCTCGGTTGGGCCGACCGGGACGAAGATGACGTCGTTGCGCTTTAAATAATCTGCAATTTCGTACCCGGTTAGAGAAGTCAGAAGGCGGGTCCGCATTTTGGGCGTGGCGGCCGAGTTCGGGGCACCCGCCCCACCGGCCGACTGCGCTTTGGCGAAAAACGCATTGAAAGATCCGGCAAATGTCATCAAGCAAACTACGACCCAGACGAACCGCATTACTCTTCGCTGCGATAGAATCACGTGTTTACCCCCTATTCGGCGTTGTTTCAGGCGCGACGCAACCGCTGACCTCTGGAGTTTTCTGGCGGTCGCTACCCTCTGCGAGCACGGCCATCGGCCCTGGTCTGATCAGGCGCGACAATATGCCGACATGGAATTTGATGTCTAGGTCCGCTACAGAACATTACGAACGAGCGTACGTACCTGCAACCACAAATCTCTCTAGATCAAGCACATACCGAGCTGCCCGTTACGTGCTCCGTTACCGCAAATTGATCGCGCCCGTTGCCAACGCTTCACGTCCCCTTTAGAAGTGCGCTGCTCTATGGCACAATTGTTTGTCGAAGATCCTTACCCAGCCATGGAGCCGCTTAATAACGAATTAGATCTATGAGGTAACGTGGGTATATGGAAGTAGCTGTGACAGAATCGTCCAGCAACGAAGAGCAGTTGCCAAAAACGAGGACGGAGCACCAGAAGATCGTCGCTCAACTGGAGCTAATTCTGGCGAGCCAACACTTCTCCCATTCAAAACGCTCTCAGTTGTTGTTTCGTTATATCGTTGTCAAGACCCTACAAGGCCAGGTGAGCATTCTGAAGGAGAGAACGCTCGGGGTTGAGGTTTTTGGGAGAGCGCCGGATTACGATACCAATGCCGACCCGATTGTTCGAATGACAGCTGGGGAGATCCGAAAACGCATCGCCCAGTACTACCATGACTCAGCTCATCGAGATGAACTTCAAATCGACCTCCCATCGGGTTCCTACACGGCTCAATTTCACCTCCTCAAGTCAGTTGATGATCCGCATGAAGTCATCGCAGATACTTCCCCTGCCCCCTTGCCCAAAGAGGTCACACCCGATCAATTAACAAAACATCATTGGCTGGCTGGGCACATTCGATCGACCTGGACTCGGCGGCTCGGGCTATTTTTCGGTGCGGCATTTATATTGCTTATCGCTTGGTATTTCGTGTTCGCTCGCCAGCACCGTTCTTCCACTGAGCTGGCCTGGGGAGACATTCTGGACAATCGTTCTACCACTTTGATCTCGGTGGGAGAACACTCGCTGAATTCCAATCCATATTCGACGACTGATCCGAATTCGACGACTGATCAAACTTCGGCGAGCGCAAGGCATCACATGGGCACGGAGACTCTCAGCTTCTCTGAAACCCGCGCGCTTGTTCGCTTGATTCGAATCCTCGATGACAATAAGATCCAATACAACCTGCTATCTGCCAGCGTGACGACCTTCGCAGACCTACGGCAAAGTCCAGCGATTCTCCTGGGTGGACTGAACAATCCGTGGACGTTGCGAGCACAACAGCAACTAAGATACCGACTTGCGACAGACAACAACGGCCTGGACTGGATTTCAGATGCGCGCGATCCCGGTTCGAGGAAATTCTCCGTCGACGTCAAATTGCCATATTCCTCCTTGAACGCCGACTATGCAATTGTTGCTCGATTCTTTGATTCAAACACCCAAAAGCCCACGATGATTGTCGCGGGGCTCGCGGAAGACGGTACAAAAGCTGCGAGCGAATTCATAACGGACGAGAAGCAGCTACAGGATTCTGTCGGTGAATCTTTGCGAGGCTCAAAAGGAAAGAATTTTGAAGTTGTCCTCGGAACTCAAGTGATTAATGGTGTCTCCGGCCCCCCCCGAGTTCTGGCAAAAGAAATCTGGTGATTATATCCTTTGCCGCGAATTCGCCGTGCCTTCCGTTATGGGTCTACATGCACAACGTATCGAGCAACGCCGAGAGAGCAGCTGGCTGCTGCCGCCGACTTGGACAATAGAGAAAGCAGCCTGGAATGGTTGACGCGAGCTCTCCAGGATGCGAACTAGGGCGCCGCTCTCCAGATGGGACGCTGCATTTTCTTCCGACACTTACGCGAGACCGACACCGTCCAGCGCAGCCTGCGTGACCAGGTTCAAATCGTCGACAATGAGTGGACCGCTAACTGCGACATGCAGTTGGCCTGCCCGACGAGATCTGTACCGTCGATAAGGGCAAAGACTTTGTCAAGGGCGAATGTCATCGGGGCCAAGCTGATCGGGCGGGCGCCGGAAGTACCGGATGAAGTGCGCCACACCGTGAAGGTAGGAGCGGATGGTGGTATCGGCGAAGTTGCGACGGCGCCATTCCTCAAGCATGAGCTGACGAAGTTGGTTCACAGAGAACCCTCCTTCTCCGCGTCCCAAGCTACTCCGCTAGCCACAATTGCCGGCTCAGCAACACGCGGAAGTGTCCGCCGCCGCACCGAATTCCTGATGGATGGTGGCGTCACAGCCGCCTTTTGGTTCGTCGACCTCGCCCCAAAATGACATAGCGACGCTCCGGCGGGAGGGATGCCGGGCGGCCCCC
>Ga0326727_10016234_pt1 | contig 15773 bp, 11 predicted proteins | sample MB2enrmetagenome_FD_207643 | JGI IMG/M metagenome (GOLD analysis project Ga0326727, IMG submission 207643) | Lab enriched peat soil microbial communities from McLean, Ithaca, NY, United States - MB29MY | ecosystem: Environmental > Terrestrial > Soil > Wetlands > Peat | place: USA: New York... | reverse complement strand
ACTGGTTGTAAATTCGGCGGTGGCGTGCGGAAGGCGGTCGAACTTACCTCGGGAGATCTGCCGTTGGTCTCGGAATCGAGACTGAGGGTCGAGCGATCGAACCTGACCGGGCGGCAGAAGTCAGCAGCGGGCATATTAGTCCCAACTCATCGGGATGAAGGCCTGAACCGTGATCGTGAGCAGTAGTGCGCGGCTCTCATGGGTGGCCATGCGCCAGCCAATCAGCTTCGGCTGAGCTTCCCGGGGGTGGATAGGGTGAAGCCCAAAAGGAACCTGGGAGCGGCGAAGCCACCATCGGCGAAATGCGACACGAACCTCCAGCCCTTACGGGCTTAAGTCACGGAACCGCCGTATGCGGACCCGCATGTACGGTGGTGTGACAGGGAAAGCGGGCGACCGCCTACCTATGTCGATTTCAGGAGGTTGCTGGACCCATCACCTCCGGCCAGGTGAGGGGTTCGACCCTGTTCACCTTTTGCTTGATTTTCAACTCCCCAAGCGCGACAATACTCAGGTCAATGGAATAGTGGCAAGCTCACAATTCGGCGCGAGGGGCGGCGAAGTGCCGTCCGGCGTGCCGAAATCCGAGGGTAGGTGTTGGACCGCGGGGAGGATGTTGCGATGGTGAATTTGCGGCGCGCCGCCGTCTTCATGATGGTTTTGGCGTTTGCGGCCATGGCTCAGGATTACACGCCGTTGTCTCACCGTGACACCACGGGAGAGAACCCGAGCGTGGCCGAGCGTCTCACGCTGACGGTTCCCGCCGAGACGGAATTCAAAGTCCAGGTTTTGTCAGGAATTCATTCGCAAATCAACCACGTCAACGACCCCGTCATTGCCGAAGTTTTGAAACCCGTTTTCGTACAAGGAAAGCTCGCCCTGCCCCCCGGGAGTTTGCTGGATGGGCACATCACTATGCTTCGCAACGCCGGTCACATGCACCACTCGGCGGAACTTGGCTTGCGTTTTGATCGAATCACTCTTCCTGATGGACAGGAAAAACCCGTCGCTGCCGTTCTCGCCGCCCTGGAACACCCCGAGATGCTCGACATTCACCTGGATCAAGAGGGCCACCTGACCGGCAACCGGACGATGTCGTGGAAAGGGCTGGTCAGCGGGTTCACCGCGTTGGGTACCTATGGCGCTCTGAAGTTGGCGGCGGTGGGCTCCGCCGGCGCCACAGTGGCGCTGCCTTTGGGGGGAGCCGCCCTGATCAGCTACGAAGCCCTTTGGCGCCGCGGGCGCGAAGTGAACATGCCCCCCGACACCCAATGCCGTCTGCGACTGAATTATCCGCTTACAGTCCACATCCCTTGGTAAGGAACACGCAGGCCACAAAGCCTAAGCCGATTCGCCAACATGGATTCCCGCATCTATCATAACGACCGGATTGTTACTCTCGCCGAAGCGCGCCTTTCTCCCGGCCAGATGGGCCTGCTGATGGGTTGGGGCGTCTTCACGACCTTGCGGATTTATCAAGGAGTCCCCTTTGCCTTCGACCGGCATTGGGAGCGGATGGCGCGGGACGCGGAACGCCTGGGGATTGCACTCGATTACCGCCAGGAAACCGTCTGGGAAGCGATTGTGAAGCTGGCCGCCGCCAATCATCGCCCGGAGGGTGCGGCGCGGCTTTCCTTTATCAAGAACCATGGCGGACTTTGGGCTGACGCACCGGGCCGCCCCGCCACCGACCTGCTGATCTTTACGCGCGAACTGTCGGTTTGGCCGGCGGCGCACAAGCTCGCGCTGGTCCCCAACGCGATTTTTTCCGGCGGGAAATTGGCGGGCGCCAAGATGCTTTCCTGGGTGCAGAACGCCGGGACGCTCGAACGCGTTCACGGGGAAGGCTTCGACGACGCGTTGCTGCTGAACGAATTGGGCCACCTGGCGGAATGCACGTCAGCCAATGTCTTCCTGGTGCGCGGCCGCCAGGTTCTGACCCCTCCCCTGTCCTCCGGTTGCCTGCCGGGAATAACCCGCGAGGCCCTCCGCGAGGTCATTCCCGCGGCAGGATGTATACTTCTTGAGCAGGACCTCAACCCCGCCGATCTGGATACGGCGGAGGAAGTCTTCATCAGCTCCACCACGCGCGAGGTTGCCGGCGTGGGCAGTATCCAGCCCCACTGGAAATATCCCGCTCCGGGAAAGATCACGCGCGAGATCGCAGCCGCCTTCCAGAATTACGTCCAAGCGCATTTACAGCGCTCCCCCCATCAGTCAGGAATGCCCGCCTGAGCCTGCAACGCGTGGGCCCCGGGGTATTCAAGCTTTCCCTCCGTGTGGCCGATGACTATGCATAGAGGAAAAGGTGCATGGTCTGCCGCTCTCAAACCTCTTGCCTCGCACCGCGCGAGGTTGGTACGATTTGCGCAGGGGAGCGGAAGGGCGGAAGACTCTGCGCCCCAGGAGGCTTCTTCGTGCGAGGACCCAGGGTGAATATGAAAACGGTAGTAGCGCTCGTTGCCTGCCTGCTGATGGCAATTTCCGTGAGTGCCAAGAACGCCAAAAAGAAAGCTCCGCCGCCGGCGCCCCCCCGAGCGAACACTTATGATGTGTCGCGGGACCCTGCCAAGGATCTTCAGGACGCTATTGCCGTGGCCACAAAAACCAATCGAAAGATTTTACTGGAGGTGGGGGGCGACTGGTGCGTCTATTGCAACATCATGGACCAGACATTTGACACCCACCCTCAGCTTCGGAAACTGCGCGACGCCAATTATGTAACCTTGAAGGTCAACTACAGCAAAGAAAACCCCAACGAAGCGTTCCTTTCGCATTTTCCCAAGATTCCGGATTACCCGCATTTTTTTGTCCTGGATTCCAAGGGCGCCTTTCTGTCTTCGCAACCCACCCACAAGTTCGAACACGGGAAGTCTTATAACGTCGGCAAAATCGAATCGTTCTTGAAAAAGTCGGGGCAGCCGCCCCGGCATTGGCTTACGAGTGTGGGTTAAAACTGTTCCGGCCAACCTGGAAGGTCTGGAGCGCCAACTCGATCACTGGCGTGCCCGAGCCAGGGGAGCAGCGGCGCGCGGGGCCTTTCGCGCCCTCCGCCGCCTTGCCGGTTCCGTCCTGGAGATTGCCGCGGCGGGTTTTGAGCCTGCTCCCACGCCCCATTTCTTCTCTCCCCACGTTCGCGAGATTGATCCCACGCTGAACGACGATCTATTGGAGCTTTACGGCCGGGCCGGGCAAGTCCTGGCCAACCGTTTCGCGTTTTTCAATTCCCCACAGGCGTTTGACGAGGGCATCAACTGGGAGCCGCCCCAAAGCCCAAGCTGGCGTGCGGAACTTCACGCTTTCGACTACGGACTTGAGCTGGCCTGCACGTTTCGCATTTCCCGCGAAGAGGTTTATGCGCGCCAACTGCGTTACTTGATCGCGCACTGGATCGCCTCCAACCCGCCCGGCCTCGGTACGGGCTGGCAACCGCACGTGGTGGCAAGGCGGCTGCGCAACTGGATGCTGTCCGCGGATTTTGCCCGCAGCGATTGGGAGCGCGACGCGGAATTCAGGAATCTGGTGGCGAAAAGCCTGGGCCTGCAAACAGCGTTCCTGGCGGGCCAACTCAGTTCGCTCCCCACGCCGGCGGCCAGGCTCGATGCTTCCCGCGCCCTTTTGTGCGCCAGCCATTTTTTCGCGGGGAACAAAGCCCGGGAGGCTCACCAAACGGGCTTTGACCTTATGGCAAGAGAATTGGCCAGCGCGCGCGCCGAGCCGTGGCCGCACGCCTGCTTGGCGAAAGCGCAGGCGTTGATGGAATGGAATCTGCTGTCGGCTCCCGATGCGGACTCGAACTTTCTGGCGACGGAGTTGCGTACCGCACTGAATGAGTTGGAAGCGCTGCTGATGCCCGATGGAACCTTGCCGCTCCTGGGGCCGGAGGCGCGGCTGAGTCAGGATGACTTGGCAGACCTTGCGGCACTGGCGGCGGTGAGGCTGGAAAGCCCTGCCTGGAAATCTCTGGCGGGAAAGTTCGGAATCCTTCCTTACCTGTATCTCGGCGAGAGCGGGAAGGCGCGGTTCGAAAGCTTGCAGGAAAGGGTGTGGAATCCGCGCGACCATGTGGACGCGGCAGCGGAAATCGTCCGCGTCGTAGGGCCGGGGAATTCGGCGCTGGCAATTTCCGCGCGTCCACCTGCCTCGCCGGACGAGCACCAGGACTTTACGAGCTACGAGCTCACACTCAACAACTACCGCGTCGTGGTGGATTCCGGCGGCTTCGCACCGGAAGAATCGGAGTATTTCCCGCGCGCCCGCGCCCATAACATTCTATGGGTCGATGGCCGCGAGCCGCGGTGGCAAGGCGCGGAGGGTCCGGCAAGATTTGATTTTCAGGAGTTACCCGAAGGCGGTGCGCGCTTGCGGATGGCTGATCCGGGATTCGGGTTCCTGGGCCTTCAGCACGAACGGGCATGGTTCCGATTGGAGAACGACGCCTGGCTGATTCTGGATTGGCTGGAGGGGCAGGGCATTCACAAATGCACCAGCCTCCTCCACTTCTATCCCACCTTGGAGATCGTTGCCGGGCACGACCGTGCCCTGGCACGGAGTCGCGCCTGTAGCTTTGCGGTGATTCCAGTAAGCAGCGCGCAACCGCGGGCTACCGTCACCTACGGGGACCATCCGCAATTCCCCGGGTGGTTCTCCCCGGAATTTGGAGTGAAGTTTCCCGCGGCGGTCCTGGCTCTCGATTGGACGGCGGTTGAACTGCCCTGGCTGGGCGGAGCGCTAATCACGCGGGGCGCGGACAAGCCGTTCCGTCAGGTGGAGACCATCCCCACCGAAGGGCGCGTGCGCCTGGAATTCTCCGGGAAAACCTACGACTTGCAAATGAAATAGCATCCGACTGGCAGCGCCGCGATAAAGGGGAGCCAATTTCTTCACTTCAAGGTGAGCCGCACCCCCTGCCACATGACGTGGCCCAAGACCTCGCCTCGACGCGCACCGAGCGCCACTCGAAAGCCATTTTCAGGGAAGTACGGGATGCTTCCCATAAGCGGGGGCGTTTGGCGGTGGACAGAGGATATTTATACCGGACGCACCCCTTTGGCGTCCGCAATGGGCGTTTTTCGCGCAGAATCCGGCCGACCAAAAGCAGGCCAGCCGGAGTAACCTTATTACATTTTGGCGTTTGAGCCACTGCGCAGGGCCGCAAGGGCTTCAGCAACTTCGCGGCCCTTGGCTTCGATGAGGTCGAGGAGTTCTTCGGGCGTGCGGGTGTCTTCCGTGCTTTTGGCGTGGGGGTTGACGGCTTTCAGGTCGAAATTCTTGGCTTCGATGTCCGCGCGCGGGACGGTCCAGCTTCGGTCGCTGTCGCCGCGAGTGGGAAGCAAGCGGAAGAAGTCCTCAAATTTATCTACCGTGAAGGGTTTCTTCTTTCCGACTTTGATATCCGAGAGGTCGTAGTACCAAACCTTTTCCGTGGGCTGGCCTTTGGTGAAGAAGAGCAGGTTGGTTTTCACGCCTGCGCCGGCGGCGGTGAAGACTCCACCGGGCAGGCTTACGATACACCAAAGGTCGCAATCGTCCAAAAGTTTGCGCTTGGTTTGGACGAAGGCCGTCTCATTGGTGCGGAACAGCACGCCCTCATCCAGCACGATCCCGCAGCGCCCGCCCGGCTTGAGGCTGTCGATGACGTGTTGGAGAAACAGCACCTGAGTTGCCCCGGTCTTGTAAGCAAACTTCGTCTGGGCCTCTTTGCCCTCCTTGCCGCCAAAGGGTGGATTCATCAGCACCACGTCATAGAGCGGTTGGGCGCTGGCAAAAAGGCCGCCATAGTTCTCGGCTCCGGTCAGGGTATTGCCGTGCCACACGTGGGGGTCATCGATGCCGTGCAGCACCAGGTTGGCCAGGGCAATCGGATAAATGGCATTGTCCTTTTCGCGGCCATAGAAGGTGCGGTGCTTCAAGGTGTCGAGCTGGTCGGGTGCGGTGATGTTCTGGTTGTTCAGTCCCGCCATGTGCTCAAAGGATTGCGCCAGAAAGCCGCCCGTGCCGCAGCCCGGGTCATAAACGGTCTCGCCAATCTTGGGGTCAATCACGCGCACCATGGCGCGGATGATCTCGCGCGGGGTGAAGAACTGGCCGCCGTCGTTCCCCTTTTCACCCATTTTGAGCAGCAAGCCTTCATAGACCTGCGACAGGGTAAAGACGTGGGTGGTGTCCACGTTTTCGGCGCTGATTTCGTGGACTTTGTCCAGCACGTCCAGAAAATTGCGTTCGGTGTCGATGCGGGTGCGGTCGATACCGGAGAAGATTTCGGAGATGACCTTTTGGCGGGATGTCGAGTTAGGGCGCTCGCGCAAGCCCTTCAAGTGCGGAATGAGGTCGGTATCGACAAAGCCTTTGAATGCCCCCAGCGTCCCACCCGCCAGATTCATGCGCTTCAGGCCGTCCGGCGCCGCCCAATCCCGCCAGCGGTAAGGGGCTTCGAGGGAGGATTGATATTCTGCGCCTACGGCTTCTGCCATTTCGGATTCGCGGGTTTCCGTCTCGTCCAGGATGCGCAGGAAGAGAATCCAGGTGAGTTCCGGGACATATTGCAGCGCCCCGGCGCAATTCGACCGCCGCATGATGTCGCAGATGGATTTGATCGCGCCGTTCAATGACTGCTGGGTAGCAAGACGCTTTCCGTTTCCGTCATTCCCGTTACGAGCCATGGGCTAATCGTTTCCTTCCTCGCTGGGCTGAGGTGCGTAGAGCCGGGTGAGTGGGCTGAGTTCCCTATTGAGCAAGTTATAATCAAGGCGTTGAGGGTATAGGCCAATCAAAATCGTGATAGCCGATCTTGGGGAAAACTGAATCCAATGGCTTGGTTCGGTCCACCGTAGTTGCCATTTCTCCTCTTGGATTAAAGGCCGAAGTGAAAGCCCACATCTCAACCTCCCATCCCTTGCGATGAGACACATTGACCAAAGGAATGAAATCCCGATCACCAGACGCAATCACCGTGACCATTGGCTCCGCAGCCATGCAGATGATTTCTGTACCGCGCGCAACTAATTCCGTATCAACGGCTTTTTCCTGGCCCCCAACCCCTCTGTCATAAACGGTGACGTCGAAGCCGTGAGTTCGGGCAGACTCCCACACGCTATCGTTCCTCGGAGGGCGTGACCCCACCAGAATTGCGGCATGAATCTTGCGACCTTCGGCGAGGCATGAAATTAGATCACCAAAGCTAATGCGCCAGGATGGATCACATGGGTCACGATCTTCCGAGGGGGCCTTCTTGACACCTTTAAGTCTCGCTGAATACTTCTGGCCTTCAATGAAAACGTTGGAGTTGTCGACCATGATGATGCATTTGTCCATACGCTTCGCCCCCATCAGAATTCGCCACTGAACGCGCGGTGCAAGAGGCCGGCGGGCAGTTTTTTTATAGCGTCCAATTCTTCCTCGACCGCCTTGCGCGCCCGCTCTGCCGAGGCCATCTGTTCGTTCAGCATCCCCGCTATGCGCTGCTGCTCAACAAGTGACGGAACAGGAATTGTCACGCTGGCAAGATTTGCTTGGTTTATTTTGTAAATTCCAGCGGATGTACGCGACCGTCTCTCAATATCTTCTCGCGTTTCTTCGTTGTCCCATGCAAAACGCAAATACTCCGATGCCACCAAGGCAGGGTCTAAGATCACTTGGATGAGCAGGTCAGGATACAAAACGGGAGTGGTGATTAAGGAGGGGGACAGTGCCCCTCGCCCCAGTAAAGAAGGGTTTCCATTCCCGCGGACGACATAGAATGCTCCTCCACGAACCCAATTGCCTTCCGCTTCCGAGTCAGTAACGTCAACTGGTTTTCTTGCCGCCAAGTCCAAAAGTCCGTTTCGAACAGCGGAGAGAGTGAGGCAGAATTTTTCCGCTCCCGCTAGGGTCGGCTTTGAAATTCCCGTCTTTAGAGGCTCAACCAGAAGACCGCCTAATGGCCTTTGTGTCCAGAGGCGGGCTTCGGGGCTGGAAAACACGGCGCGAAGGTAAGCGGCGGGGATGGCTTTGGCGGCTTCGAGTTGTGCTTCGGCAGCGGCCCGCGCCCGCGCTACCACCGACATCTGTTCATTCAAGATCATCGCAATTCGCTTTTGCTCCTCCAGCGGGGGTAGAGGTATTTGAATGGCCTCGAATTCCGGCTTTGTGATGTGGCGCATCGTGGCCCCGTGAACTTGCAAACGGATTTCACGCATAGCTAGGCGGGCAGCAAAATAGAGATACTCACGCGTGATGAACTCTCTTTTCTCTTCCACTTTGAAAATGTGCTGATTCAGTACGGCAGGTCCACCGGACCAATTATATGCGTCGAGCGAGGCTGACCACGAAATGAGCAAATCACCATCATTCACCATGTTCCGCGGGTCTACTCTGCCCTCGAAGGAATTGAACAGGGCAGTAGGCGAGTTGAGGTTTTCGATTCTAATAATCGGCAACCCCGCCTTTCCCCACTCCTCCGGCTTGAAAGCGCGGCCATTCAGGTACTCGGCAACGTCCCCCAGCCGCACCCATCTCCAGCCAGGCGGCAGCGGGCGTTTCGCGCTTTGCATTTCTGCCGCTAGAACCATATTTCCATTCTCAACCCTCGCTCGTCCTTCGGAGGGTCGCTCCGAGGAAATCTATTCTTATAGCTTGGATCTTGTGCGATGGCGTGCGCCACGGAGAGCCCCACGATGGAGTCCAAAACATCGTCGAGCTTGACCTTGCTTGGCACATGGTCCGTGTTCAACCCTGCAAGCCAAGTGCACTCGTGATTGTTCACGATGTTAATCCTCTGAAGCAATCCTTGCGCCCCATGCTTCGTGGCCAAGACTGAACCCTCCAGACGCTTCCATGCAAGCTCGGGATGGAACTCCATGACACGGTCTTGAAGTTTGGGATTCATCGCACCATCGACTTCCTTTATTCTGCGGACAATCCCCCAAACGGGCAAGCCCGCGCCTTTCCCGGTCAGTTCCTTAATGCGCTTTTGGAATTCCTCAGGCGTGTTCGCCTCCAGGCTCTGCCGAGGTGGGCACAGAAACAACCTGGTTTGCCCCTCCTTGCCGAGAGCCTTCCGGGCTTCCAAGTCGCAGGCACGAGGTTCTTTACCCGAAGGCAGGCCGATTGGCATGTCAACCACAACCACCTTGCATGACTTGGTTGCCTCAAGCACGGCGGCGAAATTTGGGCATGCAACCAATTGGGGCGGCTCGCTGGATTGCCACCCCGCTGTCATTGCAACTACCCAGCCGCCTTCGTAACCGTCCACGCTGGCAATCACGCTGGGGGAGTCCTTTCCTTCAATTCGCAACGGCGCGCCGACCGTGTCTCGTACGGGCATGCCACGGCATGCCCATGGGCACGCCGTGGCGTGCCCGTACGACCCGAACGACCTACCACCTACGATCTACGATCCGCCTACAACTCGTCGTCATCGGCGGCCAGAAGCTCTTCGATGTCATCCGCCCCCTCAGCGTCGCACGCCGGGTTTTCAATGTCGTAGGGCCAACGCACCGGATTATTGCAAATGTATTCCCGAATGCGATTCAATTCTTTCTCATTGCGAATGATGTGCTCGTAATAATTTTCGTGCCAAACGTGCAGGGATTCGCCGCCAGCGGTCGTACGGGCATGCCATGGCATGCCCTGGGGGCACGCCGTGGCGTGCCCGTACGAACCGGACGACTCCGACGGCTGCGGCGATTTCGCCAGCTCAATGGCAGCGCTCGACTCGACACGTCGAGTCACCGCCTGTTTGAATTGCCCCACGATCGTGGCGAGCGAACCCGAAACGGGCTGACCAAATGCGGCGGGGCGCGGCGATTTTACGGCCAGGCCATCAACGGGTTGTACGGGCATGCCATGGCATGCCCCTTGGGCACGCCGTGGCGTGCCCGTACGGCTGGGGCCGATCGGCTCCCCATTGATGATCAGAATGCCGTGGAAATGATTGGGCATCACCACCGATGCGTCCAAGGCTGCGCGAGGGAAATGCTTCGGAATCTCGTTCCAGCAATCCTGCACAATGACCCCAATCTGGGATGGACGCATTTGGTTTCGAACAATCTCCCCAAACAGGAACTGCCGCTCGAATGCGCAGATCGTCAGGTAATACCATCCGGGCCCCGAGTAATCATAGCCTTTCAGGCGGACGGAGCGGCGGTGATGCTTCTTGGGGTCGTAGGGCATACGGTTCGTTTATGGCGAGATCTGCCGATTTTTTGCGGGCACGCAACCGGAACGTACGGGCATGCCACGGCATGCCCTAGGGCACGCCGTGGCGTGCCCGTACGACCCGTACGTCCGTGAATCAGGCTGTCTCCCGATGCTCATAAATGTCACGTAGAAATTCGCCGATGTCCTCATCCTCCGGGAATCCGCCAGCCAAAACATTGAGATCCTCAAGGGGCTTGACACCTTGGAGACGGGCTAACTCTTCGAAGGGATGCGCCTCCCAAGACGCGGCCGCGCCCGCTAGGAGCGAATCGAATGGATGAGTCTTGGTATTGCGGATGAAAATTCCTCCCCTTAGATGAATTCAGATACGATCCTACCTTACTCCAGATGCGAATTCGTCGGTTTTGTACGGGCATGCCACGGCATGCCCTAGGGCACGCCGTGGCGTGCCCGTACGACCCGTACGACCTCGCCTCACGCCGCAAATATGCGTTCTTTAGTTTCGCGCAAGACATCGGCGGGGTTGCCGATTACTCGCAGCGCGGCCAGTCCCCCTGCTCCCCGAACATCGGACATTTCGAAGACATGCGGATTCTCAAGAGCGTCAATCCCGCCTTGGGCGAACTGTCCGGCCAATTCGCGGAGAGTTTTGGATGCGGCTGGGGGCAAGCTTTCGAGCCACCTCTCGTGCTTGTACCCGAAGGCTTCTGCCCGCTCCAGGCAAGTGCGCGGGCGCAAGCCGTATCCGAGTTCCCCGAGCACGTCATAGAGGTCATAATCCGTCATGTCCTCCAGCGCGCGCACCAGAAAAGCTGATCTTCCCCCATCGGGGAGTTGGCCCAGCAACTCGCGCCGCTCCTGAGGGGTGATCCACCGGGCGCGGAACGCCTCCAGCGATGGGGCCTCTTCCACCAGTTTTGCCGCGAGTCTTTCCTTGTACTCTTCCACCGTGACGGGCATAGCGCGGCCATCTACGTTCGTCACGATGAAACGCCCCGCGTCGGTGACGTGGACTTCGAAGCCTTCCACCTGAATCTGCGGCTCCGGGGGCGGTGGCGGCTCCGGCCCTTCGCGTTCCCGTACGGGCACGCCATGGCGTGCCCCTACGAACGCCTCGCCAAACAGGCGCGTGGCATCGGTGTAATCGTAAACGCAGAATGTGAGCTTGCCGCTCGCGGGGTTAAGGCGCGTGCCGCGCCCCACCATCTGATAGAAGGCGATGGGAGAGCGCACGTACTTGAAAAACACAATATTGCGGACCACCGGAACGTCCACCCCCGTGGTAAGGAGTTCTACCGTGGTGGCAACAAAGTGGTGCCGTGAGCCGCCGCGAAGGTCGGCGATATAGTTGGCTCCTCCCACTGACGCCGTACACTTAAACGCATAATCCTGACTTGGGGTTCTGCCGTTTTCCTTGCACCAAGCGGCATAGAGATTGTTCATGGCGATGGCGACGTCATCCGCGTGGCGGTCGCGGACGCAGAAGATAATGGTCTTTTGTTCCGGGCCTCCTGATTCCAGCAGATATTTGAATAGGTCCTGGGCCATGGCGAGGACCCGATCCGGCAGGAGAATGTGGTCCTCGTAGTCGGTTTTCTCGTACAGCGCCTTCAGTTGCTCGGCAGTGATGGGCTGGCCGGTGTTGGCGTCCACGGGGTGGCGGGCCAGAATGTCGGCGATGGTGATGCCCGTTTCGTCCAGATTCACGCGCCCTTTTTGTATTTCGCAGAGGGCGAGATAGCCATCCTCCGTGCCCTGGCTCATGTCGTACTCGTACACCGGCTCGCCAAAATGCTTGATATTGTCGGCGGTAATTTGGGCGTCCTGCTGGGCTTCCTTGGTTTTCTCGCTCGTCTCAGCTAAATGTCGCGGGGTGGCAGTAAGTCCGATTTGCATTGCATCGGGATTACGGGTCAGAACTTGTGACCACTTTCCCCACGCGGAGCGGTGGCACTCATCAATCACAATATGGCTGAAGTAGTTCACCGGGTAGAAAGTGGTAAGAAAATTAGCGGTTCCTTCCTCGGTGTCAATATCGAGGGTCTGATAGGTCGCGACGTGAATGCGGGCGTTGCGGGCATGGTTCTTGCCATCGGGATCCCTATAGACCTCGGCGGCGTCACCTCCAAAGACGTTTTGCAATGCACCAAGGGCCTGGGTGCGCAACTCGTCGCGATCACAAACAAAGAGGGCGCGCTGAAGTTGCCCGGCGTCGGCAATGCGCTTGAGAATTTGGACTGCGATAAACGTTTTGCCGGAGCCGGTGGCAAGCGAAAGCAAGGCGCGCTTGGGTTCGCCGGTCCGATCGCAGCGGGCCATCTTCTCGAACACGGCTCGAATGGCAGCATCCTGATAATAGCGGCGTGTGGCCTCGCCGCCCGCATATCGAGTGAGCAACGGACGGGCAGCGGGTTCCTCTAATGAGAGGCCGACACTGGCTTCATACCGCGCCCGCAGCTCGGTGGGAGCGGGGAACTCGGAAAGTGGGCGGGGCTTTGAGGTCATCCCCGTAGTGCGGTCAAATTCTACGAACAGATGGCCGTTGGTGGAAAAGACAAACGGGACATGCATCCGCTTGCAAGCAGCGTATGCTTTGGCCTGCTCAAGACCGTGAGTGGGTGGAAGGCTTTCGGCTTTTGCCTCAATCAACGCCATGGCCACGGGCTGGGTCCCGGGATTCACCTTGACGCGGAGAACGTAATCGACTTTGCCTTTGGATTGCTGTCGCGGCTTGCCGCCGATAATCTCAATGGCCCCAGCGGTCTGTTCACGGCTGATGAGGTCTTCCGTCCAGCCTCGGACGTGAATGGCAGGGTCAATCAGCTTGGCGCGAGTGTCGGATTCGTTGAGGGCCAAGACCCCTCTTCTCAGGTGCCCTAAATCCCTTGGGTTAGTGACTTACGGGGGGGTATTGTACCTGAGAAGTAAGCCGCAGTCATTGTTTTGCTAGCCGCGGGCATTAAAGGTCGGACAAAGGTCGAAAGGTCGGGACAGACGGGAAGTTATACTGGTTTTTTTGTCCATGTTCCGTCACTCGAACCGCAGAACCTCAGGGGTGCTGCCCTTGGGGTTTCCGCGGACGTCCTCCTGGGTGGGGGGGGCAAGCTCCGCGGGGTGATCTGTTCGAGCGCCCAAGCGGCGTCACCGGGTACGCAACCTCCGCCCCCGCCATGCGCGCCCGGCAAGCCATGGGGCCGTACAATCCGGCTTACTTTCCGTCTGTCCCCGGCAACCCGCTTGGGTGACACAGGCACTCCGAACGTGTGAAGAAATTCACCTTCAAACAAGGGTATCTCGCGCAGAGACGCAGAGGCGCGGAGTCGACAAAGAAAATAAGGCAGTTATTTATTTCGAATCTCTGCGCCCCTGCGTCTCTGCGCGAGATTGTTCATTTTTTCACACCTTCCTCCTGCCTGTGTCGTTTTTCTTGCACAGCCAGGAGTGGCTGTGTCACTTCATTGGGGCTCGCTACGTCCGGCTGGGCCGCCAAGCCCGTCTTCACCGGGTTCAGGCGGATGTACCACACCTAGAATCCCTCGCGGGGCAACATGCGGCAGGTGACAAAGAACCAACGGTCGGACCCCACCCCGCGGCGAAGGCGCGACAGGGCGCCCATTATAGAAGAGCCGCTTTCCACAAATCGCGCGACGCACACTCCCCCGCTTCGGTTATCGGTGGTTTGGTTTGAAGAGATGAGATTTTTTTGACCGGCCCTGCCCAAGGGCATCGGAGCTACATAACAAGAGCCGAGGCGGAGGGACAATTTGGCCTTCGTGGGCGGACATTATGTCGCGCCCCAGGACGGCGGCGGCCCTTGGCGTGCCACGTCCCACCTTGGGAAGTTGCGGGGAGGTTAGGGGATTATCGGAATATCCACAATCGAATTCAGAGTTCTGGCCAAGCGACGTCGCACGATGAATGAAATTGCGAGGTGCGAGCTGCCGACAACTTCAGCGGCCCAGGAGGAAGGAGAACCAGCTCCGCTTTCTGCCTACGTCTTGACCTTCGGACCAGTCCGGCTGGGGAGGCAATGGGAGTCCGTGGATGACGGCTTCCGGGTTCCTTTGCAAAAGCAGGTTGGCGATTTCCTCACCTTTCTCTCTTGCCACCTTGCGGTAACAGCGGGAGAGAATGGGAGGGCGCCGCTTGGTGTCGTGGGCATCGCTGGCGAAAAAGTGCACCGCGCCGGCGTCGAGCAGCCGCTCCGCAAGCTTGCGCGCGTTGGAGCCGAACCCGCCCGTGTAGGATTGTGCCGTAATTTGCGCCAGACATCCGGTGGAAACCCAGTGCTGAAGCAGCTCCGGCTTGCGCTGCAGGAGGGGGTTGCGTTCCGGGTGCGTGATGATCGGCTTGAGGCCGGCCACCTGGATGTCGTAGTACACGCGGCTGAGGTGGTCAGGAATAAACTGGTCGGGGAGTTCCACCAGCAGGTAGGAAGATTGATTGATGGTGAAATCTTTGGAACTCTGTACGCACATCTGGATGTTGTCGTAGGAGAGATGAAAGTCGCAGCCCAGCAGGAGCTTAGGCTTCTCGCCCACCTTTGCCTGGAGCTCGGCAAGCAGTTGGCGGTTGAGGCCCGGGTCAAAGGTGTAACTGTAATTGCTGTGGGGTGTCGCCACCAGATGCGTTACGCCATCCTCGGCCGCAACGCGACACATGGCGACGGCCTCCTCAAAGGACCTGGCGCCATCGTCAACACCGGGTAAAGGATGACAGTGAATATCAATCATATCCGGGCCCGGAAAATGCGGCAGCAGTCGCCCAGACATTCCCGGCCAAAACGGCGCGGGAATTCCAGGCACAAAGGTAATCTGCGACTTTAGGTCCCCGGGAGCTTAATGACTATAAATGCCCCGAAACCCAAGCGCTTTTAGAAAGTTAGGATAGCACGCCAGCGGACACGTTCGTCAACAAGATTAGTCTCGGGGCACAACATCCCTTGGTACAAATTGGCCTGGCGCGCCGTGCAGAATTCTGTATTTGGGATTTCCAAATATAGAAATTGATAGCTTCTCGACCTACCCAGGGCCTCCCCCATGGGTCGCCCCACGCGATAAATGCTGAATCTTAACAAGTTAGCGTTGTAGGAGGCATAAAGGAAATTGGAATTCGATTGGAATTCAGCTTGCTCTATCGGGTTACGAGTCGACGTCGGACAAACCTAGAGGGTAGCCAGCGACGGCTCGGAGTTTAGACCCAAGACCCGACGCTTGGAGGGGGGAGAGAGCTTCCCCCTCATTTTATTTTCGGCCTCCTCCACCGTTTATCCGGCCCCCTGATTTCCAGCCAGATTAAGCTGATCTCCCGATATTTTATGGGCATTGCGTACCCCTACATGCCACTCTGGCTGCCAACGTGAATTCGGGTACCAGAAGTCAGCACCGCCAGTTCAAAGGCAGAACCGGGATGGGACATTATGTCCGCATCGACAGATGAGGCGGGGCCGACACGAGGTCCAACCCCATCGGGTTGAGGTGGCCCGGGGTTTGGAATCATTCTTGCGCTGTCATTCGGTGGAAGTCGAGCAGGAACGGGAATGAACGCTGAGGGTCACGAGGTATCATCGACATAGAGGCGACATGGGACCCACAGGGCGTCATCTTCAGGTGACAGGCATGCCGGAAATTCGC
>Ga0326727_10016232_pt1 | contig 15774 bp, 12 predicted proteins | sample MB2enrmetagenome_FD_207643 | JGI IMG/M metagenome (GOLD analysis project Ga0326727, IMG submission 207643) | Lab enriched peat soil microbial communities from McLean, Ithaca, NY, United States - MB29MY | ecosystem: Environmental > Terrestrial > Soil > Wetlands > Peat | place: USA: New York... | reverse complement strand
AGATCTGCGCGGTGACGCGCGGTTCGACGCTGGCGGTGGGCTCGTCGATCAGCATCACGGTCGGATCGGTCAGCAGCGCGCGGGCGATCTCCAACTGCCGCTGCTGGCCGCCTGACAGCGTGCCGGCGGGCTGGTGGCGCCGCTCGCGCAGAATCGGGAAGCGGGCAAAGGCCTGCTCGATCCGGTCCGCGGCCAGTTTGCGGTCGCTGCGGAACGACCAGGTGCCAAGTCGCAGATTCGCGTCGACCGACAGGAACGGGAACACGCTCGGGCGTTGCGGCAGGTAGGTGACGCCGTGGCGCGCCATCTGATACGAATGCACACTGCGCAACGACATGGCGCCGAGCCTGATGTCGCCCTGCAGCGCCGGCAGGAAGCCGAATACCACTTTCAACAGCGTGGACTTGCCGGTGCCATTCGGTCCGAGCACGCAACGGACCTCGCCGGGCACCACGTCGACCGACATGCCATTGAGAATGTTGATCCCCGGCAGGTAGCCCGCCACGACCTTGCGGGCGGTCAGCGCCGGCGTGCGCGCAGATCCAGGCGTGCGCTCAGGCCCCGGCGTAGGCAAGCAGCACCTCCTGGTTGTCGCGCACTTCCTCGACCGTGCCGTCGGCAATCTTGGCGCCGCGCGCCATCACCACCAATCGTTGCACAAGGCGCTGTATCGCCTCGATGTCGTGATCGACCACGACGAAGCTGCGGCCCTCGGCGTGCAGCTTCTGGATCAGCACGATGATCTCGTCGCGCAGGAACGGGTTCACCCCGGCGAACGGTTCGTCGAGGAACAGGACCTCCGGATCCAGCATCAGCGCGCGGCCGAGTTCCAGCAGCTTCTGCTGGCCGCCGGACAGGTTCTTTGCCTGCAGCTTTTCCAAATGCGACAGGCCGAGGAAATCCAGATGCCGTCGCGCGGTGTGGGTGGCCTCGGTCCAGGTGGCGTGCGCGCGTGCCAGGCCGGGCACCAGCATGTTCTCCAGCACCGACATGCGGCCGAACAATTGCGTGATCTGGAAGGTGCGTCCGACCTTGCGCGCCGCGAAGGCACTCGCCGAAAGTCCATCCGCGGGGGTGTCGTGCACCAGGATATGGCCCGCGGCGGGGGCGAGATGACCGGTCAGCATGTTGATCGTTGTGGTCTTGCCGCAGCCGTTCGGTCCGATCAGGCCGACCAGTTCGCCTTGGCGCACCGCAAGGTCCAGGGCATTGACCGCGAGGATGCCGCCGAAATTCTTGGTAAGACCCCTCGCCTCGATCAACATGGGCGCTTCGATCAGCATGGGCGCGTCCGCCATCACGGCGTCGCCTTGCGTGGGACCACCGCGCGCAGCCCGCGCTGCCGCACGGCCTGAAACGCCAGCGCCAGCAATCCATTGCGGGCGAAACGAATCGTCACCAGCAGCAGCGCGCCGAACAGCACCATGCGCCATTGCTCGTAGCTGCGCAGTGCCTCCACCAGCGCCTCGCACAGCAGCGCGCCGATGGTGGCGGCGTACAGGCTCTCCGCGCCGCCGATCACCGCCATCGCCACCACCAATCCCATCTGGTCCACCGAACCGATATCGGGGGTCAGGATGCCGATGTAGTGACCGAAGAACCCGCCGGCCAGGCCCGCGAAGCTCGACGAAATCGCGAACACCAGCACGCGGAACCGCACCACCTTCACGCCGGCCGCCGCCGCGGCTTCCTCGTTCTCGCGGATGGCACGAAAGAACAGTCCCCAGCGCGAGCGCACCAGCCAGACCATCAGGCCCAGCGACACCGCCAACAATGCCAGGCCGAAATAATAGTATGGCGCATCGGACCGCGTGTGGAACAGCGGTGTGACCTCGAGGCCGCCCGAGCCGCCGGTGACCTCGTTTTCCGAGACGATGACGATGCGCAGCACCTCGGAGAAGGCGACGGTGAACAGCGCCAGGTAGGGCCCGCGCATGCGCAGGCAGGTGTAGCCGATGCCGGCACCGACCACCGCGCACATCGCCACGCCGGCCGCCATGCCGAGCGGGATCGGCAGGCCGAACGACATCACCAGCAGGCCGGAGGTGTAGGCGCCGAGCGACACGAATGCCATGTGGCCGAAGGAGAACTGCCCGGCGTAGCCGGCGAGCAGCGCCCAACTGGCGGTGACGATGGCGTAGAACAGCGCCAGGATCGCCACCGTCAGCCAGTAGGCGTTGACCAATTGGGGAAACGCCAGCACCAGCACGCAGAGTGCCACGCCCAGGCCGATCTGTGCGGCGCGCACGGGTTATTCCATCTGCGTATGGATCCGGCCGAACAGGCCGGTGGGGCGGACCAGCAGCACGACCATCAGCACCAGCAGGCTGAACGCCTGGGCGTAGGTCAGGCTGCGGCTGGGATCGGGGAACACGGCGACGAACATGCTCTCGCACAGGCCGATCAGCAGGCCGGCGATGATGCTGCCGCTGACCGAGCCCATGCCGCCCAGGATGACGATGGCGAAGGCCTGGGTGTCGGGGATCAGTCCCATCGATGGCGACAGCGAGTAGATCGGCCCGACCAAGGCCCCTGCCCCGCCGGCCAGCGCGCCGCCAAGGCCGAACGCCAGCATGTAGAAGCGCTGGTCGTTGATGCCGACGATCGCGGCGGACTCGCGCGACTGGCTGACCGCGTTCAACGCCTCGCCCCAGATGGTGCGGTTCATGAACCACAGCAGCGCGGCCAGCATCGCGATGCCAGCGCCGGCGGCGAACACGCGGTCCCAGGTCATCACCAGGTTGCCGATTTCCAGCACGCCGGGCCAGAACGATGGCGGGCGCAACGGGTACGGGCCGTAGATGATCAGCGCGAGGTTACGCAGGAAGATCGAAATGCCGAAGGTGATCAGGATGCCGTAGTCGCCCTTGCGTTCGGTGGTCGGGCTGTAGAGCGGGGTGAGCAGCGTGCGCTCGACCGCCACCGACATCAGGAAGGCCATTGCCATTGCCACCAGCACGGCGAGCAGCGGCGGCACGCCGACCAGTGCGATGGCGAAATAGGCGAAGTAGCCGCCCATCATGTAGACTTCGCCATGGGCGAAGTTGACGATCTTCAGGATCGAGAAGATGACCGTCAGGCCGGCGGCGATGACCGCGTAGATCACCCCGATCACCAGGCCGTTGAGGGCCTGGATCAGAAGATAGTCGGTCATCGGCTAGGCCGCAGCACAAGTACACCTCTCCCGCGCTTGCGGGAGAGGTCGCGGAGCCCTTGCGACGCGGGTGAGGGTGGTGCCGCCAGCACCACCCTCACCCGGCATCGCTTCGCTCGCCGACCTCTCCCACGCAGTGGGAGAGGTGCACAAGCTCCTAAGTCCCCGGCTTCTTGTAGGTATACGGCACCGTCGCGTATTTGCGCGGCCAGACGATCGGCGCGTCGGCCTGCGACTGCTTCACCGCGTCGTATTGCAGGATGGTCAGCGGTGCATCGAGGAACTGGTGATAGTGCCAGGCCGGATCCTTCGACGTGGAGAACGAATACTGCCCGCGCACGCCGACATACTTGGTCTCCTCCAACGCCTTGATGATCGCCTTCGGGTCGGTGCTGCCGGCGGTCTTGATCGCGTCGAACAGCAGGTAGGCGCCGTCATAGCTTTCCATCACCGCGCCCGACGGATCGGCGTTCTTGCTGCGCGCTTTGTAGGCCTTCACGAACGCCTTGGTCTTGTCGTTCCAGGACGCCTGCGGCAAGCCGACATTCTCGGTCGCCAGATACTTGCCGGCATCGCCGACGTTTTCCCAGAACGTCGGATCGACCGCCTCGCCGCCGGAATTGTAGATACCGCAATTCGCCGTCGGCGCGAAGCCAAGGTCGTGCGCCTGACGCACCATCGGATAGGCGCCGGCTTCGGCGTAGACGCTCAGGAAGAAATCATAGGCCGGCTTTTCGCTCTTGAAGCGCAGGATCTGCGCGGTGAAGTCGGTCAGATTTGGGTCCGCATCGACCGCGGTGAACTTGATCCCGGCCTTGGTCAGCTCCTGCTGCACCAGCGTGCGCGCGGCAAGGCCCACGTCGTCCTTCTCGGCAATGATCGCGACATTCTTGAACCCCGCCGCGGCGATCCATTGGCCGATCGTCACGTCGATCAGCGACACCGCGGGGGCGTTGCGGAACACCTCGGGGTAGCCCTTCGCGGTGATCTGGTCGGACCACACGTCACACGCCATGAACGGGATGCCGTATTTGTGGTAGACCTCCATTTCGGCGAGCGCGACCGGGCTGTGGAATTCGCCAAACACGGCGACGACCTTGTTCTGCTGAATCAGCCGTTCGGCGGCGGTTCGGCCCTCGGCCGGCATGCCGCGGGTGTCGGCGTAGAAGATCTCCACCGGGCGACCCAGGATGCCGCCGGCGGCATTGATTTCCTCGGCGGCGAGCACCGCGGCGTTCTTCATGTTGGTGCCCTCGGCGTAGCCACCTGGGGGGGACAGCGGGCCGACCCAGCCGATGTTGATCGGATCGGCCGCGCGGGCACGCCGGCCCAGCAGCGGCAGCGTGGCGGCGGCACCGGCACCGGCCAGCGCCGCGCGGCGGCCGACGGTGGGTCCCGCGCTGGCTGAAAGTCGATTCGGGGACGTGATCAACGAACGACGCGGCATCGCGAACTCCTCATGACAGGGTGACTTGCAACGCAAAGGAAACCGAACGCGGCGGGGGGCCGAACCTGGGGGACGACGTCTGGAAGCAAAACGAACCAACCATCCCGCCTGCACCGCCTCAGGTCAACAAGCCGAGAGCACCATTCGCGTGGGTGGTTTGTGAACATCATGCGACCGGTCGTGCCCATGCTGTTGCGGGTGGCGGCAACCGGCCGGCCGGGGCACCGATAATCTGCCGATACTGCGTTCGGATCACCTCCTGCCCGTAGGTTCGCTCAAGCCGGCGCAGAATGAAATGGCCCTCCGCCAGGCGCTCGAAATGGTCCATGAACGCCACGTTCAATGTGGTTGGTAATGGATCAGCAGATATTCCCGGTCGACAAACCGGTAAGGCCCCTTCGGATAGCTCGGGCTCGCCAGCGGCATGGAAGCGGCGGTGAGGATCTCGTCGCGGGTCATCGGTTGGTCCCTGCAATTGGGTGTGCGGCAGCATCGCCGCGGCCGATCGCACTGGCCATGACAGCAGCGTAATCGTTGCATGACGTTTCGGTGGTGTTCACACCGCTTTGGTCAGGCATGGATTAGAAAACGGGCTTCCCTGTCGGCACAAGGACGCTTGAACAATGATGGACGCAGGCCCTAGACCGCCGGTAACTGCACGGACGGAGAGCTGGCGGCCGGACGGCGTCGACAGAAACGCGCTCGTGCTGCAAGGCGGTGGCGCGTTGGGCGCCTATCAGGCAGGAGTATACCAGGCCTTGCACGAGGCTGGACTTGAGCCGGACTGGGTTGCCGGCGTGTCCATTGGTGGCATCAATTCGGCGATCATCGCCGGCAACCCGCCGGAGCGTCGATTGGAACGCCTGCGGGATTTCTGGGAGACGATCACCGCGCGCCACGTCTGGCTGGTCACCCCTGATGGCGACGACCCGCGCAAGCTTCGGAATGCGTGGTCGTCGATGCTCACCACGATGCTGGGGCAGCCCGGGTTCTTCGAGCCCAATGTACCGAACCCGTGGCTCAGCGCGCGCGGCGCCAAAACGGCAACCAGCATCTACAGCAACGCGCCGTTGCGCGAGACGCTGCTGCGCTTGGTGGACTTTGACCTGCTCAATGCGGGCACCGTGCGCTATGCGGCGGGTGCCGTGAATGTGCTCAACGGCAATTTTGTCTATTTCGATAACGCACAGACGACAATCCTGCCCGAGCACGTCATGGCGAGCGGCGCCCTGCCGCCCGCGCTGCCAATGGTCCGGATCGGCACCGACTATTTTTGGGATGGCGGTCTCGTCTCCAATACGCCACTGCAACACCTTCTGGACCATGCCGGCAATGACAATCTGCTGGTGTTCCAGGTCGATCTGTTCAGCGCGCGTGGGGCGCTGCCACGCGACATGTACGACGTTCTGGCACGTCAGAAGGACATTCAATACTCCAGCCGGACGCGCCTGGTGACAGACTACTTCATGGACCGGATCCACCATCAGGCACAAATCAGGCGGCTGCTCGCCAAATTGCCGGAGGCCGAGCTGAGCGACGAGGAGCGCGGCCTGAAACATCGGCTTGCCAGATTGCCCGAGGTCGCCATCCTGCATCTGATCTATCAGCAGACAGTCTACGAGGGGCAGGCGAAGGACTACGAGTTCAGCGGCACGTCGATGCGGGAACACTGGGCCAGCGGTTACAATGACACGCGGCGAACGTTGCAGCACCGTGAATGGCTGAAGACCGCGATCACCCCCGGCGGGATCACCGTGCATGACGTGCACCGTGCGGATCAGGAAAACGCGTGACCTGGCCCTGCACCCGAGACTCACCTTGGAGTCGGGCGCGTCGCACATCGGTACCCTAACACCGCGGTCGCGCGCACGCGTTCGCGCGCGAGGCTCGATCCCGGCGATCCGCCTAAACCTCCAGAATCCCCCCGCGCAGCCCCTTCGCCACCGCCTCCGCCCGGCTCCCCGCCTCCAGCTTCGCGAACAGCGCCTCCAGATGAAACTTCACCGTGTGCACCGAGATCCCCAGCCGGCGCGCCACCGCCTTGTTGCTCATCCCCTCCCCCACCAACCGCAGGATTTCGACTTCCCGCGGCGTCAACGACGGTGCCTCCTCGACCGCGCCGAACCCAGCCGCCGGACGCAACCCAGGCGCCCGCACCAGCAACCCCGCGGCGACGGCGCGCACCGCCAGGTCCAACTGCGCCTCGGACGCCTCGCGGCCGAGCACCCCGGCCGGCGGATCGCCCGGCGGCACCCGCCCGGTCAGGACAATCACCGGCGCCTCCGCCTCGCCGGGCACGGCGACCCCTGGGGCCATGTCGCATAGCTCGACATCCGGCGCTGTCTCCACCAGCTCATGCCCGAACGCCGCCAGCTTCGCCCCCAGTGCCGCGCGCCGCGCGGCATCTGCCGTATGCAACCGAACCCGCAACGCCGCGTCCCTCAGCGCGCCGGCCGGGCCATGATCGTCACGCTCACAGTCCGTTCCTCGCCGCCCCGCAGCAGCCGGACCGCAACCGGCTGACCGATCCGGTCCGGCCCCAGCGCGGCGGCAAACGCGCGCGCCCGGCGCACCGGCGAGCCATCGACCTCCAGCACGATATCGCCCGGCAGGATGCCCGCCAGCACCGCCGGCGCGCCGTCGGCCAGGCTGACCACCAGCATCCCCGTCTCGGCGCCTGCCACACCGCGCAGACTGTCCGGCACCGCAACAGGCTGCAACCCAACGCCGAGCCACCCGCGCGGCACGTGGCCATGCTCCAGCAGCGCCGGCAGCACGTGCGCGATCGTCGCGGCGGGGATCACCAGCGCCCGCCGGCGCGGCCCGGCGGTGGACATCCCGAGCAGGCCGCCGCCGGGCGTCAGCACCGGCCCGCCCTCATCGGCACCCAACCGCGTATCCAGCCGCAGCAGCGCGTCGATCCGCCCGCCCGCCAGGCTGTGCCACGCCGCGCCGACCGCGTGCAGCATCGCCAGCCGCCCGGTCGGCGCCCCCGCCGCGTCGGCACCCAGCACCAGCGCCAGTGAGCCCACGCGCGGGGCCGGCGCGGACGCCGGCAGCGCACACGCCAACGGGGCCTCCAGCCGCAGCGCGGCGACGTTGGTGCCGGGATCGCGGCCGATCAGCGTGGCGGTCACACGCCGGCCAGCCTGCATCACGCCGAACGCCGTCGCCTCGCCGAAGCATTGTTCCGAGGTCACCACGACGTCCGGCTGCCACAGAATGCCGCTGCGGTGACGATGGCCGGCACTCACCGCCACCACGCTCGCTGCCGCCGCCGCCACACGGTCGGCCAGTGCGTCCGACATCTGCTCGATAAGGTCTGCGCTCATGGCGATTGCTCCTTGGTCCGTCGGATGCAGCCTGTTGGATGCAGCCCGTTGGATGCAGCCCGTTGGATGCAGCCTGTTGGATGCAGCCCGTGGGATGCAGGCAGCGTGCGCGCCCGGCGCCATGGGTGGCATCGGTCAGATGGCCGGGAAGCGCCCCAGCCTTTTGGCCGGGTTCGCCCACGCGGCAGGCTTCCCCATTTGGGCAGCCCAAAGGATCATTGCCATGCCGCTCGATACCATGCAGCGCGATACCATGCAGCGCGATGCCCAGGCTCCCGACGCCAGGCCCTTGGGCGTGCAGCCGGAGTTCGACCCGTACTCCAACCAGATCATGCAGGCGTTCGACCGCGTCGGGCCGAGCGTCGTCCACGTCACCGTCTTCCACCCCGACGGCCGCCCCGCCGGCCAAGGCTCCGGCGTCATCTTCACACCCGACGGCTACGTGCTGACCAACTCGCACGTGGTGGCCCGCGCGGCGAAACTGCGCGCCACGCTGACCGACGGGCAGGTGCTGGACGCCACGCTGGTCGGTGACGATCCGGCCACCGACACCGCGGTGCTGCGGCTGAACGCCAGCGGGCTGCCCTACGCGGCGCTCGGCCGGTCGGCGACGCTGCGGGTCGGACAGCTCGTGGTCGCGATCGGCAACCCGCTCGGCTTCACCTGCACCGTCACCGCCGGCATCGTCAGCGCGCTCGGGCGCACGCTGCGCGGGCCGTCAGGGCATTTCATCGACAGCGTGATCCAGACCGATGCGCCGCTCAACCCGGGCAATTCCGGTGGCCCGCTGGTGTCGGGCAAGGCCGAGGTGGTCGGCATCAACACCGCGACGATCGCCCCGGCGCAAGGCATCTGCTTCGCCATCGGCATCGACACCGCGGTGTGGGTCGCGACGCGGCTGATGCGCGAGGGCCGGGTGCGGCGCTCGCGGCTCGGCCTGTCCGGCCAGACGGTGCCGATCGACGTGCGGTTGCGGCGGCACCATGGGCTGACGCAATCGACCGGCGTGCTGGTGCTGGACGTGCTGGCGGCGGGTGCGGCGGCGCGCGCCGGGCTGCAGGCGGGCGATGTGGTGGTCAGCCTGAACGGGGCGGCGGTCGCCGGCGTCGATGATCTGCATCGCGCGCTGACCGGGGAACTTGCGGGCCAGGACGTGCCGGTCGGGTTGCTGCGGCGGGCCGAGCTTGTCAGTCTCATTGCGCAGCCGGATGAGGCGTAAGCCCCCAGCAACGCACGGGCCAGCAACGCACGGACCAGCAACGCACGGGCCAGCAACGCACGGGCCAGCAACGCACGGGTCAGCAACGCATGGGCCAGCAGCGCACGGGTCAGCAACGCATGGGCCAGCAGCGCACGGGCGAGCACCGCATGGGCCAGCACCGTGCCGGCATGACGACGGACTCTGCCGGTTAACCTCCGGTTAGCCCCAAGGCATTAGGCATGGCCAGCCCAAAAGGGTGACGCGCAATCTCGCGGAAAGACATCAGGGCCAGCGCGAAGGGTTGGTCAAGCCGCGTGGTGCAGTCGACAGCAGTGAAGCATCTGCATCTCAAACGCGCGACGTTGCCCTGGTCAGGATCGGATGCGAATCGGACGTTCAGCCAACCCGTTGTCGCCATCGGCATCCGCTTGGACGGAGCCTCGACGCCGGTCGCCGCCGGCGACGCCGCCATGTCCGTGACGGGCCGGATCGAATCCTGGCGGGATGCCGACGTCGCCGAGGCCCAGCCGGCACGGCGGCAGAGGAAGCACGCGTGGTGGCACCTGTTGCCCCATCGGCCGCGCGGGCGGCCGGCGACGCTTGTCTGGACCAGCCAGATTGTCCTTGGCCTGCTGATCGCTGCCACCACCTGTTTTCTGGTCCTGCAATCGCGCAGCACCGCAATGATGGGCGCCGACCAGGAGCTGCGGAGTTTCTCGCTGGTGCTGGCCGACCAGGCGGAACGTGCGTTCGAGGCGGTGGACCTGGTGCAGACGACCCTGCTCGAAGTGGTGCAGACGGCGGGCATAGAAACGCCACAGGCCTTCCGGGAGCGCATGTCCGGCCGCGCGTTGAACAAGGAATTGGACGACCACGGCAGCGCGCTGCCGCAGCTCGATGTTATCGGGCTGGTCGATGCCGATGGAAAGTTCATCAACGTCTCGCATAACTGGCCGGTCCCCGGCGTCAGCGTCGCCGACCGGGCCTACTTCAAGGCTCTGAAAACCAATCGCGACGCGCCAACGTTCGTAAGCGATCCGATCGTCAACCGCCTCACGCAGACAATGGCCGTCGTGGTGGCGCATCGCGTCTCCAGCGCCGATGGGGGTTTCCTGGGCATCAGCTTCGCCGGCGTGCTTATGTCGTATTTCGAGAAGCTGTATCAAACGGTCGCCACCCAGGACCAAATGTCGATCTCGCTGTTCCGCATGGACGGCGTGCTGTTGGCCCGCTACCCGCATCTCGAACAAACCGTCGGGCGGTCGTATTCGAGCGGAGGAATCGTCGGCCACTTGATCGACGAGGGCTCGGACAGCGGCACCATGGAGCTGACCAGCCGGATCGATGGCGTGGCAAGACTGGTGGCCGCCCACACCCTGGCGCACTACCCGATGGTCCTCAGTGTCTCGAGCCCTATCGCAACCATCCTGGCGCCCTGGCGCAAGCAGGCCATCTATCTGACCGGCGCGGCCACGCTGCTGGAACTCGTGGTGGCCGCCGGCGGTATGCTGATGCTTCGGCAAATGCGCGATCAGAGCGTGCTGGCGGAGGCGCACGCCGCCAGGGCGGTGGCGGAGGCGGCAACGCGCGGCGCGGAGGCCGAGCTCACACTGGCACGCGAGCGGGAACGGGCCAACCGGGAGATGCATATCCAGCATGTCCGGTTCGGCGCCGCCCTCGGCAACATGTCGCAGGCGATATGCATGTTCGATGCGGTTGGCGATCTGGTGGTGGCCAATCGCCGCGTAAGCGAAATGTTCGGCTTGCCGCCGATCGAAACCGGCGCCGGGCTGACCATGGCAGCGGTGAGGAAATTGTTGTCTGAACGGTCCAGGCTGCAGCCGGCGGACATCGAAACCATTCACGACAGCATCTTCACCTCCCATGGCGACGGCACGCCGGGCGCCCAGGTCAGCGAGCTGGCGGACGGCCGCAGCCTGTCGGTCAATCACGCCCCGATGGAGGACGATGGCTGGCTGGTGACATTGGAGGACATCACGGAACGCCGGTTGGCCGAAGCCAAGATCGCGCACATGGCCCACCATGACGCCCTGACAGGGCTGCCGAACCGTGTCCTGTTCCACCAACGGCTCGACGAAGCGGTGGCGCGCGCCCGCGGCGGCGAACCGTTTGCCCTGCTGTTCCTCGACCTTGATCACTTCAAGGCGGTGAATGACACACTGGGCCATCCGGTCGGCGACGCGCTGCTGCGCAGGGTGCGGGATCGGCTGATTGCGCAGGTTCGCGACACCGACACGGTGGCACGCCTGGGCGGCGATGAGTTCGCCATTGTGCTGGCCGGCGCGGATGCGCCCGAGCTTGTCGCGACGCTGGCGGCCCGCATCATCAAGGTGGTGAGCGCACCCTACGAACTCGATGGCAACCAGGTGACCATCGGCACCAGCATCGGCATCGCGATCGCGCCCCAGGATGGCGAGGATCCGGATCAGCTTCTGAAGAATGCGGATCTGGCGCTCTATCTGGCCAAGGCGGACGGGCGGGGCCGGTTCCGGTTCTTCGAACCAGCGATGAACGTCAAGATGCAGACCAGGCGCGCCCTCGAACTCGACCTGCGCAAGGCGTTGGCCGACGGCGCGTTCGAGGTGTTCTATCAGCCGTTGGTGACGCTCGGGACGCGGGCGGTCGGCGGGTTCGAGGCGCTGTTGCGTTGGAACCATCCGGAGCGGGGCCTGGTCTCCCCCGCGGCGTTCATCCCGATCGCCGAGGAGATCGGCCTGATCGTGCCGCTGGGCGACTGGGTGTTGCGGCAGGCCTGCTGCGATGCGGCGAGCTGGCCGGGCGGGCAAAGGGTCGCGGTCAATCTGTCGCCGGTGCAGTTCGGCAGCCCCACGTTGGCGGCCGATGTCGCCGCCGCCCTTGCGGCATCGGGGCTGGACCCGGCGCGGCTGGAGCTCGAAATCACCGAGACTGCGATGCTCGAACACAACGATGGCATTCTTGAGGTCCTGCGCCGGTTGCGTGGGTTCGGCGTCGGTATCGCAATGGATGATTTCGGCACCGGGTATTCCTCGTTGAGCTACCTGCGGCGGTTCCCGTTCACCAAGGTGAAGATCGACCGCACGTTCATCGGCGGTCTCGGCACCGACGACGACTGCACGGCGATCGTTGCGGCGATGATCAATTTGTGCGCGGCGCTGGGGCTGACCACGACGGCGGAGGGCGTGGAGACAGCGGAACAATTGCGCCAGTTGACCGCGATGAATTGCACCGAGGCGCAGGGCTATCTGTTCAGCCAGCCGCGGCCGGCCGGGGATGTGGCTGAGATGTGCCGGCGATTGGCTCCGCAACGTGACGTGGGGGAGAGCGGGGCGGAAACGAGCAGGGTGGCCGTCGTCGGCGAGGCCGGCTATGGCGACAATGTGCGGCACTTGACGTTCAGCGATTCTTGACCCCCCGGCGCGCACTGAGGCACTGAGGCACTGAGGCGCTGAGGCGCTGAGGCAAGGCACAACAGCCACCCGGCTTATCAAGGCACATGCGCAACGGTTGAGATTTACAGACTGCACAAGCGCAGACCCAGTCGCCGGATCGGGAGCGACCAGGGCTGGCGTTATTGGTGAGGGCGCCGATACCAAAATGCGCGCGGAGGAAACCTCCTGGCCCTGGCGATCGGCCGTATGACGCACAACCGCCAACCCTCCGCCGGTCAGCGGGAGCGCATTTGGAATTTGGGTGAAATATCGATTTGAGTCGGCATCGACCAATCGTGACCAAACCGGCGCAGAGTTCGTGATCGGCGTTCGATTGAACCGCCAAGACGCCAAGCCGCGTTGGACTGTGGTCTGACCCCTTAAGTGAGACACTCTGCACCAAGGCTCACTGTTCTGGAAGGAGAACAGTTGTGTCGAAGCGACGCGTATGGCGGAGCCGCGAGTTCAGCTGCGGCGATTACGCCGCTCCGCCCGCGCTGCTTGCAGGTTGAGCAGACAGTGTCGACGGCGCTCGCCTCAACGTCGGAGGTTCCCCTGTAGTAGCGACGTTGCGATCCCACCCGAAGGAGATTGCCTCGAACGACCAATCGTCGCCGCCGTGGGAGCCCCGGAAGGACCGCACCTGCCAAGACTGGATCGCAGACCCGCCGCCTGCCGGAGCGTGCCGCGCGCCGAGCGCCGGCGCTCTGGCGGATGATTGACGCGCTGGCCGCGGGGCAAGGCGCAGCGCGGCCGGAGCATGTGGTGGTCGGCCTGGACGGCTTTTTCGTCACCTCGTCGGATGTCGATGTGCAGCCCAGGCAGGAGCGCCTGCGCGGCCGGACACTGCACCTGCCGCTGCCGGCTCTGGCAATGCTGGATGCCGATGAAACAAAAGCCGTGCTCGCGCACGAGCTGGCGCACTTTGCCGGGGAGGACACGGCCTACACCACGCGGTTCCTGCCGATCTACGCCGGGATCGAGCGCAACCTGACCGCACTGTCCGCGATCGGCCGGGACCTCATGGCGCGCTGGACGCAGGCGCCGGCCGTCATCCTCGGCACGCATGTCATGACGGTATTCGACTCATGACGGTATTCGACTCATGACGGTATTCGAAGGGGCGGTGAAACACTGGAGCCGCGTGCGTGAGCTGGAAGCCGACGCCGCCAGCCGGCGGTTCACCGGCCCGCAGGCGCCCGCGCGCGCGCGCATCCGCACCGCGCTGATCTCCAGCGTCGCCAACCGGGTGATGGCGGAAACCGCCGCGATGCCGCAGGCCGCCGCGCCCGACCTGGTCGAGGCGATGCTGCAGCGCGCCGCACAGGCCGGCTTTCCGCCGCCCTCGGCGGCGTTGTCGGACCGCCAGCCGCATCCGACCGACACGCATCCCTCGACGATCGCGCGGATCGAGGCGCTGGGTCTCACGGCCGACGAATACCTGCTGTCGCGCGCGGGCCGTCCGATTCAGGCGGACGAACTGGACCGCGCGCGGGGGCTGTTCGCCGATTGGGGGACGCTGTGTCGGGACCTGAGCGCCGACGCCGTAGAGTTCGCCACGCAGCAGCACAGCAACCACCAAGCCGCACTCCGCCGCGCGGCCGCACAGCGGACCGAGGCCGAGACCCAGGTGTTTCAGGCCGTGCGCGGGGTGGCGTTGCGGCTGTGGCTGCCGGGGTCGTTTTTCGGCCCGATCGGCCGCTTTCTCACCTATGTGGCGATTGCAAAGCGTGAGACTGTTTCGACGATGCTGCTGTCGGTGGCCTTCTGCTTGCTGACGGGAGGGTTTGCACTCTGGAACGCGGTGGTTGTGCTGCGGTCCAGGCACATCCCCTATCTCACGCTGACGGCCGACGGGTTCGTTTGCCGGGGCCTCGACCGGATGATCCCGTGGGTCTGCGTCGAACACGTCAACCTGGTGACGGGGCAGACGGTCAGCCTGACGTTCAAGCCAAGCGCAACGACCAAATTGCCGCTGGTGTCAGACCAACCGATCCTGTTCAAGACAGTTCGCGTCAATGCCAAACAGCGGACTGTTGTGGTGCACGGCAAGCCGCGCGGGATGCAGCCGGACGCCTTGCTCAGCCTGATCGGACGACACCTGAACGCCGCACAAGCGCACGCCGCCCTGCATGGCCCGCCAGAGCTGTCGGATCAGGTCCATCCGGCCCCTACCTTAAAGGGGGAACGACGCGAACCCCGCCTGACGCTACCTCTTCACGCTGTCCGGTTGTGACAGCTTGTGATCTGTCCGCCCCGGGCTTGTTCTGTCTCAGGCGCAATAGGTGAGAGACAGACTGTCACGATGGCAGCAGCACACATTCAGGTGGCACCCGGTTGAACCCAGCGTTGAGTTCGACGCGGCCCGGGCCCGGCATCACAAGGTCGGCCCGCGCGCTGGACGACGAGAGCGAGGGGGGCAATCGGCGGCGGCGACATCAGACCGGGGGCGCCGGTGGTGGGGACGATGGTGGCTGGGGACGATGGTGGCTGGGCGACGGTGGCGCGGGCGACGGCCGTTGGCGGAGGATACCGCGACCGGTATCGGCCGCCTTATCACCAATTGGCTTGGCGCCGCAGGCCGCGGTGTTGTAAGATATTCTAACTGTCTTTTTTTCAGGATCGCCGATGACCTCCATTGCAACCCTCGACGCTGCGCGTCTTGACCCCAGTATCAGGTCCGGGCGCAGGCCCTTGGTCCGCGCCTCGCGGCCCGACCCCGGGGGGACGCGAGGTGAAGCGGGGGTTTCCGCATTCTCTGCGCATTCCCCCGGGCGCTCGGCCGTTGGGTGCTCCGCACGTGGCGCGGCTGTCTGGCTGCCCGTAGCCTGGCATCACTGGAGGCAGGGACCGGTTGGCGAAAATTCGCGCAGCGATGCCATGCACCCCGAGGATGGTATGCAGGGCGGCGGCTCGAGGCAGATGGCCGGTTGGGGGGGCCGGCCGAGACGGTGCGGATCGAGATACGTCGGGGCGGTTGGTGCGAATTCGCGCAACGATCCCATGCACCCCGAGGATGGCCCTCAGTGGCAGGGCCAACTGGGATCAGATGGCCGGCTCGTGGGGGGCTGGCCATGACTGCGAGCGCGGGAGGTCGGGCACGCCGGTTCGCGCAAATCCGCGCAACGATGCCATGCACCCCGAGGATGGCCATCAGTGGCAGGGCCAACTGGGATCAGATGGCCGGCTCGTGGGGGCTGGCCATGACT
>Ga0326727_10016231_pt1 | contig 15774 bp, 16 predicted proteins | sample MB2enrmetagenome_FD_207643 | JGI IMG/M metagenome (GOLD analysis project Ga0326727, IMG submission 207643) | Lab enriched peat soil microbial communities from McLean, Ithaca, NY, United States - MB29MY | ecosystem: Environmental > Terrestrial > Soil > Wetlands > Peat | place: USA: New York... | reverse complement strand
GGCGTCCAGCCAGACGTAGACGACGTGCTTCTCCGTCGGCTTCTGTGGCGCTTCGGGCGAAATGCGGGGGTCCCTCGACTCGCTGCGCTCGCTCGGGATGACGGATTCATTGGTGCTGCGCTCGCTCGGGATGACGGCATCTGAAGCGGGAACGGGGATGCCCCAGGTGAAGCTGGTGCGCGAGATTGAGAGGTCTTTCAGAGCGCCTGGGAGGTAGGGGTTGCCAGCGGAAGACAACCGCAGGTCCTTCGACTCGCTGCGCTCGCTCAGGATGACACTTTCAGAAGAGGTCTGGTTGGAGGAGATATTGCCGCGGAGGAAGCTGAGGACTTCGTTGCGTGCGGTGTCAGGCTGGATGTGGAGCTGGCCGCTCTCGATGAGGTCGAGCAGCGGGAGCTGGAAGTCGGAGAGGCGGAAGAAGTAGTTTTCTTCGGTGATGGTCTCGGTGATGCGGCCGCACTCGGGGCAGGGCGCGCCGACGGGTACATCGACGAAGGCCTCGTCGGAGACGCAGTACTGGCCGGTGTAGGAGCTGAGGTAGATGGCGCCGTTGGTCTCAAGTTGCCGCCAGAGATGCTGCACGCCGCGCTTGTGACGGGCGTCGGTGGTGCGGATGAAGTCGTCGTTGGTGATGCCCATGCGCTTCCATAGGCCACTGAAGGAGCCGGAGACCTGGTCGGCGAACTGCTGCGGGGGAATTCCGGCGGCCTCGGCGGAGCGCTGCACCTTCTGGCCGTGCTCGTCGGTTCCGGTGAGGAAGAAGGTGTCTTCGCCCAGCAGGCGGTGGCGTCGCGCGATGACATCGGCGGCGATGGTGGTGTAGGCGTGGCCGATGTGAGGGCGGGCGTTGACGTAGTAGATCGGCGTGGTGAGGTAGAACTTTTTTGCGGGTTCTGGCATTGGCTTGATAGGCCAGTTTATCAGGTTGGCGGTGCGGCGCGGGTTACCTGAACGCGACAGAAGCCCGCATCTCAGAAAGAAGATGTGGGACACGCGGCATGAACCCACATCTCAAATACGAGATGTGGGGCACCCGCGTCAGCATCAGGCTGCCTGGGGTTCGCCGGAGTTCTGCGCCTTGGTACCGAGACGGGGCACCAGAAGCTGGAAGATGGCGAGTGAGGCGACGTAGGCCAAAGCAGCGAGTGAGAAGACAAGCAACGGATGCAGCGAAAGATTGTGCTTGACGATCCATGTGAAGCAGGCCCCGCCAACCGCGCCGACGGCGCCCCCGATGCCGACGACGGTGGAGACCGCGGTGGAGGGGAATATATCGCCGGGGGTAGAGAAGAGGTTGGCGGACCAGCCCTGGTGGGCCGCAGCGGCCAAGGCAATGATCAGAGTGGCTGGCCAGGGGTTGGCAGGAAAGAGGGCGCCCATATGGGGGACCAGCATGAGCGGCAGGACGAGGAGGGCCATCAAGAGCATGGCGAGCTTGCGTCCGTTATTGACGGAGAAACCGCGCTCCATGAGCCATCCCGAGAGTGCTCCGCCAAAGATGGAGCCTACGGTGGAGATGACGTAGACGGTGACGATGAACCAGTAGGCGTGCTTGAGGTCGAGGCCGTAGTTCCGATTGAGGAATTGCGGGAGATAGAAGAGATAGAACCACCAGACCCCGTCGGTGAGCCCCTTGCCGATGGCAAAGGCGTAGGTGCCGGGCCGTTGGAGCAGAACCAGGAGCGGGATATTGCCTCCGTAGGCGGTCTGCGAGGCGAGGTCGGCGTCGATATTGATCTGGGTCTGTGTCGAGCCGCGGAGAAGGCGATTGTACGGAAAGCAGAGCCAGACGATCAGCCAGATCATGCCGAGGGAGCCGGTGGCAATGAATGCGGCGCGCCATCCGAAGTGGCCGGTGGCGAAGCCGATCAGGAGCGGTGCGAGGAAGAAGGAGGCACAGGTGCCGGAGTTGAAGATACCAACGGCCTTGCCTCGCTCTTCCGTGGGGAACCACTCGGTGGTGGCCTTGATGGCCGCGGGGAAGTTGCCGGACTCGCCGAAGCCGAGGCAGACGCGCGCGATGCAGAAGCCGGCGACGGAGCCGACGAGCGAGTGACTCATCGAGGAAAGCGCCCAGATTCCAATGGCGCACGCATACCCGATCTTGGTGCCGAGCTTGTCGATGACCCGGCCGGCGATGAGGAAGGCCACTCCGTACGCGATCTGGAACCAGATGATGACGTTTCCGTAGTTGTTATCGAAGACCGGCTGATGGAACTGGTCGGCTTGGAAGTTCCAGCCCATGAAGGGCGCGTTATGGAGGAGGGGCTCGATGAAGGAGAAGACCGAGCGGTCCATGTAGTTGATGGTGGTGGCGGCGAAGAGCAGGGCGCAGACAAACCAACGGATGTTGTTGCTCTGCGGCGCGGAGGCGGTGACGCTCTCCCCGGCTAAGCTGGCGGAATTGGATGACATCGGGTATTGGCTCCGGCAGCCGTCCGTGAAGTCAACGCGTAGACCGCCTGTAGGGAAAGGGTTAGAAAGCGAGCATTGCCAGTGTGCCAGTGTTGGAAGGGGGCGTCTGCAAACACCTCCTCACCGGCTAAGAACAGCATAGCCATACTACTTCGTCCGCGTGCGGGATGACAATCCGGGCGGGAGCGGGAGGGGAAGACGGGAGGTGGGGAGTTGGGCAGCGAGAGATGGAATTGGCGATTGCGCCGATAAAGGCACTCAAGGGGCTGTGAAGCTCCCGATAGGGACATTCTGAAGGACGGCTGCCTGTGCATGTGTTAATTGTCGAGGACGATTCCGCGCTGCGGCATTTTCTGGAACAGGGCCTGAAGCTGGACGGCCACGAGGTGACGGTGGCGGCGGATGGCGAGGAAGCGCTTGCGAGTACGGCGAAGATGCATCCGGAGCTGATGATCCTGGACCTGGGCCTGCCGCGGATGGATGGCATGGAAGTGCTGGCTGCGATGGGGCAGCACTCCAGCTCGACGTCTGTGCTGGTGTTAACGGGACGGGCCGGGATGGAAGAACGTGTGAGGTGCCTGGAACTCGGGGCCGACGATGTGGTGCTCAAACCGTTTTCGTTCCAAGAGCTGCGCGCACGCTTGCAGGCGCTCAACCGAAGACGCGGCAAGTTCGAGGACCCGGTGCTGCGTTATGGGGATCTGGAGATGGACCGCAGCCAGCGCAAGGTGACGCAGGCGGGCCAGGAGGTGGAGTTGACAGCGACTGAGTTCTCCCTGCTGGAATCGCTAATGCGGCGGCGCGGCGAGCGGACATGCAGCCGCGGTGAGCTTCTGCGGGAGGTGTGGCGAATGCCTCTGGAAGGAGGAAGCATGGCGTCCGGAGGCTGCCGGACGGACAGCAACATTGTGGAGGTTTATATCAATTATCTGCGCAAGAAGCTGAACGGAAATCGAGCTGCAGCGCGTGGTTCCGGTCGCTCGGTGATCCGCACGGTACGCGGCGAGGGGTATCTGCTGGATTCTCAGGAAGAGCGCGATCTGCATGCCGGCGCGTGCAACTCACAGCCGGAGATGACGTCTCTGTATGCACTGGGAGGGTGTGCGTCCGATGCCTGAAGAAGAGCTATGGGGAGACAGGAGCGATATAAAACAGCTCAGCATGGCTCTGCATGATATGTGCCAGCCATTGACAACCTTGCAGTGCAGCCTGGAGATGGCAGCCCTGACCGACACGCAGGAGGCTTATCGCGAGGTCATGGAGACGGGGCTGACGGAGTGCCGGCGGCTGGTGGCGTATGTGGAATCGATGCGCGCAATTTTGCAGGATGCGAAGCGGGAGGCCGAAAACGGGGGGTTGGAGGCGGGCGGATGACACGGGACGATGCGCGCCTGATGCTGGCTGGCCCAAAGCGGAAGATGGACTCCGCGAAGATGCGCTACCAGCGCGCCACGCGGAGCGGAAGGAGATTTCGATGCAGGGGCCGCGCAATCATTAGAGGGTTCAAAGGAACTGGTGAAGACGGATGGTGTGCGCGGCCATTCCTTATGAAGGAGTGTGTCCTGGGTCACACGTGTGATGCCTCTTTCAATCTGGTCTGAGCGGCGCGGGAGAATAGCGCACCGACAAGTGACCCTTGTGCAGCCTGTTGCAAAACCGGTGGAGTCCAGGCAGCGGAGTTCTGACCTATTTTGGGACTGTTTGAGAGAAGGCTAATGCAAAGGGGCTTTGCCGTGGCCCTTGTCGTGCTTTTATCCAATTGCAAGACGAACGATGCGCAGTGCGCGGGAGTCAGACCGCGGCGATTGCAGTTTGCTGCATTGGAGACGAGGCGAGTATGGGGAATCACGCATCCTTAATGCAGGGAAGAGCGAGAGGCGCAAGCTGCGGGTATGGCGAACTCCATGAGGTGGGCCAGGGGTCGTTTTCGACGGCGGCTGGAGCGAAGCTGACAAGCGAAGCGGAGAGTGAGTGCCTGGCGGAGCACGACCAGCTTCTGCTGGAACAGCTTCCCACGGTGCGCTACCTGGCGCGCCGCATCCACGAGCGGCTTCCCCATCATGTGGAGTTGGAGGACCTGGTTTCGGCGGGCGTGGTTGGGTTGATTGATGCGTTCAACAAGTTTGACCGCAGCAAGCATGTGCAGTTCAAGAGCTATGCCCAGTTCCGCATACGCGGAGCGATCCTGGACTCGCTGCGCACGCTGGACTGGAGTCCGCGGGAGCTGCGGCGCAAGGGCCGTGCGGTGGAGGAGGCGATCCGCTCTGTGACGCAGAAGATGGGACGCGTGCCAATGGAGCCGGAGATTGCGCGTGAGATGGATATAAGTCTGAGCGAGTACCAGCAGTTGCTGGGGGAGTTGAAGGGGCTGGAGATCGGCAGCCTGCACATGGAACGGGCCGAGGACTCGGGGGACGAGGAGCTGGCGTATATTCCAGGGTCGGCGAACGAGGACCCGCAGTTCCGCTGCCTGCAGGGCGAGATGAAGCAACTGCTGACGGACGGCATCGAAGCACTGCCGGAGAGGGAGCGTCTGGTGTTGACGCTGTACTACTACGAAGAGCTGACGATGAAGGAGATTGGGTTGACACTGGGCGTGGTGGAATCGCGCATCTCGCAGATCCACTCTTCAGCTGTGTTGCGGCTGCGAGCTGCGCTGGCCGATCTGCACACGGGCTGCTCCGCGGACGTAAAGTGTGAGACGGCGAAGAAGAAGAAGGATGCAGGGCGTAAGGTGGCCTAGACGCCATCTCATAAACACCACTCAATCTGTGCAAAACGTCCCTCAGGGGCTAAAGCCCCTATATTTATTGGGCATTTTGCGGCACGGCTGAAGCCGTGCCCTTTCAAAACAGGTTTATGAGATGACTTCTAGTGTCCTGAGTCAGAAGTTGGTTGAACTATAGGCCGGGCTTTCAGCCCTTGGGTCCTACGCTGCAACATTACCTGGGGCTGCGCCCCAGGCTGGTATAGGCCGGGCCTTCGGCCCTCGTTCAATGCTGCGAATTAATGACTTAGGACACTTGGAAAAGTTTGTTTTGGGAATCGCCTGGCGGAGACTGTCAGGGTTTTGCCAATCACCGCCATTCTATTCGTCGATGGGGCGTGCGGTGATGCGGCTGCCGCTCAACAGGCGAGATTGGGAAAGATTGTGGGGGGAAGAAGAGTGGCGTGAATGGCGCGCACTATTGCTGGTGTATTGTGTTGGGCTGATTGGTGGCCAGAGGGGAGTTCTGGCTGGGGAGGGAATTGGCCGGGGCGGTGCTGGGGCCCAGGCCGAGCTTGATGAGGGCCCGGGAGTCGGGCACGAGCTTGGTCTGCCAGCCGTTGTCTTGCTGGAGCTTCTCCATGGCGGCCTGGGTCTGAGCGTCCCAGTGGCCGCTGGGCTCACCGGTAAGGTAGCCGGAGTGGATGAGGGCGGACTGGATCTGGGTGGCTCGCTGGTCGTCGATGGTTTTCTGGCTCTGCAATCTGGACTTGGAGCGTCTGCCGATTCTGGGAGAGGTGGGTCCGCGGTGGGCTCGCGTCATGGAGACGGCGGGCGCTGTGCAGCAGACCAGAAGGGACGACAGCAGAAGCACTTGACCCAAACGCATGGTAAGGCGAGACCTCATGAAGCAAGATAAGACAGAGAACGAACAAAAATATGAATTACCAGCGCAAGAGTATACGAGCATTCATGATTTTGCAACACGAATAGCGGATTAAAAATCAGGGGTTTTACAGGTTGATACGCGGCAGGAGCGCACACCGTGTGGCGCGCGCCCCTGCATTCCGGATTGTCTAGGGGAGCGTGCCTCCGTAGTAGGAGTCTCCGCCCTGCGCATTCTGTCCTTGCAAGCGCACCTTGAAGGCCACATCCTGACCGGACTTGAGTCCGTTGACGACGGCATTGAAATCGGCCTTATCGGCGATGGGCTTTTTGTTGATCTCGAGGATGACGGTTCCGGAGGCGATACCGATATCATCCGCGAAGGAGCCTGGGCGAACACTGGTGACGATGACCCCACCATGGATGCCGAGGTTGCTGGAGATTTGAGCGGGGACCGCGTCTACCTGGATACCGAGCTTGCTTTCGCCAGCATCGGCCGCGGATGGGTTGGAGTTGTTCTCGCTGTTGTTGCCGACATCGGCGAAGAGTTTGGCGCGATCGGCGATGCCCACGGTAAGGTTCTCTTTGGAGCCGTTGCGCAGGATGCCAAGCTGCACGGTTGAACCCACCTTACGAGAGGAGATGTCTGCCACCAGTTGATCGCCGTCCTTAATCGATTTGCCGTCGATGGCTACGATAACGTCTCCGGGCTTGACACCGCCTTTAGCCGCGGGACCGTCTGGAGTGACGGAGTTGACCAGCACGCCGCCATTGGCAAAGCCGTAGACTCGGCTGACGGCGGAGGACTCCGCACCCTGGAAGCTGATGCCGATGGAGCCGCGCGTGACCTTGTGGTCGGGGCTGATGAGCATGTTGTATACGTTGGCGATGGTGTTGGAGGGCATGGCGAAACCGACGCCCTCTGAGCCGGAGGACTGGGTGATGATGGCGGTGTTCATGCCGATGACCTGGCCGTCCATATCCACCAGCGGGCCGCCGGAGTTGCCGGGGTTGATGGCGGCATCGGTCTGGATGAAGCGCTGGAACTGGCTGGCCCGTCCGTCTGGGCCGGGATCGTCGATGGAGCGGTTCTTGGCGGAGACGATGCCAGCGGAGACGGTCTGGGAGAGGCCGAAGGGCTCTCCGATGGCCAGCACCCAGTCGCCCACCTGCGCTCCGTCGGAGTTGCCCAACTTGACGGTGGGAAGCGGATTGGGCGCATCGATCTTGATGACGGCGATGTCGGTCTCGGGGTCCGTGCCGACGACGTGGGCGAGACGTCCCTTGTCCATGTCGTTATCGGGGTCGGTGGAGAGCTTGACATAGATTTTGTCAGCCTTGTCGACGACGTGGTTGTTGGTGATGATGTATCCGCGCGAGTCGACGATGAAGCCGGAACCTTTAGCTTCACGAGTGCCACCACCGAAGTTATTGGAACCGTCATCTCCGCCGCCCTGACCGCCGAAGAAGCGGTTGAAGAAGTCCTGCATATCGCCCTGGTCGCCCTGGTCGCCCTGATTACCGCCGAAGGGGATGATCTGGCCGCGGCGATTGGAGCGGCGATTGGCTGACTGCTTGGGTATGGACTCGGTGTTGATGTTGACCACGGCCGGGCCAACATCTTTGGCGATCTTGGAGAATGCGTTGGAGAGGTCAACCGGCTTGGGAATGACCAGGGGACGCGCGTCGGAGGAATCGACCTGGTCCTTGGCACTGACCGAGCGGGTCAGCACGGAGCCGGCGAGGATGCCGGTCGAAAGCACGGCCAGCAGGGCGAAGGCCGCGCTGAGGCGGTGATTGCGGATGCGTGCGAAGAGACTGTTTTCAGTTTGCTTCTGGGTGTCCATTGTTTGGTCGGTCCTCATGAGTTCTGGGCGTTGCCCGATTGCGTTCTCGGTGCGGCGGACGAGCTGGTATCGAGTGTATCCGTCCGCATTACGCTGCGGCTCCTCGCGGTTGCCGCTAAGCGTTAGACGCAGCAAAAGGAAAATCGTTGCCTGGCGCCGTGCTTTGCCCTGCGGACGGAGAAGGCGCCTGCGCTACCGGAAGCCAGTGCCAAGCAGCCCTCTCGGGGTGAGCTGAAGGGGGTTCCGCGAGAACCGGAGCAGGAATCAAAGTGGAGCGGCGGAGCGCGCGTTTTCGATAAAGCGCGCCAGGAGTTCTGGGTCCTTGCGGCCGGGCGACGATTCGATTCCACTGGAGACGTCGACCCCCCAGGGAATGACCTGGGCGATTGCGTGGGCGACGTTGCGCGGATTGAGGCCGCCGGCGACGATCAGATGCATGGTCTTTGGCGCAGAGGTGAAGATTGCGCGCGCGCTCGCCCAGTCAAACGGCACGCCTGTGCCGCCAGTGGCCGCGCCGAACTTTGAGTCGATCAGGATGCGATCGGTGAACGCCAGGCGGGCAATGCGCTCGATCTGCGCTGCGAGCAGGGCGGCGGGGGATTCTGTTGTGGGACCGGTTGACGCGCTGGGCTTCTGCCGGTCGACGGGCCAATGCAGGGTCTGGATGATGCGCACACGGCCGGCGAAGCGCTCCGCGAGTTGCCGGGCCAACGGCTGGTCGAAGCCGCCGTGAAGCTGCACCGCCGTCAGGCCAGCCTCAAGAGCAGTGCCTGCGATTTGATCCGCATCGCGCGAGGAGAAGACTCCGACGCGCTCGACATGAGGGGGAAGATGGGGTGTGATGGCGGCGACCTGCGAGGCCGAGACGTGGCGCGGGCTGGGGGCAAAGACGAAGCCGACAGCGTCCGCGCCAAGTTGGGCGGCTAGCTGAGCGTCTTCGAGGTTGGTGTTGCCGCAGATTTTTATCCACATGGCATCGGCCTCATCGTGCGGGAACAGCCTTGGGTTCGAGGAGGGCGGCGAGTGCGGCGGCTGGGTCGGGCTGGCGCATCAGGGATTCGCCGACGAGGAAGGCGTGGTATCCCGCACTGCGCAACTGAGTGATGTCGGCGGGGGTGCGGATTCCGCTCTCGGCCACATGAACGGCGTCGCGGGGAAGCCACTGCGCGAGATCGAACAGGGTCTGCGTCTCGACCTGCATGGTGTGCAGGTTGCGGCTGTTGACGCCGATCAGGGTGAAGCCAAGGGCGGCGGCACGGTCCATCTCGGCGCGGTCATGCACCTCGCAGAGAAGATCAAGTTCCATGCGGAGGGCCTCGTCGCGCAGAGCTTGCAGGTTGGCGTCGGTAAGCGCAGCGACGATGAGCAGGATGGCGTCGGCGCCGGCGGCGCGGGCTTCGAGAAGCTGGAAGGGATCGAGGATGAAGTCCTTGCGCAGACAGGGAATGGAGACGGCAGACGAAGCGAGGGTGAGATTCTGGAGCGAACCTTGAAAAAACTCTTCGTTGGTGAGTACGGAGAGCGCGGTTGCACCGGCTGCGGAGAGCGAGCGGGCCAGCGCGGCGGGGTCAAAGTCCGGGCGAATGAGACCACGCGAGGGCGAGGCCTTCTTCAGTTCGGCGATGATGGCCGGGCCAGATTGGGCGGCCTTGCGCAGGGCAGTCTCGAATCCGCGGGGAGTGTGAGCGGCGGCGTTGCGCTGGAGAAGCACGGTGTCTGCCGCGGCACGCCGGACCGACACCTGGTGCAGGGTATGCGCGAGAATCTGCTCAAGCTGGGTGGACATGGGTTGTGTGCGAGAGAGAGAACTCCTGGTGCCGAAGGGGGGACTCGAACCCCCACACCCTTGCGAGTACATGGACCTGAACCATGCGCGTCTGCCAATTCCGCCACTTCGGCACGGTCGTACATGTCGCGAACCCTGCGGCCGGACACGGCAGTCGTGAGATATCAGTCTTTCAAACGCGGGGTCTGCTGTCAATTGCCCGGCGCATCGCATACACTGGAACGGCTTCAGCTATCCACACTATGCCGGGAGGCCTTCTCGCCCGATTATGAACGAAGAAATGCAGGCAGGGCCGCAGCCCGGCAGCTCGGAGATTCCCGAAGAACTTGCCCTGGAGATACGCAAACTCGCGCACGATCTGTCCAATGCGCTGGAGATCATCGTACAGACCAACTACCTGCTGGCAACGGTGGAGATGAAGGAGCCGGGGAGCGAATGGCTGCAGATGATGGATAACGCCGTGCGCAAGGCGCTGGAGATCAACCTGGCGCTGCGGACGTACATCAAGGCACACACTCCACAGTAAGGGTGCATACCCCTATGGCTTGTGGGCATTGGCTGCCCGCTTTCCAGCGGGCTTTCTTGCGGCGGAGTTCGTGGCACGGGGTTTAATGGCAACCGGCCTGGCTGCGCCGCGCCTGGCGATGGCTATTTTAACGACAGACCTGGCGGCGCTGGGGGCGGCCGGCTTGATGGTTTTGTTCGAGGCCGCGCGGGTGGGCGACGGGACGCTCGATATGCTAAGCGATGCCTCATGGGAGGCCAACAGCTTCTCAATCTGCTGCAGCAGGATGCGGGTATGCACGGGCTTGACCAGCATCTTGCCGGCGCCGAGCGTCTGGCAATCCTCGTTCTCGATGGGGAAGGCGGTGAGCAGGGCAATGGCCGGGCGATAGCTGGCCGAGCGGGCGGCGGCGATGACTTCGGCGCCGGCGGCATCGCTCTCCATGCGCATGTCTGTGATGACCATGTGGTAGCGATGGGAGCGCAGCTTGATTTTGCCCTCGCGACCCGAGGCGGCTGTATCGACATCGAATCCGCCGATCTCCAAGACAGCCTTGAGGGTGAGCAGGATGGCCACTTCATCGTCTACAAGCAAGATCCTGCGCTTCATGGGAGACCTCGTCTCAGGGTACCAACCATACTGCCCCCAAGCAGCCATCTTCTGCAAGATGAACATGGAGCCGATCTGCTTTCGGCGTGCTTCGACTTAGCACAGGACTGGCTTTGAAGCTAAGCCCTTGTGAATGATCGGGACAGGCTACTGGATCATCCTAGTGCGTGGGATGGAACGGGCGCGATGCAGGAAGAAGGTACCGGAGCCGGAGTCAGGGTCGTCTTCGTCCTCGTCTTCGTCCTCCTCCTCTTCTTCTTCTTCCTCATCGTCCTCCTCTTCTTCTTCGTCGTCCTCTACGTCGTCGGCTTCGTCCTCCTCCTCTTCGCCGAAATCGTCGTCCTCTTCCTCCTCTTCCTCCTCGTCGAGATGGTCTTCCGCGTCCTCGGGCTCATCTTCGTCTTCTTCCTCACCGTCGATGGGGGCAGCACGGAGGGCATCGCAGGAGAGGCGGGCTAGCGTCGGGAGGAGATTGGCGTCCTCTGAAAAAGGGAGAGGATCAAGGGAGGGGAGGTTAAGTGTGAGTTTCCGTGGGGTCAGCATGGGACTGTCTCCTGGCGAAGCCAAGGCAATGGCGGTAGGATGCGATGCTCCGGGATGGCGCTCGCCTGATCGCAGTGTAGAGCATTTCCGGAGTTCAGGCGGAGCGGAGGGCGGCTTCGATACCGGAGTTGACCTCGGCCTGGGCGAACTCGGCGGCGACGCGGATGCCGTTCATGACGGCCTTCTCGTTGGAGACGCCGTGGCCGATGATGCAGACGCCACGGACGCCGAGCAGAGGTGCGCCGCCGAACTCGGAGTAGTCGATGCGCTTCTTGAAGTCGTGGAAGGCACGGCTGGAGAGCAAGGCCCCGACCTGCGAAGTGACGGTGGACTTGAGAGACTCGCGCAGCAGGACGCTAACCAGACGAGCGGTGCCTTCGCAGGTCTTGATGGCGACATTGCCTACAAAGCCGTCGCAGACGATGACATCGGCGCGGCCGTCGAAGAGGTCGCGGCCCTCGACGTTGCCGATGAAGTTCATGCCGTGGAGTGCCCGAAGCATGGGGAAGGTGTCGTGGGTGAGGGAGTTGCCCTTGCTGTCCTCTTCGCCGATGGAGAGCAGGCCGACGCGGGGATGGGCGATGTGCAGGACGTTGCGTGCGTAGATGTGGCCCATGACGGCGAACTGGACCAGATTGTCGGGGTCGCAATCGACGTTGGCGCCAACATCGAGCAGGATGGAGGGAGTGCCCAGCGCCGTGGGCAGGATGGTGGAGAGGCCGGGACGATGGACGCCTGCGAGCATTCCCAGGACCATCTTGGCAGTGGCCATGGCCGCGCCGGTGTTTCCGGCGGTGAAGAATCCGGCGGCCGTGCCCTCGCGTACCATGCGCAGGCCGACTCGCATGGAGGAGTCTCGCTTGGCGCGGACGGACTGGGCTGCCTTGTCTTCCATGCTGATCCACTCGGAGGCGTGGACGATCTCGATGTGCGGGCGCTTTCGTCCGTAGTGCACCGGGAAGCGGCTGCGCAGGGCGTGATCGAGCGCTGGGCGGAGGACCTCCTGCGGGCCGACCAGATGGACTCGCACATCGAGATGACGCGCGGCGAGGATAGCCCCACGAATCTCGGATTCGGGGGCTTTGTCGGAACCCATTGCATCTACAACGATGTCGATCGGCATCAGGAAGGGAGGGTGCAGGGAACGGGTTTAGCTGGCTTCCTTGACCGCAAGGACTTCGCGGCCCTTATATTGCCCGCACTTCTGGCAGATGCGGTGGGGCAGCTTGCGCTCGTGGCAGTTGGGACACTCCGAGGTGCTGGTGGGAGTGAGAAAGTCGTGGCTGCGGCGTTTTGAGGTGCGTTGCTTGGAGTGGCGGCGTTTCGGATTCGGCATTACAGTTCCCTTTCTAGTGGCCGGGTAACGAACGGATACACGCTACAGGTTCGGCCTATGGAGCAAAGATCATCTATACAAACTCAAGCGGGAAGAATTCCCTCGGGGACTAAAGTCCTCAGTTCTACCTAGCATGATGGATGGGCTGAAGCCCATCCCCTTCAAAACAACGCTTTCTGAAATGGAAAGCGAGTGCTAACCGGGTTTGATCGTGCCGGCCAGTCCGGCAAGCGCATTCCACCCCGAAGGATTCTGCAGCGATTCGGAGGTGTTGCAGGAGCAGGATGCGAGGTTCAGGTTCTGGCCACAGCGCGGACAAAGTCCCTTGCAGTCTTCTTTGCAGAGCGTGCGGGAGGGCAGGGAGAGAAGCACCTGTTCGCGCACGACATCCTCAAGCGAGAGACCGCTCTCCTCATAGTAACCGATTTCGGTCTCATCGGGGGTGATGGAGCGCTCTCCGGGGTCGGCGTCAGCAGCCTGGGGGCGGAAGATGAGGTCGAATTCACCGGCGAGCGGAGTGGGAACCGGCTCGACACAGCGCGCACAGAGGAGCTCGAAGTCGCCATGATAGGCGGCGCGCAGGCGGATGTCCGCAACCTGCTCGCGATGGCCACGGTTCTCAACGATGAGGTCGGCGCGGCCGGCGACGGGCAGCGGGCCAACCTGAGAGATGTCGGGCGCGTAGTCGAGCGCGCCCTCGGGAATGGATTCGTCGAAGAGAAGAGGCTCGATTTCGAGTTGAAGGGGAGTGATGAGCACGAGGTTAAGCGTAGGGCGATGCGGGGTCGAGGTCAATGGGGGAAATGACGAGGTATCTGGGCGGATTCCGATGAGAAGAGGCGGATGGCGGCGATACCTGCTGCTCCGGCGGCGAGCGTGGCGGCAGCGTTGGCGCGGGTGATGCCACCGAGGGCGAGGACAGGGATGGGCGGGGCGGCGAGACATGCAGCGCGGAGGAGATTGAGACCAGAGCCAGCGGCGATTTTTTTATAGGCGATGGATCTCTGGGAGGGGTTCGATACGGCGACGACTTTTTCGAAGACGGGGCCGAAGAGGATGAGGGTGGGACGGTCGTTTGCTGAGGCTGACACGGCGCGGGCGACCTGGTCGAGGGTGTGGCAGGAGAGGCTGATGATGGGCTCGGGCAGGGAGGCCGCGGCGTAGAGGGCGCGAACCTGTGCAGGGGAGAGCTGGCCGGGGGCGGAGGTGAGATGGACCCCGTCGGCGGCGGTTGCGAGGGCGACATCGGCGCGGGAGTTGATGAGGAGCCTGGGCGCTGGGTGAGCGGGGTTGGCGCGGAGGGTTGTGAGGAGGCGGCGGGCGAGCGAGGCGAGGTCTGCGGCGGGGAGATCGTTTTCTCGGAGTTGGAGGAAGTCGATGCCGGCAGCGGCGAGGCGCTCGGCCTGGCGGAGGAGCGCGGCCTGGCGAGCTGGTTCGTCTCCCTTGAAACGGGCGCGGTCGGTGATGGCGTAGCGCAGCATGAGGTTAGTGTAGGCGCGGAATGCTTCTCACTTCTGACAACGGGGGCAGAAGTGGGTGCTGCGGCCGGCGAGGGTGATTCGGCGGATGGGGGTTGCGCAGACGAGGCAGGGCTGGCCGGTGCGCTGGTAGACGCGGTGACGGAGTTGGAAGAAGCCGCGCGCGCCGTCGGCATCGACGTAGTCGGAGACCGAAGAGCCGCCGAGCCGGATGGCGTGGCGAAGGACTTTGACGATCGCGGTGCGCAGGCGGGTGAGCTCGGCGCGGGTGAGGCGAGCGGCCTGGCGGGTGGGGCGGATGGAGGCGCGGAAGAGCGACTCGTCGGCGTAGATGTTGCCGATGCCGTGGAGGAGAGATTGATTGAGCAGAGCGGCCTTGATGGGCGTGCGACGAGGGTGGAAGAGCGCGATGAAGTCGGCGAGGGAGATGGTGAGAGGTTCGCTGCCGGGGCCGGAGTATGGAGTGGGCTGCGAAGCTTGCAGCGATTGATCCCAGGTCTCAGTATCGAGACCTGGGGCACCCAGTTTCGTGGCGGTCGAATTATGCAGGGAGATGCGGCCGAAGCGGCGGGGATCGACGAAGCGAATTTCGCGGCTGTCGGCCAAAGTGAGGACGGCGTGGGTGTGGGGAGCGAGCGGGAGTTCGGGCGCGGAGACGAGCAGGCGGCCGGTCATGCCGAGGTGGATGAGGAGTTCGGTGGAGGATTTTTCACGGTGAAGCGTTATGACGATGGTCTTGCCGACGCGACGGACGGAGTCGATGCGCGCGCCGGTGAGGGCGGCGGCGATCTCGGACTCTGGGGACTTGAAGGTCTGCGGCTTGCCGCTGGTCCAGACGCGGACGATGCGAGCGCCATGGACTCGGGCGTGAACGCCTGCTGCGATGGTTTCGACCTCGGGAAGCTCAGGCATAGGGAATAGAGTAATGCGTCCGGCGGAGAGATTGGGAGACAAGAAAGCCCGGGGCTTGACATCAAAACAGGGACCAGGATCAGGGATTAGGAGACAGCAAAGGCCCGGGGCTGAAGCCCTTGATATCTCGATGCTATTCAGTGGACTAAAGCCCACTGCTCCCTCCGGGTCGCGCAACCGCGCGATACCCACTTATGGCGCAAAGGACGCGCGATGAATGGGGCACCCCAAGCCCGCCCTAGCAAGCTAGGACGGGGCACCCGAAATTCCACCCTTTCGCAAATGCGCGAAAGGCTGGGGCACCCGGTCGGTGATGTTGGCGGTATAGAATCGGACATGGGCGTGCGGCGAGGCTGGACGCGCGGACCCATCCCATCCGGAGCAAAATTTTTGTGAGTCAGCGTAAAACAGCAGTGGTCCTCGGAGCGCAGTGGGGCGATGAGGGCAAGGGCAAGATTGTGGATGTGCTAAGCGAGCGCTTCTCCGTGGTAGCGCGCTACGCGGGCGGACACAACGCCGGGCACACCGTGATTATTGCGGGAAAGAAGTTTGTGCTGCAACTGATTCCGTGCGGGGTGCTGCGGCCGCAGTGCCGGGGGGTGATCGGCAATGGGGTGGTGCTGGATCCGATGGCGTTCCTGAGCGAGGTGAAGAAGCTCAAAGACACAGGGCTGAAGATCGATGGGCAGTTGTTTGTGTCGAACCGTGCGCAGGTGATCCTGCCGTATCACCGGATGATCGAGTTGGCGGC
>Ga0326727_10016230_pt1 | contig 15775 bp, 14 predicted proteins | sample MB2enrmetagenome_FD_207643 | JGI IMG/M metagenome (GOLD analysis project Ga0326727, IMG submission 207643) | Lab enriched peat soil microbial communities from McLean, Ithaca, NY, United States - MB29MY | ecosystem: Environmental > Terrestrial > Soil > Wetlands > Peat | place: USA: New York... | reverse complement strand
AAGCATGCCTGATTTCCACCCCCCTCTTCAGGCTCATCCTGTAGTGGAATCAAATCCCCGGTTCAGGCTCACGATGTATTGGAAACAAACCTCTTCTCCAGGCTCATCTTGTATTGGACAATTCTCCACGTTGCATGATGTTATCACTAGGTGATAACCTTGTGGGAATGAAATGGCGGGATCGGGATCCTGGCGCGGAGGCGCTGCTGGATCTCGACGGCCAGGTGTTTGTGGTCGATGCTAAGGGCCAGTACTGGGTTCGGTTCACAGTCGGCCGGGTAGCTCCCACTTCCGGGCGGCCGCATGGGCTGAACTACTCCTTGACACTGCATGGGCCGGGCAACAAACGGCTGGTAGTGCGGGAGTCGCATGGGCCCGGCGGCAGGAGCCGAGGCCCCCTTGACCACAAGCACCGGATGGAGGTCGTCCGACCTTATCGGTTCAGAAACGCGGCCGCGCTGCTCGAGGACTTTTGGACCGAGGTTGATAAGCTCTTGAAAGAGAAGGGAGTCGTCTGATGAAAACGCTGCGCGTTGGAATTGCCAGTTATGAGCAGATGAAAGCTCGGACGGTTGCCATCGCTCGCGGCGACTACAGGCCGGCGGCCGGCGAGCCTAAGGTGTGGTTCCCATCGGCTGAAAGCTTCGCCCGGGTCCTGTCCGACCGCAATCGCGCCCTGCTGGGGGCTATCGCCGAATCCGCCCCCGAATCGCTTGCGCGATTGGCGGAACTGACCGGGCGGAAGAAATCGAATCTGTCCCGGACGCTGAAAACCATGGAGCGATATGGCTTCGTTCGGCTCAGCCGCGGAGCGCGCGGCTCGGTCATTCCGCGGGTTCCGTACCGGCGAATCCTGTTGACCCTGCCGTTGTCGACGCCGGGGCGGGAAGGAGCCGAAGCCGCATGAACAGCCATCTGGGGCAGCCTCGCGTCAATACCACTTCCTGCCCGGCCTCTTTCGGTTACTCTGGAAGCTGAACGCCGCGCTATAAGCGGAACACTGAGAGCCGATATATGCAGATTCGCGTCCTGGGGATCGTGTTGGCGGGTGGAAAGGGCACGCGCCTCTATCCGCTGACGAAGGAACGGGCCAAACCGGCCGTACCATTCGGTGGGAAGTATCGCATTATCGATTTCGTCCTCAGCAACTTCATCAATTCGGGAATCTATTCGGTATACGTTCTGACCCAGTTTCGCAGCCAGTCCCTCTTGCAGCACCTGAGCGAGGGCTGGCAGTTCGGGCAACTGCTCAAGACGCAATTCGTGATACCGGTGCCGGCGCAGATGCGTTCGTCCGACGAGACGTGGTATCGGGGGACAGCCGATGCGATCTACCAGAACATCAACCTGGTGGAGCAGGCCGATCCGCACGTGGTGGCGATTTTCGGGGGCGATCACATCTACCGCATGGACATCGCCAGCATGATCGAGTACCACGCCCACAAGGCTGCGTTGGTCACGGTGGCCGCCATCCCCGTGGATCGCGACCAGGCGGCCGAATTCGGGGTCATCGAGGCGGCCGCCGACGGCCAGATCGTGGCCTTCCACGAAAAGAAACCGGACGCCCCGACCATGCCCGGAGACGACCAGCGCGTGTATGCCTCCATGGGCAACTACGTCTTCAACACGCGCACCCTGCTGCGGCTGCTGCGCGAGGACGCCGCGGACGAAAACAGCCATCACGATTTCGGTCACGACATTGTGCCGCGCCTCGCCGGCACGGGTGGAATCTACGCCTACGATTTCCAGTCCAACCGTATTCCGGGCGAGCCTCCCAACGCCGAGCCCTACTGGCGCGACGTGGGAACCATCGACGCCTACTACGAGGCCAACATGGACCTGCGCTCCATCAGCCCGGCCCTGAACCTGTACAACCGCGAGTGGCCGTTGCGCACGGCGAGCTACCCGGATCCGCCCGCCAAGTTCATCTTCGACGACGCCAATCGTCGCGGCCAGGCCATCGATACGATTGTCTCCGGCGGGTGCATCCTCTCGGGCGGCGTGGTGCGGAACTCGGTGCTGAGCCGCGGGGTTCGCGTGCACTCCGGCGCGTTGGTGGAGGACTGCGTGATTCTGGACAAGTGCGATATCGGCCGCCGGGCCAAGATCCGCCGCACCATCCTCGATAAGAACGTGCGTGTGCCCGACGACGCCATCATAGGGTACGACCTGGAGCGCGACCGGGCCGCGCACTATGTCACCGAGAGCGGCATCGTGGTGGTGGCCGGCGACCGCAGCGCGGTGGAGATCGCGCGGCTGGTGGTGTGAGCGGCGCGGCCCCGCCCCATGGAACAACAAGTCCTGGCCTGGATCGGGCAGTACGGATACGCGGCGATCTTTGTGCTTCTGGTGTTTGGAATCGTCGGCCTGCCGGTGCCGGACGAAACGCTCCTGACGTTTACCGGATACATGGTGTTCAAGGGGCGCCTGGCGCTGCCCCTGGCCTTTGCCGCGGCATTGGCGGGCAGCCTTTCGGGTATTACCATAAGCTTCACCCTGGGCCGCGTTTTCGGCCTGGCGCTGATACACCGGTACGGCAGGTATCTGCGCATTACCGAGGCCCACATAGGCAAGGCCCACGCCTGGTTCGAGCGGGTGGGACGCTGGGGACTCACCATCGGCTACTTCGTCCCCGGAGTGCGGCACCTGACGGCGTATGCGGCCGGCATGAGCGAACTGGAGCCGCGGCATTTCGCCCTTTACGCTTACCCCGGCGGCTTCCTGTGGGTGGCGACCTTCATCGGCCTGGGCTATTTCTTGGGAGAGCGCTGGCAGGCCGTCGAGAGGCATGTGGACCGCTATTTGCTGGGCGGGTCGATCGCCTTCGGCGTCGTGGTGGCCGGTTATCTGGCGTGGCGCAAGTGGGGGAGGCGCTGAAGTGGGGCCAAGCCTTTGGGCCTGCCGCCGGGCTTCGGCCCGGCGTCTCGCGACCATCCGAAGAACGCCGGCTGGAAAGCCGGCGGCAGATTGAAAATCCGGCCCCACGATGTTAACGCCGCCGCCGCCGAGGCGTCATAATGGGGTGGTTAATCGAGAGCGGAAGAAGAAAGGTATTCCAAAATGCGCAGACTGATGTTTTTGCTGGCGGTTCTGGCTCTGGGGGCCTTCGCCGCCGACATCACCGGAACCTGGAAAGGGACCATCGACACTCCCGGTGGAACCTTCGACAACACGTTTATCCTTAAAGCCGACGGCGCCACGCTGACGGGCACGCTCCAGGGCGGGCCGGGCGGCGAATTGAAGATCGAGGAAGGCAAGATCGATGGCGACAAGGTCTCCTTCGTGGTCAACATGGAGTTTGGCAAGTTGAGCTATGCGGGCGCGGTCAGCGGCGACGACCTGAAGTTGAAAGTGACGTTCGGCGGCGGCGACATGCCCCCCATGGAGATCAACTGCAAACGGGCGAAGTAGCGCCCAATCCGTGGGGGCGCGCCGCGCGCAGGCCAGGCGTGCCTGGCCCCTACGAAGGCGCGGTGTAGGGGCCTGGCATGCCCGGCCCGGTGCGCGACGGAACGCCTTGCGGGCGCGGCGCAATCCAGGTCAGCGCCAGGGCCGCCGCTACCACCACGCCGCAACCGATCACGTTGTACCAGAGCCAGGAGATGTCGGTCCATTTCGCGGTGGCGAGAATGGCCGCCTCTCCGGCCAACATGCCGCAGAACGCAGCCGTGCCGCGGACGCGGCGAAATCCCAGCGCCAGCACGAAGCACCCCAGCAGGGAACCGTAGAACAGCGACCCTACTTTGTTCACCGCGACGATGAGCGGGCCGAGCCTCCCCGCCACGCCGGCGAAGGCCACCGCGTACGCTCCCCAGAACAGGGTTGCCAGGCGCGACGCCCGGAGATAGTGATGGTCCGTGGCGTCGCGGCGGATGTAGCGCCGGTAAATATCCATCACCGTCACGGTGGCCAGCGAATTGATTTCGCCCGAGCTGGCGGACATGGTGGCGGCGAAGATCACGGCGATCACCAGCCCCACAATGCCCGCCGGCATATAGCGCGTCACGAAGGAAAGGAAGATGTAGTTGGCGTCGGTGAAGCCCTTCTCGCCGCCGGTACGCTCCACCATTTGAGCGGCGTCCTGCCGCGCGGAGTCGACCGCTTTCTGCGCGGCGCGATACTCGACGATGCGCTGCGCCGTCCCGGTGGCATCGCCCGCCTTGTGCGCTTCCACCAGCGCCAGCGCCGCGGCGCGCCGGCTCTCGAAGGCGCGGCTGTACTCCGCAGCTACCGGCGCATAGCCCGCCGCCGTCTGGATGCGCTTGAGCTCGGTCTGCTGGAACAGCGCCGGCGGCTGCTCGAAAAGGTAGAACACGAACACCATGGCCCCTATGAACAGGATGAAGGCCTGCATGGGAACCTTTACCACGGCGTTGAACAGCAGGCTTAAGCGGCTTTGCGCGACGGAGCGGCCCGTGAGGTAGCGCTGCACCTGGGACTGGTCGCATCCGAAATAGGAAAGGAACAGGAACGTGCCGCCCAGCACGCCGCTCCAGATATTGAAGCGGTCCTGCCAGTTGAAATTGGTGGTGACGGCGTTGAGGCGCCCCGCCGCGCCGGCCAGGTATGCCGCGTCGCGGAAAGAAACCTGGTGCGGCAGCAGCGCTACCACGGTGACCAGCGCCACCACCAGCCCCAGCATGATGATGCACATCTGCTGCACGTTCGACCAGGTGACGGCCTTGATGCCCCCGAACACCGTGTAGGAGACCACCACCACGCCCATCAGCGAGGTGGTGACGCGCTCCGGCCAGCCCAGAATCACGCCCAGCACCAGCGCCGGAGCGTAGATGGTGAAACCCGCCGACAGGCCGCGCTGGCACAGGAAAATGAGGCTGGCCAGGGCGCGCGTCTTGCCATCGAAGCGGTTCTCCAGGTACTCGTAGGCGGTGTAGACCCGGGCGTGATGGAAGAGCGGAACCACCGTCGCGCAGAGGATCACCATGGCGATGGGCAGCCCGAAGTAAAACTGCACGAAGCGCATGCCGTCCACATAGCCCTGACCGGTGGTGGAGATGAAGGTGATGGCGCTCGCCTGGGTGGCCATGATCGAAAGCGCCATGGCATACCAGGGCATGGTTTTGCCGGCAAGCAAATAGCTGTCCACGGTGTTGCTGCCGCGGCTCCGGTACAGCCCGTAGGCGACAATCGAGACCAGTGCGGCGGCCAGCACCACCCAATCGAACGGTCTCATCGATAGGCTCGCGTGAAAACGTAAAACCCGAAGATAATCGCGCCCAGGTAAAGGAAGACCGCGATATACACGCGCTTCCAGGAGCCCAGAAAGGGCGGAGGTTCATCGGGAACGTCGCGAGGTTCCGGCATGAAGGGAGTGTAGCACGGGCGGTGGGACAGATGATCGGTTTCCGTCGTCTGTCACTCGGCCCAAAAACGTGACAGACGACAAGAACCGATCGTCTGTCCCACAGCGCCGCCTTAGGGCCTGTAAGGAAACAACCAGTTCAATCGCTGACAACCGCTCCCTCACGGTCGCGGCTCTTCAAGAGCCTGGCGAGCCGCGACCGTCAGGGAGCGGTTGGAGCCCGGTACTTGTCTTCCAGGCCGCCGCCGGGCGGAGCCTGGCGAGCCGCGACCGTCAGGGAGCGGCTGGAGCAGTTATTTCACGACGAGTCCTCAGTGGTAGCGGTACAACTTCACGCGCTGAATGCTTCCATTGGGGATTCCATTTCCGCCAATGCGCGCGAATCCGCCCTGGCTGGTCTCGTCGCCGTTCAGCCTGCGTCCGAGAACCCACTGGCCGTTCACAAAGGTCCCCTCCTCGATGGAGAGAACACCGGCGGTCGGATCTCCAGGGGTGTTGGGCGAGAACCTGATGGTGGCTTGCCCGCTGCCGGCGATGATGTACTCAGCCGGTCCCACGGAAATGATAATCACGCCGACCGGGGGCGGTCCCGGAGGCGCCGGCGCCGGCGGGGGAGCCGGTACGGCCGGCTTGGCCCCAGGCTTGGCGGGAGGCGGCTCCGGGGGACGCCGGCCGCGCGGATAACTCACCTCCAGCACGTAGTCGCCTAACGCGACCTTCTGCGACGGATCGTCCGCGCTCACCACTACCCCGGCCATCTTGCCTGTGCCCTGGTACTCAAGATACAAGGGGGCGAGTTGCTCGGCGATGGCGTAGCTCTTGGCCAGCGGCAGGTTCGCCGGCTCCATCCCTGTCCCGGAAGCGGGCGGGTGGAAGAGTTCGTCGATCGCAAACGGGGCGAAACCCATGGCATCGTACTGCCCCATGGCGTAGAAGAGATGGTAGGCGCCGCGGGTGCTATCCGTCTCGGGGATGAACAGCGGGTTCTCCGTATCGTTGGCCCGGTACCATTTGATCCACTCGGGTTGATTCGGGGAGTACAGGTCCGGCCCGCGGACGTCGATCGCCGGCGCGCCCACTTTCCAGATGTTCCCCACTTCCGGCTCGGGGCCGCCGCTGGGGAATGTTCCGGGCCCCCTGCCCGGCCCGCCCATCGAGCACCAGGTGTTCACGTACATGGGTATGGGGTATTCGGCCTTGCCCGCCGCGGCCACATGGCCCACGTAGCTCGCATAATTCCAGGCCATGAAGATCTCATCCGTGTACTCGGACTTGCCGAAAACCTCTTCCCAGGTCCCCGACGTCTTGGACCCGGCCGCTTCCCACGCCTTGGCGAGATCCGGGTGGAGGGTGTCCTTGTGGCTGGCGATATAGTCCAGCAGTTCCTTGGGCACGGGTCCCGCGAAAGCCTTGTTGGCCAAATCGTTCCTATCCCGCGAGTCGCCCAGGACGCCGGTTTCGTTTTCCACCTGCATCATGACGACCGTGTGCTGGGTGTCCACTTCCTTGATGTGCCGCATAAGGGCGGCAAAAGCGCGGCTATCGGCGTCGCGGGTCGCCATGCCAAGAGTGGAAAGGGTCTCGATGCCCTTGCCGTTCTTGTCCTGGACGCGCGGGAACCGGTTCTCATCGGTTTTCACCCACGCCGGAGGATAGCTGGAGACGCCGTTCTTCCAGCTTCCGAACCACAAGAAGATCACTCGCAGATGGTTGGCTTGCGCGGCCTGGATGGCGCCATCCACCAGGGTGAAATCGAACTGTCCCTCCTTAGGCTCCAACAACTCCCAGTAGACGGCGGTCAGGACGGTGTTGATGTGCATGGCCGCGAGCTTGGGCCAGATCGGCTTCAGGTACTCGAGACTCGATCCACTGGAATTGCGCAGTTCTCCCGCGAGCATCAGAAATGGCTTGCCGTCGACGATCAACCGGGTGGCCGTGCCCTGTTTCTGAAGATGGGGAATGCCGGTGTTTCGAGAGCAGGCTGACAACGCAGCCAGCGAAAGTATGGCCATCAAGCCATAAACGCATCGCTTTTTCATGATTGCCTCCCAAACATGTTGCCCCGGCAATTATACTCCATTTAGCCACTATTCCCGTTTTCGAGCTATCGCGCTTGAAACCAATGCCGGGGCGCCGGAGTCTAATTATCGGTCGCGTGATGTCCATTCGTTTCGCGAAGCTGATGGCCGCCGTTTGCCTGCTCCTCGCGGCGTGGGGCCTCACCCTGCTGCGCGAAGGCGAATCCCCTGTGTGGGCGCCTCCGAGCGGGAACCCCGGGCCGGCGCGGATTCTGCAATTCTATGCCAGCGTGGGGGCGGTTCTGCCCGGCGAAAAGGCGTTGATCTGCTATGGCGTCGAGAACGCCAGGTCGGTCCGCATTTCACCATGGATGGCCGGCGTGATCCCCTCTCCCAACCGTTGCCTGGAAGTTTTCCCCGATCACACCACTCACTACACGATACTGGCGGAAGGTTATGATGGCGGGGTGGTGGCGCGGTCGTTGATTCTTCCCGTGGAAGCGGAGCCGCCGGGGCCGGCCCCACTTCTCGATTTCGCCTCTTCCGCGCGTGAGAATTCGGGCTTCCATCGCGTGGAGAACCTTTGGCGAGTTCTACCCAAGACGTAGCCGGCATCCGGCGGCAATAGTCAGCCGATAATAGAAGACTTGCACGCCCGAGTGGGCGTACACTCTGTTTATATGGCACTAAACGTCGATGCCGATTTCCTTTCCGCCGCCCTTGCCGGCTACCAGCAAGCGCTCGAAGAAGTAGGAGCCCGCATAGCCGACCTGAAGAACAGGCTCGGCGGGGCCGCGCCGGTGGCAGCCGCGCCCAAGGCCGCGCCCGCCGTCAAAAAGCGGCGGCTGAGCGCGGAAGGGCGTGCCCGAATCATAGCCGCCACCAAGAAACGGTGGGCGGCGGTGCGCAAGGCGAAGGCCGAAGCGGCCGCGGCTGCGAAAAAGCCCGTGGCCAAAGCCGTAAAGGCCGCCGCCAAGCCGGCCCCCGTGCCCGCCAAGCCGGCGGCTCCGGCGCGCGCGGCGAAGAAGGCCAAGCCGGTGGCAGCCGCGGTGAAGGCGCCCAAGCCGGCCGCCCACAAGAAGGCAGATGTAAAGCGGCCGGCGCCGAAGGCCAAGGCTGCAGCGGCCGCTCCGGCGCCCGCGCCGGAACCAGCCGTTCCGAGCCCGCCTCAAGCGGCGGAACAATCCTGAATTGTGAAGTCAACTTCGGCCAAGCCGAGTCTCCACAGCCTGGCGCTGTGAGGAAACAGGCTTGTATCAGGGCACGGCTTCAGCCGTGCCGAACGGTTGCATCTGCTGGGCTTTAGCCCCTGGGATGGCGAGCCTGCTGCTCTGACCGCGTGATTACTTCCTTAACGCTGCGGGCCTGGCATGCCCGGCCCGCAGCGAAGGAACAAATCAAACGGTCAAGGTACTAGCGCACAAGTCTCACCCTTCCCGCAGGCCGGTTTCGGTGACCGCCCCGATGCCCAGGTCGAGCAGCAGGTTCGCTTCGCGGGGCTGGCTTAGTTCCACCTTCAGATAGTTGTCCGTCAGGGCGGCGCCGGGCTCATGGAGGGTCACGGCCGAGAGCGTGCGTCCGAGCATGTCTTGGCGGAAGGCCCGGTTCTTGGCCGCGGCCAGATCGCGGAGGGCGTGGTTGCGCTCTTTGCGGACGGGCAGGGGCACCGAATCGGGGTCTGCGGCAGCCGGCGTTCCGGGGCGTTCCGAGTATGTGAAAACGTGCAGGTAGGTGAACGGAAGGCTCTCTATGAACCGGCGGCTCTCTTCGAAATCGGCGTCGGATTCGCCGGGGAAGCCCACCATGACATCGGCCCCGATGGCGGCGTGGGGCATGAGGGCGCGCGCCTTCAGCACACGGTCGGCGTAGTGGCGCGGGCGGTACTTGCGATGCATGCGGCGGAGGATGCGGTCCGAGCCGGTTTGCAGCGGGGCGTGCACGTGTTTGGCGATGCGCGGCGATTCGGCCATCAGGCCCAGCAGGTCATCGGAGAGATCCATGGGCTCGACCGAGCTCAGGCGCAGGCGCTCGACTTCGGTCTCGGACAGCACCCGGCGGAGCAGTCCGGCCAGGCGCATCTCACTGCCCGGTTCCCTGCCCCAACGGCCGAGGTTGATGCCGCTGAGCACGATTTCCCGGTAGCGGCGCGCCAGGTTGCGAACCTGGTCGATAACCTGTTCGGCGGGCGCGCTGCGGCTCGGCCCGCGCACAAACGGAATGATGCAGAACGAGCAGCGGTTGTTGCAGCCATCCTGGATCTTCAGGTTGGGGCGGGTGCGGTCGCCGGCGGCGTCTTCCACCGGAGCGGAGAGGAAGTCGCGCTGGGTCAAAATGTCGCCCACGTGGATGTTGCCATGGTAGGGGGCCGTACCGGGCGAATAGACGATGTCCGGGATGTGCGTCTTGTGCGAATTCCCAACCACCCATTCCACGCCCGGTAAGTTGGCCAGCTCGCCGGGCGCCCGCTGGGCATAACAGCCGGTGACCAGGATGCGGGCGGCGGGGTTCTCGCGGTGGACGCGGCGGATGGCGTGGCGGACGTCTTCGTCGGCGGAGGCGGTGACGGTGCAGGTGTTGAGTATCACCAGGTCCGCGGTGGCGCGTTCGACGACAGGCTCCAAACCCCTGGCGGCAAGCAGGGTTTCGAGCGCCGCGCCATCGGCTTGCGTGGCCCGGCAACCGAAGTTCTGGACAAAGTACTTCTCCACTATCACGATTGTCTCAAATGGGTGGGAGGCCGATTTTCGGAACGTCGGGGAAGACAGCGCGCGTCCGAGCTTCGCTCGGATTGACAAGGCTGGAGCCTTATCCCACGGCGTGCGCCACGTGCGAGACTGAGTGGTTTGAAACGCATTGCCACCGCCCTGGCCCTCTGCACGGCCGCCGCATACTCCGCGCAACCGCCCTTCAGCCTCGACGATGTGTGGGCCTGGCGTTCCCTGTCCGACCCCCGCATCACGCCGGATGGGCGCTGGGTGGCTTACGTCGAGGCCTGGAATGACCGCGTTGCGGACGCCCGCCGCGCCAACCTCTGGCTGGTTTCCGCCGATGGCAAAGAGCGGCGCCGCCTCACCACCGGGGATTGGCAAGACTCTTCGCCCCGCTGGTCGCCGGAAGGGGACCGCTTGGCCTGGATATCCGACTGCGGCGGCAGCCCGCGGATCTTGGTGCGGAGCCTGGAGGGCGGCTCGGAAACGGTCATCCCCCTCGCCATTCCGCCTTCGAGTCTGGCCTGGTCCCCGGATGGGAAGTGGATCGCATTCCTGAGCCGTGCGCACATCTTTGTGGTTTCGTCATCCGGCGGCGAGGCGCGGCAGATCTCCACCGGCGATTTCGACCATGGACCGCCAGCATGGATGCCCGACGGGCTGTCGATTCTAGCGGCCCGCGCCGGCGCCGGCATAGTCGTTTTCCCCGCCGCCGGCGGCGAGGTCCGGCTGCTCACGCCGCCCGGAAACTACGAGAACCCGCTGCCCTCGCCCGATGGAGGGAAGATCGCGTACCTGGCCCGCGATCCCAAGCCGCGAAGCTACGTGGTTCGCAAGCTGTACGTCATGAACGCCGACGGTTCCAGTCCCCACGCGCTCTCCGGCGCGCTGGACCGCGACGTCTTCGATCCGCGGTGGAGCGCGGATTCGCGCACGGTCTATTTCCTGGCGGACGACGCCGGCGCGACGCACGTCTACGCGGCGCGCGCCGATGGCTCACTGCGCCAGGTCGCCGATGCGCCCGAGCGCCTCTGGGATCTGGCCCTGGCCGCCAACGGCCGCGCCGCGGCCGTGCGCTCCACGGTCTCCGGCGGAGACGAGGTTTTCGCGTTCAGCGTGTTCGACGCGGCGGCACGCGCCACGCTCGCCGCGCCGAACGCGGAGCTGTTGGCGTCGCGGGAGATCGCCCGGCCCCAGGAAATCCGCTATGAATCCGCCGGGAGAAGCGTGCAGGCGTGGCTCTACCAACCAGCCGGCTTCGACCCCGGCAAGAAGTACCCGCTGCTGGTGGACGCGCTCGATGCCCTTCGCGCCATGAACGGCTTCGAGTTCAACCTCCGCGCGCAAGTCCTGGCCGCGCACGGCTTCCTGGTGCTGTGCGCCAATCCGCGCGGAACTCCGGGCTACGGGGAGGATTTCGGAAACCTCCTGCGCACCCGCGCTCCGGGCGACGACCTGCACGACCTCCTGAGCGGCGTCGATTTCGCCATCGCCAAAGGGTACGCGGATCCCCAACGGGTCTCCATCGCCGGAGGATTGCCCGCCGCCTGGGCCTTAGGGCACTCGGACCGGTTCGCCTCCATAATCGCCAGACGAGCCAAAGCACAGTTAGAGGAGCCCTGGGACCCGCGGCGTTCGCCGATCCTCTCCGCGAGCAACTTCAAAACGCCCACGCTGGTAATAGCGGACGCCAACGACCCGCAAAGCGACCAGCTCTTCGAAGCGCTCCGGACCAGCAGGGCGGAATCGGCGCTGGTGCGGTTGCCAGGCACCGGCCCAAGCGCGGCAGCCATGGAGTTGGAAGCGATTGTGGCGTGGCTGGCCAAGTGGTAATCGAGCCAAGTTTCTAAGCTGGTGGGACAGGCGCTTCCGCCTGTCAACCCGAACGAAGTTCGGGCGGGCCGGGTTTGTGGGGATGGCGAAGCCAAGCTCGCCGATGGCAGGCGAAAGCGCCTGCCCCACCAGCCACTCTATGCGTTCAACGCGCGGTTCATGCTGGCGATGGCTTCGTCGATCTCGGCGGGGCTCTTGTAGCCTACCGTGACCGCGTCCGCCAGGCCCTGGCCCATGACGAACTTCATGGCCGCTTCGCGATCCTCGGCGTTGGTGAACTGGCCCTCGCCCACCAGTTTCATGCTCAGAATGCCGGTTCCTTGGGAACGGATCTTTTTAGCTTGCGCCACCACCTGTGGAACGTCTCCCAGCTCGTTGGTATCGCCCATGCTCGGCGTATCCATCCTGACGCCCTTGTGGTTCATGCGAATCATGGCCACGTCCAGCCACTTGTCGCCGGGGAGCGATCCCAGCGCCTGGAGACCGTGGCAGGAGGCGCCGTGCACCAGGATGATCTTCTTCGATTTGGCTTCCGCGAAGCCGTCGCGCATGGCCTTGCCGTCTTCCGCCCACGTGGGGCTGCGCACGCAGTGCATGAGCAGGATATCGATGTACTCGGTGTTGAGGGCCGTGCGTGCGCGGTCGATTTTGGCCTGCAAGTCGCCGCGCGTCGAGAATTTGGTCATCAGCCGGTAGGAATCTCGGGGCAGCCCTTTCAAGGCGATGCCCAGCATCTCGGGCATGCCGGAGTAGCCTTCGGCGGTTTCGAAGAAACGGACGCCGTGGTCGTAGGCATAGCGCACCAGGCTGGTGAACCCCTCCTGCCCCAAGTCCCGCTGGACCCGCCCGGAATACGTCCCGGTGCCCAAGGCGAGCCGGGTGACCTTCACGCCCGAATTGCCGAGTGTGACCCAGTCCGCGGCCGATTTCCCGGACGCGAATGCCGGAAGCGAACGGCTGGACCCGGCCAGCGCGGTGGCCGCCAGACCGGCCCGCAGGAAATCCCTTCTTGAAAATTGCGCCATGTGTCCCCCCCTGTTGAACAAGGTATCACGAACCCGGGTGGCTGGACTCCGAAATTGCCCGGGGAGACCGGCGGAGCGTGCTACTTGCTACAATCCGAGTCCGATGAGACTGGCAATCGTTCTGTGCACTCTGGCCTTGCCCGTGTTCGGGCAATACTCGGCCCGTCAGGAGGGCGACGTTGTTCGCCTCGAGGACGCCAAGACCCAGACGGTGGTTTCGGTGATGCCCTCACACGGCAATACGGCCTTTGATATGAAGGTGAAGGGAAAGAACGTGCTGCAATTCCCCTTCGCCTCGGCCGCCGAATTCAAGGCCAGGGGAGGGTTGAGCGGCGTTCCCTTCCTGGCCCCGTGGGCCAATCGGCTGGACGAAGACGCGTTCTACGCCAATGGGAAGAAATACACCTTCAACATGCTGCTGGGCAACGTCCGGGGGAACATCCCCATGCACGGGTTCCTGACCACGGCCGCATGGGATGTGGTGGAAGTCAAAGCCGACCAGGGGGCCGCGTGGGTCGCCAGCCGGCTCGAGTTTTACCGGCAGCCCGACTGGATGGCGCAGTTTCCCTTCGCCCACACCATCGAAATGACCTACCGGCTGAAGGACGGAACCCTGGAGGTATCGGTCAAGCTCAACAACCTGAGCATGGCGCCCATGCCGGTGGCCATCGGCTTCCATCCCTACTATCAGGTGAACGACGCCCCGCGCGACGATTGGACGTTCTCGGTGGGAGCCAAAACGCATTGGATCGCCAATCAGAACATCCCCACGGGCCAGACCGAGCCGATTGAGAAGGTGATTCCCAATCCCCAGGGCGGGTCGCTCAAGGGCATGAAGCTCGACGACGGATTCGGGGACCTCGTCCGGGACGCGTCGGGCAAGGCCATCATGTGGGTGCAGGGCAAGTCCGAAAAGGTGCAGGTGGCTTTCGGCCCGAAATTCCATGCGGTGGTGGTGTGGTTCCCGGCGGGGCCCACGCAGAACTTCATCTGCTTTGAGCCGATGGCCGGAATCACCGACTCGATGAACCTGGCGCAGAAGGGCCTGTATAAGGATCTGCAATACATCCCGCCCGGCCAGAGCTGGCAGGAGAGCTTCTGGATCACGCCCAGCGGCTTCTAAGACGGGCTCTCAAGCTGGGGCGTGAGCGAAGGGTTCATGCGCCGCCTTCACGGCTTGGCGGCGGCTCGGGCGGCGTTCTTTTTCGAAAGCGCCGCCGTCGCGATCATCCCCAGCGCCGAAATCAGACACGCATCGAGCAGCAGGTTGAAGAGAAAAAGATGCTTGATGTTGTCCCACGCGTCGCCAAACACGGCGACCCCGAAAGCGGCCAGGCAACAGGCAATCAAGAGCGCAAAGGCCTCGATGCGCCGGCGCGCGCGGCCTCGTGCCCAAGCCAGCGCGCCAACTGCGAGCGAGCTCGGAAGCAAGATGAGAATTATGACTCCGATGCGCCGCAGACATCGCTCATGAAACCGGCTCCAGAGGCTGAATGACCTGCTGTGCGCACCGGGCGGCTTACCCGCCGAGCGCTCAAAATTGCCGTAGGGCGGGCGCAGCGAGAACGCCTGGGGAAGAACCTTCCCGATATGCCGCCACACCCGCGGAGGGTGACTCAGGAAGAAACCGGCAATGGTGGCCGAAGTCACCCGCTTTCCGATCAATCCGCTTTCGACGGTATCGTAAAAGGGCGCGCCCGGGCTCCAGGCGCCGGTTCCCGCGAACTTGGCCAGCTCCGGGTTTAATCCAAGGGCCCTCAAATCGGCGGCCGGATTCTTGGATTCCCCGAGGATGACCGTGAAAAGCATGTTATAAGTGTTCGCCCATTTCACCAATGGCGGGCTAGTCACATAGTCGATGGCGGCGGCGCTGCTAACGGCCACGGAGACGACAACGGCCGCGTACCGCACCGAACGCCCGGCCGGCCACCATCCCATTCGTAACGAGAATGCCGCCAGCAGGATTCCCAGCGGAGCATTCTGCGCCTTGGCGAATACGAACAGGACCGCCCACACACACCAGAGCGCCACCTGCCAGCGAGAGATACGCTCGGCGCAACAGATCGCTATGCTCTCGGCTAACAGAAAAACGAAGAAGATGTACGACGCGGGCTCCGCGTACAGGGAGTTGAAATAGGCGGCGTACCCGGCGTCGGTAACCACCACCAGCGTCCCCATCCACAGCAGCGGAGCCGCGCGGAACCGCGCGGTGACCCGCAGGAGCCGTTCCAAGGCGATGAGGAACGCGAGTAAGTGGACCAGGCCAACCAGCCGGATATCCATCTCGCCGCCATTTGCGATCGCTCGGGTGGCGTATAAGGCGGCGCCGGCCAGGAAATACTCGGAGCTGAACTGTTCCAAAGCCGGATAACGATACTCGGGATCGGGAACGTATTTGGCCCCTACATAATTGAATTTGGCGTCCGGAGATTTGTCTTTGGGACCGTAACCGAACCGGCCCATGCGAATAAAATCGCCGTTATCGGCGATGCCTGTAATCGGACGGACAAGCAATTGCCAGGACAGAATCAGAGCCGCGGCGGCCAACACAATCGAGCGAAGCAAGCCCGGTCGAATCATGGCAAGAATCATCATGTTCGCACGCCACGGGCGGTATTGTCCTGCCGCCGCCGCGTTCCGGTGCGCGGGATGAAAGTGGGGCCGGGATCTCATCCTGCCGGGGCGCCCTCTGGGCCCGCTTCCGCCCGGCGGCGCGCGGCAACGAAAAGAACGCCGGCCAAAAGGCCGGCGGGTCGCGGTAGGGACGCTGGTTGCCCAGCGCCCCCCGCACGGATCCGTGCGAGCGCTCGTTAGCGCACACGGCTCTTAACTTGGATGCTTGGCGCAAAACCGCTCCCAAGGATAAGG
>Ga0326727_10016229_pt1 | contig 15776 bp, 14 predicted proteins | sample MB2enrmetagenome_FD_207643 | JGI IMG/M metagenome (GOLD analysis project Ga0326727, IMG submission 207643) | Lab enriched peat soil microbial communities from McLean, Ithaca, NY, United States - MB29MY | ecosystem: Environmental > Terrestrial > Soil > Wetlands > Peat | place: USA: New York... | reverse complement strand
CTTCTCCCCCGCCAGCACGTCAGGGTCGTCCTCGGGCAAATCAAGACCCATACTGAAGAATTCCTTATGGTCCGGCTTGCGCGCCTCATACATCAGCGCGTCCCCGAGCGCATTGAAGCCGCGATGGCGCGCATTCACCGCCGCCTGGCGCTTCACTTCCAACGGCCGGCGAAAGAAACCTTGCCCCTGCACGTGCACCGCCTCGATCACCGACACCGGCACACCGTGGTTGGAAATATAGAAGAACCCATCCGTAAGGCAGGCGTCACGAATCGCCGCTGCGGCGACCCGCGTGCCGGCCGCATCGTGGTCACGCACCGCGGCAAAATCGATAATCGGCAACATCTCACGCCTCCTCGATGGCGGCGCAACCGTACACCTCTCCCGCTCTTCGCGGGAGAGGTCGCGGAGCGCTTGCGACGCGGGTGAGGGTGCTCCGCGCGGCTCACCCCTCACCCGCTCAGCTCCACGACCTCTCCCACAAACAGGGAGAGGTGCACATCCGCGCTAGAACTCCGTCAGTGTCTGCCGCAGCGTGCCGCCTGAATACTTCGTCCGCGCCAACCCGCGACGTTGCAGTGCCGGAACCAGCCCCTCTGTCACCTCAACGATGAAACGCCGGCTGGTGCGCTGGAACGGCGTGCTGATCAGGAACCCGTCCCCGCCGATCGCCTCGGCGACCTGGCCCATGCGCTCGGCCACCGTCTCAGGCGACCCGGTGAAATCAACGTCAGACCCGACCACACCGAACCGGTCCATGCACAACTGGCGCAGCGTCTTCCCACTGCCCCATTGCGCGAACTTGTCCAGCGAGCCCTGCTCACCATTGGTGGTCAGATGCGGCAGCGGCTCATCCAGCGGGAACTTGGAGAAATCAATGTCGGTGACGGTGCCGATGCTCGCCAGCGCCCGTTCGATCGCGCGCGGATCGGACACCAGGCGATGCCGCTTGGCCTGCGCTTCCTCATCGGTCTCGCCCAGGATCGGATAGATCAGGAACAGCACCTTGATGTCGTCCGGATTGCGCCCGAACGACACCGCGTGGCGCCGCACATCGTCACGGTACTGTTTCATCCCGTCGATGCCATTCGCCACCGCAATAATCGAGTCCGCATGCTGCGCGGCGAACGCACGCCCGCGCGGAGACCCACCCGCCTGCACGAACACCGGCCTACCCTGCGGCGAGCGCACGGTATTCAGCGGCCCGCGCACCTTGAAGAACCTGCCCTCGAAATTGATCGGCCGCACCTTGCGATAGTCAGCATAGGTGCCGGTCGCGCGATCCATCACCACCGCATCGGCGTCCCAGCTATCAAAAAGTTTGCAGACCACGTCAACATACTCATCGGCCATCGCATAGCGCTGCTCGCGCGGCGGCAGCTTGTCCATGCCGAAATTCTGCGCCGCCGCGTCCTCGCCGCTGGTGACGATGTTCCAGCCGAACCGGCCGCCTGCGATATGATCCAGTGTCGAACAGAGTCGCGCCAGCATGAACGGCGGATACGCGAGCGTGGAAAACGTCGCCACCACGCCAAGATTACGCGTTGCCGCAGCGATGATCGCGGCCAACGGCGACGGGTCGTGCTTCGGCACCTGCAACGCGTGCTTCATCGTGATCTCGGCGGTGCCGCCATACGCCTCGGACACCATCAACGTGTCCTCGATCATGATGTAATCGAAACAGGCCCGCTCCAGCGCCTTCGCCATGTCGACGTAGAACATGCCGTCCCACGGCGAGCCGCCGACGGCCAGGTTGCTGTCCCACTCGCCGGGGGTGAAGTTCATGAACCAACCCAGATGCAGCGGTTTGCTGCCCATGTGACGCCTCGTACGAAGTGTGCCGTAGCCGACGGGAACCCAGCAATTTCCAGGCCAGGATGCAAGGCTGCCAGGTTGAACGCACCGTGGCGGTTTGTTCGGAGAAAACCGACAATGGACAAAGTGAACCGGCCCTTCGTGGGCATCCCGTCCTTCCTGCGCGCCCCGATCTGCAACGACCTTATGCAGCCTGCACCACGGCAAGGAACAAATCGGGGACATGTTGCGCGACGGCAACCGCATCATCTCCAGGTCCAAGTTCCGCGCGCTGGGCCCGACCGGCATCGCCGCGCTGTTGCCTACAGAAGCTGCCTGCTAGGTGAGCATCGATGTCGATGTGATGGACATGCCGCCGGTGCCCGGCTGGGTCTCGGCCAAGCCCAACGGCATGACCTACGCCGAGCAGCGCGACACGCTGCCGGCCATCGCCGCACGGCTGGACGTGGTCGGCTTCATCCGCGACCAGCAGCGCTGGCGCGATCGCGTGGCGGCGCGCCGATAGGGCTTTACTGCCAGGCATCCGCGCCCACACCCGGCTGGCACGCGAGTTGCTTTACCCGCTGTAACCAATAGCACACTTGGGAGTCGCTTCATGTTGAGACGCACACTGCTCACCGGCGCTGGCGCAGCCAGCCTTGTCGGCCTGCCCGCAATTCGTTCGGCCCATGCCGACACGATGGACGAGGTCAAGAAGCGCGGCACGCTGATCGTGGGCATGGAAGTCGCCTACGTGCCGTACGAGTTCTTCAAGGACGGCAACATCATCGGATACGATCCCGATATCATAGCAGCCGCAATGCCGAAGCTCGGCGTCAAGGCGCAACTGGTCGACACCGCGTGGAACGGCATCATTCCGGCGCTATACGCGAAGAAATTCGATTGCATCATTTCCGCAATGACCATCACGAAGGAGCGCGCCGACAAGGTGCTGTTCTCGATGCCCTACGCCGACGCCAGCAACGTCATGTTCCTGCGCGCCGACGAGACGCGCTTCAAGAGCGGCGACGACATGTCCGGCAAGACGGTGGGCGTGCAGCTTGGGTCCGCGGCGGCCGGCATCGTCAAGGATTTCGAGGCCAAGCTGAAGGCCAAGGGCCTGCCCGGCTACAAGGAAGTCAAACAATACGAGCACTATCCCGAGGCATATCAGGATCTGCTGAACAAGCGGCTGGATGTCGTGATAAACTCGAAGTCCACGCTGCTTGTGGTGATGCATGACGCGCCCGGCAAGTTCAAGATGATGCCGGGCGTGTCCGACATCACCGCCTATTTCGGCATGGCGTTCCGCAAGGAAGATGCCGCGCTGCGGGACTTCTTCAACGGCCAGTTGACGGACATGAAGAAGGACGGACGGTTGGCCGCGCTGCAGAAGAAATGGTTCGGTGATACGATGGAAACGCCAAACACAATTCCAGCCGTGCTGCCGTGAGGGCCGCGCCGACCCAGACCTGACGCTGACATGGGTGATTTCGACTGGGGCGCCGTTGTCTATGCCGTCCCCTACATGCTCCAGGGTGCATTGGTCACCCTGGAGATCTCCATCCTGGCAATGATCCTGGCGACGGTGGTCGGCCTCATCATGGGGCTGATCAGCGCGTCGGACCTTGGCGTGCTCAAGGCAATCATCCGCGCCTATGTGTATTTCGTGCGCGGCACGCCGGCGCTGGTGCAGATCTTCCTGATCTATTTCGCCCTGCCGCGGATCGGACTGGAACTGACCTCGTTCTGGAGCGGGGTCGTTGCGCTGGCGTTCAACTCGGCAGGCTTTATATCGGAAATCGTCCGTGCCGGCCTGCAATCGATCGATGCCGGACAGACCGAGGCTGCGCTCTCGATCGGCATGACCAACCGCCAGTCGATCATGTTCATTCTGTTGCCACAATCATTGCGCCGCATCACCCCACCGCTGACCAACGAAGTCATCACGCTGGTGAAGAGTTCGTCACTGCTGTCGGTGATCTCGGTCACCGAGCTGACACGCTCGGCGCAAGTCATCATCGCCGAGCGCTTCGTGCCGTTCGAACTCTACGCGGAGCTCGCGGTGTTCTACCTGATCATGATCTCGGTGCTGTCCTGGTTCTCCGAGTTCGTCGAGAAGCGGCTCGCATGAGTGGCATCCCTTTGTTGCAGATCCACAACCTGTCGAAGATCTTCGGCGAGGTGCCGGTGGTCGATCGCGTCGACCTGAGCGTGCAGCAAAGCGAGATCGTAATGATCATCGGCCCGAGCGGGGCCGGCAAGTCCACGCTGCTGCGCTGCGTCAACCGGATCGAGACGCCGTCCGAGGGCGACATCCTGCTCGATGGCGTCCACATGGCGGGTGAGATGCGGAACGGCAAGCTGGTGCCGGATCGCGCCACGGTGACTGCCCGCAAGCGGCGGCGCATCGGAATGGTGTTCCAGCGGTTCAATCTGTTTGCGCATCTGTCGGCGCTGGACAATGTGGCGATCGGACCGCGGCGCGTGCTGGGCATGAAGAACGTCGACGCGCGTGCGCTGGCAGCGGAACAATTGGCGCGGGTGAAGCTGTCCGATCACATGACGAAGCGCCCCGCGCAATTGTCGGGCGGCCAGCAGCAGCGCGTCGCGATCGCGCGGGCAATGGCGATGAAGCCGGTGCTGATGCTGTTCGACGAACCGACCTCGGCGCTGGACCCGGAATTGGTCGGCGAGGTGCTGGAGGTGATCAAGGCGCTCGCCGAGGACGGCATGACGATGCTGGTGGTGACGCACGAGATGCAGTTCTGCCGCGAAGTAGGCACGCGCGTGCTGTTCATGGACAGCGGACGCGTACTAGAGGATGCCCCCCCCAAGGCATTCTTCGGCGCCCCGCAGCACACGAGAGCGAAGGAGTTCCTGCGCCGGATCCACGCAGTTCCGAACCAGGAATAAGTATACCTCTCCCGCTCTTCGCGGGAGAGGTCGGGGAGCGTAGCGACACGGGTGAGGGTGACGCCGCAGGCAACACCCTCACCCGCCCCCCTCCGCGCGCCGACCTTCCCCGCAGCGCGGCAGACCTAAAAGTTACGCCGCCATCTCCATAGCCGGTGGCACCAGCGGACTGTCCGCCTCCCACCGAACCCCAGCGCGCAGCGCAAACGCCGGCGCAATCAACTCGTCCGCCACCACGACCTCGCCGCTGTTATCGCGCAACTCAAACCGCCCCCGGCGCATCTCCAGCACCGAAACGTCCGCCTCGCGCCCGACCTGCAACGACCCAAGGCTCTCCTCCAGCTTCAGCATCTTCGCCGGATTGCTCGTCACCATCGCAACGATCTCCGGCAGCGTCACACCCAACGTCAGCAACTCCGTCATCGCAATCGTCAAATTGAACGGCGCCACGCCGGCGAACGGATTGGCGGCCCGGTCCGCCGCATCGCCCGCACCCGGCACGCGCACATTGTAGCCGTGCATGTCGGCACCCAGCGTGGTCGGCCGCAACCCCGCCTCGATCACCTTGCGCGCCATCGAGAAGCTGAAATGCGAGCCATGCCCGACATCCACCGTCACGCCGCGCTCCAGCGCCGCCCACACCACGGGATGCACCTCGCCCGTCTCTTCCGAAATGAATCCGCCCGGATGCCGGGTGAATGGATGCGCCAGCACGTCGCCCGGCTCCATCAGCGGGATCAGCGCGCGCACCACCTCATCGGCATCAACCGTGGCGCCATCCTTCACCGGCCACAACTGACCCAGATGGATATACAGCGGAATACCAGCACTGCGCGAAATCTGTTTGCCCAGCTTGATGACTTCCAAACCCCAGCGCGAGGCGCCGCCAATCTCCGCGTGCGCCTTGATGCCGCGCACCAGGTCGGCGTTGTCACGCGCGGCCTTCGCGGTGGCCCGCACGTCGAGCTGCCCAGGCCCATACAATTCCGGATACAGATGGCCTTCCAACCCGCCGACCAGATAGGCGGAGATGAAGCACAGCACGCGCGACGCGGCCGGTTCGGCAATGAAATGGCGAAACCCGCCGAGTGTCATGCAACTCGGGCCGCCCTGATCAACCAACGTGGTGACGCCGGAGCGCACGCCGACCAGGTCCGGCTGCAAGCCGAAGCGGCCGGTGACGTATTGGTAAACATGCGCATGGGTGTCGATCATGCCCGCGATCACCAGCTTGCCGGTAACGTCAATCACCTCGGTCGCGGTTTCCGGTGGAATGCCCACGTCGATCGCCGCGATTTTCGCCCCGGCGATCGCGACATCGGCGACGCCGTCACGACCCGTTGCCGGATCGATCACGCGGCCGCCCCGCAGCAGGATGTCAAAGTGCTGGTCCATCGTTGCCTCTCCGTTTGCCGTCCGCCCAAATCGTCAGCACACTGACGATCGGCAAGTGGGCAGCGCCCATCACGGACGCCCACTCGCGACGATGGTCAAATGGCGCGGGCATTGCAAGACTCCGCGCAGCACGGCTCTGCAAATTCGGGGCCGAAGGGAGCAGCGCATGGCCAAGACGGCCTCGGGTTCGGGCAGCGGCATCGGCCACAGCGTGCCCCGCAAGGAGGACGACCGCTATCTGCGCGGACGCGGCGAATTCATCGCCGACATTCGTCTCGCCGGCATGCAGGATCTGGCGTTCGTGCGCAGCCCGCTGGCGCATGCCCGCATTCGTGGCATTCACCTGCCCGATGACGCCGCGGGACGCATCTTCACCGCCACCGATCTGGATGTGCGCCCGATGCAGGCGGCGTCCGGGCTGCCCGGATTCAAGCCATCCGATCAACCGGTGTTGGCGCATGACAAGGTGCGCCACGTCGGCGAGCCGATCGCGGTTTGCGTCGCACCGACGCGTGCCGAGGCCGAGGACCTTGCCGCCTCCGTAACGGTCGATTTCGACGAACTGCCCGCCGTGGTGGACATGCTGGCGGCACGGCATCCCGGCGCGCCACTGGTGCACGAACACTGGGGCGACAACGTCTTCCTGGAAACCGTGGTCGAGGACGACCTCACCGCCATCCGTGCCAGCGCGCCGATCGTGGTGCGTCGCAGTTTCCGCACTGCGAGGCAATGCATGTCGCCGCTGGAAGGCCGCGGTGTCGTTGCGGTATGGGACCGTCGGCTGGAACAGCTCTTGCTCTATAGTTCAACGCAATTGCCGCATATCGTGCGGACCGGGCTGGCCGGATGCCTGGGCCTCGACGAGGGCCGCGTGCGCGTGGTCGCACCAGATGTCGGCGGCGGTTTTGGTTACAAAGGCCTGCTATTGGCCGAAGAAGTGGTGGCCGGCTGGCTGGCACGCCGCCTCGGCCACCCGGTGCGCTGGATTGAGGATCGGCGCGAGCAACTCACCGGCAACGCAAACTGCCGCGAGCATCAATACGAAGTCGTTGCGTACGCGGACACCGACGGGCGATTGCTGGCGATCGACGCGGAAGCCACGGTCGACGCCGGTGCCTACTCCGCCTATCCGTTTTCCGCCTGCCTGGAGGCCGCGCAGATCGCATCGATCCTGCCCGGCCCTTACATGATGGACGCGTATCGCTGCCGCACCTGGTCGGCGGCAACCAACAAGCCGCCCATCCTCCCGTATCGCGGCGTTGCCCGCGCCGGCGTTTGTTTCGTGATGGAAGTGACGCTCGACGCGATCGCGCGCGAGGCCGGACTGGAGCCATACGAAGTGCGCTTGCGCAACCTGGTCCCCGCCGACGCCATGCCGTTCGATAACATCACCAACAAACATTTCGACAGCGGCGATTATCCCGAATGCCTGCGCCGCGCCGTTGCCGCGATCGATCTGCCCGCGATCCGGACGCGCCAGGCGACGGAGACCGGGCCGATCCGCACCGGCGTCGGCCTGTCGATCTTCTGCGAGCAAGGCGCGCACGGCACGTCGGTCTACGCCGGCTGGGGCATCCCGATGATCCCCGGCTTCGAGCAGGCGGTCGCACGCATGACCCCCGACGGTGGCCTGGAACTTCGCGTCGGCATCCAAAGTCACGGACAGGGACTGGAAACAACGCTGGCGCAGATCGCGCACGAGGTGTTGGGACTGCCACTCGACAAGATCATGGTGGTGCATGGAGACACCGCGCTGACGCCCTATTCAACCGGCACATGGGGGTCACGCTGCGCCGTGATGGCCGGCGGCGCGGTCGCCACCGCGTGTCGCGAACTGGCCGGGCGCCTCGGCGCGATCGGTGCACATCTGTTGCAGGAGCACGCAGACACGGTGCGGGTCGGCAACGGTGTCGTCGCCTCGGCTACCGGGTCGGTCGCGATCGAGGAGGTCGCACGCACCTGGTACCGCCGCCCACAGGACCTGCCGGCGTCGGTCAACGCAGGCGGCCTGGAGGTTACCGCCGGCTACAAGCCGCTGCGCGACTCCGGAACGTTCAGTTACGCCGCGCACGCCTGCGTGGTGCAGGTAGACACCGAATTGGGCGACATTCGCATTGTCGATTACGCGATCGTCGAGGACGGCGGCATCCTGCTGAACCCGATGATCGTCGACGGGCAGGTGATCGGCGGGACCGCGCAGGGCATCGGCACCGCGTTGTATGAGGAGATGCCGTTCGACACCTATGGACAACCAATGAACGGCACGCTAGCGGAATATATTCTGCCAGGCGCAACCGAAATGCCGGATCTGCGGATCGACCACATGGAAACTCCCTCGCCATACAGCGCATTCGGCCAGAAGGGACTCGGCGAGGGCGGTGCCATCGGACCGCCGGCAGCGATTGCCAACGCCGTGAACGATGCGTTGCACAAATTCGGTGTGGAGATCACCGAACTGCCGATCACACCGCGGCGCGTGCTGGGCGCGTTGATGCAGGCGCGGGTGCCGGCATGAAGGCGGCCGCATTCGATCTGGTGCGCCCCGGCACATTGGCTGAAGCCGCAACGTTGCTGATGCAACCAGGCACGGGTGCGCTGGCAGGCGGCCAATCACTGGGGCCGATGCTCAATCTGCGATTGGCCCGGCCGGCGACATTGGTGCCGATCACGCATCTGGCGGCGTTGTCCGAAGTCAGCGAGAGCGCGTCGACCGTAACGATCGGTGCCTGCGTCACGCATGCGATGATTTCGGATGGCATGGTGCCGGACATCGGCTTGAACATATTGGCGCGCGTAGCCGAGGGAATTGCGTATCGTGCAGTGCGCACCCGCGGAACGATCGGCGGCAGCCTGTGCCATGCCGATCCTGCGGCGGATTGGGTGACCGTGCTGACCGCGTTGGGCGCCGAGGTATTGACCAATCGGGACCGCGTGGTGTCGCTGCGTGCGTTCATTCTGGGTGCGTTCCGGACGGGATTGCAGCCGGGGGAGCTGGTCCGCGCGGTGCGTATTCCGAAACTGTCGCCGGGCGCGCGGTGGGGCTACGTGAAGGCGTGCCGCAAACCCGGGGAGTTTGCCCACTCGATGGCGGCGGTGCTGGTCGACAGCGCAACGATCCGCGCTGTGATCGGCGCCGCGGGTGGCGCGCCGATCGTCCTGGAGGGTGATGCGGTGACGCACGCACCCACGCTTCCGGGGATGGACACCATCGATGCGCACATGCAACGTGTGGTGCTGGGCCGCGCCATGGCCGCCGCGGGGCTGGCATGACCGCAGTGTCGTTGACGGTGAATGGGCGCGCGGTTTCGGCAAACGTGCCACCGCGCACCCATCTTGCGGATTTCCTGCGCGAAACCCTGTTGCTGACCGGCACCCACCTGGGCTGCGAGCATGGCGTGTGCGGCGCCTGCACCCTGCTGATCGATGAAGCCCCGGCACGATCCTGCATCGCATTCGCCGCCGCCTACGAGGGTGCGCGGATTGAAACCATTGAGGGGCTGGAGAACGATCCGATCATGACGCGCCTGCGGAGCGCGTTCACCGCGGAGCATGCCTTGCAGTGCGGTTATTGCACTCCCGGAATGATGGTAACGGCGCGCGACATCGTGCTGCGGCTGCCAGGCGCGGACGCCGACCGCATTCGGTTGGAACTGGCGGGGAATTTGTGCCGGTGCACCGGGTATGCCGGCATCGTGCGCGCAATTCAGCGCGTGCTGGCGGAAGCCCCCTCTCCCCGACCCTCCCCCAAAAGGGAGGAGGGAGGTACTGGCCGATCTAGCATTCTCCCTCCCCCCTTTGTGGGGGAGGGCCGGGGAGAGGGGGCGGTGCCGCAAGCACGAACCGGCGACCAAACCCTGACCGAAACGTTACAATTCGCGCTCCCCCTGGCCGAGGTCTGGTCCGCACTCCAGGACCCAACCCTGATCGCCCAATGCGTCCCCGGCGCGACCCTCTTCTCCGCAACGAAAGACCAGCTCGTCGGCGAACTGACCACCTCCCTCGGCCCGATCAAGGCGCAGTTCGCCGGCGCGGCGCGCGTGACGTACCGCCCGGATCATTCCGGCAGCGTCGAGGGCGAAGGCCAGGACATGGCCAGCAAGACCCACCTGCGCGCCAGCGCAACCTTCGCGCTGTCCGCCACCTCACCGACAAGCTGCGAGCTGGCGCTGACCGTCGCCTACGCCCTGCGCGGCCCACTGGCGCAGCTTGGCCGCGGGCCGATCGTCCGCGCCTTCGCCGCGGAGCTGGCCGAGACGGTCGCACGGTCCCTCGAGGCGCGGCTGCGCGGCGTCGCACCACCCCCCTCCCCCACCCGCCTGCGGTTGCTGCCGATGTTGCTGCGCGCGCTGCGGCGCTGGCTGCGACGCGACGGGCAACCGCATTGATGGCAACCAATCCGCCAACAGATCATTCCGCAGTCGACCCATGGCTGGCGCTCGCCGCACGCCCCGGCTTCCTGATCCGCCGCCTGCACCAGATCCATCTGGCCTTGTTCGCCGAGGAGTGCGCCGCATTCGGCGTCACGCCAGTGCAGTTCAGCCTGCTGAGCGTGCTGGCGATGCAACCTGGGCTCGACCAGGCGGCGTTGGCCTTCGCCGTGGGCGTCGACCGCACCACCACGGCCAACGTGGTCGCGCGGTTGGAGAAGCGCGGCTTGTTGCGCCGTCGATCCGGTGCCACCGACCGCCGCGTCAAGCAGGTGGAATTGACCGCCGTGGGCCATCGCCTGCTGGCGCGCATCGACCCGCACGCGCGCCGCGCGCATGAGCGCACGCTGGAGACGCTGTGTCCGGCCGAACGCGCACGATTCGTGGCCCTGCTGCGTCAACTGGTCGACGCCGGCAACGCGCACGGGCGTGCGCCGATGTTGCTGTAGAAGGTCGATCCGGCTACGAACCGTCCTAGTCGGGCACCGTTCGAGGCACTGGAACCAGCAGGCGGGCAGAAAGAACGCCACCGCGAACCTGGCTGATAAGGGCGCTGGCAAGCAGCAGGCACAAGCCCATGACCCACAGCCCGGCCGAGAATGAATTGGTCCAGCCTCGGACAAATCCGACCAGGTAGGGTCCGGCAAACGCTCCCATAACGCCAAAACCATTGATCGCCCCCATCACCACGCCGGCAACATTCGCCGGCAGCATGTCCGCGGGCATCGACCACACCACCGGCTGCGAGCCATATAATGCCGCCCCAGCAACGATCAGCAATGCCATGTTGGCGCCCAGCGAATTCGTCTCAAACGTCATGCCACCGATGACCAATGCCAGCCCGCACACGGCGACCGAGCATGCCGCGGTGCGCCGGCGATCCCGCGTGCGGTCGGACCAGTAGGTCAGCCCCTGCATCACCACGATCGAGGCGGCGAACGGCGCGGCACTCAACCATCCCACCAAGGCCGGGCTCAGGCTGCGCCCCTGCGCCACCACGCTGGGCAGCCAGATGATGAAGCCGAGGAAACCGATGTTCCAGAAGAAGATCGCAGTCGTGAACAGCATCACCGGCAAGCGGCGCATCTGCGCGCCGAACCGTGATGGCCCCCCAACGACGGCCGTCTCGGACGCCGCCTCATGCGCAAGATGCGCCAGCAACACCGCGCGGTCGTCCGGGGCGAGCCAACGTGCGGTGTGCGGCGTGTCGGCGGCACCCCATACCCAAACCGCCGCCCATAGGATCGGGAACGCGCCCTCAATGATAAAGAGGTCGCGCCAGTCGCCGAAGGTCAGCACATATCCCGCGATCGGTCCGCTCAGCATGGCGGCAAGCGGATAGCACAACTGCCAGACACCGTTGGCGCGCGCGCGTTCGGACGGCGCGAACCAGTTCTTCACGAACAACAGGAAGGTCGGGAATATACCGCCCTCGAATAGACCCAGAAAGAACCGCACCACCACCAGCTCGGTCGCCGATGAGACATAAGCCTGCATGATCTCGGCCACGCCCCACAGCACCAACAGGGCGGCGATCAGACTGCGGCCATGGCCGCGATCGGCAATCCAGCCGCCCAACATCTGCGACACGCCATAGCCAAGAAACAACACGCCCGATGCGAAACCCAGCACCGACGAGGTCAGGGCGAGCTCCTTCCCCATGGTGGGAATGGCGAAGCTGATATTCGTACGATCCATGAATGCAATGATAAAGGTGATCATCATGATCGGTAGCAGCCGTAGCCATCGCTGGCGCATATTGGTTCCTTCGGTTTGTTCTTCGATGTATCCCCGTTTCGGTTATCTGGGGACGCCGGCCGCAGGTCAATGGCGGGCCGCGGCGATGCCGGGGCGATTTACCCTGTCATTGCGAGCCGCAGCGAAGCAATCCCCATCCCGATGCGCTCCCGGATGGAGATTGCTTCGCCTACGGCTCGCAATGACAGGGATGCTCCCGATTGCCCGGGTGGCGCACACAGGTGTCGTTTCAAACCGCCGCCTCACGTTCTAACCTCCGCCGTGTCAGACGCGGTTGTGAGGCGAACCCATGCAAATCACCATACTCGACGACTACCACGATACCGTCCGCACGCTGCCGTGTTTCGCCAGGCTCGCGGGCCAGGACGTCACCATTCACACCGACCACCAGCAGGATACCGACGCGCTCGCCGAACGCCTGAAAACCACCGAAGTTCTGGTACTGATCCGGGAGCGGACCAAGATCCGCACCCCCCTGCTCGAACGCCTGCCCGCGCTGCGGCTGATCTCGCAGCGAAGTGTATATCCGCACATCGATATCGATACGTGCACGCGGCTTGGAATCATTGTTTCATCCAGCCAGCACGCCGATACGCCATCCTATGCGACCGCGGAGCTCACGTTTGGCCTGATCCTCGCCGCGATGCGGCAAATCCCGCAACAGGTGGCGGCGCTAAAGATCGGAACGTGGCAGACCGACGTTGGACAAACGCTGCGCGGCAAAGTGCTGGGGATCCACGGCTACGGACGGATCGGCAGCGTGGTCGCCGGCTACGGACGGGCGTTTGGCATGCGAACGCTGGTCTGGGCGCGGGAGGCAGCACGGGCGCGTGCGACAGCCGACGGGCATACAGCGGCCGCCAGCAAAGATGCGTTCTACGCCACGGCGGACGTCATTTCATTGCACATGCGATTGGTCGAGGCGACACGCGGGATCGTCACCGCGGCGGACCTGGCCCGGATGAAGCCGACCGCACTGTTGGTCAACACCAGCCGCGCGCCATTGATCGAGCCCGGCGCACTGGTGGCGGCATTGCGCGCCGGGCGGCCGGGCATGGCAGCGGTGGATGTGTATGAGGACGAGCCGTTGCGTGATCCGACGCATCCGTTGCTGACGATGCCGAATGTCGTCTGCACGCCGCATATCGGTTACGTTACGGCCGAGGAATATGAGATCCAGTTCACTGATATCTTTGATCAGATCCTGGCGTTTGCGGCGGGGGCGCCGATCAATGTGGTCAACCCGGATGCGCTGGCGCAGGCGCGGGGCTTGTAAGCCGTCCATCAGCGGGGCGCTCGGCATCCTCACCCGCCGCTTCGCGACGACCTCTCCCGCGGCGCGGGAGAGGTGAACGCGGGGTCAGTCTACCGGCTCCGGCACCGGCTCAGCCTTACGTGCACGGATTTCGGTCAGCGCCTGCTCCACATGGCGGCTGAACACGAAGTCAGCCGGACGCTGCTGATCTAACGGAATCTCCGGGGCCATTTCGCCCTCGGTGCGAATACCGCGCACCACCTGCGCCAGCGCGCGCCACGGCCGGCGGATCGTCTCGGTCACCGCGGTCGCCTCATAGCCGGAATGCACCATGCAGTTGGCGCATTTCTCGTAATTGCCGGTGCCGTAACGATCCCAGTCGGTGTCCTCCATCAGCTCCTTGAAGCTCTTCGCGTAGCCCTCGCCCAGCAGGTAGCAAGGCCGCTGCCAGCCGAAATAGGTACGCGTCGGATTGCCCCACGGCGTGCAATGGAAGCTCTGGTTGCCGGCGAGAAAATCCAGATACATCGACGACTGGTTGAACGCCCAGCGCTTCTTGCCCTTCTGCTGACGCGCGAAGATGCCGCGGAACAGCTCCTTCGTCCGCCGCCGATTCAGGAAATGCTGCTGGTCCGGCGCGCGCTCATACGCATAACCAGGCGACACGCTGATCCCATCCACGCCCAGCGCCATCACCTCATCGAAGAACCGCGCCGTGCGCTCCGGCTCGGCGGTCGAGAACAACGTCGCATTGATGATAGTACGGAACCCCGCCTGCTTCGCCTTCGCAATCGCCGCCACCGCACGATCGTAAACCCCAGTCTGGCACACCGACTTGTCGTGCTCCTGCCGGTCGCCATCCAGATGCACCGACCAGGTGAACCACTTGCTCGGCTTGAACAGCTCCATCTTCTTCTCAAGCAGCAGCGCATTGGTGCAGACAATGACGAACTTCTTGCGCGCGATCGCACCCTCGACAATCTGATCGATCTCGCGGTGCAACAACGGCTCGCCGCCGGCGATCACCACCACCGGCGCGCCGCACTCGTCCACCGCCTCCATGCACTGCGCGACCGACAGGCGCTGGTTCAGGATCTCGGCCGGATAGTCGATCTTGCCGCAACCGGCACATGCCAGGTTGCAGCGGAACAACGGCTCCAGCATCAGCACCAGCGGATAGCGCTTGCGCCCGATCAGATGCTGTTTCAACACATAGGCGCCGACCCGCACCGCCTGGTTCAAAGGCACAGCCATTCCGGTTTCTCCTTCAGGCGCCCGCTAATCAGGCTTCTGTCAATTCGGCCGGGAAACGAAACCGCACATCCTCGGCGACGCCCGCCATGGTGGACACCTCGATGTCGGCAATCCGTCGCAGCCCGTCCAGCACACCCTGCACCAACATCTCCGGCGCCGACGCTCCCGCGGTCACGCCCACCGACTCAACGCCGACAAACCATTCCGGTTGCAGCGCATCGGCGTCGTCGATCAAATAGGCCGGCCGGCCAAGCTCCTGGCCAATCTCGCGCAGCCGGTTGGAATTGGAGCTGTTGCGCGAGCCTACCACCAGAATCAGATCGACCTGCTCGGCGAGCTCACGCACCGCCTGCTGGCGGTTCTGCGTGGCGTAGCAGATGTCGCGCACGTCCGGCCCGACGATCGCCGGAAACCGTTCCTTCAATGCCGCAATGATCCCGCGCGTGTCGTCAACCGAAAGCGTGGTCTGGGTCACATAGGCCAACATGCTCGGATCAGCGACCTCGAGGCGGGCAACGTCGTCCACCGTCTGAACCAGATGCACCTTGGCCGGGATCTGCCCGATCGTGCCCTCGACCTCGGCGTGCCCGGCATGACCGACCAGAACGATCTCGCGCCCGCCAGCCGCATAGCGCCGACCCTCGTTGTGCACCTTGGCAACCAACGGGCAGGTCGCATCAAGCACCGGCAAACCCCGGGTCGCCGCAACCTGCTCAACCCGCTTGGCAACCCCATGCGCACTGAACACCGTGCGGCCGCCAGGCGGGATCTCATCCAGCTCGTCCACGAAGATCGCGCCGCGCGTGCGCAAATCCTCCACAACATGGCGGTTGTGGACGATCTCGTGACGCACATAAATCGGCGGGCCATACTTCTTCAGCGCGCGCTCGACGATCTCGATCGCCCGCTCCACACCGGCGCAGAAGCCGCGAGGCTGAGCCAGGACAACGCGTAGCATGCAAACTCTCCGGATTCTC
>Ga0326727_10016228_pt1 | contig 15777 bp, 14 predicted proteins | sample MB2enrmetagenome_FD_207643 | JGI IMG/M metagenome (GOLD analysis project Ga0326727, IMG submission 207643) | Lab enriched peat soil microbial communities from McLean, Ithaca, NY, United States - MB29MY | ecosystem: Environmental > Terrestrial > Soil > Wetlands > Peat | place: USA: New York... | reverse complement strand
TACTCCTTTGGGGTCACGTTTGCCCCTCTCTCCCCGCGTGCGGGGAGAGAGCCGGAGAGAGGGGACCCATTTTCGTCACGTGAAGAATTTTGTCTCACACCTCCGCTCTGGGCTCTTCACTCACTTGCGCCAGAGGTTGAGCTGCCCGCGAATCATCACGCTCAAATCCAGCACGAAAAGGAACACCACCGCGTCATCGATGGCGGCGGCCAGGGCGTGGTTGGAGAGATATTGCTCGATGCCCCACAATATAAACGCGGCGGCCACGCCAAGACCAAGCAGGCGCTGGCGCAGCGCGCGCCGCCGGCCCAGTTGCAGCGCCAGGCATGAAAGGCCGATGAGGATCAGCGGCACGGCCGATTTCAGCGGAATCGGCAACAGGCCCGGCCGGAAGCAATGTATCAAACGAAGCACGACAACGAGCGTTGCTGTCAAGAAAGCCAGGCCCAAGGCCGCCGAACTCACCATTCGCGGGAGCGCGCTGATTTCATTTCTCCCGGCCTTGGTCTGGCCCGCCGAGCCATTCGTGTCCGCGTCGCCGCCAAACGGGATTTCGGAAGGGTCCATCAGCCTAAAAGAATTTCGCCTGCCTGCCGGTGTCCGCTTTGAGTCCGAGCTTCTGGTAGGTCAATTCCGTCGCCACGCGGCCCTGCGACGTGCGGTTGAGGTAGCCTTCCATGATCAGGAACGGCTCATAGACTTCTTCCAGCGTGTCGGGCTCTTCACCGACCGCCACCGCCAGGGAGTTGAGGCCGACGGGGCCGCCGGCGAATTTGACCACAATCGTTTCCAAAATCCGCTTGTCCATTTCGTCCAGCCCGTGTTGGTCGATGGCCAGCATGGCCAGCGCCTGATCGGCCACCGGCACGGTGATGCGGCCGTCGCTCCGCACCTGGGCGTAATCGCGCACCCGGCGCAACAGGTTGTTGGCAATGCGCGGAGTGCCGCGGCTGCGGCGGGCGATCTCCAAGGCTCCGGGCGCCTCGATGCCGATGGCCAGCAAATTAGCCGAACGGACCACGATCTGCTGGAGTTGGTCGGCCTTGTAGTAATCCAGGCGCTCACGAATGGGAAAGCGTGTCAACAATGGCGCGGTCAGCAACCCGCTGCGCGTCGTGGCACCGACCAGCGTAAAACGCGGCAGGTTCAACCGCACGCTGCGCGCGTTGGGCCCCTGATCGATGATGATGTCCAGCTTGAAGTCTTCCATGGCCGGGTAGAGGTACTCCTCTATGGTCTTCTGCAGGCGATGAATTTCATCGATGAACAGGACGTCGCCTTCCTCCAGGTTTGTCAACAAACCCGCCAGGTCTCCTGCCTTCTCGATGGTCGGCCCGCTGGTGCATTTGATATTGACGCCCATGCTTTTGGCCATGATGTGGGCAAGGGTTGTTTTGCCCAATCCCGGCGGGCCGCTGAAGAGCAGGTGATCAAGGGCTTCGCCCCGTTGTTTGGCGGCTTGGACGGCGATTTCCAGCCGTTCCTTCACGTTGGCCTGGCCGACAAACTCGGAAAAAAGCGAGGGCCGCAACGTCAGTTCCAACGCGGCGTCCGGCTTGGCCAATACATCTGAAATTACGCGCTCCGCCATTGCCGCTGAGGATGGGCAATGCCGATGGCAGCGACAAGGGAAAACTGGGAATCAGTTCGGCCCGGCGCTTGGAATGGGAGACCGGGCAAGTTACCCCAAAATCCTCTTTCCTTCGGTCAGGAAGATGCCCTGGAAATTCATCTCCAGCGCCTGGGCGTTGGTGGCTTTGGCCAGCGCGTCTTTTTGCGAAACTTTCCCGTCCTTGACCAGTTGGAAGAGGGATTGATTGAAGTTGAGCATGCCCTCTTCGCCGCCGGTTTCAATGGCCGCGGGCAGTTTCTCCAGCCGATTATCCTCAATCAATTTGCGGACGGTGCCGGAGTTGATCATGATTTCCAAGGCCGGTGTCATCCCGCCCGCGATGGTCGGAACCATCCGCTGGCACACCACCGCCTGCAACGTCGCCGCCAATTGCCGCCGGATTTGCTCCCGTTCTTCGGGCTTGAAGAAGTCCAAAATCCGCCCCACCGATTGCGACGCGTTGGTGGTGTGCAGAGTGGATAAAACCAGATGGCCGGTGTCGGCCGCGCTCATGGCGGCGAAGAAGCTAACCGCGTCGCGCATTTCCCCGATCATAATCACGTCCGGGTCCTGCCGCAGCACGTAGCGCAGGCCGTCGGAAAAAGAAGGCGTGTCCAGGCCGATTTCGCGCTGTTCGATGACCGACTGGTTGTCTTCGAAGACGTATTCGATGGGGTCTTCGAGGGTGATGATGTGTTTGCGGCTGTTGGCGTTGATGTGCTCGATCATCGCGGCCAGCGTGGTCGATTTCCCGCAGCCCGTCGAGCCGGCCAGCAGAAGGATGCCCCGGGGTGATTCGGCGATTTGCTTCAAGACGGGCAGCAATCCCAGTTCCTCGAAGCTCGGCACCAGCGTTTTGACAAAGCGCATGGCCAGACACGGCTGGCCCCGCTGGTAAAAACAGTTGGTGCGGAACCGGCCCACCTCGGGCATGAAATACGAGAAGTCGCATTCGTGCTCGACCTGCAAATTCTGCTTGAGGTGGCGCGGCACGATCACATCCATCACCTTGTTCATCCACTCCTCGGTGGGCAGCGGGCCGTCCACGACGACCAGCTTGCGGTTGATGCGGAAGATTATGGGGGTGCCGATCTTGAGATGAATGTCCGAGGCACTCCCTTGCACCGCCGCGGACAAAATGCTGCGAAACGTTTCCATCGCCCGCACTTTACACCGTCAGCCCCGAAACAATCCAGTCAGGAATAGGCAAGCAACCGGGCTTGGGAAAGCCTGGACACATGCGTGAAGAGCATCGAGATTTGGTAGCCTTCCGGCGGGCTGCCGGTGCAGGCCACGACCACACCCGTGAAATTGACCTTTTTGGCAATGCCGGACCCTTGCAGGGTGACGGTCATTTCGGTCCAGGTCGCAATGGGGTGATCGTTGCGGAATTCGATGCCGTTTTTTCGCACGCGGACGGCGCTGGCTGGAACAGTCAGACACTGAGTAGGACGCGGTGACAGCCCATCCGAGCTGTTCCCAATTTTTCTGGCGCTCATACGTGTAAGAACATAGCACCCTTTGCCGAGCCGTCAAATTCTGTTTTTATCACGTCTTATGATAGGACGCGCGGAGGGCAAACATTAGGACGGCGAATGACCGATGGCGCCCGGCGCGCGAGGGCGATGTCTGAATTGCGCCGCGCGTTGGCCTGCCTATACTGGTTGGATGCCGAAGATCAATTTGTCCGTGCCGCACAGTTTGGGTCAGGAGGAAGCCAAACGCCGCATCGCCGGCTTTATGGCGCAACGCCGCGGCCAGTTCGCGGAAAAGATCAGCGACGTGGCCGAGGCCTGGAACGGTTATGTTGACACCTTCAGTTTTCGCGCCATGGGCTTTGGCGTCAGCGGCACGCTGGATGTCCAGCCCGCCTCCATCTCCATCGCAATGACCATTCCGCTTGCCGCCTTTGCTCTCAAGGCCCGCATCGAATCCGAAATCCTCAATCACGCGCGGCAAGCCCTGGCCTGAGGCCCACCCGCAGTTGCGCCGACCAGGCGTGCGCGGCGAGGCCCTCCACTTCGGAAAACTTCCTGACGGCGCGCAAGGCCTTTTTCACGGCGGGCTTGTCATATTGGACAAGACTGGTGCGGCGCTGGAATTGATCGACCGTCAACCCGGCGAACGACGCCCCCGTCCCGCCGGCCGGCAGGGTGTGGCTCGGTCCGGCCACGTAATCGCCCAGCACTGTCGGCGAACTGTTGCCCAGGAAAATCGCCCCCGCCGTCACCAGTTCTTTTGCGACGCGCCCGGCATTGCGGCACATCAGTTCCAGATGCTCCGGCGCGATTTGATTGGCCAGCGCGATGCCGCGCGCCAGGTCCGCCGTCTGAACCAGCCAGGCGTTGGCGGCCAGGGCGCGCTCGATCAACTCCCGCCGCGCCATTTTGGGCAGTTGCCGGGAGATTTCCTTTTCCACGGCGCGCAGCAGTTTGCCAGACGGGGTGAGCAGCCAGACCCGCTCATGCCCCGAGCCGTGTTCGGCCTGCGCCAGAAGGTCCGCGGCGATGAAGGGCGCGTTGGCCGAGTCATCGGCCAGCACCAGCAATTCGCTCGGGCCGGGCAGCAGATCCATCGCCGCGTGGCCGAACAAAAGGCGTTTGGCGGCGACCACGTAGGCGTTGCCAGGGCCAAAAACTTTGTTGACTTTGCGGATCGTTCCCGTCCCCAGCGCCATGGCCGCGATGGCCTGCGCTCCGCCGACGCGGTAAACCTCCGTCGCGCCCGCGCTCCGCGCCGCGTGGAGCAGCGCCGGATTGACGCGGCCATCGCGGTTGCAGGGCGTGCAGACGACGATTTCCCGGCAACCGGCCACGCGCGCCAGCGGCACGGTCATCAGCGCCGTGGAAACCAGCGGCGCGGCCCCGCCCGGAATGTAAATCCCCACGCGGGTGAATGGGTCGAATTTTTCGCCCACGATCGCGCCGTGGCTGTTGCGCATGGACCAATCTTTGCGGCGAGAGCGTTTGGCGAAGACCTCTACGTTTTTGGTCGTCTCGGCAACGGCCGCGCGCAGGCCTTCATCCGCCTGCACGGCCGCCGCCATGAATTCCGCCCGGGTAACGGCGAATTGGTCCGGCTCCAGGCGGGCGCCGTTGAAGCGCTCGGTCAACTCGCTCAGGGCGGCGTCGCCCCGCGATTGCACGGCCTCGATGATGGCGCGCGTCTGCGTTTCGATGGCGGGATCGAACAGGCTGGAGGGCGCGAGCAGGCGCTGGACTTGCGCCGCAAAATCCGGGTCGCGATGCGAAATGACATTCATGCGCCGGGCAACCTACCGCCTGTCCCGCCGCAGTTAAAGGCAAACATTTTTTCGACTTGCCGCCTCGCCGCCGCGAGGGGCGGTTTGTTATGGAGTGCGGCGGCAAGAGGGAACACGGGCGCGACGCCGCTTTGGTGCGGCGAGATCTCCGCGGCCTCGGAAATTTCAAGCGCCTCTGTAAAGTCGAAAGCGGTGTCGCCGCTGCGCTCTGTCGCCGCTGCACTCCAAAAATGATTAGAGTCGCTTCCGGCCTATGAAAGTGTTTTCCGCAGCACTGCCATCCGGAAAAGCGACCCGGAAGCAGCCCGGGGCCTGGGCCTTCCCGGCCTGCTCATCGTTCAAGCGGGGGAAACACTGTAAACTATAAGGATAGACAAACATAAAAACATGCGTTCCGACACGATTGGGCGGCCCTGCTCAGCCGCGCAGTTTCTTGAGGGCGGCGATGGCGGCCTCGCTTTCGGCGGTCTTTTTGCTTTTGCCTTTGCCCCGGCCCAACTCTACGCCGCCGTGGGTGACGACGCACTCGAACTCCCGGTCATGGTGCGGGCCGGTGGCCTGGACCAATTCGTAATGCGGCGCGACGGTCGAGCTGGCCTGGAGAACCTCCTGCAACTCGCCCTTGGGATTGTCCAGGACGGGGATGGAGGTCAGTTCGCCAAAGGCGCGGTGGAAAGAACGGAGCACAAACGCGCAGGCCTCGTCAAAACCGCCATCGACAAAAATCGCGCCGACCAGGGCCTCGAAGGCGTCCGCCAGAGCGGAAGCGCGGCTGCGGCCCAGGTTGGCCTCCTCTCCGCGGCTCAGGATCAAGTAATCCTGCAATCCAAGCTGCCGGGCCTGCTCGGCCAGCGTGCGGCGGTTGATCATTTGCGCGCGGGCCTTGGTCAACGGCCCTTCGTCCACGGCGGGAAATTTGTTGTACAACTCCCGCGTCAAGGCCAGCCCCAGCACGGCATCGCCCAGAAATTCCAGGCGCTGGTTGTGGCGCTGCACGCGGCCCTGTTCGTGCGCCACCGAGGGATGCGTCAGCGCCAATGCCAGCAGATCGGCGTCCCGAAACCGGTATTGAATTTCCGTCTGGAGAGCGTTGAGGTCCGGCACGAGATTTACTCTTTGGATGCGCGCTCAGGCGGGCGCGGGTGTGGGGGCAGGGACAGTCGCCGGTTCGGACGAGACGGGCACGACGGGCGGTTCGGCGGGCGGCGGATTCAACCCGTGCGCCAGCAAATAGGCGGTGTCATGTTGGACCTGCTCCAGTTGGTTAAGATGCAGATCGGGGTCGGTGATGGTGAACAGGTCGCCCAACTTGGCATGTTCGTAAATGAAGACCCGGCCGTCATCACGCCGGATTTGCTCCCTTACTTTGAGCACGCGTTTGCGTTCCAGCATCACAGCCAGGATATAACAGACCGGACCGTAGCGGAGATCGTTGGCGTCGAGCAACTTGCGCAGGAGGGATTCGGCGGACTCCTTCTGGATGGGATCAACGGGCGAGGCCGGGGGGGCTTGATAGACGCCCTGCCATTGCGAGATAAACCCTTTCCGGTCGCTGGCCCCTTCGCGGTGCTGCGACTGCCAGCAGGCGGGGCAAATATCCAGGCGATGGTAGAGCTGTTTTTCCTCGAAGAGCAGCGTGTGGTAGGGCTCTTTATCGGCAAAGGGCCTTTGGCAGGACTGGCAGGCGTGAGCCCGCGACTGGATGTTCCATTCGTTCATTGAGCAACGCCTTATTATCGCCGCGCCAGCGCCGGCCCGCAACACATTACTTGGCTTCGGAAACACGGCAGGGCCGCCCTGAAATGTCAAAGAGCGAACCGGCGCAACACCAAGCAACGTCCCACATACAGAGCAGTCCATTGGATGGACTACACGGCGCGCACCGCCAGCCAGATCTTCTCCCTCGCCCCGCGACGAAGGAGCGGGGAGAGGGTTGGGGTGAGGGGTTGCCTTCTATCGCCTATCTTGCGGACTCCTCAGTAATGATGAGACTTGCGAGCGTTTTTTTTAGATTTTTTTGGATTGGGCGGAACGGCGCGGAAACAGCCGGTTGCTGAAAACGCCGGCTTCCCGTCGCTTCTCACCCGTGGCGGCGCGGAAAGGCCTGAAATCGCCGTCTGTCCTAAACGCCAGAGTATTCGTTCACCGGCTCCAGTGCTTCCGGCTTTGGCGGTTGCGCGTATTCGACTTTCCGCGGCTTTTGAGGATTGGCGCTCCCGGGTGTGGCGTGCGACGCGCCCGCGCCGTTATGGAAGGGTATCTTGTTGTTCAGCCGGTAGCCGACCCGCATTTCCGTGAGGAGCAACTCCGGCTTGTCGGGATTGGGTTCAATCTTGTCGCGCAAATGGGTCATATAGACGTGGAGGTAGTGCGTCTTGTCCACGTTGGCCGGTCCCCAGACGGCTTCGAGGATTTTGGGATGCGTCAGGACCTTGCCGGGATTCTGGACAAAGAGACGGAGCAGGGCGTATTCGGTTGCTGTCAATTTGACAGGGATGCCGCTGACTTTGACCTGGCGCGACGCCAAATCCACTTCAAGCGGGCCGGCCTGAAAGAGGCTTGGTGTGGAGTTGGAGCTGGCCTGGGCATGACGGCGTGCGACGACCAACCGGGCCAGCAACTCACCTGTGCTGAAGGGCTTGGTGACGTAATCGTCGGCCCCGCCTTGCAATGCCTGGACTTTCTCCTCCTCGCCGTCGCGAACCGACAACACGATGATTGGCACGTCGGACCATTCGCGCAGCCGGCCAATCACGTCCATCCCGCTCATGTCCGGCAAACCCAGGTCCACAACCACGACGTCGGGCCGGCAGTTGGCGATTTCCGCCAAGCCGGCCTGGCCGGTCGCGGCTTCGGCCACCTTGTAGCCATTGGCCTCCAGGCTCACTCGCAAGAGCCGTCGAAGCTGGATCTCATCGTCAATAACTGCTACGACCGGTTTGGGGAATTCATCTTTCATAGTGGAGATGCCCTCGGCTCAGGTGGGACAAAAGACTTGATGCTGTCCATTCCATGCCAGCGGGTCGCGCACCGGTATCGCGTCAACAATCCAGCCTTCCTCGTCCCATCCCACCCGCACGGCGCAAAGCACGTCGTCCTTGTCTCTGACATAAAAAATATTCGCGTACCCGTTGACTTGCAGCGGCCCCGGTTGGCCGTAGGGCTGGCCCGTAATGAGCGCAAAGACCGACGCGATGCTGGTTTCCACACGGGATTCTCCGCCGAGGGCCTCGATAATGGGCGCGTCGGCGGCGGCTTTTTGCAGCTTGTAAGTGCGCAAGGAAACCGCCGGCGAGGCCTCCTCGGTTTTGCCGAAGAACCGTTGCCGGAACTCCGCCCAGACGTTGGAAATCCGCGCTTCCCGGCTTTTGCTCGTGAAGTGAGCCTTGGGCACGAAGGGGACATCCGAGGCCGGGATGTCGGTGATCTCGCCCGCTTGAAGCAAATCCATTTCCTGTGTCAGTGTGTCAGTCATATATAACTCCAGTCTTTAATTCTATTCAAATGGCGCTGTTCTGCTTAAACATGTCCTAAATATCGGCCAAACGGAAGCGGGGTGGTAATCAAAAGGAGGCTGAAAGTCCTTAAAATTCAATAAATGCCGTTGTGCGCCGTTTCTTCTCGTGTCTCCTTTGCGCGGCTGGGAGTTGATTCGCCGCCGTTCGAGGACGTGGCTCGGCCGCTCCGCAAGTCCAGGAATATCAACGTGCCCAAAAGGGCCATGGGCACGGCCAAGGCCAGCACCGTCGCCCCCATTGATATCAAACTGCCTGGGATGCCGGGCAATCCCAAAAGAATGAAAGCGACCAGAAGGGCGGCGGGCACGACCAACGCCGTCAGCGCCAGCAGAATGCCTTCAATCACGTTGTCCCGCGCGAAACGGACTGTAGGTTGGGTTAACCGCCAGCTTTGGCCGCGCTCCGCCGGATTGGTTTCCTGCCGAGCCGTGAGGGTCCGCGCTTCCGGGTCCCCGATTGTCAAACACGCTCTGTCCGCGACCAGGCCGTCCGGCGCCGCAATGGCGGTGGTTTCAACGAATCGCAACGGGTCCATTATTGATGTCCATGAGTCAATCATATATATCTCCAGTCTTCGTGTGTCTCCTTTACGCGGTTCCGGGGTTTACACGGCGTTGTTCGATAACGTTGACCGACTGCATCATCCGGTCTTCTGTCGATTCAAAGAACCGGTAGAGCAGTGGCAACATGAACAGCGTGAGAAGGGTGTCCGTCACCAGGCCGCCGATGATGACGACGGCGAACGGCCGCGCCGTCTCCGCGCCCACTCCGGTGGACAGAGCCATCGGCAACAGACCGAGCATCGCCATGAGAGCGGTCATGACCATGGGCCGCACACGAGAGGCGGCCCCTTCTTTGACGGCATCGATCATTTCCTTGCCCTCCCGGCGCAACTCGCGAATGCGGCTGACCAATATCACGCTGTTCTGAATCGAGACCCCAAAAAGCGCCACAAATCCAACCAGCGCCGCCACCGAGAGGTGCAGCCCCGCCAGAGGCAACGCCATCAACCCGCCGGCGGCGGAATAGGGGACGTTGAGGACAATCAAGGTGGCGAACTTGGCCGAGTCGAAGGCGATGAACAGCAGGACGAATATGGCCAGGATCGTCACGGGCACGATGACGGCCAGACGCTTTTCGGCGCGCTGCTCGTTTTCAAACGATCCGGTCCATTCCAGGCGGTAACCCGCGGGCAGACGCACTTGGGCATCAACCTTTCGCTGAGCTTCCGCCACCACCGAGCCGAGATCGCGGTCACGCACGGAGAGCTTGATGGAAGTGCGGCGTTCATTTTCCTCGCGTTCGATTCGGGCCAGCCCCGCTTTGATCTCCACCGAGGCGACGGTCCCCAGGGTGAGCCGTTCACCATTGGAGCCAAAGACCGGGATGTTTCGAACCGCTTCCACGTCCGCGACCGATTTGGGGGCCAGCTTGACAACCAGGTCAAAAGTGCGTTCGCCCTCCAGCACCTGGGTCGCGGCCTGTCCGCCCATGGCGGTGGCGACGACGCTCTGGATATCGGCCACCGCCAGGCCGTAGCGGGCAATGGCCGCGCGATCGACGGAAATCTGGATTTGCGGCTGACCGAGCAGAAAATCGGTGCCGACATCCTTGGCTCCCGGCACCGTTTTAATGATTTCGGCAATCTGGTCGGCGTAGGTCTGCAGTTTGACAGGGTCGTCCCCGTATAACTTGATCGCCAGCTCGCTTTTGACGCCGGAAACAGCCTCATTAACGTTGTCTTCAATGTATTGGCTGAATTGGGTTTCGATTCCCGGTATTTCATGGAGATTCCGCGCCATCGCCTCGCAGAGGGAATCGCGGTCATGGGCGGTCGTCCACTCTTCGCGCGGTTTCAGTCCCACGCTGTATTCGGTGATGTCCCACCCGTTGACGTCGGTCCCGTCGTCGGGGCGGCCAATTTGGTTGACCACATAGCGGACCTCGGGGAAGGAACAGAGGCGCTGTCGGACCTTCTGGACGAGCTTGGCCGACTCGGTTGGGGAGATGGACTGGGGCGCGAAGGTGCGCACCCAAAGCTCCCCTTCATCCAGCTTGGGAAGAAACTCCGTGCCCAGATGAGCGTAGATAAGGCCTCCGGTTCCCAGCAACAGGAGCGCGCCCAAATAAACGACCGCGGGGGTTGCGAACGCAAAGTTCAACGCCGGGCGATAAAGGCGGATGAGCCAGCGCACAATCCAAGACTCGTGTTCGGCAATGCCATCCCGGACCGCAAAGCTGGCCAGCACCGGAACCACCAACAGCGCGAACACGGTGCCCGCGATCAAGGCAAAGGTGAGCGTCAACGCCATCGGTTTAAAAATCCTGCCCTCAACCCGTTGCAAGGTATAAAGGGGGATAAACGCCGTGAGCAATATGACCTTGGAGAAAAGGATCGGGCGCCCCATTTCCTGCGTGGCTTCGATAATGGCGGACATCAAGGAGCGGATGCGCCCCTTTCTCTCTTGCAGTATGCGAATGAGGTTTTCGACGATCACGACGGAAGAATCGACAATGATGCCGAAGTCAATGGCCCCCATCGAAATCAAGTTGGCGGGGATGCCGCGCAAGTCCAGCAGCATGAAGGCGCCCAGCAGAGCCACAGGAACGGCCAGCGCCACCACAAGGGCCGAGCGGTAATTGCCCAGTCCCAGGAACAGGGTCAAGACCACCAGCACCAGCAGGATGCCTTCAATCATGTTGTGCCGCACCGTGTGCAGCGTGCGTTCGGTGAGCCGTGTCCGGTCGTAGTACTCCACCAGTTTGACTCCCGGCGGAAGATACTTGGCATTGACTTTATCGGCCATAAGCTCGATCCGTTTGCACACCTCCAGGGGATTCTCCCCCTTGCGCATCACCACAATGGCTTCCGGCACATCGTCCTCGTCGCGGATAATCTCCCCGTTGAGCGATTCGGTTTTGCCGACGCGGCCCAGACGCGGCGCATGGCCAATGACAACCTGGCCAATGTCGCTGATGCGGATGGGAGTGCCGTTGACGGTGGCGACGGCGATCTTCTCAATATCCCCCATGCTGCGCACCAATCCCAAACCGCGGACTACGAACAGTTCGGAGCCGTGTTCGACGTAGGAACCGCCGGCATTCATGTTGCCGTTCTGCAACGCCGTGAAGACCTGTTGCAGGTTGAGATTATAGGATTTGAGCTTCACCGGATCGACCAGCACCTGGTATTGCTTTGTCAGCCCGCCAAAGGGGTTGAGGTCCACCACACCCGGCACCGAGCGCATTTTCTTTTCCACTACCCAATCTTCCACCGCCCTAAGCTCTTCCTGGGGAAAACCCGGCTGCGCTCTGAGCGTGTAGCGATAGACTTCCCCAATGGGTGTCGCATCGGGTGATAGGCTGGCTTGCGCTCCCGTGGGAAGCGTCACTTGGCCCAGCAGTGTGTTGGCCTGATTGCGGATAAACGCATTGTCCGCATCGTCTTCAAAGACAATTGTGATTTGCGACAGGCCGAACAACGAAATGGACCGCATGGAAACGCGCTTGGGAATCCCATTCATCACGCTTTCAATCGGGATCGTGATCAGCCGTTCCACCTCCTCCGCCGCGTGGCCCGGAAAAAGGGTCAGAACCTGCACCGTCACGTTGGTGACATCCGGAAAGGCCTCCACCGGCAGCAGTCGGAAGGCGTTGGCGCCGGCGAAAAGAAAGACCACCAAGCCGACGACCACGACGGCCCGATTGTGCAGAGCGGAACTGGTAAATTTGGCGATCATGGCGGAATGGCGGCTTTATGCATCAGATTTGGAGTGTTCGCGCTCATCCAGCCGGTTCAACCAACGCCTGCAGCAGCAGCGCTCCTTCGGTGACGACTTTCTCTCCCGCCCTCACTCCTTCAAACACCGGCACTTTGTTGTCTTTTTCCACTCCTACCTTGACTTTCCGGCGCTGGTAATGGCCGGGCGGATCTTCGATGAACAGGTACGAATCGTCCCCTTTCATAAAGAGCGAACTGGCCGCAACCTCCACTCCGGCCTGCGCCAATTGGCTTACATCCCGCACCACATCGACGGTCACATACATCTCCGCCTTGAGAAGTTTGTCCGGGTTGTTGACAATGCCCCGGACCTTGACCGTCCGGGTGGCGGGGTCCATCTCGTCCGCAATTTTATCTATGACACCGTCAAAAACCTTGTTCGGAAACGCCTTGCACGCAATCCGCAGCGGCAACCCCGCTTCCATCGCGGGAAGGTCCGCCTCGGCGACGTCCACTTGCAGCCACAGCTTGGTCGGATCGCTTACGACAAAACCGGGGGCGAACAGGTTGGGCGCGTTGGCCAGCATCATATCGGCCCGCAACTCCTGGCCCGGATTGATGTTCTTCTCCACCAACACCCCGGCCAGCGGCGAACGCAGGATGTAAACCGCGTTGGTGCTCTTATCGCTGCCGCCGTAATTGGCCAGCACCGCCTCCGACCGGTCCCGCTCCGCCAGCGCCGCGATATAGGCCGCCTCGGCCGCTTCCACGTCCTTTTGCGCCGCGCCCCCGTGCGCCATCAAGTCCTTGGTCCTGGCAAACGCCCGGTCCGCCGCCGCAAGATTCCCCACGGCCGTGCGCGTATTGGCAAGGGCTTGGGCGAAATCCGGCGAGTCAATCTCCGCCAGCGGCGTGCCCACGGAAATGGTTTGGCCTATATCGGCCCGCAAGGCGATGACCCTTCCGGCCACGGGCGTGAAGACCCGGACGGTGGTGTCGTCGTTCCAATACAGCCGGCCTGTGACGTAGGTCACGGCCATCTTCCGCGGCTGAGCCGTTTGCGAGGTAAGGGACGCCAACTGCGGCGCGTTGGTTTCAAAGGATACCTTTTCACCGTCCACCTTTGGGGTGGGCAAATCAGGTGGTTTAACCGCCTCCTTCTTGCAGCCTGCAAGGCCCGCGACAACCAGAACAGCGATCGCGGTTCGAAATGCGCGAATTTGCGTTTTCATATTCATTTCAGGGAATGCAAATCCAATTCCGTTAACGCCGTGTACGCCGCCGCCATGTCCGCCACCGCGCTGGCCGTGTCGCTCGTGGCTTGGGCGGTGGCGATGCGCACGTCGTTGTCCGTGCGCTCGGCCTCCAACAAATCAACCAGGGTCGCCCCTCCTTTTTCAAAAGCGTAGGCCACCGACTCGCGGCTCTTGGCGGATTGGGGTTTGATCTGCTCCCGGTAACGCTTTAAACGCCCGATCGCCTCTTTGTACTCGACTTCGGCATCGGCCACGTCGGCGGCCGCCTGGGCCCGGGCTTTGTGCAACGCCAGCGCGAATTGGTCCACGGCCGCTTGCGCCGTTTTGATGTTGCCGCCGTTAAGATTCCACAGTGGCAGCGGGAAGGAGATCCCAATGTTAAAAGTGTCCACTGGCGGACCGCCGCTTGGGGGATCATGTTCCACTCCGAGCGAAATGGTCGGGTCTGGAATCCGGATGGCTCGCTGCAATTGCAATTGGGCTTTGCCGCCCCGCAAATCGGCCTCGGCCGCCAAGACGTCCGGCCGCTCGGCGCCGGCTCTCGCCGCGGGGGCCGCCAAAGCGTTCGAGTTCATCTCATCGAGCGTGTCCGCCGCCTTCCAATTGCCTTGGGGCTTGTTTAGTCCCATCAGAATCTCCACCGCAATCCGGGCTTGCGCGGCCGCCGCTTCGGCCGCTTTTTGCTGCAGTTCATATTGTTCAACGCCGATGAGAATCTGTTCCAGGTCGGACTCATCCAGGTCCCCCGCCTTGAATCGGGCTTCGGCGACGTCGGCCTCGCGCCGCATATAGGCGGCGGACTCGCCGAGAACGCGGGCGTTCTCCACGGCCAGAAGGGCCGCGACGTATGCCTTGGTCACTCCTTGATCGAGCGTCCGTTTGGCATCGTAAAAGCGCGCCCTGGCGCCAAGGACCCCGGCCCGGCCCGCGACCTGCCGGTCATGGCGCTTGCCGCCGATTTCAATAAGTTGGCTGACGGCGGCAATCGTATCGTAGCTCCGATGCCAAATGCTGTTTCCCTGGGTGGTGGCCGCTTCATAAGTGCCCACCTTATAGGTATTGATTGAGGCGATCGGATTTGGAAATTCCTTGGCCACGATTAACTGGCCTGTCGCCGCATCAATCCCGCTTTTGGCCGCGAGCAAATCCCAGTTCTTTTCAAAAGCAATCTCTTTTGCTTGCGCCAAAGTCAAAAGCCCGATGGAAGGTAAAGTATTGCTTGCGACAGGCGCCAATGCGGCCTGAGCCGGCGCCGCTTGGGGGAAGGCGCCGGAAAGTGTCATACAAAGCAGAACGCCAATCGAACCAACGGCCCATTTCTCTGCCGGTATAAAGAGCAAGCGCAAATTGCGTTGGCTGGACATGGGGAGTCTCTGAATAAAGGAGTGGGCGCCGGACCCGGATAAGCTGGCATTAAATGCACCGTTCACCAACACATCGCAGGAGGATTTCCAGCGCCCAAATTTGTCGTTGCACCATTGGATTATGAGTCATCAATTAGGTTGAAAACTGCCAGCCCTTGCCAAAGGGCGCCCTTCAACTGGTTATTCAATTATCAATGTCATTTCTTGTTAAAGGGCAGGCTCTGGCCAATCGACCGGAGCCTGCTTGTTAAGCATCACCCATTGCACACCAAAGTTGCCTGGGCGCGGTTAGAAGTGATAAATCACGTCAAACTGCGCCGTAACTTGATTTCTCCGGGTTCCATTATCGAACGGCTTGGCCTCGTCAGTCGGATCGATTGAACTGCCGTGCGTTCCGTATGCATGGTCATACCGGAGTTCCGGACGAAACGTAATGAGCTTGGATGGCCACCAAGTTATCCCGATGGAATGCTCCGAGTACAAACAGGCATAGCCGGTGCGGTTCCCATCGTTATCATCGAACAATTCATTGCGAACCGTGAAAAAGCAGCTCGGCCCCAACCGGAACATTGTGTAGTTGAGCGTGGCCCACTCGTCCGCATATCCGGCATGCACCGGGTACTGGGCATCGGTGTAGCCCATGCCCCCAAGCTGGCTCAACGGCTCGTCCGGCGCCGTCACAGGCACGGGCGCTCCGAACTTGGAACCTGGGCCGCCCGTTTGACCCGGACAGTTCTCCTGGTACATGTACCACGTCTCGTGCGTCGTCCAGATTTTATCGTTGAACTTGTAGGTGAGAGTTCCGACATACTGTTGAATGTTGTTGAAACCCCATTTGGCATTGTTGATGGCATTGCCACCGCCGTAGAAACTGAATTTGTTGTTATCGGATTGGTATTGGACCATGACCGTTCCGGTGGGCTGGGTGCCAGGGTCCTGAGTTTCCCACGGCGTCACGTCGTTGCCCGCCGCGACTCCGCCTTGGATTATCCAGTTTTTGTTGAGTTTGAGCGTGCCGAAGAGGCCCCATTGGCAGTAAGGATC
>Ga0326727_10016227_pt1 | contig 15777 bp, 12 predicted proteins | sample MB2enrmetagenome_FD_207643 | JGI IMG/M metagenome (GOLD analysis project Ga0326727, IMG submission 207643) | Lab enriched peat soil microbial communities from McLean, Ithaca, NY, United States - MB29MY | ecosystem: Environmental > Terrestrial > Soil > Wetlands > Peat | place: USA: New York... | reverse complement strand
CACCACGCGGCGCTGCACTTCGTTCATGTGTGGCAGGACCACTTCGAAGAATCGCGCGAGCGCCTCTTCAGTGACCTCCACACCGCCAGGATACTACGCGCGATCTAACTTGGCGTGGACCCTTAGCCTGGCGCGCCGAGTTCGGGCCTTGGCGTCTTGGAGCCGGTAGCTCTCGCCCTTGGTCTCGATGATGTTGCAGCGGTGGGTGAGCCGGTCGAGGGTCGCGCCGGTGAGGCGTTCGGAGCCGAGGACCTCTGTCCAGGACTCGAAGGGCAGATTGCTGGTCACGATCAGGCTCGTGCGCTCGTAGGCGGTCGAGATGACGTCGAAGAGCAGCTCGGCACCGACCTTGGAGGCAGGAACGTAGCCCAGTTCGTCGAGCACGAGCAGGTCCAACCTCGCGAGCTGTCCCTTCAGCCTCAGAAAGGTCCGCTCGTCGCGTGCCTCGATGAGGGCGGTCACGAGCTCGGCCACGGTGCAGCGGGTCTGGTCTGCGCGGGGTCTGCAACCGCACCGGGTGGAGACGTTCAAGCTCTCCAACGACAAGCGTTTCGAGGAGAAGCTCGTCGACGTGGTCGGGCTCTATCTGAATCCGCCGGAGAAGGCCGTGGTGCTGTGCATGGACGAGTTATGCGAAGGTTCGCATAACTCGTCTGATGTGAGGTCTTCGGTTATGTGAAGTTGGTGGTGTTTGGGCTGGTGAGAGGCGTGGCGAGGCCCGGCTTCTTCGCATAATGCGTGGTTTCCTTGGTTGGTCATGTCATCCGACTAAGGAGGTCGATCGTCGATGTCTGTTGTCAGCGGCTTGGTGGTCCAGGCGGCCGCGTTCATGGGGCGGGCCGGCTACTCGCCCGGCTCTCGTGTGCACTACCAGCGCATTTGGGATCAGTTTGGGGAGTACTGCGACGCAAGCGGGGTACGACAGCCGGACCGTGAGACTGCTGCCCGGTTCTGCGTGGCTGTCGGCGCGGATGGCGCTGAGCAGTGGCAAGTGTTTTACCGCCGGGCTGTGGGCTGCCTCTTCGACGTGGCCGAGATGGGACGGTTCGCATTGCGGGCCGTGCGCGGGCGGATCTTGGTGCCCGAGATCTTCACGGCGGAGTTCGAGGCGTACGCGGTGTCGGTGACAGGACGCGGGCTGGCTGAGGCGACCGTGCGCGCCAAGACCGGGATGCTGCGCCGGTTCTTGGAGTTCCTGGCCGGGTTTGGGGTGCGGGAAGTAGCAGCGCTGAGCGTCGTGGACGTGTCTGCCTACCTCCGCTCGCTGGCACCGCTGGCGGCCTCCAGCCGTGCTGGCCAGTTGTATTTCCTGCGCGAGTACCTGCCGTTCGCGGTGCGCGAGCACGGCGCCGACCCTGCGCTGAGGGCGATGTTCCCGGTGATCGTCACCGACAGGGACGCGGTCCTGCCGTCGGTCTACCAGCCAGGCGAAGTTGCCATCGCGCTCGCCGAGGCCGGGAACGGGTCCGAGTCGCCTCTGCGGGACAGGGCGGTGATGCTGCTGGCGTCGCTGCTTGGGTTGCGGTCGGGGGACATCAAAGGGCTGCGTTTCGACGAGATCGACTGGGCGAACCGGCGGCTGTCTTTGGTCCAGCACAAGAGCGGCCGGCGCCTCGACCTGCCGCTTCCGGATGAGTGCGCGTTAGCGATCATTGACTATTGGAAGAACGAGCGTCCCGCGGTTGGCGACCCGCACGTGTTCCAACGTCACAGGGCCCCGCACCAGCCGCCGTGGCGGGTAACCATTTCCATCAGGTGGTGGCCGGGTGTTTCGCCCGAGCGGGGGTCGAGGCATCCGGGCGGCACCGCGGGCTGCACGCGTTGCGGCATTCTGCAGCGGTCGGGATGCTCGAATCTGGTGCCCCCTACCCGGTGATCGGCGCGGTGCTAGGGCACGCCGACGCGAACACCACCCGGCGGTACCTCAGGGTGGACGTCGCCCACTTGCGTCCGTTGGCGTTGGAGGTGCCCGATGGCCGTTGAGGTCACTGTTGCCGGGGCGCCCCCTGAGTTGTTCAGCGAGTATGTGGAGTACAAAAGGAACCTCGGTTATGTCTACCCGAATAGCCGGGTCTACCTCGTCAAGCGCCTGTCGAGGTTCCTGGCCGGGCGGGCCGCCGACGAGCGGGTATTGACCAGGGAGGCGGCAGAGGCGTTCGCCCGACCCTGCGACGGGGAGTCTTCTGGCTCCGCCGCGGGACGGAGGGGGGTCGCCCGCCAGTTCGCCCTGTTCCTGCGATGGAAGGGGATCGACGCCTGGGTGCTGCCCGAACACGGGGGACCGCGCCAACCCAGCTCTTTCGCTCCCAGGATCATCACCGCTGATGAGATGGCACGGGTCATCGCGTGCGCCGATGCCCGCCCCGCGTCACGGTGCGGGCCGCAAACCCAGCCGGTCTACGCGATGCTTGTCCGCTTGCTGTGGTGCTGCGGGTTGCGGATCGGCGAGGCGCTGTCCCTGCGGGTCGGCGACGTGAGCCTGGCCGAAGCAATCGTCACCGTCCGCAAAGCCAAACACAACCGGGCCCGGCTGGTGCCGATGTCCGAGTCTTTGGCGGCGCACGCGCAACGCTATGCGGTCGCCGTCGGCCTTGTCCCCGAAGATCCCGCAGCGTGGTTCTTCCCCTCCCCACGGGGCGGGGGCTACAACCCTGGCTCAGCCACTGCGCACATCCAGGGGCGATGCTCGAAGCGGGCGTTACCACGGCCTCCGGCCGCGCCCCTCGCACCCATGACCTACGCCATTCCTATGCGGTGGCCAGCTTGGCGAAGATGCAGGCCGATGGGGTGGACGTTTACGCGGCGTTGCCTTTGCTGGCGACCTACATGGGACACGCGGACATCGCCTCGGCGGAGTACTACCTGCGCCTCGACCCGTCTGCCTGGGCGACCATCGAGCAGGCCATGGAGGGCACCTACGCGAGCGTCTTCCCGCACGGGGCGGTGTGAGATGGCCACCACCCGCCCTTTCGCCGACATGTTGGCCCAGTTCCTCATCGTCTACCTCCCCGTCACCAGGGCCTGCTCTCGGCACACCGTCTCGGCTTACCGAGACGCGTTCACGTTGTTTCTCAGGTTCATGGACCAGCGGCAGGCGACCCCGCCGGACAAGGTCTCCTTCGCGGACTTCACCGCGTCGAACGTGGCGGCCTTCCTCGGTTGGTTGCACACCGACAGGCAGTCCTCCGCGGCCACCACTAACCAGCGCCTGGCCGCGTTGAAATCGTTCTTCCGTTACGTCCAGACCGAAGCCCCCGAACAGATCGCACAAGCGCGGCAGGTCCTGACCGTCCAAGCCGCTCAAGCCCCCGAACCGGCTATCGGCTACTTGCCCGTGGAAGCAGTCGCGTTGCTGCTGGAATACGCCAAACGTCGTGGGCTTCGCGACCTGGCGCTGCTGACAACGCTCTACGACACCGGAGCCAGGGTCCAAGAGGTCTGCGACCTATCAACCGGAGACCTCCACCTCGGCAAACCTGCCAGTGCCACCCTAACCGGGAAGGGCCGCAAAACCCGGGTCGTGCCACTGACCCCGCAGGCGGCCGTGATTGTCGCCCAGTACGTCCGCACGCTGCCCCACGATCGGTCAGGGCCAGTGTTCGCAAACAGGACCGGCCAGCGGCTGGGACGCGCCGGTGCCACATACGTACTCGCCAGGTGCGCCCAGGCCGCGCACTCCGAACGCCCCGAACTGGTGCCCGCGAAGGTCTCCCCCCACGTGCTGCGACATTCGAAGGCTATGCACCTATTGGAAAACGGCGTCAACCTCATATACATCCGGGACATCCTCGGGCACGCCTCCGTCGTCACAACCGAGGTCTACGCCAAAGCCAACCCGGAGATGAAACGCAAAGCCATCGAAACAGCCGCCGTCAAAACCCTCGGACCAAGCCGCTACGACGAGATCTCTCGCCGGGACCTGCTGACCTGGCTCCGCCAAGCGATCTGAGCCACGCATTATGCGAAGAAGCCGGGCCTCGCCACGCCTCTCACCAGCCCAAACACCACCAACTTCACATAACCGAAGACCTCACATCAGACGAGAAGAGCCAGATCCAGGCTCTCGATCGGATCCAGGCGACCTTGCCGATGAAAAAGGGGCGGGCGGGCACGATGACCCACGATTACAAACGCAACGGCACGACCACGCTCTTTGCTGCGCTGAACGTCTTGACCGGAGTGGTGATCGGCCAGTGCCTGGGAAAGCACCGCAACACTGAGTTCTTGAAGTTCCTCCGCACGATCGACAGCCAGATTCCAAAGGGCTTGCAGATCCATATGATCTGCGACAACTACGGAACCTACACCCACGACAACGTTCTCGCCTGGCTGGACAAGCACCCTCGCTTCCATCTGCACTTCATCCCCACTTCGAGCTCATGGCTGAACATGGTGGAGCGCTGGTTCCGTGATCTCACCGGCAAGGCGATCCGCCGGGGGGTGTTCAAGTCGGTGCCTGATTTGATCGCCGCCATCGAGGCGTATCTCGCCGCCCACAACGACGACCCCAAGCCATTCGTGTGGACCGCCACGGCCGAGGACATCCTCGAGAAGGTCCGCCGAGGCCGAGTCGCTCTCCAGATAATCACCAGTTAAAACTGAGACACTACACTAGGAAGTTCAATCGCAAAGGCCCTGACGCCTTGGGCTCGTTCCCGCACAAGGTCCCGTGCCGACTAGCCATCTCCATCGCTTGATGTTCGACGAGGCCAGCCTTCTCGATGCTTACGACGCGGACCTCCGCTTGATGGAGAGCCGCAGCGAGGCGACGGTCACCACCTACGTCGTGCACGTGAGGGCCTTCTTGCACTACCTGGCGACCACCTACCCGTCAGTGGAGCTGGGCGACGTGACCAAGCTGCAAGTGCGGGCCTGGCTACTCCACGAGGCCAACCGAGGAATCGCTCCGATCACCAGATCCACCGCCCTCTTCGCACTGTGCTCGTTCTACAGGTTCCTTCTAGCCGAGGACCTGAGCAAGGAGAATCCCGCTGCCGCGGTGACCCTTCCCAGTCCCAATCGGCCGCGAGTTGAGTTCTACAGCGACGCCGAGGCAGACGCCATCATCGAGTGGACCTCTGCACAGCCCGGTCTTCGTTGGCAGGTGGGCCGTGTGCTCCTTCTAACGTTGCGCTACACGGGCTTGCGCATGAAGGAACTAGCAACCTGCGCACCGAGGAGGTCGACCTTGACGCTCGACGGATCTCACTCGTCGGCAAGGCCAGAAAGCCTCGCGTGATCCCCATTCCCCACCTGCTGGCGGATGTGCTCGAGGAGTACCTGGTAGTAACCTTAGGTAACCGGCTATTCGCTTCTGTCAGCGAAGGGATTGACGAGCATGGCACTAGTCACGACACAGGAGACGGTCGTGCGGCCGCCGGGGCTCGAGTTCTTCATCAACGGCCAGCTCTATCGTCTCGACGCCGGGTCCGGCATCGCACCCACGATGACATTGGCAGCGCTTCTCCGTGACCAGCTCGGCCTTACAGGAGTGAAGATTCCCTGTGATCAAGGCGCTTGTGGGGCGTGCACGGTCATCATGGATGGCAAAGCGGTGCTTTCCTGCATGGTCCTAGCGGTCGAGGCAGCCGGCCACGAGATCCTCACCATCGAGGGCCTACCGGCTGACGACTGCGTCGTCCAGGCCTTTGCCGAGCAGAGCGAGCCCGGCTATGGCACCGCCCTGCAGTGCGGATTCTGCACGCCGGGGTTCGTGATGACCGCTCGGGCTCTGTTGGATCGTGTGCCATCTCCCACGATCTCCGAGATCAAGGAAGCTCTCTCCGGCAACCTCTGCCGCTGCGGCTGCTATGCCGGAATAGCCCAAGCCGTTCGGCACGCGTCGGAGATCCAGGCTAAGGCAGCCGCTTCATGAAGCAGGCGTACACGCCCCGCGTGCCCCGCAGCTATGTGGGCGCGTACCGCGCGCGAATCGACGGGCCTGAGAAGGCGAGCGGACGAGCCAAGTACGCCAGCGACCTGATGGTCAAGTGTCGAGTACCCGGCTTGCTGTACGCGAAAGTCCTGCGGAGTCCTCACCCTCATGCGAGGATCAGAAGTCTCGACGCGAGTCAGGCTGCCCGGCTGCCAGGAGTCGTCGACGTCCTCACGTTCGAGGATCCGGAGGTCGCCTGCCTGAAGCCGACAAACGCCGGATGGTGCGGCGGCGAGGTGACCCTTTCCTATGAACGCATGATGTGGCCACGTTTCCGTGACCGCCGCGTCCTCGGGTCGCATGCCCGCTGGGTCGGGGATGAGGTTGGTGCCGTCGTCGCCGCAGAGAGCGAGGAGATTGCGGAAGCAGCCTTGCGCCTGATCAAGGTCGACTGGGAACTCCTGCCGTTCGTTCTTGACCCTGTTGACGCAATGGCGCCAGGCGCTCCCATTCTGCATCCGGAGGTCGGGGACACCAACGTTCTCCCCGAAGACACAGTCGGCGGACCCGACGTCTTTGTGAACAGAGGAGACGTCGACCAAGGCCTCGCCGACGCGGACGTTGTTGTCACCGCGACCACTACCTACCACAACGCCACACAGAACAGCCTGGACAACTGGAGCTGCCTCATTGAGTGGAACCGGGATGGCATTACTGTCTGGTCGAACTCCTACGAGGCGCATCAAACGCGCATGCATATCAGCGAGATGCTCGACGTGCCATTGAACAGCGTGCGAGTCGTGTGTCCGTATGTAGGCGGTCAGTTTGGCCGCGGTGACACCGGTGAGCAGCCGTTCTTTCTCTTCACAGCACTTCTGGCCAAGAGAACGGGAAGGCCGGTCTGGTTCCGGCACTCGCGCCGGGAGTCCTTCCACGACGGACGACAACACATGTGTTACGAAGGGGCACTGGGAGCGAAGAGAGACGGTACTATCACCGCTCTTTCCTTCAATTCGATCGGCAACGTCGGCGCGTACGCTGACCAGAGTATGTTTGCGATCAAGTTCGCTCCCGTCGAGGCGGCTGTGGTGGTGTTCGCGCACATTCCGAACGTGCGTTTCGAAGGACGCGGTGTTTACACGAACAAGATGCCCGCCTGCATGATGCGCGGCGTTGGTAACAACCAGTTGAACCTCATCATGGGCCGGCTTGTCGACGGGCTCGCGGAGGAGTTGAACGTCGATCCGATCGACATAGCTTGCAAGAACTTTGGCCACCAGTGGGAAGAACTGCCCGATAAGAGCCTCGTCACAGTGCTCCAAACCGGTGCTGCCCGTATTGCTTGGACGGAGAAGCGTCATCAGCCGCGTGAGGGGCCGATATATGAAGGGGTGAAACGACGCGGGGTGGGATTCTCGTTTCATCCTGGTTGGCATACTGAGTGGCAGCAGCCTCGGCGCGGCGAGGTGCACGTAACGATTACCGTGAATCCGGATTGCAGTGTCAACCTCGATGCACCCACAGTCGAAACGGGCACCGGCTCAAACACCTGTAACGTTCTCGGCTGTGCCGAGGCACTGAGCTTTCTCGGTGTCACCAGCGGCGATATCCACTGGATCTCCACCGTCGACACGGACGTCTCGCCACAGGATTGCGTCCAAACCGATAGTGCCGTCGCCTTCTTGCAGTCGGAGGTCATGGCGGCCGCAAGCAAGGACATCAAGGTGAAGCTGCTGGAGCGAGTCGCTCCACTCCTCCAAGCGACGCCTCCGGAGCTCGACATCGACGCGGGCTTCGTCTACCGGAAAGACGGAGTCGGCGGTCGCTGGAGTGTGAAGCAGTTGCTGCGCGAGGCCAGTCTCGACCCGATTACCGTGGCGGTGAGCCGCAGGCCGCTTGGCACTCGCACCGGCGTTCCCTTCACTGCGACGTTCGCTGAAGTGGAAGTCAACACTGACACCGGCCAGGTACTGGTTCTTCGACTCGTCGTGGTCAACGACTGTGGAACGGTCATGTACGCGTCTGGTGCCGAAGCCCAGCAGATAGGCGGCCAGTGCATCGCGTTGGGCGAGACGCTCACCGAGGAGATCATCTACGACGAACGCACCGGGTTTCCCCTGAACTTCAACTGGATCGACTATCAGATTCCAACAATGGCCGACATGCCCGAGATCGATCCGGTCTTGCTGGAGGTCTGGCGCGGGGAAGGCGAGTACGGAGCGTGTGGCCTTGGCGAGGGGACTGTCACCTGTACGCCGCGCGCCGTCCTCAATGCCATCTACAACGCCGTCGGCGTCAGAATTGACAGCATCCCGGTGAAGCCGGAGACAGTTCTCAAGGCACTGGGGAAGATTGGCTCATGACGTTGCCTTCGTTCGATCATGCGGCCGTGAGCTCGCTGGAGGAGGCAACCGTCCTCCTGGGAGAGCGGAAGGCTCGGGTCATCGCTGGCGGGACCGATTTGCTCGGCACTCTCAAAGACCGCGTACATCCAGAGCATCCAGCACTTCTGGTCGACATAAAATCGAGCGCCGGCGCGAGTGGCGTGAGTCTGGCGGACACGGCGATTCGGATCGGCGCCTTGATGACGCTTTCTGAGGTCGCGGACCACGAGCTCGTGAACGCGAGAATTCCTCTTTTGGCGGAGGCGGCGCGCTCGGTCGCTTCACCGCAGATCCGCAACATGGCGACCGTCGGTGGAAACATCTGCCAGGAGCCGAGGTGCTGGTACTACCGCGCCCCTGACAATGCCTTTCATTGTCTCAGGAAGGGTGGCACGCAGTGTGCGGCGCTGCTCGGGGACAATCGCTATCACTCGATCTTCGGTGGAAGCCGGTTCTGTGCGCCCCCCTGCACCGGCAGCTGCCCCGCTCACATTGACATCCCGAGTTATCTGGAGCTGATCCGTGAGGGAGACTGGCAGACGGCAGCTCGACTCGTGCTGGAGCGGAACCCGATGCCTGCCGTCACCGGTCGAGTGTGTCCGCACTTTTGCGAACAGGGCTGCAACCGTTGCGAGCTCGACGAAGCCGTCTCCACGAGGGCGATCGAGCGCTATGTCGGTGATCGCATTCTGGGAGACGTGTCCACATTCTTCCCGTCCCCGGATGTGTCGACGAACAAGCGCGTGGCCGTGGTGGGCTCCGGTCCCGCCGGGCTCGCGGCTGCCTACTACCTGCGCAAGTCCGGCCACGAGGTAACGGTGTTCGATGCCCTGCGCGAAGCCGGTGGCATGCTGACTCACTCCATACCCAGCTATCGGCTGCCGAGGGCTGTCGTTCGGCAGCAGGTCGAGGCCCTTCAGCAGATGGGGGTGGAGTTTGTTCTGGGAGCGACCATTGACAGGGACGCCCTCATCGGGCTGAACAAGGACTTCGACAGCACGTTGCTTGCCACGGGCGCCTGGCGCGACAAGTCCCTTGGCATCGACGGCGGGGAACACCTGCAATCTGGACTCGAGTTCCTGTTAGGACTCGAGAGTTCCCGGAAGCCGCCAGGAGATCAGGTTCTCGTGATCGGTGGGGGCGGCGTCGCCATCGACGTAGCGATCTCCGCCCGCCGCCTTGGCGCGAAGCAGGTCACCATGGCTTGCCTCGAGTCCCGCGACACGATGCCGGCAGCGCCCGAGGAGGTTGCGCAGGCGCTTGAGGAGGGGGTGGCACTCCTTACGTCATGGGGACCCGGGCGGGTACTCACTACCAGCGGCAGTGTTTCGGGCATGGAGCTCGTACGGTGCACCTCGGTGTTCGATGTCGAGGGACGCTTCAATCCTTCCTTTGACAGCGACACGACCCTGACTGTAGACGCCGATTGTGTTCTCCTGGCCATTGGGCAGGTGCCTGATCTCCGTTTCGCGGACGGCCTGGTCCACATGGGGGGCGGGCGCATCGTCGTGACGGAGCCAGGTGCAACGAGCTGGCCCGGCGTGTTCGCCGGCGGAGACGTCGTCACTGGTCCGGCCTCTGTGATCGAGGCAGTTGCCGCCGGACGGCGGGCAGCCGTAGCCATCGACCGCTACCTAGGCGGACGTATAGCCGTGGCTGGCAACGATCAAGCATTCGAGCCAGCGTCGCTCGTCACGATTCGTGCGGAGGCGCTTGCCGCCACTCCGCGAGTGCAGATGGTCGGCGCGCCATTGTCAGCGCGCGATATCGAGACGGAGGACGTGAGCACACTCGATCTCGCCGCTGTCGAGGAGGAGGCACACCGTTGCCTCAACTGTGCCTGTATCGCTGTGAACGTCTCTGATTTGGCACCCGCCCTAATTGCCCTCGACGCGAAGATTCGGACCACCAAGCGAGTGATCGACGCAGAAAGGTTCTTCGCCGTAGGCACGGCAAGCACGACAGTCCTTGATTCCGATGAGTTGGTGACCGAACTCGAGATTCCGTTTCCACAAGAAGCGAGCATCCAGCGCTACCGCAAGTTTCGGATTCGTCATTCGATCGACTTCGCCATCGTCAGTGTGGCGAGCGTGCTGTCCATGCGCGACAACAAGATCCAGAACGCCGCGGTGGTGTTCGGCGCGGTGGCTCCCATTCCCCTTCGAGCTGCAGAGGTGGAGCGATTTCTCATCGGTCGAGAGCCAGATATTGAGACCGCGGAGACAGCCGGTGTCATCGCCGTCAAGAACGCCTGCCCGGCGCCGAGAAACGCGTTCAAGGCGCAGATCGTGAGGGCGATGTTGAGGGAAGCCATACTGGAGCTTGCCTTTTCCGGCGACCGTGCCGCTCAGCCTTGATCCACCGATCGGCCCGGTAGTTGAGGGTCTTGAACGTGATCACTGTGGGTCGGCATTCTTGAGTGTCGCTCGACCGCCTTCTCGGCACCAGGGGCCAGGATGGCCTGCTCGGCTCGGTTGGGTGGCGTCCCACGGCTGGTGGAACTAGCGACTAGCCCGTAGTTCCCCCTGATCGTCTCGGTTCAGACACCATCGCACGATCATAATGTTGGCGATCATCGAATCTCGCGATCGATGATCACGCGAGTGCGCGTTCTGTGATCAACGAAGTTCGCGATTGAGCTGAACTCCCGCGGTCGGCAGCACCGGGCATCCACCCGGTGAGCAAGTGGCCCCTACAGGGTTTCGGGCGAGCAAGCACCAAGCCCCAGAGGGACCTTCACCATGCTGACCCAGGAGGAGTACATGGACGTGCTGAAGCTGCAACGCCACGGCTTCACCATCGCCGAGATCGCCGATGAGCTCGGCTATCACCCAGCCATAATCTCGCGTTGGATCAAAGAGGGCGGTCCGCCGCCGCGACGCGAGGTCGACCGGTCCGAGATGCTGATCGACGACTTCTGGTCCAAGCGCATCACACTCGGATAGTCTGGATGCACGCGGTCCTTAAGGCTGCCGAGAAGATCGGTTCCGCCAGCAATGACCGAGCTTTCTGTTCGCCCAGGAGGCTGGCCGCCTCCTCAAGCGAATTCACAGCCACGTGATCGAACGGAGGCAACGTCATCAGATGGTCTTTCCCAAAGCCCTAAGGACCGCCTCTGGCTTCACGGGAATACTGTCGATCCTGACACCGATGGCGTTGTAGACAGCGTTGAGGACGGCGCGCGGTGTGCAGGTGACGGTCCCCTCACCGATGCCACACGCTCCGTATTCGCCTTCCCCGCGCCACACTTCCAACAAGACCGGTTCGATCTCCGGCATGTCGGCCATCGTGGGAATCTGGTAGTCGATCCAATTGAAGTTCAAGGGGAACCCCGTACGCTCGTCGTAGATTATCTCCTCCGTGAGCGACTCACCCAAGGCAATGCACTGACCGCCGATCTGCTGGGCTTCGGCACCGGACGCGTACATGACAGTCCCGCAGTCGTTGACCACAACCAGCCGCAGAACCAGCACCTGGCCGGTCTCGGTGTTGACCTCCACTTCGGCGAACGTCGCAATAAACGGAACGCCGGTGCGTGTGCCAAGCGGTCGTCGGCTTACGCTCACTGTAATTGGGTCAAGACTGGCCTCGCAAAGCAGTTCCTTCACACTCCGCCGGCAGCCCGCAGCGTCTCTCCGGTAGACAAAGCCCGCATCAATGTCAAGTTCCGCAGGAGTCGCATCGAGGAGTAGGGCGATACGCTCGAGCAGTTTGGCCTTGACCTCCTTGCTCGCGGCCGCCATGACTTCAGACTGCAAGAATGAGACCGAACTGTCAGTTTGGACACAATCCTGTGGAGAGGCGTCCGTATCGACGGTGGAGATCCAGTGGATGTCGCCGCTACTGATACCGAGGAAGCTCAAAGCTTCGGCACAACCGAGCACATTACAAGTGTTTGAGCCCGTTCCGGTCTCCACTGTCGGTGCATCCAGGGTGATGCTACAGTCCGCGTTCACAGTCATGGTCACATGGACTTCGCCGCGCCGGAGCTCCTGCCATTCAGCATGCCAACCCGGATGAAACGAGAACCCCACACCGCGTCTTTTCACCCCGTCAACTAAGGACCCTTCGCCTGGGAGATGACGCTTTTCTTTCCAAGAAATCCTTGCGGCACCCGTCCGCAGCACCTCGACCAGGCTCTTGTTGGGCAACTGCTCCCACTGATGGCCAAAGTTTCTCCAAGCTATCTCAAGCGGATCGATGTTCAGTGCCTCCCCGAGCCCGTCGACGAGGCGACCGAGAATCAGGTTCAACTGGCTGTTGCCGACGCCGCGCATCATGCAGGCGGGCATCTTGTTCGTATAGACACCGCGCCCTTCGAAACGCACGTTCGGAATGTGCGCAAAAGCGACCTCAGTCGCCTCGACGGGAGCGAACTTGATCGCAAACATGCTGTGATCTGCGTAAGCCCCGACATTGCCGATAGACTTGAAAGACAACGCCGTGATCGTTCCGTCTGTCTTTGCGCCGATCGTTCCTTCATAGCATATGTGTTGTCGCCCGTCATGGAACGACTCCCGTCGGGAGTGCCTAAACCATACCGGCCTTCCCGTTCTCTTGGCCAGAAGTGCAGTGAAGAGAAAGAACGGCTGGTCGCCGGTGTCACCGCGGCCAAACTGGCCGCCTACATACGGACTCACGACTCGCACGCTGTTCAATGGCACGTCAAGCATCTCGCTGATATGCATGCGCGTTTGATGGGCCTCGTAAGAGTTCGACCAGACAGTAACGTGATCCCGGCTCCACTCAATGAGGCAGTTCCAATTATCCAAGCTGTTCTGTGTTGCATTGTGGTAGGTAGTGGTCGCGTTCAAGACGACGTCTGCATCGGCGAGGCCCTGAGCGATGTCACCTTTGTCCACAAAAACATCGGCTCCGCCAACCGTGTCCTCGGGCAGGACGTTGGTGTCCCCGAGCTCCGGATGGAGAATGGGGGCGCCCGGCGCCATTGCGTCAACGGGGTCGAGGACGAACGGCAGGAGCTCCCAGTCGACCTTGATCAGCCTCAACGCCTCTTCCGCAATCTCCTCGCGCTCCGCAGCGACGACGGCCCCAACCTCATCGCCGACCCATCGAGCATGGGACCCCAGTACGCGTCGGTCACGGAAGCGTCGCCACATCATGCGTTCGTAGGAAAGGGTGTCGACACCGTCTGTCCAGCCTGCGTTTGTCGACTTCAAGCAGGCGACATCCGGATCTTCGAACGTGAGGATATCGGCGACGCCCCGCAGCTGCAAAGCCTGACTCACGTCGAGGCTTCTGATCCTCGCGTGGGGAAAGGGACTGCGCAGTACCTTCGCGTACAAGAGTCCGGGTACTCGACACTTCACCATCAGGTCGCCAGCGTATTTTGCTCTTCCGCTGGCCTTCTCAATCCCGTCGATTCGAGGGCGGTACGCGCCTACATGGCTGCGTTGCACGCGCGGTGTATATGCTGGCTTCATCGGGTGCTCGCCTTAGCCTGGATCTCCGACGCGTGGAGAACGGCTTGGGCTATTCCGGCATAGCAGCCGCAACGGCAGAGGTTGCCGGAGAGAGCTTCTTTGATCTCGGACACACTAGGAGATGGCACACGATCCAACAGGGCTCGAGCAGTCATCACGAACCCCGGCGTGCAGAATCCGCACTGCAGGGCGGTGCCATAGCCGGGCTCGCTCTGCTCGGCAAAGGCCTGGACGACGCAGTCGTCAGCCGGTAGGCCCTCGATGGTGAGGATCTCGTGGCCGGCTGCCTCGACAGCTAGAACCATGCAGGAAAGAACAGCTTTGCCATCCATGATGACCGTACAAGCTCCACAAGCGCCCAGGTCACAAGGTATCTTTAGTCCCGTGAGCCCGAAGTGCTCACGGAGAAGCGATGCCAATGTCATCGTGGGAGCCACGCTGAACCCAGTGTCGAGTCGACAGATCTGGCCATTGATCATGAGCTGGAGCCCTGGCGGCCGCACGACGGTCTCCTGTGTCGTGACTGATGGTGCCATGCTCGCCGATCCCTTCGCTAGCAGAAGCGAATGACCACTTCCTTAAACCTACTACCCGGTGCCTCAATGCGGATAGCTGAGGCAGGAGAAGCCATTGTGTGGCCCGATCTCGTTCACGCGCTAGACACCCCATCGCCGTAACTCATCAAGCGGCGACCGATTTTTCGGACGGCCAGGCGGTTTGTTCGTCGTAGAGCTCGTCTTGCTGAAGACAGGTGTGGAGGATCCCGACCCATCGGTTGGCGAGCTGGCGCACCGCTTGGCGATGAGTCTTGCCCCGTGCTCGAAGCTTGTGGTAGTAGCGGCGGGCACCCGGTGAGCTCTTGAGCGAGCCGAAGGCCCATTGATTGAGAGCGTCGGCAAGGCGCCGGTTGCGCGCGAAACGAGCGAGCACGACGTGGCTTCGGCCCGAGGACTTCGTGATCGGCGACGTGCCGGCATAATTCTTGCGACACTTGGGACCGGCGAAACGAGTCCGGTCATCACCGAACTCGCCCAGCACCCGGTCGCCGAGGATTCGTTCCCAGTCCTGCCAGGGAGCGGACGATCTTCGCGTCCGGGTGTTGCTCAAAATGCTCCGAGAGCGCCTCTTCGAGTGCACTGATCTCAATCGTGAAGCTCGCGATGAGCCGAAGCGCGGAGCGGGCGGTCGCCCCGTAGGCCTCGGCGATGATCTTCGGCGCCTCGAGATACTCGGCGCGAAGCGCTGCTTGGATCTCCCCGGCGCGGCGTTCAACGTTGCGCGACCGACCGCCTTTGCGCATCGCCGCGGCGATGAGCGTGAGAGCTGACCGCCGAGTTCCGGCGTCGGGGCAACGGCGAGCACCGCTATCGCGTCGCTGTGCGAGAGGTCGGTCCCAAAGGCAGCTAGAGCTGCTGGGTAGTACTCGCGAAGTGCCGACCGGATCGCCTTCACCTGGCGCTGGCGGCCCCAGATCGCCGACTGGTGTGCCCGGGCGAGAATCTTCACCTCATCGACGAGGGAGGAATCACCAGCGACCGGCCGATGGTTGTGCCGGTCGGTGCGCACGAGATCGGCGAGCACCTTGGCATCTCTGGCATCGGACTTCGCACCGGAGACGGCGTCGCGGTCTCGATAGCGAGATGAGGCCATCGGATTGATCGCGAAGACCTCGTAGTCCGCCGCGACGAGTGCCGTCACGACAAGGCCTCGGTCGATCTTGATTCCGACGACGACGTTCTCGGCATCTTGTGCATGCGCGCTGACGATCTCGTGCAGATCGCCGACGCCCGAGATGCTGTCGGGGACCCGACGTTTGCCGAGCACAGTCCCCTCGAGGTCCATCACGCACACATCGTGATGGTCCTCTGCCCAGTCCACACCAACGAAGATCACCGCTCCCTCCTTTTCGACTGTGACTTCACGAGCCAGAGGAGAAGCGCGGCGACCTAAAGAGGTTCGCCTAATACAGTGACAACAATGTTAAAGAGAAAGACCCGCGTGGCGAAGGAAGGCGAAGCAGAGCTGGACGTCACCGCCGATCCGTTCCAGTCCGGCGTCGGCCGCCTGCTCGGCT
>Ga0326727_10016226_pt1 | contig 15778 bp, 10 predicted proteins | sample MB2enrmetagenome_FD_207643 | JGI IMG/M metagenome (GOLD analysis project Ga0326727, IMG submission 207643) | Lab enriched peat soil microbial communities from McLean, Ithaca, NY, United States - MB29MY | ecosystem: Environmental > Terrestrial > Soil > Wetlands > Peat | place: USA: New York... | reverse complement strand
TTGATGGTGAATGTGCCGCCGGGTGTCTGAACGGAGGTGCAATCGAAAACCCTCTCGCCGTTGAGCGTATCCATGACGCCGCAAAGGTTGACCCTCGTGCCGCGCGGGAGAATTCTGCCCATGACGCGGATGCCGGCAGAGCTGTCCTCAGCCTCTACGTAGCATGAGCGACCGGTGGCATAGGTTTCGGCGGAAACGGATGTTTCGTAGAGGATCACGGCGGTTCCATCTGGAAGGCTCTTTGCCGTGGAAAGGGAGCAGGGGCTAACGGAATGGCTGACTCGCGAGAAGGCATCCACAACTCCATATGCGCTGCCGTCAACCTTGATGTACTGAATCCACTTCATGCCGCTTATCGGATCGATCGGCAGCGGGAGGGTGGATATGTCGAACGACGACCCTCCGCCGGAGCCTTTGTAGAGATCGATCCCCTGAGCCGCGTTAAGGCCGTTAAAGCTCGATCTCGCGCATGAGGGATCGACCGGCCGGGTGAAATCGAGTTGAACCACCTGTCCCGATGAGTTAAGGAGCCACTGGTTCTCGATCCAATCCCAGGCGAAGGCCTGAGTAGGGGCGTAGTCGTCCGCATAAGGGCCGCTCGTGAAGGTGTACCAGGTAGATCCATCCTGGCTCACGCTGACGGTCGATGGCTTAAAGGTTCCGCTGGAGCCTGGGTTGCTCAAGGTCATCTGCACCATGTCCGAATTGCTGTAAACGCCCGAACCACTGATGAAAACCCCGTTGCCGAAGACAATGAAATCCTTCCCATACCAGTTGAGCGGATCGTGATAGATTGGGTTGTTGAATTTGACCGCGACATACCCCTCGGAGTAGTTGGAGTTCTTGGGCATTAGACGGGCGACCAGCTTCTGACCGCTGGTGCCTAAACCCCACGCTCCGCAGACCAGGGAGGCCGCGCAGGGACCGGTATCGCCGGTTGCGCCGGATGATTGCATCCACGTCGTCGGCTGGCCGAGGGTCGCCGTAGGATCGTTGTAGCACGCATAGGAATAGGGGTATGACGGGTTCGTATCCAGCCGATAAGAGTCCGCAACCACGTCCGCATACCAATCGCCGGTTTGAGCATGGATTGCGCCTGCCGAAAAGGCAAGCAGGCAGAATGTGGCTGTTAGTAATCGTGGTGCCATTTCATTTCTCCGATCGCATGATCTTAGTGTCTCATCCCTAGTTGAGATCGTACGCTGAATCATCCTGCGATAATCCGCCGGTATCGGGAGGCGCCGTCCAACCGTTATAGGTGGTGTACTTAACAGGGGTGGCCTTCACGTGCCCATCAGCATATGCCACGCTCGCGCATCCGTTATGTCTGAAGTTGACTGTGCCGGCTTGAAATAGCTGTGGGTCGTCGCTGGGCGCCCGGAGGTAATTCTGTCCCATAATTGGGTCGCCGTATCCGGCATCTGCTAACACCGCTGTCTTGGCCGGGCTGTTGATTTGGCTGAGATGACATGGTGTATTGTCGGCAAATGGATCGTACATGTCTCCTCCCACGTAGGTTGCATTATACGCATAGCCGGTAAATGGTCTTCCGTTGGTGTCGCCAACAAACGATGGGCAGGACTGAATCGCGCCGTTCTTGGTGTACGGGCCGAGGAGACCGTATCGCCACATAATGGTATGGCCCTGATATACATAGACTCCATCGTGCGGTTCGCTCAGCCCGGATGTGCCGCTCACACCCTTGGTAGAGAAATCCCAGGAATAGGCCCATCCATCAGAGCCGAAGTAATATGACACGCACGCCATCTCATCGTAGTCGGCGGCGTACATCAGCCATGCAACGCCGATCTGTTTCAGGTTCGATATGCAGGTAGTCTGCCTGGCCTTTTCCCTCGCCTTCGCGAAAACAGGGAAGAGAATGGCGGCCAGAATCGCTATTATGGCGATAACCACCAACAGTTCTATCAGCGTGAATCCTCTATTAACCGTATGTTTTTGGATAATGCGGTGTTGCGTATTCTCGTCTCCAGGTGGCTGTCTGACCTGCCGGATAAGTCCGACAGGTCAGACGCAACCATAAGTTACTTGCGCTTGCGAAGTGCGAGGCCGGCGAGCGAGACCAAACCGCCCGCAAGGGCGATCAGGGACGTCGGCTCAGGAACCGCAGCCGGGATAAAGTCGGAAAGCGGCTCGGGAGCAGTCCATTCGTTGGACGCATATCCGAAGGTCCAGGCATCCCAGCAGCCGTTGGCCAGCGTGCGGGACCCCATGCCTGCGCCGGGCCAGTTCCAATCGGAATCCGTGGTATCCTTGCCCCAGTATGACCAATAACCATTGTTATACCAGCCCTCGCAATAATGATTTCCGGGATTGTTGGCGTGGCCCGTTTCGTCACCGGGGGTGGTGGAGACAAAACCGCTTCCGTCATTCATAACGTCATACCCAAGGCCGAAAACGTAATCGCCGTAGGTGGGATCAGTTTCGATCACGGCATAGAACCGGCTATCGGCTGCCGCGACCGCCTTGAGCATGTCCTCACCAGAGGCGGCGCCGTCCCACTTGTATCCCCAGACCTGATACTGCGGCAGAAGGCCGTCGCCATTCCAATCGACTATCAGTCCTGCCTGGTTGCTTCCCGATCCGACCCAGGTGGTGATGTCGCTGAAATCGACCGCATGTGCCGATACAGCGACCATCGCCGAGAGCATACCCATCATTACTGTAACTAAGGCTAATTTCTTCACTTTTTCTCAAATCCTCTTTTCGTGTTTCTTAATTTGAACACTTGTCCATCGGTTTCCCAGCGGCGTCATGTAACGAAGACCGCAAACTGACTATTATCCCTCCTTTCAATCTGTTTTGAGCTTGAGATGGGAAAACGAGCGCTCCACATCAGTGATACGGGGCGCTGCTTCATCTATTTGCGGCCCTGAAACGCAAAAAACCCAATCCCGCATAGCGGAAAAGGGCTTCTGTTCACATCTGAGTGCAAATACGGTGTTGCCCCTTTGCTCGAAGGGTATGTCGGTCAATAAACATGACCGCCGGCAAGCCACGGTCAGGTATTCGGACTAATCCCATAATGGGCATTACCGTTGCGGCACAGCTCCGGAATCTAACCGGAATTCCCCTGACGGTCGCTGCTCCCAACTGAGGAGCAACGCACGCGGCTTTGGCATTTCGATTTTCAATGTTCTGCCCAGATGATAACACACCGGCAGCCTGATGTCAAGGTAAATTTACTGAAAAGACTCCGCCAATCTTTCACGTTAATGATGCGTTAATGTTCGTTTAGCCCATCGGTAAGTATTCGGAGTTACAATCAATGTCGGTGATTGATTTGCCAATCTGCATGGAAATGGGGAATCTACCCGGTTCCAAGTCACCGTCAATCTGAACAGTTGTGTCCGGACGAGCCGCTTAACGGTAGTTCGTCCTTTCCTGGGCCGGGATCAGGCCGCCCTCCGGATCCCGGCCCGAAAAGTTTTCAGACGCAGAGGATGAGATTGTTCGGAAGTACAACATCCACTGAAACCCCTGTCGAAACCGCGTATTCGCCGAATTTGACGAATTATTCCCGTGTCGCTATAATAATCGTAGAATTTGCGTGGGAGTTGTCTTCATGTCTGTGTTGAGCTTTTCAGACCATGGACGTAGTTCCACCCATCCTGCCGTTTGCGGCAGAGTGGAACGGTTGAAACTACTTGAGGACAGTTTTCTCAAACTGAGAAGACCTCACGTCCATGCCGACCCTGGGTAACCCGCCTGTGCCTCATGCACAGAGCGGGTTTTTTTGTTGCTGCCGAATGCTTATTTCTGAGGATCAGGTTAAAGATGAGCCAGGAAGTTCTTGTTCTTAACAATGATTACGAGCCGTTGAATGTGTGCAACCTTCACAGAGCGATCGTGCTGGTCTTTCTCGGCAAGGCGGATGTGCTTCACACGGAAGCGCGAATGGTGACCACCCTAAGAGGACACCTGAAGTCGCCTTCGGTGGTGAGACTGCGATACCACGTGAAGCGCCCGATGCCGGAGTTGAAGCTGTCTCGGCGAAGCGTATTTGCACGCGATAACTATACCTGCCAGTATTGCGGACACAGATTCAAGGACCTGACCATCGACCACGTTGTTCCTAAGCGCCTCGGCGGCAAGTCCACCTGGGAGAATATGGTTTGCTGCTGCCGGAAGTGCAACTCCAAGAAGGCTGACAAGACCCTCGATCAGACGAGCATGGAGCTTGCGAAGCAGCCCAGACGGCCCAGGTACGTGCCGTTCGTCAGCCTGACAAAATACCTCGAAGGCGCTCGGAACGAGGTCTGGCGCGACTACCTGCCGATCTTCAATGACTCCTTCCAAGCCATGGATCGTCTTGATTAGTTTTTCCACAGCTAATTACGACTAACAGTAGGTGTTATAAGCTTTGCGTCCAGGCGCCGCTAATTCCTGCTTCCCGGCGGGATAGGGAAAGAGGCTGCCCAGAGCGAAGTGCTAGGGCAGTCCGCAACGTATTTGGCTCCGGCAGCGCCGACCGCCTTCGGCGGCCTCTGCTACCGAAGCATCGTGTTCCGGAATTCCCCTCCTTAATAAGGAGGGGTGAGGGGAGGTTCCGGGAGGTTAACCCTGCATATATGTGCTGCCCTTCGGATTACCCTCACCCCAACCCTCTCCCGCCAGGGAGGAGGAGAGGGATTTTCTGCGGCAATGCCCAATGCATTGATTATACAAGCATCGTAGTAGATACCCATTGCTTGCTCGATGCTTCGGTAGCAGAGTTCACAGCGTGAACGGCGCTGCCGGAGCTACCACCCGTTCCATATGCAAATAATATCTGCAGGAACTTTAACGCTTTCGCTTGCCTGAAAGTTGAATTGTCTTATCTGCCCGTGAAGACCGATTAAAGGAGACCCTGCATAGTGAAAAAGACCTGTCTTGCCATTTGGCTTAGCGCCGTGCTTATTAGCGCATGTACTCCCATTTTAGCTTCTACGACACTCCCACCGGTTGATTCCCAGCGAATCACCTTCGCAGGCAGCGACGGGAGCCAGTTGGTACCCACATCACAACTGCTCCATCCTGCCGGTGAGTCCGTCCAGTATAACGGGCGACCGGTCGATATTGTTCTTTCTCCTGATGCCAGGACAGTATATGTAATGGATGACAGGGGATTGCTCGTAATTGACGCCGCAACCTGGAAGATTCGGCAGTCGTTGCCCTTTCCAGAAGATAAGGGTTCGTTTCACGGAATGACGATCAATCATGACGGCACCCGCGTTTATGCGAGCTCGGCTAATAACAATATTTGGGTAGCCAATGTACGCAAGGACGGAATGCTTGAGTACGTGCAGGACATTGTGGCTCCTCCCGGTCCTCCCGGTCCTTCGCTAGGGACAGAGCCTAAGGACAACTGCTGTGTATGCGGAATAGCACTTTCATCGGATGAGAAGAGCATATACGCCTGCTTATCCCGCAACAACGAGCTCGGCGTTTTCGACCTGGCCTCCGGAAAGTTGACGATGCAGATCCCCGTAGGAGTTGCCCCATATCACGTCGCTCTCTCACCTGATGGCAGCACGGCCTACGTCAGCAATTGGGCGGGGCGGCATCCGGCGGTCGGAAAGAAGACGAGCGATTCGTCCGGGACGCCGGTTGAGGTAGATGACCGAAATGTGGTTTCGAGTGGGACGGTTTCGGTGGTGGACTTGAAGTTGGGTAAGGAAGTGACCGAGATCGATGTGGAACTGCATCCCTCTGACATGCGTTTGAGCATGGACGGATCGAGGCTTTACGTAGCGAATGCCAATTCGGATACGGTCAGCGTGATAGACACGCGAAAGAACAAGGTTGTCGAGACCATTCTCGTTCGGCCCGATCCTTCGCTTCCATTTGGGAGCGCGCCGAATGCGCTGGAACTGAGCAAGGACGGCAAGACACTTTTCGTTGCAAACGGTGGAAACAACGCGGTTGCGGTGGTGTCCATTTCCGGCAAGTCTCACAAGAGCAAGGTGCGGGGATTCATCCCGACCGCGTGGTATCCCGCTGGACTCGCAACGGACGGGCATAACCTCTTTATCGCTGATGTGAATGGACTCGGCGCGCGTTTCGTTAACCCGAGATCGCGAGGTTTCAGGTCTCACAGTGACCTGGGAGTCGTGAGCAGGGTTCCGATCCCTGAAGAGAAGAAATTGGCGGAATATTCCGATGCTGTCAAGGCCGACTCTCGAGTTCCCGAGGTTCTGCGCTCACTTGAAGCAGCGCAGAGTGATAAGGCTCCAGTGCCTGTGCCTGAGCGGGTGGGGGAGCCGTCTGTATTCGAGCATGTCTTGTATATTATCAAGGAAAACAAGACCTACGACCAGATGTTCGGCGATCTTCCCAGGGGGAACAACGAGCTGAAGCTGTGTATTTACGGAAAAGACATTTCGCCGAATCATCATGCGCTTGCACAGCAGTTCGTACAGTTGGACAACTACTACTGCAACAGCATAGTCTCCGCGGACGGCCACTGCTGGGCGACCGAGGGCAATGCCACGGACTACATGGAGAAGGCTTTCGGCGCATGGCCGCGTTCCTATGGAAGCTTCCAGGATTGCATGGCCTGCTCCTCCACCGGCATGATCTGGGACGATGTCCTCGCGCACGGTCTCTCTTTCCGAAATTATGGGGAAATGGGCACGTCCAAGACGCCGAATGGGGTCACATGGTCGGACGTGTATCACAGCTTCAAAACCACGGGCAAGGTAGATATCGCTTTCGACATGGCAAACCCAACCTTGCGGCGATACACTTGCACCGATTACGCCGGGTGGGAACTGAACATTCCGGACGTTGTGCGAGCCAGTGTTTTCACCAGAGAGTTGGCTGACTTTGAAAAGAAGGGTTCCTGGCCTAATTTTGTTATCGCATATTTGCCGGACGATCATACATCGGGCGGTACTCTTGGCATGCCCACACCCAGGGCGCAGGTGGCCGATAACGATCTTGCGCTTGGGCGCATCGTGGAGGCGGTGTCGAAGTCTAAGTTCTGGGCAAAAACCTGTATATTCGTGGAGGAAGACGACCCTCAATCGGGGTTCGACCATGTTGACGGGCATCGCTCGATCTGTCTGGTCGCAAGCCCTTACACAAAACGCGGTGCGCTGGTCAGTCAGTTCTACAGCCAGACATCCGTGCTTCACACGATCGAACGCATTCTGGGCCTTCCGCCGATGACCCAGTTGGACGCGATGGCTCCTGTTATGACCGACTGCTTCACGGATAAGCCGGACATGACACCGTACAAGTGTGCCCCAAATGTGGTGCCGCTCGATGAAATGTCACTTGAGGGGAGTATTTACTATGGCAAGGGATCGAAGACCATCTATGAGCCGGGGAATGGCCCGTTCGATCATCCGGACGCCATCAACGATGATGAGATGAACAGGGTGGTATGGTATCTCGCCAAGGGTCCGGACTCGCCGTATCCGGCGGAGTACGCCGGCGCGCATGGCAAGGGTCTTGCGGCATTAGGTCTGAAGCTCGATCATGCCGATAGCGACGACAAGGATTGATCTGATCGCGACGCTCTGTTGTTGAGCTTCTCAGCTTGACAGCTAACATTCTGAATGGTAGAATATTGCGTCGCGGCGGAGTACCTCAGTTGGTTAGAGGAACCGGCTCATACCCGGTCTGTCGACAGTTCGAGTCTGTCCTCCGCTACCATGTTGCAGCCCCGGCATATTTGTCGGGGCTTTGGTGTTTGTGCGCCGGGAGGTCTGCGACGCGCTCCACCAAGAAGGGTTGTTTCTGATGCCTCGACCTACCGTTTCCGAGATCGATTTAGATGCTATCGCCTTCAACCTTGGCCAGGTGCGAAACCTGGTCGGCCCGAACGTAAAGATATGCGCCGCAGTAAAGGCCGATGCCTATGGGCATGGCGCGGTTCCGGTCTGCCGAACGCTGGTGACAGGCGGCGTGGATGTCCTCGCCGTGGCGTCTGTAGAGGAGGCGGCGGAGATCAGGGACGCCGGGATCGATACCCCGATTCTCCTGCTCGGTTGCAGTCTTATTGAGGACATTCCTGAGATCGTTGAGAGAAATCTGATCGCTGCCGTGTGTGAAATCGATTTTGCCCAGGCTCTTTCGCGCCGGGCCGTCGAGGTCGGGACGCGCACGCCGATTCACATCAAGATCGATACCGGGATGGGCAGGGCAGGGGTCCAGGAGCCTGATGCGCTTGAGTTCGCGCGGGAGGTTGCCGGATTGCCGGGCCTGGATATTCAAGGGATATTCACCCACCTTCCCTCGGCGGACGATGATTTGGACTATACACGAGAGCAGATCGCCCGGTTCACCGATCTTGTTGGGAAGTTGGATGCTGATGGGATTTCGATTCCGATCCGTCACTGTGCCAACAGTGCAGCGGTTCTCAACCTTCCGGAATTGCACCTGGAAATGGTGCGCCCGGGGATTCTGATTTACGGTATGTATAACGGAAAACCGCCGATCGGGATGCCCGAACTTCGGCAGGCGATGAAGTTCAAGACCCGCATAGTCTTTCTTAAGGAACTCCCTGCGGGTCACACGGTCAGCTATGGACGAACTTACACAACCACAAAGACGACGAAGGTCGCGACGATACCGGTTGGGTATGCGGATGGATATGCGAGGGGCCTTTCGAATCGTGCGGAGGCTTTGGTTCACGGCGTGCGCGTGCCGGTGATCGGCAGGGTGTGCATGGACCTGACGATGCTGGATGTGACCGAGGTTTCGGGCGTTTCTGTGGGGGACGAGGTAGTCCTTTGGGGCCGGCAGAATGGCGGGTTCATCCCGGTGCAGGAACTCGCGAATATCCTCGACACGCTTCCTTATGAGGTTATGTGCGGCATAAGCAAACGCGTACCACGGATTTGCGTTTGCGGATCAGAACAGAGCTAGCGCAAGGAGAAAACGATATGCTTCTTCAATGGTTTGGACATTCAAGCTTTCTGATCATTTCAGGGAGCGGAACAAAGATTATCATGGATCCTTACGAACCGGGAGGGTTCGGTGGGACATTCAAGTATGGGCGAATCCAGATTGCGCCGGACATCGTCACCGTTTCCCACAGCCACGCCGACCACGCCTTCGTTGAAGGCCTTCCAGGCCGGTTCGAGGTTGTGTCGAGGACAGGCAGCTACAACATCAAGGGCATTCCGATAAAGGGGATCGAATCGTTCCATGATGCACAATATGGCGATGTCAGGGGAAAGAACATCATTTTCTCTGTTACGGTCGATAAGATTAGAATCGCTCATCTCGGCGATATCGGACATCAACCCTCTCAGCCGGAATTGGAGCAGTTGGGCGAGGTGGATATACTACTGATTCCAGTCGGCGGGCACTACACAATAGGCCCTGAGGAGGCAGACAGGGTGATCGAGAGGATCAATCCGAAGATCGCAATCCCGATGCACTTCAAGACCGATAAAGTGGAGTTTCCGCTGGGCCCACTGGAGGATTTCACGAACGGCAAGACCAACGTGAAGTTTCTCGGCAAATCGGAGTTTGAGATTATCAAGGAACAGTTGCCGGACAGCACGGAGATTTGGGTGCTGAAAAACGCTCTCTAAGGATTACGAATGCGAGAGATTCAAGCATCAGAGATTACAGCGGCGGTGGCAGGGCTTTGCACTGAGGCCAACTACGATTTGGACGAAGACGTCTATCTCGCACTGCAACGCGGCGCTGATACTGAGGAAACGCAGGTCGCGCGTGAGATACTTGGTCAACTTGTGGAGAACGCGGACATCGCGCATGCGGAGCGCGTGCCGATGTGTCAGGACACCGGGTTCGCGGTGGTTTTCGTCGAGTTGGGGCAGGATGTTCACGTGTCAGGCGGATTACTGACCGACGCGATAAACGCGGGTGTTGGAAAGGGATATACTGAAGGCAACCTGCGGAAATCGATTGTGCGCCATCCGCTGAATCGGGTGAACACAGGCGACAACACCCCGGCCGTGATCCACTTGGTGATTGTGCCAGGCGAACATCTTAGAATCGTCCTGGCGCCGAAGGGTGGGGGAAGCGAGAACATGAGCGCCGTCGGTATGCTCAAGCCGTCGGACGGCGTTGAGGGCGTGAAAGACTTCGTTCTGGAGACCGTGAAAAGGGCCGGCCCAAATCCATGCCCACCGATTATCGTTGGCGTCGGCATCGGCGGAACGATGGAGAAGGCAGCGATTCTTTCCAAGAAGGCCCTGCTTCGGACCATCGGGGAGCATAGCTCTAACCCGGATGATGCCAGTCTGGAGTCGGAGATTCTGCGGGAGATCAACGAAACGGGCATTGGTCCCGCGGGCCTCGGCGGCAGGACGACCGCGCTTGCTGTGAACATTGAATCGTTCCCATGCCATATCGCTAGTCTTCCCGTCGCCGTTACCATTCAGTGCCATGCCGCCCGGCACAAGGAGGTAACGCTTTGATCTATCTGACGACCCCCTTGACTGATGCAGATGTGGAAAACCTTCACAGCGGTGACTCCGTTCTGCTGAGCGGTGTGATTTACACTGCCCGGGACGCCGCGCACAAACGCCTTTACGAATTGATCCAGCAAGACGAACCGCTGCCCATCGATGTAGTCGGTCAGGTGATCTACTATGTCGGCCCGGTATGGGACTCGAATGGGCGAATCACTTCAGCGGGGCCGACCACCAGCGGACGCATGGACCTTTACACTCCGGCCCTCTTGTCGAGAGGCCTTAAAGGGATGATCGGAAAGGGTGTGCGCAATCAGGGTGTGCTGGATGCGATTCAGGTGTACAAGGCGGTCTATTTCGGGGCGGTCGGTGGGGCAGGGGCTTTGCTGGCGAAGCGTATTGTGAAGGCTGAGGTAGTGGCTTACGAGGATCTCGGTACCGAGGCGATTCACAGGCTTGAGGTAGTGGATTTCCCGCTCATCGTGATCAACGATATGTACGGCGGGGATGCCTACTCAGACGCTGCTACTTCTTGAGGAGCGAGGCGACGTCCGAGCCTCGGTGTCCGTCGTACAGGCATCTCATCTTGAACGATTTCCTGAAGCAGATAACCTGGAAATGCCCCTTCATGGAGTGGTCTATCTTCAGCTACTCATCTTTGACGTACCAGGCGCTGCCTGAACTGGTGACATCGCCGCTCTTCCCGGCATCGAACGGCAGACCCTCCACGCTTATCTTTCCCTTACCTTTGCCTGTCAATTCGTTCTCCGAATTCACTGTGATCGACTCCACAATGTTGTGATTCTCATTTCGCCACTTGTTGCACACAAAGGCGGTGCCTTTGCCGATAATCTTGCTCCTGCAGGAACCATCGGAATCCATTGTGACGGTAACCGTTGATGATCCCACGGAGATGAGACCATTGGAGTCCTGTCCAGCCTCGAAGTACTCCATCTTGCAGCGCGCCACATTCTCGCCCTCTCGTTTCACGGACAGGTGGAAATAGCGGTCGCAGACTTTCTTGCCGTCGATCGACTGCTCGCATGTTCCCACCCAATCGCCTTGGAGTCGATGTAGGAACGACTGGGCAGCCGCCGTATCCGATGCGGCGAATGCCGGAACCATCAGTGTTGATAAGACCGTGTATGCGATAATCATGCGCGTGAGGATTCTGGATATGGCAGGCATAAGGAACTCTCCATTCAGGGGATACGGTCAGTTCAACGTTGATTACACAGTCATTCACATTATAACACAGGCGGCTGTGCGTCAGGCGAAAAAAGAGGCCGAAGCAATAAGCCTCGGCCTTTAGTAAAGGATTTGAGAAAAGAGAAGGAGCGCGACCCTCGTTTACTTTTCAGTAAATGAGAAATCACACACACCGCCCAAAGGGCAATGTGTTTCCTCAACAAACATAACTTCGACACCATTAGACTCAATTCCTCCTTTTTTCGCAAAAAACTTTGAATTATTTTTTTTGATGCTTCGGGTCTAATAGAGGCGAGTTTGGCTATTCATCAAAAAAGGCCGAAAATCCAATGGATCTCCGGCCTTTTCGTTAGTAGTATGAGGGAACGGGACTAAACCTTCTCCAGTTCCTTCTTTTCTGTCGGTGTGGGAGTGCTCGGCCCCGATGTATCTACGTTCAGGCTCCCTCGCTTGCTCCACAGAACTGCGATTGTCAGCAGGATGATGGCGAGTATGGAGACCGTAGCTCGAACCGCCATGCTCATATTACCGATAGCTATAGGAGCGGCGAGGAGGGCCACCAGGTTCATAACCTTGATCAGCGGGTTGAGCGCAGGGCCGGCGGTATCCTTGAACGGATCGCCAACCGTGTCGCCGACGACGGTTGCTTTGTGCTCTTCAGTACCCTTGCCGCCGAACATTCCGTCCTCGACCTTCTTCTTTGCATTATCCCAAAGACCACCGGTGTTGGAGAGGAAGACCGCCATGAGCTGTCCTGATAGGATCGCTCCTGCAAGGAATCCGCCGAGAGCCTCGAACCCAAGGGCGAAGGCCACCAGGATCGGGGCAGCGACCGCCAGGATTGCGGGGCTCAGAAGTTCCCTCTGCGCAGCGGCGGTCGAGATCTCAACGCACTTCTGATACTCAGGCTTGCCGTAGTCGGAACCGGAGCGAGGATCGTAGTCCATGATCCCTTTGATCTCGCGGAACTGCCTTCGCACTTCTTCCACCAACTCGAACGCGGCTCGGCTAACAGCGTTGATCGCGAAGGAGCAGAAGAGGAACGGGACGGCGCCGCCTATCAGCAGACCGACGAACACGGGAGTCAGGTTAACTCTGATGTCGGAGAGATGCGCGTCAGCCATGAAGGATCTGAACAGCGCGGTCGCGGCGATAACCGCGGTTGCGATTGCAAGACCCTTGGTAAGAGCCTTAGTCGTATTACCGACGGCATCGAGCTTGGCGACGATCTTATGAGCGTTGGGATTAACTCCAGGCTCCTTGAGTGCCCCTGACATCTCGAAGACGCCGTTAGCGTTATCAGAGATCGGGCCGTAGGTATCCATCGCGAGCATGAAACCGGTGGTCGAGAGAAGACCAAGTCCGGAGAGAGCGATTCCATAAGCGGCCAGTTCCATGTTGCCATGGAATAGCAAATAGGAAGCCATAAGGCTCACGGCTATCGCAACAACACCCCAAACCGCGGACTCGAGTCCGGAGCCGAAACCGCTTAGAATGACCGTTGCCGGACCGCTCTTGGCTGCTTTCGCCGCCTCGATGACCGGCTTGTGGTGGGTGGATGTGAAGTACTCGGTCATTCTGTCGATGACCAGCGCGAGGATGACTCCTATGAGGTTCGCGACCGCGAACTTCCACCATGCGACTTCAGTGCCGTTGATTCTTATCGGTTCAAGCACCTTTCCGCCGAATGAGCAGTTGCCGCTGAACACGTAATAAGAGACGCCAAAGAAGCCGACGATGGCCAGGGCCGCGGAGACCCAGAAACCGATGTTGATAGGGCGCATCGGATCCATGTCCATGTCGTCCGTGCCATGAACCGAGTAGATACCGATGATTGAAGCGAATACTCCAACCGCCCTGATTAGAAGAGGATAGACTACAAGCGCGAGAACTCCTACGCCGCCACCGACGACCTTGGAAGCCGCGGCTCCCAGGATGATGGCTGCAACGAGAGTAACTTCGTATGACTCGAAAACGTCCGCCGCCATACCGGCACAGTCGCCGACGTTGTCGCCGACGTTGTCTGCGATTGTTGCGGCGTTTCGTGGATCGTCCTCGGGGATACCCTGCTCAACCTTGCCGACAAGGTCTGCGCCTACGTCCGCGGCTTTCGTGTAGATGCCGCCTCCGATCCTCATGAAGAGGGCCGCGAGACATCCTCCGAAGCCGAATCCAACGAGGACCTTCATGGACTGGTTGCCGAAGATAAAGAAGACAATGCAAGCGCCCAGAAGGCCGAGACCTACAGTCGCCATGCCGGAAACCGCGCCGGACCGGAATGCGACGTACAGGGCCTTCTTGAAACTGGTGAGTGCGGCGTTTGCAACTCGGCAGTTTGCCCTTACGGCCATCGTCATACCGATAAGACCCGCAAGATAAGAGGCGGCCACACCCATGACGAACGCTAAGGCTACTCCGAGGTAAAGCGGAATACCATGCTCCGACATGTTGTAGTCCGGATTGTTTCTGTAGAGAAAATACAGGCCAATGGCAATGATGACGACGAACCATATCATGGTTGCCATCTGTTTCTTCAGGTAGGCAAACGCGCCTTCCTGAACGGCCTTGGACACCTCTACCATTCCTCGGCTGCCGGGATCTTCTTTGGAGATCGAAACGAACCACATAGCTCCAAAGAGAAGGCCGATAATGGCGCCAATGAAAACTATGACAATGGCTGGCATCATGAGGTTGAACTCGCTGAATTGCGGGAGTTCGATGGCTTCCGATGCATGGGCAGCACCGCCGGTTGCTAGAAGGCCTAAGAGCGCCACGACGGGCGTCCAGCGTAGCAAGGAGCGTTTAACGTCCCGGCCGGAAGCCGAGACCTGCTCGGTTGAATGATGCATTGTTAATGCTTCCCCTTTCTATAGGCGGACAGTATATCGTGGATTATGCTAACAATCCGAGGCAATTTCACGTAAGAAGTTTGCCCAAATTACAACAAAACCCGTTAAATTATACTCAGAAAGCTCATCAATGTCAACATTGCGCAAGGTTCAGAGGCAACCAGCGACCAAATTGTTGAACTTTTCACGAATGGGACTGGAGATATTGGCCCAGGGCTCATCAGATTGAGAAAGGAAGCGGTCTGCATCGAAAACAGGTTAATAAACGATTTGTGCCGGGTATGTAACAGCACTACATCCGTGTGCCAGACAATCAACGAGGGTTGAAGGCCAAATGATCATGAGAATTGCTCGCACGGTCAAACAGGAGTTCGCTCACAACGAGTGAACGGGGTGAGCTATATTGAGCACCGACAATGGGAGTGACCTTTCAGCCTTGCCGTCACGGGCTGATGAATGCGCTGGCGCTGAGGGATCCGAGCATTACATTCAGCGCTATAAATTCTTTTTCCAGCATGCCAGGGATATTATTCACTTTCTTGACAAGGATGGCCGTGTGCTGGACGCGAACGAGGCCGCGGTAACCGCGTATCAGTACTCCCTCGAAGAACTCCTCACCAAGACCATTTTCGATCTGCGCTCCCCGGAATCAAGCCCCATGACAACTGAACGCGTGTTTCAGGAAGGAGAGAAAGGCCTTCTCTTCGAAGCGGTACACTTGCGGAAGGACGGGACGACCTTTCCCGTGGAAGTCAGCGCGAGGGCGATGAAGATCGATGGTGAGCTTATGCTCATGAACATTGTGCGCGACATCACGCTTCGTAAAGAGGCGGAAAGAATCCTGCAGGAGTCCGAGGAGCGGTATCGGCACCTATTCGAGTGTAGCCCACTTCCCATGTGCGTGTATGACATCGAAACTCTGTCATTTCTTGCGGTAAATGAAGCTACTATTCGCAAGTACGGATACACTAACGATGAATTTCTTTCCATGACTATTAAGGATATCAGTCCGTCTGAGGATGCGCCGGATGCATTCACGGAAGTCAAGGAGGAACGCCCGGGTCTTGAGACTGTGGGCGTTGTTAGACACAGGAAGAAGGATGGTTCCATCATTTATGTTTCCATAACGACCTACGACATAATCTTTGCCGGCAGGAAGGCCCGACTTGGTCTCGCTGTTGATGTTACGGCGCAAAGAAACACGGAAATCGCGCTACGCAGTTCCGAAGACAAATTTCGGACTCTCTTTGAATCGGCGCCGGCAGGGATGATCACTTTTGACAGAGACGGGGTTTTGTTGCAGGTTAATCGTGCGATGGAAGAATT
>Ga0326727_10016224_pt1 | contig 15779 bp, 13 predicted proteins | sample MB2enrmetagenome_FD_207643 | JGI IMG/M metagenome (GOLD analysis project Ga0326727, IMG submission 207643) | Lab enriched peat soil microbial communities from McLean, Ithaca, NY, United States - MB29MY | ecosystem: Environmental > Terrestrial > Soil > Wetlands > Peat | place: USA: New York... | reverse complement strand
TCCCCGCTCCGGCCCCTCGCCCGGCCAACCAGGAATTCCTTTGAAGAACTTGAATGTTTCCTGGCGATATAATAAATTATTTTGGCTGCCTGGGTGGCGGAACGGGTAGACGCAAGGGACTTAAAATGCGAAAAAGGCGACTTAGCTGGAGTTATGCTGAGTTGCCTTTTTTAATTTCTTTCAACATATTAGCTTTTGTGATATTGTGCAGGAGTAAGGCCGAAATAGCACAAGTTGTGGGGTGAATATTCACCTATATATTCACCAAAAACCGGCCCTAAGTCCTTGATTTTCCAATGTCAGGGAATAGGGCCTTTTTTCTTGGAACCCATGCCCGTGCCAGGGGGAGGGATTGTCAAGTGGGCCGGTCCGGGGATGGGACCAACGAGCGGACATTTCCTGATTTTCTCCAGGGGGTAACAAAACTGCGACCTCACCAGAAGCCCCAAGAGCGGCGATTTGCCCCAGGCCAAGGGTTCTGGTAGAATGACTTTACCCCCCCCTAACCCCCGGCGGCCAACGGCAGGGAGAGGGCGGCAATTTCCAACTTCTCGGATGTCTTCAACTTCAGAGGACAATGGAGAGGGTCATGTCGCAAGATCAGTTTAACGATTTAAAGAAAAGATTAGAGGACTGCTTAAACGCAAGGTCTGATGAAGAAAGAGAAGATGCCCGGGAAAAACTTAGGCTTGAACACTTTATAGACGAACAACTCAAAATCTTGAACTCGGGCATTTTCCTTGATGGCCATCTTAGAGGTAAGCAATTAACTGGAAGTGCCAGAAAATATGAGAAATACCAGATAAATGACTTTGAAGAATTTATAGCAGGTGTCACTCTGCATATTTTAAGTATTGATGAAGATGAGGAAGCAAAAGATGTCTTCGCAACCATTATTCTTCTTGAAAGTGGTTTTCGTCCAGAATATTTTGAAAAGTTGATAATTTTTCTACGAAAGAAGCGGATTAGTAAAGCTAAGGAATTGGAAGATATTAGAAGTAATTTGTTTAAGTTAACAAAGGAATTAAGAGATAAAATATTTATATACCCAAAATCATCAACCATATTTAAAAGTACCAAACGAGTCATCTATAAAAATGTAGACTCATTATTTTTATATTTTAAGAAACATATCCCTGATGCCCCGGAAGAAACCATAGCCGCTCGTATCTCCGAGCTATTGAAAGAATTTAAATTTGATGTTAAACCGGGGACTATCCTCCTGAGAAGGTACCGCACTAAGAAATAACTATCTATCCACCTCCATTCTTAAAATATTCCACTTTAATCTACCTCCTACAATTCCGTCGTAAATTCCCTGTTTTCTGGTAATTTTGTAGTGGCTACTAAAATCATTAAAATACCAATTTTTGAGCTTAATTTGTAGTCACTACATAATTGCCTTTAAATTGCATATTCTGATTTATATTGTAGGACTTTAATCAATCGTAATTAATTTTGTATCATTGACATTAGATGAAGGCTCGCTTACGATTCTTACAACGGCGATATTGACTTATTCATAGGTAACAACACATCATCAGGAGATTATTCCATGAAAAATCTGTTGGATATTTCAGAAGCCGCTCAGCGGTTGGGCGTCAGCATCCATACCTTAAGGGGTTGGGTTTCCCAGCGCCGGATTAAATTTGTCAAGCTCGGCGGCCGGCGCGTTTTGTTTCGCGAAGAGGACCTGGATGAATTGGTGGACAGGAGCGTGGTTGAACCCCGGGAGCGGAAGGCCCCATAAGGCCCCGGGTTCTGCACTCTGACCCATGGACTTGTAAAGGGACCATCATGGACCTCGAAAAAATCCTGCACCCACCTTTCCTAAACCCTGTCCATGTCGAAGACTTAGCGGCATCGGGCATCAGTCCGGAAGCGGCCCTGGCCGCGGGGACCAGCAGCGTGCCGCCCAACTTCGTCGCTAAAATCCTTGCCCTCTGCGGCTGGCCTAACATGAAAAGCGTGGAATCCATCCTTGCTTTCTGCTACTCCCCGCTGGACGGGGGCCCACCCTACTACCGTTTCCGCGTTTACCCCGAGATAAAAACCAGGGACGGCCGGGTGGCAAAATACCTCCAAGGCAAAGGGAGCTGCAATCGGGTTTACCTCCCACCAGGAGTTGACCCCCAGGGCAAGGACAGCCTCTATATCAGCGAAGGGGAGAAAAAATCATACTGCCTCACCTTGAACGGCTTCGCCTGCATTGGTCTTGGGGGCGTCTACGGATGGCGCACCAAGAATCGGGATGGAAGTTCATCAGTAATACCAGATTTTGACGCTATCAACTGGAATAAGCGGGATGTGATTGTCGTCTTCGATGCGGACATTGCGGTCAATGACCAGGTCGCGCGTGCCGAAGCTGAGCTTGCTGAAGAATTGACCCGCCGGAAGGCCCGCGTCTTCACCATCCGCCTCCCATACGGCCCTGGATGCGCCAAGGGGGTTGACGATTTCCTTATGCGCCACGGCAAGGAGGCGTTTAACAAGCTCTCCCGCAAGCCCGTCAAGGCCAAGGCTGGCCACAGACCCCAAACTGAAAGGCCCAGGTCGTGCCCTTACTCCATCGTCCACGGTGCGATTTCCCATGAGAAGCAGACCAGGGACGGCCCCATCGTGACCCCGTTGTGCAATTTCAACGCCGCTATCGTGGTGGAGGAGGTCCGGGATGACGGCTTGGAGCGCCAGGTCTGCTTCGCCTTGGAAGGCCGCTTGGCGGACGGGCGGCCTTTACCCCGGGTCGAGATTCCGGCCAGGGAGTTTGGCGGCATGAGTTGGGTCACCTCCACCTGGGGGAGCAAGGCAATCATCAATGCCGGGTTCGGGGCAAAGGACCATCTCCGCGCCGCCATCCAGTTCCTGAGTGGTGAAGTTCCCACCCGCACGGTCTTCACCCACAGCGGGTGGCGGGAAATTGACGGCGCTTGGCTTTTTCTCCACGGCGGCGGAGCCATCGGGGCGCGGGGGCCGGTTAACGGCATCAGCGTCGCCTTTGAAAGGCGCCTCGGCGCCTTGGTCCTTCCCCCACCTCCCACCGGGGAAGATTTGAAATCGGCGGTGCAGGCATCCTGGAATCTGCTGAAACTGGCACCTCTCACCATTACAGCGCCTTTGCTGGCCGCCACCTACCGGGCTCCCCTGGAGGAATGTGTCCCCGTTGACCTGAGTCTTTTCCTGTCCGGGCAAACCGGGGGTCAGAAGACCGAGCTAACCGCCCTGGCCCAGGTCCACTTTGGCGCGGGCTTCAATCGCCTCAATTTACCTGACTCCTGGGCCAGCACCGCCAACGCTCTCGAGAAACTGGCTTTCTTGGGGAAGGACGCCATCCTGACGATTGACGACTTCTGTCCTCGGGGCGGCCAGGCTGAGGTGTCACGCCTGCACGCCGCGGCCGACCGTGTCTTTCGGGGGGCGGCGAACCGGGCCGGGCGTGGGCGTATGGCTCCGGATGGTGGCCTGAAACTGCCCTATTTACCGAGAGCTTTTGTCATTTCATCCGGGGAGGACATTCCCACCGGTCACTCCCTCCGGGCCCGTCTGGTCATCGTGGAGGTCAAACGGGGGGATGTGGACCTGCCGCTCCTGACTCGGGCCCAGGCGGACGCCGCCCAGGGGCTTTACGCCCAGGCAATGGCTGCTTTTATTCGGTGGTTAGCTCCCCAAATGGACAAGCTCAAGGCGACCTTGCCGCAACGAGCGCGGGAGCTCAGAGAAGAAATCCGCCGGGAGTCCTGGGACCACGACAAGATCCCGGACAACCTGGCTTCGCTTCTGCTTGGCCTGGAAACCTACTGGATGTTCGCCACCGAGGTGGGCGCCCTCTCCCAGGAGGAAGACGGCGAGCTTTACGCCCGGGCCTGGGGTGCCCTACTTGATACGGCCCGCGCCCAGGCGGGCCACCAGGAAGCCGAGGAGCCGACAGGAAGGTTTTTGTCATTGCTGGCCGCGGCGTTGGTTTCGGGTCGCGCTCATGTAGCAAACGCTCGCACCGGCGGTCGGCCAGAGGATGCGGAAAGCTGGGGCTGGCGGGGGACCGAGCCCCAGGGCGGACTGGTGGGGTGGGTAGATGAGGCAAACCTCCTCCTGGAGCCGGACGCCGCATTTGCCATGGCCCAGCGCCTGGCCAGAGAACAGGGGGGCTGCCTGGCGATTACTCCGCGGACCTTGTGGCGCCGGATGGCTGACCGGGGACTGCTGGCGTCCCGAGAGGCTGGGCGCAATCTGCAGTATTTCACCATTTACGGCCGACGCCGTCGTGTTCTCCACCTTTTGGTGGATGATTTTCGCCAGCAAGAAAATTCTTGACTTATATATGCTGGAAATCGGGACAATAGGGACAATCGGGATTGATGTGTCAACCATGAGGGTTTCATGCCCCTCTTTCTGTCCCGATTACCAAAATCGGGGCAAAAAATCGGGACAAGAAACGGGACAGGCAAAGATTGACGCCGGGTATCCGAGCCAGGTTTACAGCGACTTTCCGTCGCCAGAAAGAATGGGCAATGAGGCCCAGGTTTCCCGATTCCTGTCCCGTTTTTTGAGGGGCAAAAGGAAAATCGGGACAAAAAAACGCCTGGAGACCTGCATTAATGCTGGACCAGCCCCGATTGTCCCGTTTGCCCCGATTATTAATACATATTATTAACATATATATATCTGGATATACCTGGCCGTAAGAAAGATGATGGAAAAATTTATGCGGCGATGGCCGGAGCCGGTTGGAGCGGCGCTTGTGAGCAGGCTCTCCTGAGGCTGCTGGGCCGGCGTCTGCCCCTGCTGCTTTCATATCAGCAATCACCGAAGGGAGGACGGCTGACCAGCTATCCCGGTCGCGGGCTTAAAGGTAGGAGGGAAGATGCCTTACAAGGATGCAGAGCGACGCCGCGCTTTTGACCGTGGCCGAAAGAGGCGGCGCCGCGCTGATCAAAAAAAAATGGAAGCCCTTGCCAGCATAAGACTCTATTATTCTTCAAAATTCCCTTGCTTGTATGTCAACGGGGCGGGAGGTTTTATTGGGGGATTCCTACTCGTGCGCGACCAGGCGGCTCAAGGCAGGGTTGAGGAGCACCATGAATTTGGGGTGAGCGTTTTCCCCGTGCAACTGGACCTTTCCTGCCTCCTCAAAATCCTGCCTAAGTAAAAAAATTCTGGCCTCGACCGCCCGCTTGTCTTTACTTTTGTAACATCTCTATCACCTCCCCCTATATTTCCGCCCCTGCTGGTTTGCCAGGGACGATGACAGTTTTAAAGATGTCCACCCCTTCGCCCTATGCCTCAAAAAAAATTTCATGGGGCGATATTTCCTCAGAAAAAAAATTAAATTAATTAATCCATGTCCATAGCAAATTTGCCCATATTTTCCCCCAAAAAATCTCAATCAAAAAACTTGACTTTTGTGTCATCATAACAGTCTGCTGGCTTATTTCCCTGGGGGCACCAATCTCAAACCGAGTACCGCGTCCGCCCCCACCTTCCGGCAATGTGCCTTAAGATCCCAAAAAGACGCCTGCATAATTAGGAAATTAAAAGCCTTCCTCCCTTAAGGTCATGGCCCGTGTGACAACTCCCTAAAGGCTGGCCCCAGGGAAGCACCTTAGAATTAACAGGGCCATAAAAAAGGCAGGGCCATTGGGCTGACCCTGCCTTTCTGTTTTGCTAAAAGGGAATGGCCGTTTAACCCTTCCTAAACCTCCTCCAGCCAGGCCCAACAGGCCGAATCCGAGCAGAAGCAAAGTTGGAGGTAAAGGCACCGGGGTTATTGAGAGGTCCATGTCCCAGGAAGCGGTGCTGGTACCGTATAAAGCATACGCGCCGGCGAATGAAGTGAGCGAGATCGTCCACCACCCTGGCGGGCATGTTCCACTAAAAGTAAACGGCCCGAATGACAGAATTTCTATCGGGTTACTGCTGAGCGGGGTCAGCAAATAGAGTTCGGCAGAGCCAGGGGGAACAGAGGGTCCCGCCGCCTGCAACGATCCTTTCATGGAAAACTTAGCTGGTATATATGTGGTAATATTAAATGTCCAATCGGTGCCCGCGGCGTACACGGTCGACAGCGCAGGCGCTATTGCCTGGCCACTGCCTTGCGCGGAAAGGTCGGTGGCGGAAACGGTGGCGTAGACGCTCTCGGACGCCACGGACTGACCAAGCGAGAGTGTATCGCAGAAACTAAACGGTGACGACATTGGGACGTACTCAGATGAACTCATGTCAGCCTCCTGAACCTCAAGCAAAGCACCGTAACCTGAGAACACGCCCAGTGCGTCTGCACATGCCGACCCTCCTATCATTATTTGGAACATCACAACAATTACGCCCGCTAAAATTATATTCCTGACCATTTTGGATCTCCTTTTAACCAATTTTCATGCAGGGTAACTGACTAAAAGACCCTTGGCTTTCCATCCCTGCCTCTCAGCGGCTTTGGCTTTATCTGAAATTGGTAATAAAAACGCCAGACTGCCTTCTTTCCCAGGCAACCCGGCCTCCTCCTTAAGCCCCGTGGCTTTCCGTCCCCGCCGAACAAATGGTTTTTGTCAGTCCCATCAAAGCACAGAATTAAGTTGAAGTCAAAAAAAGTTTGGCATTTCCGTCCAGCAAAATTTCGTCTGAAGAATTTTTGGGTGCACCCCATACCAGGGGGTGGCCTGTGAGCTCGCCCCTCGATAGATTTTTGAAAAAATCTTCGTGGAAGTTATATATTGCAGGGGGGAGGAGTCCCATGGTCCTCGGCTTTGCTTATAATTGGTGAAAAGAAGGGAGGATGATTTTATGCAAGGTTGCAGGAGGTCTTGTCTTGCCCTCTCAATCATGCTCCTGCTGGAGATGGGGTGCGCCACCGCCCCCACGCAGGATGATATGGCAAGGCTGGGATTCGGGGAGCCGCTGACTATCGATTACCAACAGGTCATCCGCAACCACTTCGCTGAAACCCTTTTTGACCCTTATTCCGCGGTCCTCAGGATAGGCGAGCCGGCGAGGGGCGCCGTCCGCCTGCCGCCACTCGCCGGGGGTAAATATTTCTCCGGCTACCTGGTGCTTGTCCAGGTCAACGCCAAAAACCGCATGGGGGGATATACCGGGTATAAGGATTACTTATTCGTTTTCAGAGACGACCGATTGATACGGGTTTTCAAACCCAATGAGGGCATCCGCTGGCAGAATCTTATAACCTATTCAAACCAATAAAATTCAGCCGGGGTTGGGGACAGAGGAGGCTGTAAAAGTCTACCTCAAGGGTTAGGCCAAGAGATATCCCCGGTTTTCGGTTCGGGGCCGAAAAATTCTCAGAGGGATTTTCGGCCTTTTATAATTTTGTCTTGAGTTTTGGATTATTGAGCCTGCGTCTCGCCCCCAAGGGGATACCACAGGGTCATCGGCTGTCTATCTGGTTTAATTCCTTGCTCAAAAGTAGCAGTAGGCTCCTCTCCTTCTACTTGTGTCCCCATGACTTTAGGCCCTGACCGGCCGTAATGTTCCAGCCCAAGGTTAGAAGTTCTTGGTTCATTGGAAGGAGACGGTTGTGCCTCACGGAAATAACAAAGCAGGCCCCCTGCAATGAGCGCTACCATGAACCACTGCAAGAGCAAAATGCCAAAAGCAATGTGGTAACCATAAGATTGTGCTCTTTTAATATCCACATCCATGTTAGAATCCCTGTCATAATAAGAGAGGCTTTGGGGAGGCATAAAGAGCCAATAATACCCCTCAAAACTTTCCTGGATAAGCGGCTTCCCTATAGCATGGGGGCCAATACGAAATAGCAAGTTGCCCTCATGTATAAATTGCCGCTGGCTCGTGCACATCCAGGGTGGACACAAGCCCATGAGCACAATTACAGCCAAGGCCCCTAACAGCACCTTTTTCTGATTGCGGTTCAAGCGCTGGAAATTCATTTTGAGCCTCCTCTTCTCCTTTTCTATTGCGGTCTAATCGGTAATTGGAGGGTTACACACTTTACAAGGACCATACCCTACAGCCTGAGCCTCCCTTGCTGAAATGAAAGTAACCAGATTATCAGGCTTTATCTTCTGACCCAATACATAGGTGGTAAGGCTTATCTATTCTTTAGCTGCCAGGAATTATAGTATGTTTTGCGGCCCTCTGCTTTCGCCCTCCTTTTGGATTTGGCAATCCTTTCCCGCCGGGACCCCGCATAAGCGGATGCGGTCGCCTCCTCCTTTGCTGCCTTTTCAGCGGCTTCCTCTTTCCGCTGTTTGTCCTGCCGGTCCTGCTTTTCCCATTCAAACCGTTGTTTGTCGCGCTTTTCTTGCTCTGGAGAAGGCACAAGAATTGCGACACCATCCGCCCTTCCAATGCCTGACCATAAAAGGACCAGCACCATGCCAATTATCAGGGATAGCAGTTTCGCACTATAAACTCGATAGGTGATAGACGATTTCGAGAAGCAGGTCATGGAGCGCATGATATCCCGTGCCTAGCTTTATATCGGCAATATTTGAGCAAATGATAATTTTTTAGAGCAGTCAGGGATTCACTGGTTTTAGACTTGGGGTAAGTCTGAATCTGGTATTATAAAATTCTTGGGCCGGACCCCTTTACCCCTGGGGCTTTTCTCTGCGCAGTCCTCTTTGCTTTACCCTTTTTCGCCTCTCAAAAGGCGTGTCACGCTTTTATAAATGTGCTCCTATGGTCACAGGTGTCCTCCAACCGGAGACAATTTTTCATCTAAAATTTTTTGAAGGGCCTAATATCGGGTGGGTCTGCTGCTGGCGATACCTCGATAGATTTTTGAAAAAATTTCCGTAGCACTCATATTGACCAGGGGGGCTGGGGGGCCCCAATCCCCGGTTTTCGTTTTCGGGGCCGGAAAAATATGTGGCCATCGGTGGCGCCGGTGGTGGTGTCGGTGGTGTGCCGGGGACCAGATGCCTGCGGGGGTGGGGAGCCATTTGCTTCCCATCCTTGCAAAAACATGGCATAATGAATTTAAATCGCTGTCTGGACTGAGGTTGACGGTTTGGACCGATGAACCCCCTTGAAGAATACCTCCAGGCGATTTCCGCTATCCGCTCCACCGGGGCGGCCACCCCGGAGACCTCTTACTACGGGGCCTTGGAGCGCCTCTTTAACGATGTTGGCAAAACCCTAAAGCCCAAAGTCCGGTGCATCATCATCCTGGCAAATCGAGGAGCGGGCCTCCCGGACGGCGGCCTGTTCACTCCTGACCAGTTTCAGAAGCCTACCAAAGCCAAACCCCTTCCCGGCCAGATACCGGCCCGTGGGGTAATCGAAGTCAAACCCACCAGGGAGGACGCCTGGCTTACTGCCGAAGGCGAACAGGTCTCCCGGTATTGGGGTAAATACCGTCAAGTCCTGGTAACGAACCTGCGGGATTTCCTTTTAGTGGGGCAGGACGCTGAGGGCAAGCCCGCCAAGCTGGAATCATACCGCCTGGCTCCCAGCGAACCTGAGTTCTGGAAAGCCTGCGCCCACCCCCGCCGCCTGGCTCTGGCCCACAGCGAGCGCTTCATCGAATACCTTAAGCGGGCGATACTCCAGGCCGCTCCTCTCGCCGCCCCTAAAGATGTGGCTTGGTTTCTGGCCTCTTACGCCCGGGACGCCAAGGCCCGCATTGAGGGGGTTACCCTCCCTCCCCTGGACGCACTCCGGGCCGCCTTGGAGGAAGCCCTGGGCCTGAAGTTCGAGGGCGATAAAGGCGAGCACTTCTTCCGCTCCACCCTGGTGCAGACCATCTTTTACGGCGTCTTCTCCGCCTGGGTGCTGTGGGCCAAGAAGCATCCTCCCACCGATACCAAGGCGCGCTTTGATTGGCAAAAGGCCGTCTGGTATCTGAATGTTCCCATGATTCGGGCTCTGTTTGGACATCTGGTGATGCCCGACAAGCTCCGTCCCTTAGGGCTGGTGGAGGTCCTGGACTGGACAGAGACGGCTTTGAACCGGGTTGACCGGGCCTCTTTCTTCGCCTCGTTTGAGGAAGGCCACGCCGTCCAATATTTCTATGAACCCTTCCTGGAAGCCTTTGACCCCGAACTGCGTAAAGAGTTGGGCGTCTGGTATACGCCGCCGGAAATCGTGCAATACATGGTCGCCAGGATTGACAAGGTTCTGCGGGAAGAACTGGAAATAGCTGACGGTCTGGCTGACCCCAGGGTCTATGTCCTGGACCCCTGTTGCGGTACCGGGGCCTATCTGGTGGAGGTCTTGAAGCGCATCGCCGCCACCTTCCGGGAGAAGGGAGAAGATGCCCTGGTGGGCCACGATGTCAAGCAGGCTGCCCTGAGCAGGGTCTTCGGCTTTGAAATCCTGCCCGCCCCCTTTGTGGTGGCCCATTTACAGGTGGGCCTCTACCTCCAGAACTTGAAAGTGCCTCTCGCCGAGAAACCTCCTCCGGAAAAATCGGAGCGGGCCGGGGTCTATCTCACCAATGCCATGACCGGCTGGGAGCCGCCCCAAGGCCCCAAACAACACCTCATCTTCCCGGAGATGGAGGAGGAACGGGACGCCGCCGAGGAGGTGAAACGAGAGAAGCGCATCCTGGTCATCGTGGGCAATCCCCCTTACAACGCCTTCGCCGGGGTGAGTCCCAAGGAGGAGCAGGGCTTGGTGGAGCCTTACAAGGAGGGGCTGATTTCTTGGTGGGGTATCAAGAAGTTCAACCTGGACGACCTCTATATCCGCTTCTTCCGCCTGGCCGAGCGCCGCATCGTCGAGATGACCGGCAAGGGTGTGGTGTCTTACATCTCCAACTTCTCCTACCTGGGAGACCCTTCTTTTGTTGTCATGCGCCAGCGCTTCCTCTCCGAGTTCGACGCCCTGTGGTTTGATTGCATGAACGGCGACAGCCGGGAGACCGGCAAGCTCACCCCGGACGGTAAGCCCGACCCCTCTGTCTTTTCTACGGAATACAACCGGGAGGGTATCCGGCTGGGAACCGCCGTCTGCCTGATGGTGCGGAAAGAAAAAAGAGGAGCCGTCCCCACGGCCCGCTTCCGCCATTTTTGGGGCGTAACCAAGCGGGCTGACCTGCTGGAAAGCCTCAAGGCCGAGGATTTTGATGCTCAATACCAGCAAGCCCGCCCCGATGAAAGCAACCGTTTCTCTTTCCGGCCTGGAGGCGTGGCGGCCCACTACCTGGAATGGCCGAAACTGGTAGATTTGTGCAAAGAGATGCCTATAAGCGGACTGCAAGAGATGCGCCGGAGTTCGCTCATTGACATAGATAAGGATTCATTGACAAAAAGGATGCGAATTTATTATGACCCCAATGTTGATTGGACCTCTTTAAAGGCTTTAAGGACAGGATTGACAGAAGATGCCGGGAGGTTCAACCCCAAATCTTGCCGGGAGCGAGTGCTGGCCGCAGAAGGGTTTGATGCCCGTAGAATAATGGGTTACGCACTTTATCCTTTCGATAATCGCTGGTGTTACTATAGCTCTGTGCGGCCCCTATGGAACGAACCACGACCAGCACTTGTGGCGCAAAAGTGGCCGGGCAACAAGTTCATTATCACCAGGATGATGGCGGAAAGACCTAAAGAACAGATTTGTATCACCATTACACCCGAGTTGCCCGATTACCATCTACTGAGACCGAACGCCGTCGCCATCCCAATATTTCTTCGAGCCACCAATGCAGATAAAGGCAGGAAAGTTTTTAACCATCCAAGCCTCCTTGAAGAACCGCGAATAGGGGAACAACCCACCACAGGCAACCTCTCTCCCGCCGCCCGGACTTATCTTGCCGCCCTGGGCCTCCCTGACCCCGACTCCGACGCCGAAACCGCTGGTCTTATCTGGATGCACGCCCTGGCCGTGGGCTACGCCCCCGCCTACCTGAATGAGAACGCCGACGGCATCCGGCAGGACTGGCCTCGGGTGCCCCTGCCCAACAGCGCCGAATCCTTGAAGAACTCCGCCGGCCTGGGCCGCCAGGTGGCCGCTCTGCTGGACCCTGAAACCCCGGTGCCGGGCGTAGCGGCGGGGACACTCCGGCCCGAGATGAAGGTCATGGCCGTTATCTCCAGAGTGGGGGATGACCCTCTTAACCTGGCTCTCACCGCCGGGTGGGGATACGGGGGCAAAGACGGCATTACCATGCCGGGGAAAGGCAAGGCGGTGAAGCGGGATTACACCCAGGAAGAACTGGCAGCCATCCGGGAGGGTGCCCTGGCCCTGGGCCTCACCCCGGAGCAGGCCCTTGAGCACCTGGGAGCGGCCACCTTTGACATCTACCTGAACGAAGTGGCTTACTGGCGCAACATCCCCGAGAAGGTCTGGAACTACTACATCGGCGGCTACCAGGTTATCAAGAAGTGGCTCTCCTACCGGGAGAAGCCTCTCTTGGGTCGCTCTCTCACCCCGGACGAGACCCGTGAGGTAACGAACATGGTCCGCCGCCTAGCCGCCATCATCCTAATGGAACCGGCCCTGAACGCTAATTACCGGACCGCAAAGGAGTGTTCTTACGGCTGGCCTAAATAATCTGGCGTTCGGGTGAAACCTTTAAAGAGCTCCGCGGGAGGTCTACAATGGACAACCAATTACTTGATTAGGATTAGCACTTACGAGGAAATTTCTGGAGGCAGGGCCACCTCGCCAACCGAATAAATCCGACAGATGCAATTAATTAGTGCTATAGTGATTTTATTTAATCTTAACAGAAAAGGGAATAAAGTATGACCGATGAAGATCAGGACGGCCGCCCGGTGATCCCCTGTAAGAAAGTGGGGATAGAACTAATTTTTCTGACTCCCTGTCCTTATTGTGGCCGGAAGCACACTCACGGGGCAGGCAAGCCTCCGTACCCTGTGGGGGTTTGGTTCGCTGGCCATAGAGTGGCCCATTGCCCGTCTGAAATCAAGCGGGAGGGAAAATATGTCAAGGTTCCTCCTGAGGCTAAACGGGGTTACATCCTAAAAGTGGTGGAGTAATGGTACAAAGCGGCGACGGTACCCGGTCCGTATGACCCTCTGGGAAGCCCAGGATTGAAACTTTGGGGATTTTTTCCGGGCAAGAGGTCCCACTTTTTTGACTGTGTGCCCAAGGCTACCGTGTAATATCGGCTAAGAGGAGAGGGCTATGATCAATCTTTTCAGGAAATGCTGCGGCATTATTGGCATTTTCATCTTACTGATGCTCATCCTTTCCTTAACTGGCTGTGGTGCTGGGAGGACCATGGTGCTGGCCCCCGCCGAAGCGCCAGCCAAGTTTCCCTCGGCAGAACTCTATGAGGATAAAGCAACAGTAACTGTACCGGGAGATGTCAGCGCTTCCTTCCAGGCCAAGCTCGCCCAACTTCTCTATGGGCAGGATGGCTTCACTAAGGGTCCGGGCCTCAAAGTCAGGTACCGCTTTATCCAGTTCAACCCTGGTAGCCAGTTTTCTCGCTGGTTCTGGGGGGGCATTGGCAGCGCTGGCAAAGGCACCATGACCGTAGAGGTTAGGTTTGTTGACAGCAGCGACAAAGAATTAGCAAAGATCCAGTCAGAAGGAGAGATCACATCAGGGGCTTTCGGCGGGTCCTTTGATTTTGCAGTACAAAAAACGGCCGAGGAGGTGGCCAAGTTTGCCAAGGGATTTCATTGAGATATGAGAAACCGAGGACACATTACAAATCGTACCGCTAACTTTGTAGCGATGGATTTAACTTTCGCAAGACCCTCCCGGTGTCAGACCAAATTTTTCCATTAAAATTTTTGGTGTTGGTCCCATTCCCAGGGGGGTCTGCCCTCCACCCCCGGAATGGATTTTTTGAAAAAATTTCCGTGCCATTCATAATGACCAGGGGGGCTGGGGGGCCCCAATCCCCGGTTTTCGTTTTCGGGGCCGAAAAAATATATGACCATCGGTGGCCAGCGGTGATGGCGCCGGCGGTGGCCAGCGGTGATGGTGACCATGGTACGCAGTTGGCTAACGGTGGACGCCAGGGGCCGGAGCGGGTAAGGCCAGGACTTATTACTGGCCCTGGATGCCGAAGTTGAGGCAGGCCAGCGCCTACCCTCCCCCCGCGGCTGCATGAGAGCCCCGTGGCGGGGCAATTTACCCCCAGGCAATGAGTTAGGTAGGGGGGATTTCCACTCTTTCGGCAGTTCAGGCCCGGGTCCGGGCATCAGCACAAGCAATCACACCGAGCGCAGACCATTGTCCGCCACCCCACAAGGGGCATCCTTACCTTTTTTGGCTCCCTGGCATTTTTTCTATTGACAATTATATACGGTTGGTATATAGATAAATTATGACGAATCAGGATTTTAAAAATTGGCGCAAGGCCAGGGGATTGAGTCAAGGGAAGTTGGCCAAGGTCCTGGGAGTGCGGAGCATGACGGTGGCCCGGTGGGAGTGGGGCACCATCCGCATCCCGGCCCTTCTCCCCCTGGCCTTGGAAGCCCTGGAAAACCGAATAAGGAAGGAGCATGAAAATGGGCTTACTGGTAGAGTGTCCTAATTCCAAATGCGGGAGGCTGAACGGCCAACGGACCTTTGCGAAAGCCAAGGCGGAAGGCTATTCCAATGCGAAAGCCAAGGCGGAAGGCTATTCCAAAGGTGATACCTGTCTTAAGTGCGGCACGCCCCTTAACGACCCGTTAAAGGGCCGGGTTTACTGGATTGAATACTATGACCTTGACAAGCGGCTGAGGCGGGAGCGGATTGGGCCCAACAAGGCGGCGGCGGAGCATCGGTCGAGAGAAGTGCTATTCGCCAGGACAGAGGGCCGGTATATCAAGAAAAGCCCGGACGCCAAGACCCTGTTTAAAGACCTGGCGGCATGGTATCTGGATTTACCCGAAGTCAAGGCCAAGCGGAGTTATGACCGGGATAAACGGTCTTTGCTCAAGCTGTTGCCTTTCTTTGGTGAACGGCTGCTAAAAAACATTAATCCGGCCAAGGTGGAAGCATATAAACAGACCCGGTTGAATGAACCTTCCGGGCGCACCCCACAGCACTTGACCAAACCGGCCACGGTTAACCGTGAGCTTGCCTGTTTAAAAACCATCTTCTCCAAGGCTGTGAAGAATAGCAAGGCAGAGAGAAACCCTACGCAAGGGGTGAAGATGTTGAAAGAAAACAATGAACGGGATAGGGTTCTAAGCCCTGATGAATATGCCCGCCTCCTGGCCCATTGTCCCGACCACTTAAGGCCCATAGTCAAGCTGGCCTATCACACAGGGATGAGGCAGGGAGAGATTTTGGGCCTCACCTGGGGCCAGGTGGACTTGAAGGAAGGGTTTATCAGGTTGCAGCCAGAGGATACCAAAACGAATGAAAGGCGTCTGGTGCCTTTTAACGGCGAACTCCGGGAGATGTTCAAAGAGCTACCCAGGAATTTACCGGCGGCCAGGGTATTTAACCGCAACGGAAAGCCCATAACTTCTATCCGGGAGGCTTTTGAGGCAGCCTGTCGCCGGGCGGAAATTGAGGAATTTACCTTTCACGATTTAAGGCATACGGCCATAAATAACTGGCGGTTGCAGGGCCATGACTATTTCCGTATAATGGCGGCTACCGGGCATAAGACCCTGAATGTGTTCAAGCGGTACAACACCGTGAGCAAGGAGGAATTGAAGGCCCTGGTGAAGGAAAATCGGTAAGGATATTCACCTATGTATTCACCAAGGGCTTTTTCAGCAAACCGGAAACCAGGTTAACTATCAGATATTGCTTGCAAAGCCTGGGTGGCGGAACGGGTAGACGCAAGGGACTTAAAATCCCTCGGAGTTCGCTCCGTGCCGGTTCGAGTCCGGCCCCAGGCACCACTTCAAAATCCAAAGAAATCTTAAGAGGTCTAAAAGCCC
>Ga0326727_10016223_pt1 | contig 15780 bp, 8 predicted proteins | sample MB2enrmetagenome_FD_207643 | JGI IMG/M metagenome (GOLD analysis project Ga0326727, IMG submission 207643) | Lab enriched peat soil microbial communities from McLean, Ithaca, NY, United States - MB29MY | ecosystem: Environmental > Terrestrial > Soil > Wetlands > Peat | place: USA: New York... | reverse complement strand
GAAGCGTTTCACGATGGTTGCGGAATAAGAATCCAAATCGATTCCCGGAAGCTGTTTAAGCGTTTGCCGAACCTCGGCCATGAATTCAATCAGCAACTGTTTGAGGAGCGGATCGCCCAACGCTTCGGCGATGCAGGAGTAGCCGAGCAGGTCCGCCGCGTAGCCGATTGAGGAGTGACCGCCGTTGAGCAGCCGCATCTTGGTCTCTTCGTACGGCGCGACGTTGGTCGTGATCTGCGCGCCGGCCAACTCCCATGCGGGACGTCCAGACGCGAAATCGTCTTCGAGCACCCATTGCCGATAACTCTCGCAAACAACCGGCGACAGGTCGTGTATGCCGAACTTCCGTGCAATGAATTCGCGATGTGCCTCCGTAGTTTTGGGAGTAATGCGATCGACCATGCTATTTGGAAAAGTGACATTGCTTTCAATCCAGCGGCGCAATTCCCCGCTCCTCTCATCCGCAAAGGCGAGAAGCGCCTTCCGGGCTGTCGCGCCATTCGACTGCACGTTATCGCAGGAAAGCAGGGTGAAGGGCGCATGGCCGAGCTGTATGCGCCGCTGGGCCGCTTCGGCAACGAAACCAAGCCAGGTTCGCGGTGAATCAGGATGCGCCAGATCGTGCTGGACGTCCAGATGTTCGCTTAGGAATCGACCGGTTCCATCTTCGAGAAAATATCCGCCTTCGGTGACGGTAAGCGAAACGATTTGGCAATCGGACGAAGAGAGACGCTTTAAGACGCCGGCTGTGGTCTCGGGCGCGAAGAGGTGCCCGACGAGGGAGCCAATCACGCGATAGCTTTCCCTGTCGCTTTCGAGCTCCAGTACGCCATACAGGAAATCCTGAGTTGCCAGCGCATCGTGGACGTGCTTGTCGGGGGGGAGCAGTCCAATCCCGAACTCGCCCCAGCGGTCTGATGCTCCGCTCGAGAGCAAGTCATCGAGATAAACAGCAAGGTGGGATCGATTGAATCCGCCCACTCCGATGTGTGCGAGCGCGGGACGCGTGAGGCTGCGGTCGTAGCGAGGACGCGCAACCGGCTGCGGAATGCAGTCAAGCGTAGAATTGCGAAGTAACTGCACCGACTCAATCGCCATGGGGAACCATTCGTGAAGATGCCGACTTATTGCAGAGGTTCACGAAATGCGAGTCTCAGCGAAGGTGAGCGAAATTGTCAAGTGGCTGAGGCGCACCTCACTTCTGGATCAGGCGAGCGGCCACGATGTAGGTCGCGTTGGGTGCGCCGGCAACAGCCTGGGTCTTGATGAGGACTTCAAAATAGACCGGCTGCGGTGTCGAACTTGTAATTCCCAGAGCCTGAGCGAGCTTTTGACGATTTCCAGCGTCAGCCAAAAAGATTCCTGCAGCCTCGGTGCCTTCCTGCTGTAGACCTTGCAGGATCAGTACTCTTCCTTGTCCATCAGGTACGGGGAGCAAGGAGATGGTGGCGTAGTCCTCCCCTGAACTTCCAGTAAAGCTCAATCCGGGATACTTTTCTTCCTCGCCTGGCTTGGGATGAAGATTCTGAAAGAACTTGAGGCTCTCGCCCACTACACCTTCGCGTTCCTGGAAATTCAGCTTGTCCTGAAAGTAGAAGACCCAGGGGTTCGAGCTGGGGCTACCGACGAAAACATAGCTGCCCTCCTGGAGGTCACGCGGCCGTAGTTCCCGAGCTGAACGAATGACCAGGCGATCACCTTCGCTCCCGCATACGCGGAGAAGGTTGCTGACCACGACAACGTCGGCATACGACGTAAGTAACGACCCCGACAAGTACTTCATCATCCGGGCCTCTCGCTCGGTGGGGTGGGCATTTGATAGATCCTGGCCGCTACGGTAGGAAGGACCAAGATAGGCATCCAACGTGAGAGGCCGCTCCTCGAGGAGACGCGTCATACCATAGTTGGCGTCGGCGACTACAACCTGAACAGGCGCACTTCCCGTCGTGAACAGCGAGGATAGTGGCCACGGAGCCTGGGGCTGCCGGCTCTGTCTGGGATGAAGGAACCACGCAGCAATGGTGGTGCCCAGAAACAGCAAGGCCAGAGCCCATGGAACCACGGCACGCGAGGACATGGATCTGTGCCCGGCCGGAGCCTGGGCAGGCGGACGCTGATCCTTGGCGTGGAAAACGGTGGTGTAAGACCCTTTGGGGATCTCGACAACATAGGATTCGCTGCGGCCGTCGCCATCAAAGTACTCGTGTAAGCGCAGACGCAACTGGCGGACGTGCACGCGGACCGAACTGTCCTCGACCACGCTGTAGTCTCGAGGTTTGCCGAATACCGCGCTTCCAATGCGGTGCTCGGACAGATCCTCGGCATGGCCATGCAGAGACCTTTCAGCCATGTAGCGCAACAGGTCCCGGATGCGAGCCGATTTTTGGAACGAGGGGCTGGCTGTGATTCTCTCGATCAACTGCCAGCGGGGGTCGATCATCAGTTCCGGATCTGCTTCCGCTTCCGAGGTCCGATCTAATGGATTTACACCGTTAGACACAGCATGCACCCGGACGATCACAGAATGATAACACGGTGGTTATTGCCCGAGCCAGAGTACAGAAATCCGGGTAGTATCTCAGTCTGGATTGAATAGATGGATTTTCAGAAATGAGCAATATTGCACAGATTAACCGCGTAGTTGTGGATAGGTTGGGAAAATCCCGATCGGATGGGGGAGGAAATACCCAACCTGTTAAAGCCAAGCTTCCCACTCCCACATCGACGCGACGCTAACGGGACTCGCGGTTGGTTTTGTGCAGAAAGATCTCGATTCGCTGGGTAAGCACTAACTCACGTTGCGATTCACGTGTTAATCGCATTGATTTTTATTGTTTTTCAGCGTGAGTACCTTTTCAAGCGCGTGGTCCCTCCCTCATCCTTTGGGTTGATTTGCGGCCAATCCCTATGGCCACTACGCGGCCCCGATTCCACTTCTTTCCTGCTCATGTAATTGAAAGCGCCCCCGGCTTTTAGCAACGGTTTCAAAAAGGATGAATGAAGAACGACCTCGCAGATCGCTCTGAAAAGAACCCCATCCTGCGGCCGGGGGACCTGCGCCCCAGTCTGCCGGGAATGGAGGTAACCTGTCTGCTCAATCCGGGAGTGTTCGAGTTCGAAGGCAAGACCTGGCTGATCGTCCGCGCGGCTGAGCGTCCAAAACAAACGCCGGGCAAGACCTCCTTGCCCATCCTTACGCCCAATGGCCAGATCGAAATCCTGGAATTCGATTCCAGCGATCCCCGGCTCGATTTGAGCGATCCCCGCGTCATCAGTTTTGAAGGTCAGGACTACCTCACGACGCTCTCGCATCTTCGCCTGCTCAGCAGCGACGATGGAATCAAGTTCGTCGAAGCGGAACCATGCAGGCCCCTGACCGGCGCGGGCGAATTGGAGACCTTCGGCATCGAGGACTGCCGGGTGGCGAAGATCGGCTCGACTTTCTATCTGACCTATACCCAGGTTTCCAGACACGGCGTAGGGGTGGGCCTGAGAACGACCCGCGATTGGAAGGAATTCGTGCACGAAGGCATGATCTTCCCACCTCACAACAAGGATTGCGCGCTCTTCGAGGAGCGGATCGGGGGTAAATACTACGCTCTGCACCGGCCCAGCAGTCCCGAGCTGGGCGGCAACTACATCTGGCTGGCGGAGTCCCCCGACCTGGTTCATTGGGGCCATCACCGCTGTTTGGCCCACACCCGGGAAGGCTACTGGGACGGTGCGCGCGTGGGAGCCGGAGCATCGCCGATCCGCACCGCAGAGGGGTGGCTGGAGATTTATCACGGCGCCACGAAAGACAACCGCTATTGCCTGGGCGCGTTACTTCTCGACCTGAACGAACCGTGGAAGGTTCTGGCGCGTTCCGAGGCGCCAATCATGGAACCCTTGGCCCAATACGAACAAGAGGGATTCTTTGGACACGTGATCTTTACCAACGGGCACATCGTGAACGGAGACCGCCTGACGCTTTACTACGGCGCGGCCGATAGCGTGATCTGCGCAGCGAAGTTTTCCGTTGAGAGCATCCTTGCCGGCCTGGGGTTGGCGAAGGAGGCTAGGGCGTGAACGGCATTCGCAAAGAGGTTGCTGTCTTTTTCGCCTGTCCGCACTCCATGCGCGTGCTCATGGTCTCGAACATGATCTATGCGCTGGTTTTGCCAGTGATTGAGATTTTTGTCGCAGCATACGTGATGCGAAACTCCAGGGCCGTCGACAAGGTGGTTGCGTATCAACTGTCGATTTATTCAGCTACGCCGCTGGCCTTCTTTATCAATGGCAAGCTCCTGGGCCGGGTCAGCTCGAAGCATTTGTACGCGGTGGGAATGGTGCTTTCCGGGATCGCCATGATGCTCATGATGGAATTGGGGATCCTGAGTCGGTTTGGCATCGCCATCCTGGGATTGACGATGGGCCTCGCGACGGGCATCTTCTGGGCCAACCGGGGCTTTCTGGCGCTGATGGCCACCAACGATGACAATCGCAATTACTTCTATGGCGTGGAGAACTTCGTGGCGACCTTGAACGCCGTTGTTGTTCCAGCGCTCATCGGATGGTTCATCAGCGGTACGGCCCTTTACGGGTGGCTCGGCGGAGTGGCCAACCGGGCCTATCGCGTGATTGCGATGGTGGTCTTTGTTCTGACCATCGCGGCCGCCGCAATCCTGGAGCGCGGCACATTCCGCATGCCCCGGCATACGCGGTTTGTCTACTTCCATTTCCATCCGCTGTGGTGGCGCATGCTCGCGCTGGCGCTGCTGAAGGGACTCGCTCAGGGCTACATCGTCACAGCGCCCGCCATGCTCATCATGCTGCTGGTGGGACAGGAAGGAACGTTGGGGGCCGTGCAAGCCGTTGGCGGCGTTTTCTCCGCGTGCCTGCTTTATGCGGCCGGCCGCCTCACCGCACCGCGGCATCGCAAGATCGTTTTTGCAGTCGGGTTGTCGCTCTTCCTTCTGGGAGCAGTGACCAACGCACTGCTCTTTAGCGCCTTAGGCGTACTCATTTTCATTGCCTGCCTTTTGCTGGCGAAGCCGATGCTCGACCTGGCCTATTTTCCCATCCAGTTGCAGGTGGTCGATACGGTCTCGCGCATCGAGGGACGCAATAGCTACGCCTACATTTTCAATCATGAATTCGGCTTGTTTACAGGAAGAGCCCTGGGATGCGGGCTGTTCCTGGCCATCGCGCATTGGGGCTCAGGAATTGCAGCACTCAAGTACGCCCTCCCCGTGATTGCGCTGCTGCAGATGCTATCGATCTGGGTCAACGCTCGGATTTCCCGGGATCTGGACGAGGCGGGAACCACCTCCTCCGCCTTAAACCTGTCCGCTCGAACTTCGGAGGCTTGAATGAACTTGAAAAGGAGAAACGCAATGACCAACCACAGTCTAACCGCGCAAAGAAGTTGGTGCTTCGCGGCCGCACTGTTGGCGGCATTCTGGCTGTCGGCCGCCATCCCCTGCTTAGCTCAAGCAGGCAGAGGCACTTTAGCTGGCTCGGTCAAGGACCCAACCGGCGCAGTCGTGGCAGGGGCATCGATCGAGCTGAAAGAATTAAACACGGGCAGCTCTTACAGCATGAACGCAACCGCCGATGGCCTGTTCAACTTTTCCGAGCTTCCACCCGGGAATTACACCCTGACCGTAACCTCTTCAGGGTTCGAGTCCTACATCCAAAGCGGCATCATCGTGGATGTTGGTAGCACGGCCACTGTCGATGTCGTTTTGAAAGTGGGTACGGCTAAAGAGAGCGTAACCATCACGAGCGACGCCTCGCACCTGGAGTCCGAATCCTCCGATGAGGGTTACTCGATGCCGCCTCAGGTACTGGAGTCGCTTCCGCTGCCCTTCGGCGGTGAGATCCGCAACCCGCTCGAGTTTGCAGCACTCTCGCCCGGATTCGCCGGCACCATGAGCAACAACCCCTCCTCGCCGCCCGCCGGAGCCTTTAAGCTCAGCGGCGGACAACAGGGAGGTGGCGACATCCTGCTCGACGGCGCCACCACCGAGCTGGCCTCGGCCAACATGCAGGTGACCTATAACTTCAGCGTCGAGGCCGTCTCCGAATTCAAGGTCATGACGAACACCTTCGACGCCCAGTTTGGAAGCGCCAGCGGCGGCGTGGTCAATCTCGTCTCCAAGCAAGGAACGAACGACTTTCACGGCTCGGCTTACGACTTGCTCAAGAACCGCGAAGTGGATGCCAACAGCTGGCTCAACGACCTCGCTAACGCGGAAGCCGGCAAGATCGTAGACACGAAGCCGATCGATACCCAGAACGACTTCGGCGCAAGCGTCGGCGGGCCGGTGCGCGTTCCCTGGCTTTACAACGGCAAAGACAAGACCTTCTTCTTCTTCAATTACGAGGGCTTCCGGCAACAAAACGGAGGCACCTCGCTGCTATCGGCCCCCACGCAGGCTATGCTCGGCGGCGACTTTTCTGCATTGCTGACTCCGACGATAGTTCAGAATCAGACCTTCCCGGCGCACATCCTTTACGACTACACGACCTGCACGGGCGCCAACCAGGGAAAGCCCTGCCAGGCTTATCCGGGCAACAAAATCACCGAGTCCCCGGATCCGGTCTTTGCCGCCGCCTCCAAGGTCATGCCCTCCGCCCCCTCCAGCGCCACCAGCCCTTACTTCAACATCAGTGACAGCAGTTCCAACCACGAGAAAGCCGACATGTGGTCCATCCGCATGGACCAGAACATCGGCACGCGCAACAAAATCACAGGCAGTTACTTCACCGGTAACATGCCTTACATCAGCACCCAAAGCCTCGGGTCGCTTTACACCGGCGGCAACATCCAGGGCAACAAATATGTGCGACTGGGCTATGACTTCATCATCACGCCCACCATGCTCAACCACTTCAACGCCGGCTTCACTCGCCGCCATCGCCTTGAGACCTCGGGCGAGGGCGGATTTGGCGGTAATTGGGCAACCAAGTTCGGGCTCAAGGGCGTGGGGGACTCGGTTTTCCCTAAATTCACCTACAACTACCCCGGCAATGGTATCAACAGCCCCAGCGATGGCGACAGCGTCTTCGACGACAACGTATTTCAATATGACGACGCGGTCTCGTGGCAGAAGGGCCGTCACAGCTTCAGGTTCGGCGGCGAATTCCGCGCCGCGCAGTTTAACCTCGGCATCCTGACCGGCAGCGCCGGCCAGTTCACCTTCGGCCAGGGTCCCACCAGCACTCCGGCCGACGGCAACTCAGGCTTTGGCTTTGCCAGCTTCTATCTCGGCGCAGCCTCCCAGGCGTATATTGACATTCCCCAGATCAACGGATTCCGCGTCAAGTATTTTGCCGTCTTTGCCGCCGACGACTGGAAGTTCAATAACAAGCTCACCGTCAACCTGGGCCTGCGTTACGACGTCCCAATCCCGGTGACCGAGGCGCATGACGAAATGTCCTATGTGGATCCAACCCTGGCGAACCCGGGCGCGGGCGGCCTTCCCGGAGCATATGTCTTTGAAGGCAGCGGCTCCGGACGTCTCGGCGGGAACTCTCCGCAGTCGATTTACAAAAAGGCCTTCGGTCCTCGCGTCGGCCTCGCCTATTCGGTTGATCCCGAAACTGTCATTCGCGCCGGCTACGGCATTTACTACTCCACCCAGCGCATCGGAGGCTTCGCCGAGGACGACAGCCAGGGCTTCTCCGGCAGCTACACTTACCCCACCCCGGCCAGCGTTCAGACCCCGGCCGTTGTGCTCTCGCAGATCACCGCCTATCCCGGCAAGGAGCCACCCTTCATCGATCCCACGGTCATGAACGGGCAGAACAACGCCCTCTTCCTCGAGTCGAAGGTCGACCGCCCCGGCACCATCCAAAACTGGACCCTCGATGTGCAGCGCCAGCTGCCCTTCCAGACCATTGTGGACGTGGCCTACGTCGGCGCTCATGGCGACCATCTGCAGGCATTCCTGCATGACCCCAACCAGGGCAATCCGGCCAACATGTCGCGAGGCGCATGTTTGCAGCAGCCCATCACTGCGCAGGGCGCGGGTACACCATGCGCGGGCTTCCCGACTGTTGCTCCGCCGTACGCCGGCTTCAGCGGCACCGTCTCTCAGGCCCTGCGTCCCTACCCGCAGTATGGAACCGTCACGGTGGATTCAGCGACCATGGACGATCCCTTCGGCGATTACACCTACGATGCCCTTCAGGCTCAGGTAACCAAGCGTACCAGCGCCGGGCTGACGGTGTTGGCCAGCTACAGTTGGTCGAAAAACATCACCAATGCTGACTCGGAGTATCCGACCGAGGCCGCCTGGGAGGGTAACGACACTTCCGGCGCGCTCAACACCTACAATCTGAAGGCCGAGAAGGCACTCAGCCAGTTCGACATCCCGCAGCGCGTGGTCCTGGCCTGGACTTACGAGCTGCCCTTCGGCAAAGGCAAGCAATTCGCCAATCAGGGCGGACCCGTCAACGTGCTGGCCGGTGGATGGAAGATTGCCGCCGTCCAGAAGTACCAAAGCGGCACTCCACTCGCCGTAACCTCGCCGGGCTGGACCTCGGGCATCTTCGCCGGCGGCGAGGGCGCGACCGGTTCATCCAGCCGTCCCAACATCGTTCCGGGGGTGAATCCACGCGGTGTCGGCAGTAACAGTGGATTCGTCTATGGGAAAAGCCTCCGATTCAACCCAGCGGCGTTTACGCCCGCGCCGAATTTCACCTTTGGCGACGCGCCCCGCGCCCTCGGCGACATACGCGAGCTCTTCAACACGAGCGAGGACTTCAACGTCGCCAAGGCCATCCCCATGTTTACCGAACGGGTCCACATCGACTTCCGCGTGGAGTTCTTCGACGTGTTCAACCGGCACCGCTTCACCGGCTTTAACACGTCAATCACTTGTACCCCCACGTCGAGTCAAAACTGCACAACCTCAGGCGAGGGTCAGGCTTCGGGCCTTGCCTATGGCCCGAGAAACATCCAGGGCGACCTGCGGCTCACCTTCTGACGCCACCGGGCAAATCAGCCCTGTTACGTCTGACGTTTGAAAGCAACCCAATTCTCCCGGACCTCTTCAGCGAGGCCCGGGAGAATTGCATTTTTTGCGCGCTACACAAACCAGACACCAGGACGATCGGTCCAATAGAAAAAACCCCGTGCACGATCACGCAATGGCATTCAACGACGTGAAGATAAGCTACTATCAATCCATGTTTCGCATCCGCAGTCGGCGATTTCTAATTTTCGCTGCAGTGATTCAGATTGGATGCGTGCTCTCGTCAATCGGCACCGCGCAGGTTATCAATTCACAGATTCAGGCTCAAGTCCAGGAACACTTCCTGGCGGCGCAGCAGGCGCAACAACGGGGGCAGCTTGACGACGCGGTTGCCGAGTATCAACAAGTCTTGCGGCTCCAGCCCGGGTTGCCCGAGGTTTATGCGAATCTGGGGCTCGTCTACTACGCTCTCGGAGAGTTCGAGAATTCCGCGAAGGCTTTTGCTTCGGCTGAAAAGCTGCGGCCCGGAATGCGCGGCGTGAGTCTTTGGCTTGGAATTGACGAAGTGAAACTGAACCATCCGGCGCAGGGTGTAATTCATTTGCGCGAGGCGATTCGCCTTGATCCGAACGAAAAGCTGGCCCAAAGCTGGCTGGGAATCGCTCTCTGGGATGCGGGACAAATAGACGCCGCGTTGCTGCAACTGCGCACCGCAGCCGCGCAATTCCCCAACGACCCCGACTTTCTGTTCTCGGCCGGCGAAGCTTATGGCAAGGCGGTACATCAGCAAACTGACGAACTACTTGAAGCTTCAAGGGGAACGGCGCTTTCCGATCGCATCTACGCTGATGTCTACGCCCAAGAGCGGGATTGGACAAAGGCTGAAGGCCACTTGCGCCGCGCCATGCAAAGAGATCCTCGCTCCGTAGATGCGCGCCTGGAGCTCGCCAACGTGTTTTTCAGGCAGGCCAAGTTCTCCGATGCGCTCGAGCTCCTGGATCAAGCCGCGGCCATCCAGCCGCATTCCGCAGCGGTACTTGCGCGCAGCGGGGAGATTCTGATTCTTCTCGATCACCCGGCCGATGGTGTTTCGCGAATCGAGCGGGCGCTCGCCATCAACCGCAGCGAAGCTCTCGATGCCCTGGGCCTTCCGCTGGAGGATGAAATCGAACCAGCCGATCCCAAGGGCCCAGACGCGCAACTGATACGATCCTGCCGGGAATCTGCTGCAATGCTTGAAAAGGACCCATCGACAACGCCCGCGAAGTTTGCGGTCCTGGCGGCATTGTATGCGCAAGCTGGAGATGGAGATGCCGCCGCGCAGGCCTACGGGCAGATCGTGGCGTCCAAACCTGCTCCGGCGCCGGCTAGCGATGCTCTCGATCGCGCCTTGATCAGTTTTCACCAACATGATTATGAGCAGGCGGAGGATGCACTCGAACGCTGGGTCAGAGCTCATCCGGCAGACCTCGCCGCGCGGTACGATTTGCTGCTGACGCGCCGCTGCTTGTCCATGCGGCAAATCTTCAGGCTGGTCGCAGTCGCGCCTGACTCATACCACGTTCACCAGTTGCTCGGGCAGCTTTACGCTGACCACGATGAAGACAAGAAGGCAATCGATGAGTACCTGCTGGTTGCCGCCGCCCGCCCCGATCTTCCGGGAGTTCATTTCTGGCTCGGACATCTCTACTGGAAGCATGCGGATGCGGACCACGCTCTGCCGGAACTGACGCGCGAGTTGGAACTGGATCCAGGCAACGCCGAAGCCAATGCAGAACTTGGCTCCGTTCTGGTCGCAGAGGGCCGCGCCCGCGAGGCCATTCCGCATCTTGAATCGGCACTGAGCAGGAGTCCTGACTTGTGGCCCGCCTACGCGCAATTGGGTAAGGCGTATGCGAACGAAAGAGATTACGCCAAGGCCGAAGCAGTGCTAAGGCGCGCCCTTGCTCACGACAGCGATGGCGCGGCCCACTACCAGTTCGGCATGGTTCTGCGCTCCGAGGGCAAAACCGCGCAAGCGCTTCAGGCCTTCGCGCAGGTTCGCGCCATCAAGGAAGAAAAAGACGGCGTCGCTTCCCAAGCCACCCTCGAACCAACGGGGAAACCATGAACTGGCGCGCTCTTATTGTCCTTTTTGCATTCTCTGCACCTCTGGTCGCGCAGAACTCAGCTCTTGACGAGGCTGTGAGTCTCATGCGCGAGTCGCGCTTCAAAGAAGCCCTGGTGAAGCTCGAAGAGGCGCACAGAATCTCGCCGCGCAGTGCGACGATTGACAATCTTCTCGGCATTACCGAAACCAATCTCGGATTAATCGAGAAGGCAAACGCCGATTACCGTGCCGCGATTCACCTCGATCCGTCGCAGGCTGCACCGCACCGCAACCTGGGCGTCAATCTTCTCAGTGCCAGAGATTATTCGGGCGCCGCAGCCGAACTGCGTGAAGCATCGCGCCTTGACCCCAAGGACCAGTTCGCACACTACTATCTGATGTCACTTGATCTGGCCACTGGTAAGGATAGCGACGCGATCGAACAAGCATCTCTGTCGGGGAAACTCAGTGATAACGATCCGGAAGCTGCAGCGAGCCTAGCCGGCGCGGAGATTCGGACCGGACATATTGCCGAAGCGGCGGCTCGAATTGATCTCCTGGAGCAGGGCGGCAATCTTCCGCCTGGTCGGGCATATCAATTGGCTGTGCTTTTCGCGAATCGGGGCGCGTGGCCACAGGCCATCGACTGCTTCCGGCGCATAGCCGCCGATCATCCTGCCTGGCAGAATCGCTACAACCTCGCGCTGGCGCTGCTTTACGGCAACCAGTCCGCGGAGGCCTCGACAATCCTGTCGGCGTTGCACAGCGAGCAACCCGGCAATGCAGACATTCTGATGTTTCTCGGCTCAGCCTTTGAAGCACAGCAGAAGATGCCTGAAGCGTTGGACGCGTATCGCGCTGCCGCTGCGGCAGACCCCTCCAATCCCGATCATGCACTCGATTACACGCGCCTGCTCATGGACACCGATCGCTACGACGAGGCGGTTCAGGTGATCGAGAACGGGTTGGGCAAGACGGCAGAAACTGCGCCGCTCGAATTGAGGCTCGGCGCAATCGAGATGATCAAAGGCAACTATGACGCCGCCCGCGACGCATTTCACGCCGCCCTCGCCCATCACCCTGAATTGGATGTTGCTTATGTCGGACTGGCGCAGACCTACGCCCGGCAGGCCAACGACGCGGAGGCAATCAAGATCCTCGAGTCGGCGCGACGAACGAGTCCTGGGCATTATCTCCTCGAGTACTACTTCGGAATGCTGGCCAACCGCTTGGGACGATACGATGATGCTCGCGCCGCCCTTGAGAATGCAGCAAACCTGGATCCGCACTCGCCTGATCCGCAATTCGAACTGGGAAAGTTGTTTGAGTCCCGGCAGGACTGGCAAGAAGCGCGAAAGGCTTTCGAACACGTGCTTGCCCTCCGTCCCGAATTCGCGCCCGCACACTACCAGCTGAGCCGCATCTATGCACGGCTGGGCCTTCACGCCGAAGCTGAAAAAGAGGCCGAACTCACCCGTTCGCTTGTCGAGGCGCAACGCGATCAGGCATTTCGCGACCAACGCGCGCGTGCTGGAAGCTTCAAGGCCGGCACCGCCGGGTCGCACACTGAGCCATGACCTGACATTCCTAGCGTGGAATCTTGACTCGAAAGACGATTTGTCTCTGTTCGCGTCAGGCCAGAGCTGCTTCCGTCAGAGCATGTCACGTTGAAGTCAAGGGGGCAATTATTTGGCGATCTTACTTCCCCTTCGGAGCAGCCTGGCCTGAGGGCAGCGCGGTGCCACTCCCTTCCACCAAAGATACAAATCGATCGCCAGGGCCTCCGGGGAATTGCTCGAGCAAGCCGCTGGGCCAAAGGACTTCGATGCGGTCGAAGGAGACAGCCGAGCCGAGTCCAAAGTGGAGGCGCGGGTCGCTGGTGGAGAGATAGCTTCCTCCAGCGCGGACTTCATCCACTTGCTTGACGTTGCCGGTGGTGACGGTCACTCGGGCGCCGATCGCCATCCGGTTACTCTTCGTGCCCACCAGGTGCAGCGTGATCCAGTGGTTGTCATTCCTGGTTTCGTTGAGAAAAAGCGAGGGTGGAGCGTCGACGTTGAAGACAAGGATGTCGAGGCTTCCGTCGTTATTGACATCTCCCACGGCGGTTCCCCGGCGGGATTTCAACGGGCCTGCATTTAAGCCCGTGGCGGCAGCAACCTCGCGGAATTTGCCGTTCGTCTCATTGAGGAAAAGCTCGATCGGCTCGACAAAAGGCGGTTCACCGGGCACGCCATCGAGCAAGGTCGAGAAGTTACCCGAGGCCATGAAAAGATCCTGCCAGCCGCTGTTGTCGAAGTCTGCGAAGTTTGCTCCCCACTTGACGAGCGGTGAAGTGGGAGCGGCGATTCCGGCGCGACCGGCAGCATCGTGAAACTGGTTGTGGCCGTCGTTGATGTAGAGGCTGGCCGGCTGGTCGGCATAACGGGTCACGAACAGGTCGAACCTGCCGTTGTGGTCGAGGTCGGCAAAATCGCATGCCATGTTGCCGTAGGTCTGCCCCATTTCCCCCAAGGCGGTGCCTGAATAGATGCCGATATCCTCAAAGGTTCCGACCCTCTTGTTGTGAAACAGGAAATTGCTGTATGCATCGTTGGTGACAAAAAGATCGGGCCATCCATCGCCGTCGAAATCTCCCCAACAGATTCCCATGCCGTGCGCCTTCTGTGTGTTCTGGACACCGGCTTTGGCCGCGACCTCTTCGAAGGTTCCGTCGCCCCGATTGCGGTAGAGGAGGTTGGTTTCGCCGGGCATCTTATCTGGCAGCTCGGCGAGTGCGTTCTTGTATACCTTCGTTTGAGGGTCGGGAAGATGCCGGGGATCGGTGGAAACATAGCGGGCAACGTAAAGATCCACAAATCCGTCACGGTCATAGTCGGCCCAGGCGGCTCCGGCGCTAAAGCCTCCGCCGCCAACGCCCGCCTTTGCCGTGACGTCGGCGAATTTGCAGCCGCCTAGATTGTGATAGAGCACATTGTGGCCGTAGCCGGTGACATAAATATCAGGAAGGCCGTCGTTGTCGTAATCGGCCACGGCAATCCCGGTGGCCCAGCCCCTGGTTGTCAACCCCGCGGCTGCGGTAACGTCAGTGAAGTGCGGTGTCTTCCCGTTGCCGTCCTCCCGGTAGAGCGTGATCATGGGATCGCCGCCAGCAAGGTAGCGGTCGATTGAGGAATCGTTCACCACGGCGATGTCCAATTTGCCGTTGTTCTCGCAATCCAGAAAGGCAACTCCTCCACCGCTCATGGTTTCGATGACGTAGCGCCTGTCGAGATTCGTGTGAGGAAGAGTGCGAAGGCCGACCTCCGCCGAAACGTCTCGAAATTGCGGCACAGAGGGTTGCGCGAGCGGCTGGGGAACTCCCGCTGAGGGAGTTTGTGCGCTGAGAGTGAAGGCAGATAAGAGCCCGACGATGAACGCTGAGGTTCCATTCCTCATCTTGCCCGGAATTCTAGCACTGCACAGTGCCCGCCAATCGCAGATTGCTGTTTCACCGTGAAGCCTCTTCCTCCTCTCATGATTCAGCTTCTCTCGATTTCATTGCTTCTAGGTCGAACGCCTCCGACGGCAGAAACCACCCTTGCCAAAGCGCACATGTCCATGGAGCGCGACCACCCAGATGAGGCCATTGCTCTGCCGCAAAAATTGGCCACCGCTGTATCACGTTTCTGAACGGCCTGACGACGTTCGTTGGGACGGCATGGAGAATGGGGATCCGGTCCGGAAGAATGGAGTGATTCTCGCTTTCAGAGGCTCAATTGAAAACCAACCGGAGCATCGATTTGTTCTTGCCGGGCTGAATGCAGGAAAGCGGTACCGGCTGCCCACAGGATGCCCGCATCTTACGTGGTTTTGGCTGGTTAATGTGGATAAGTCTGGACAGGCTATCTTCTAAATCGCTGATTCTATTAACTCGATTGGATGGGGCTGGATGGGTTTGGACATGAATTGGCTCCTCAGGTAGGACTCGAACCTACAACCCTTCGGTTAACAGCCGAATGCTCTGCCATTGAGCTACTGAGGAGTGCGTGGCGCTGGATTGTCCTCTAATAAGTTAGCAGAGGTCGCCAAGTAGGTCAAAAGGCAGGGCGCGGTTGTTCGCGGTCCTCCGCGCTCAAGCCGCAACCCCGCCCCGCCAGTCCCGATTTCGGCTCACCCCCACGTGAATTCGATGGGAATTTGGACATCCGGGTGCAGGCTTTTGTGCACCGGGCAGGTGTAAGCGGCTCGTTCCAACTTCTCCCTGTCTGCCGGGCTCGGCGAGTGGGGTACGTGGATGCGGACAGCCAGCCGCTGGATCCGTCGCGGCGGCGCTGCCGTCATTTCCTTTTCGACAGACGCCGTGGCGCCGGAGATATCGATGTTCTGCGTGCGCGCCGCGATCCCCATGATGGTGAGCATGCAAGCGCCAAGCCCCGTCGCCACCAGATCAGTAGGAGAAAAGCTTTCGCCGCGGCCCTGATTGTCTTTGGGGGCGTCGGTGTTCAGTTCGGCGCCGGAGGGGCCGTGGGTTGCCTTGCAGTGCAGGTCTCCTTGATACTCGACTTGAATGTTGACCATGAATCTTCCTTGATGATTGGTTGAGAGTGGAGCGAAGTAAGAGAACCTTCGACTCGCTCCATGCATCATGACTCAGAGGACAATGAAACTTCAACTGCCCGCCGGCACATTTCGCGCTTACCTCTTCGACTGCGACGGCACCGTGGTCGATTCCATGCCGCTGCATTA
>Ga0326727_10016222_pt1 | contig 15780 bp, 1 predicted proteins | sample MB2enrmetagenome_FD_207643 | JGI IMG/M metagenome (GOLD analysis project Ga0326727, IMG submission 207643) | Lab enriched peat soil microbial communities from McLean, Ithaca, NY, United States - MB29MY | ecosystem: Environmental > Terrestrial > Soil > Wetlands > Peat | place: USA: New York... | reverse complement strand
GTGAAACGCCTCGCAGTCAGCGTCATGAGGAGCTGCTTTTGATTGCCGCGGTCGGAATCATTAAGCAGCGGGGATGGATCGGCGTAACGCCGCCCGTAGCCGATCGCAACCGATTCCAGCACATTACCGAAATCATCGGCGGCGAGTGTGACCTTGTGGCCGACGCGTGGATCGGCGCGGTCCTCGCCGTCGATGGCATAGAGCTTGCGCTCGTAGTGAAATGTGACGTCCTCACGCTGATAGGTGAAGAAAACGCAGTGCAGGTTGTTTCCGCGCGGTTGCAGCACGCGAATGGTCATGTTGCTTTCGGTCACTAAGTAAGGGCGAGCGGATGCGGAGGTTCCATCCAGCGCGTAGATCTCCTGGCGGAGCGTTGCGCCCTTGAGGGCGCGGCAGGCGTCGCGGGCATCCTCACCGGTCAACGAGTCGGGAAGGATGGTATCGTCGAGCAGCATCGCGGCCTGCGGATCGCGTTCGCCCGGCGCATGCGGCGGAGCGGGCTCGCGGTAATACTCGTGGGCGAGATGCCGCGAAATGCGGCCGCTGCCGAGGAAGACGCCGGTGTGGTACCAGGTTTTGGTCAGCCCAGGGGGAACGCTGGAGGCGCGGTCTTCGTTGTCCGCGGATGGAAACCACCTGCCCTGACCCAGGCTGTCCATCTCCTGCGTGTCCAACTGCTCGACCATGCCGAAGCCGCGGAACTCCCGCTCAAAGCCATCGAAAAATCCGTGGTGATAGGTGTACGAGGTCACGAAGCGGTTGCGGCCGATGAAATCGTACGTTTCGACGCGCTTGACGACGTGCACAGGAAAGGGAAGACGCGTGACCCACGGCTTTCCCGCGGCCTTGTCAGCCAGATAGAACTCGGTCGACGAAGCGTATTCAATGCGCGTCTCCGCGCCCAGATTGTTGCGGGTATGAATGAGCAGATGCGGCTTCTGGCCCTCCATCAGGTCGATGTAGCAGAGCGGCTTGCCGTAATCTGCGGGAAGGCTCGACGACCAGAGCAGGCACGCGGTGCCGCGGCCGAGCAAGTCGACGACCGATACCGAAACGTCACTATTGACAGGCGCAAACTGCTTGAGGATTCGCGCGCCGGACCAGCTGTTGCCGGATTGATTCAAATAGATTTGGATCGCGTCTGCGCCAAGGTAGACGATATCCGTGCATCCCGAGCCGTCTGTATCTGCGAGGCGCACTCTGGACTGTTCGAAGATATCTTCATCGGCGAACCATGGGGCATTGTCCATCACGACTTTAGGACCGAAAACACCGTAGCCGCGATTGGGCCAGTAGCAGACTTCGCCGTTGCGCACGCGGACCAAGTCGGAGAGACCGTCGCCCGACATGTCGGCCAGGTAAACGGACTGAATGCCATCGGCGAAGATGACGTGAGGGCCTTGGCGCTCGTCGGCGGAAACCGCAACGCGAATTTCGGGACCGAATCCTTCGTCGAGCAAAGATGGATGCCAGAGCATCGCGTCGTCTTCGGTGATGAGGATGTCGGCGATGCCGTCGCCGGTCACGTCCACAAAATGAAGATTGGGATCCTTCCAGTCGATCACCGGCAGCGCGCGAAAGCTGTGAAACGGACCCCACGCGCCCTCATTGGTTCGCGTGTAAAAGCCCGGCGCAGCCGCGTCGAACTGCACGAGATTCAAGGTTCCGTCGCCGGCCACATCGAGAAGCTGCTGGGCGCCGCGGTTGATTTCGCCGATGGAGGGCTTGCGCGCCACCGCGCGCGTCGGGCCGAAGCGGCCGTTGCCGCGGTTGGATTTGTAGAACCATGAGCTGCCCTGCTCGCTCAAGATTCCGCTGATGCCCTCGCCGTTCAGATCGATCCAGCGGTAGCTTTTCTCGTCGATGCCGGCGGGAAGGTTTTCGAGGCTGGAATGATCGACCTGGCTGATTTTGTATTCGCGATATCGGCCATCGTCGAGCGGACTCTGGGAGTATTCGACCTCCAAGGGCGGCATCGATTGGCGCAGATAGCGGCCGTCGCCGCGGTACACATAGCCGGCCTGCGTACAGCTCACGATGAACGAGCCGATGGTCTTCTGGCGATACGTAAATTCCGTGGAGCGGACCAGGTAGTCCGCCAACCCGAGTTCCTCGGGAAAGTGGTGCAGCATAAGCACGCGATGGCAGAGGCGGTAAGTGCGAACTTCAAACCGCGAGCGATACTTCGAAAATGGATCGACACGGACGGGCCATGTACGCGCGGCCCCGTCCGCAGGTGCGTATCTTGCCCAGCAGCGGCCGTCGCTCTCTTCCTGCGAGTACGGTTCGTCGCCGTAGTCAAAGACGGTCTCGAACATCCAGCCGGCGCAGGCCAGGTCGACAGGCTTGATATGGGAACGCCGAAAATCCGGCACGTCAGGATCGATCAGGAGGGGTCGCCGGTTACCGTACTTGATTCGCTTGAGGTAACGGTTGGCCGTACGCACGCGGCGCGCTTCATTGGCAAGAGTGCGATCGACGCCGCGGTCGTCTTCCGCCGCGTATTCGTAAACGATGGCGTTGCCTTTGTCGTCGTAGCTCTCGGCGATGAGCCAGCTGAAGACGCGGCTCGGATCTTCGGGGTCGAAGATTCGCGAATTCGCATCGCGGCCGTAGACGGTGAGCGTGTTCTCCTTGGAGATCGAGCGCCAGTGCTCGTCGCCATCCTCAAGACGCGTCCAGCGCTCAATGCGGGCGAAGAGCCCTTCGATGCGCGGACGATACCGCTTGACGCGGTGCCCTTCCGCCTGGAATTCGTCGTTGACCCACAAACCGGGTTCACGCTCGACTAGGACAGGCACCAGATCTTCAGCGCCGGAGAGGATGAAGACATCGCACTCGGCAATCTCGATGGAGCGGTAATGGGGCAGGCCTTTGTCTGTCTTGCGCGTTATGGAAGGAAGCGAGAGCGACCAGCCAATGCCGAAGGGCCCGTTGCCCGAGCCTGAGTCGTACGCGAGCGATAGGGAAGGCGTGAAGCCGGAACGGCCCGCACTGAAGCCCAATGGGATGGTCAGCGTGCCGGTGCCGTTGGCCGCGTTGGTCTCAAACTTTTCTCCGATTCCGCGGATCGCGCCACCGCCTTTGGGCAGCTCGATCTTGGGTGCCGTGAACTGTGAATTCTCGGGTTGAGAGACGCCCGCATCCGGGCTGGCGGCGGTTTGTTCGGTAGGCATCTTTCACTCTCTTGACCGGATTTTGCAAAATCGAACGCGAAGCGCAAGCACGGAAGCCGCGGCTCAGGCCGCTAACCATCTTCACACCTGCGCCGCCGCCACGTTTTCAGCAGACGTGCCGCCAGCGCCGATAACGGCAGAGCAGGAAGACGCGCTCCGCGTGGCCGATATGCTCGGGAAACTCGAAGTCGATTTCCGTTTTGCGATGATCCCGGCCGATGGGACCAAGGTGCGTTTCCAGCACCCCGTAGTAAAGATCGGGCCACTCGTCGCGAGCGGTGCAGCTAAACGTGTGGCTGCCGTTTCGCTTGCCCGAATCGCGATGCGTGAACTCCACGTTGTGCGCAGCCGGCTTGCGGATCGCCGGGCAGTTGCATTCGCCGGTGCAGCCGCAAAGCTCGGGCCTTTGCTCGGCGTCATAGACCAGCGCCACCTGGTCAATGCCAATCTCCTCGGCGCCGGGGACATAGGGAAACATCTTGCGGTCAAGGCGCAACGCGAGCCGTGGCTTGCGGTGCTTTTCGAGGCCCGGGTCTTCAAGCAACTGCCACGCGTCGGGAAACTCGTAGCGCACGTCGAAGAACACCCACCCCCAGCCGGGCAGATACTTTTCGGCGGCCTTGTTGGCTGCGCGCCGCAGCATCTCGCCGCCCTCGCGCGCGGTGTAGTTGAGATGCACGATGAAGTCGGTGAGCGTATCCATGGGAAAGTAGTTGTTCTCCGGCGGCAGCTCAATGCGCCAGCGGCTCACAGCTCCGTGGAATTCGAACGGCAGATAGCGCTCGTCGTGGAAGTTGAGCTCGAAGAGGCCGGAATCGTTCTGACCGCTCGATGTGGCAATGGCCTCGCGTGCGCCATAGGTGTGAACGAAGCGGGAATCGTGCGGGCAGCCTTCGTAGCCTTCGCGCAAGCCGCACGCGCAGCAGCAGCCGGTGGCAGGCGAGTCCACGCGCGGATCGATGCGCGTAGTCGAACTGAGCAGAGTCATGCGGCAGTGCACTCCCGTGTACGGCCCGGTGACGCAGGGAATGGTAAGACTGAGGCTACGAATGCGGCGCATGTAGAAGCCGGGATAGTCCACGTCGAACATGGCTTCGGGCAATTCGATTTCGCAGCGGCCGGTGGCCTTGAGTTCGAGGAACTTTTCCGGAAAATGCATGCGCAGTGAGAAGTGCTTGGTCAATTCGCGTTCGCGCACATTCTCATCGAAGTATGCCTTCTCCATGCGCGAGAGTGCGCACTGCAAGCGTCCACCGGCCACCAGAGCGCCGCGCAGATTGTCCCAGCCCGCCTCGGGCAGGAAGTGGCGGGTGGTATGGCCACGCTCGAAGTTGAAGGCCCTTTGCGCTTCAGCCGCGGCGCAGTGGGCCAGCTTGTACATGCACGCGTGGAGAGCCAAGGTTTCATTTTTCAGCTTCAGATAGAGATCGGTCGAGGTGAATTTATCGCGCAGAAAGTCCAGCACCTCGGTTGCGTGCTCGACCTGGCGTTGCGCGTTATTGAGTTCCTGCAGGGCCTGGTCGCGGCGGCGATGCGCGCCAAGGATCAACAATTCGCTCTGCTGGATGTGGATGGGCAGGACCTGCATCTGGTGGAGCCACTCTACGGAGCGGCGCGTCTGACCGGCTTGAGTCATGTCGATGCTCGCCGTCGAGCTTTGAATCTCCGCGACGGTCTGCATGACTTTGGCGATGGTCTCAAACAGCCCGGCCAGCTTGGTGCCGATGGGGATTTGCGTGAACGTGGACATGGCGCCGACAAAGAGGTCGGGCACAATGCGGAACGACTCTGCGAAGGCTTCGACGATATTCGCCGCGGTGCGGGTCTGCATGGCGTTGCTGGCCAGGCTGAGATTCTGGATCTCGTCGTTGATGAGTCCGGCCTGATAGAGATTGCTGTAGTAGATGAGATCGGTCTGGCTTGCTTCCTTGCTCTGCTGCAGTGCCTGAATCTGCCAGTCCGCGTCGCGCCACTGATCCTGGCGGATGGAGATGCCGAGGGCCAGCAGTTCGCGTGCCTGTTCGGCATGAATGGAAGCAAGAGCTTCGGAGTCGAGCTTTTCATAAGCGGCGAGCAAGGCGGTTTCGAACTCGTGCACGCGGGCGGCGAGTTCGATGGCTTTCTGAATCTGGAATGTGAAGCGATAGGGACTGGGACGGTTGCAGCAGTCTTCGTCCGCGCAGCACTCGTGCGCGGTGCGCCATCCTGCGCGTAGCGGCGAGTCGCCGAAGTATTCCATATCTTCAGGAATGCAGCCGTTGCCAATGCGGCGAGCGCTCTGGTTGGTGCGGATGAGACCCAGCCGATCGCCGAGGTTCGAGTACAGATCCATCAGGCGCGGATTGAGCGGCGCGTAGGCGGGCGTGAAAGATGCCACGGGCTGGGGCGCGGCGGCGGGCATCAGCACGGTGCGCGGACGGGGCCCGGTGATTCTTGCCGCCGTGTCACAGAGGAGGCGCGCCTGCTGAAAAGCCTCCGGTGCATTGCGGCGGTGCATCAGGCGATCCGCCCACTCAAGCAGCGTCTCGCAATAGTGGAGCGTGATGGCACGGTTGCGAACATCGCCGCAGGAGACCTTGGTGCTGTCGCAGCAGGCGTCCATCGATTGCGAATTCGCATCGCCCGCAGCGGGAGTCTGCGTAGCCGCGGTGCGGGTTTCTGTATTTGTAATCTCCTTTTCGGCTTCGAACCAGTCCTGAGATTGCTCGTTGGCAGGCTGGCCATGCTCCTCCCAGATGGTATAGGCCTCCTTTGCGATCTCATCCTGACTGGGCTGAGCAGTCTGGTTGGTGGTGTTGGACTGCTTGGTGCAGACCATCCACGCACAGTCGTTTTGCAGCGGATCGAAGGAGCGCTTGTACCAGCGCAGGGCAAGCTCAAACTTGCATTCACCGCGCAGTGTCTCGGCCACCAGCAAGGACGGTGAGAACCACGATGAGGGAAACAGCCGGGCGCCCGGATCATCGTAGGCGAAGAAGGGATACGAATCGAGACTGCCGGGATAGGTGACATCCGGCGCCGGCGGTTTGGCCACTTGCGGCAGCGCTATGGCTTCGTCTGCAGGCAGGTCGAAGCGGAATCCCGGCGGCGAGGTATCTTCGCCCGTGCCTCCGTAGCCAGGCGGCAACGGGATGGCGCTGCCGCTGACCTCAAAGTAGAGCGAGTCGGCGCCGCGCCCGAGAAAGACCAGATCGGCCGGCGTAGAGATTGCCACGTAGCAGTCGGATTTGCGCGGCTGCTGAAATTGACCGTTGTGCATGCGGCACCAGGCCAGCCGGACGCCGTCATTGGGCTGCCACTTGGCGACGAGCGGCGGCACCTGGTCTTCGTCGTTCCATTCAGCCGACTGCTGTTCGAACGGGTCGTAATAGGAATCCTGAAAGCCGAACTGGTAGCTGCCGGTAAAGCTCGCATCCGGGCTGCTCTGCGAGTCGGTTTGGTCGGTGTACGTGTAGAACTGCGTGGGCACAAGCCAGAAATAGTATTCGTCGACCAGCGCCGCATGATGCTTGCCGCATTGCTTGCAGCAGGAACCTTTCGCATCTTCGCGGCGCGGCTCAAATGGAAGCGAGGACTCGGAGACGCCGGCGGCGGCTATGCGCAGGAAGGTCGTGCCCATCTGCATCGCCGATTCCATCCACAACGGCAAGGCTTCAGGCTGCGCAGCGCTGATGGCAACGGCCTGCGCCAGGGCTTGCACTTTTGCGCCCTGCGCTAAAACCACCGTGCCCTGAGGCGCCGTAGACGGCGTAGAGCCGCCTGCTGCCGATCCAGCTTGAGATCCGCCGGTCGATGTGCCTGTTTGGCTGCCGCTGCTCGCAGCGGCTTGCGGCACAGGCGTAAGCCAGGTTGGCTCGGAGGCATACTCCGGGCTGCCGAGCGTGCCCAGGCCTTCGCGGGTTTCCGATTGCGGTGGCGCGCTCAACGGTTCGAGTTCAGAGGGTACGCGATCCTGGATCAGTTCCGGTGCGTGCTCGAAGGGTTTGTCGTCATCGAGCCAGTAATCCATGCCGCCGGGCGCGGCAAGCGTCAGCGTCGAGCTTCGCAGCTGACCCTCAAGGAAACGGAAGGCTTCGATGCGGCGGGCTTTTTCCAGTTCCTCCCACTCGATCCAGTTTTCACGGTAGAGTTCGCGGAGCTTGCACAACTCCCACTTGCGGTAGGTGTCAAAGCGGCCGTCCCAAAGCTGAGCGAACTCATGCGCGATCTTCCATGAGGGCTCGAGCCCCAGGCGCGCGCGGCGGATGAAGTTCTGCACGGCGGTGATTGCTTCCTCGATGCGGCTGGCCCTTTCGCGCTCCGTGCTGCGGACGTCGACGAGGAGCAGATCGCTGAGGTCGAGGGCGGTTTCGGCGTAGGCTGCCGTGGAGGACCAGGGCAGCGCCACACGATCCTCGGCACAGAGATAAGCAATCAGCGCGTCGCGGCCGCGAATGCGCAGGCCGTCATTGAGGCGCTTGACGTCGCCATAGCGCCGCGGCTCCGCATTCAAGCACGAAGCATTGACGAAATGGAGAAGGTTGGCGTTGCCGGTTTCGGTCTCGCCCGAGATTACGCCGCTGGGATCGTCCGAAGCCCAGAGGTCCGGGCGGGCCTGGGCAAGGCCTTCGGGATGGAAGTCGCGTTGGAGGCGGCGAATCCATTTCTCGGCGTGCCAGGCGCGGACCAGCCAGCGTTCGTCCTGAAGATCGCTGTCCGTTACGGAGTAGATCGGGCTCGATTGATCCTGGAAGTAGCGCAGGTCCAGCTCGGAGTATTTCGGATCGGCTCCGATGTGGCCGAGAAGCTGTCTGAGATCGGCCGGCGCTTTCACCTGCGCATCGTAGAAGAGCCGCCACACGGGACCGTGACCCTGAGTTTCGACTTCGCGCCGAACCAGACAGTAGTCGAAGATGCGCTCCCACCAATTGAACATCGCCTGGGTGCGCTGGAGCGATGGATCGGAGCGGTCGCCCGCGGCCGGTGCGGGTGCGTGATAGTTGTCGACGAGAGGCAGGAAATCGAAATCGAATTCGGCCAGATGCTCTGTGAAGTTTCCGCTGGTGTTGCGGTAATAGGCATAACCCTCAAATTGTGCGGGGTTGGCAAGGAAGTAACCCAGCTCGGACTGACCGGCCTCGTTCGTGGGCCGCGCTGAAAGCGCAAAGCCGCCGGCGAAGAGCACGGCCTTGAAGGCGCGCTGGTAAGTACAGCGCATGTCGCGCAGCGTGCTGGTGTAATAGCTCTTCAGAAAAGCCTGCGCATTGTGGCTGCCGCTCAGGAACGTGATGCCGCTGTCGAGAGTCTCATTTTGCAAGTCGCGGTAGAGATGGCGCGCGGGCAGCGTGGAGAATCGGTGATCGGTGTCGGGACCGCGGTACTTGACCTGAAAGCCGGCATGCGCGGGTTGGGGATTCGGCTGGGCATCGTCCGGCGCGGGCTGGCTGTACTCGATCGCGATGTTGTAGGCACCGCGACGCAAATGCGGATTCCAGTCTTCGCCGCTGGATTCACCAGGCCAGTTGTGATTGAGAACCGTCCACTTTTTCTGGCCGCGAGAGAGCACAACGCGCCAAGAAGATCGTTTGGCGCGCTCAAAGTCAGGCTCCGCATCTTCGGGTCTCGGCGCTCCGGCGCGGAAGGCGTATTCGCCTTCGCGATCGACGAGCAGGACGCCCGTCCAGCGCGCCTGAATGGCCTGCGCGCCCCCGAGGCGCCGGCCTCCGGAAGTCGCCACGGCATAGCCGTTGTTGAAATTGGCAAACGAGCTTGAGGGCGGCGTGAATCCGAGCGCGGGAATGACGGTGGGAATGGGACTGTTGGTTTCGTCGCGCTGGTGGCCCCAGGCCTCCATCGGAGCGCGCACCTCGCGCCAAAGGACGGAAGCTGACTCGCGCGCGTCGCTTGCCGTGTTCGCCTGGCCGGGCGGCTGGGCGCCTGCAGGATCGGTCGGGGCATTCGCGCCAAGATACTCGCCGAGCAGGCCGGTGCCGGCCAGGCCGAGCAGCGCTGCAACTGCCCCACCTGCCGGTTCGAGCGGCCACATCACCGACGGAGGAACACCGGAATCGGACTCCCATGGCGAGCCGTTGTTCTCGTCTGAAAGAAGATGGCCCAGAACCAGATCGGCAACCGGCTCAAGGTGCTCGTGGTGGAAGCCCGCGTAACTGGCCACGTGGCTTGCCAAGTGCTCGGCGATCGCCTTGCGACGTTTGTGCGCGAGCGCGAAGTGGCGGCGGAAGTAGGACCAGCGGCGGCCCTCGTCGTGCTCCTCGATCAAGTGGCGCTCGGCGCTTTGCCAATCAGGGAACAGGAACGCGAACAGGCCGAGATTGACGCGCGGCGCGAAGTAGAGGTCCTGCACGGCAGCCTGTTCGGTGGGGTTGAGCTGCGGCAACTGGCTGAGCTTGGAGGCGACAGCCTCGTCTTCAAGCGGGAGCTGGATCCAGAGTTGTGTTGTGGATGCGTTGTATTGGAATGGGCTGCCGGGCGGCAGCGTCCAGTTGGTCGTGGAGGTGAGGCTGACCTGATACTGGCGCTCGGCGCCGCTCACGGAGATGCCCGCGTCCTCCAGCACGCTGGGGAAGAAGTGCTGCCCGAGCGAGAGCAGTGGGTCCTGCCCCGCGGGTGGGGCGTAGCCAAACTTGTTGTGGAACTCAAAGACAATCTTCTTCCAGGTCCACTCGTGCGCTTCTTCATCGCTGACTTCGATTTTGAGCAGCGCTTCACGCAGCTTGAAGAGCGTGTGCTCGTGGCTGGCTTCGGGCAGGTCGAGCGGTTCATTGAGCGCTTCGTTCGGATCCTGGCCGGCAAACGGATCCTGGCGTTCCTCGGGAGGCTGGGCGTTGAAGAGATACAGCAGCTCTCCGATGCTGAACTGGGAGGCGCACATCTTGGCCAGCACTTCTGCAAAGCGCAGCGTGCAGCCGGGCGTGCTGTTCCAGGTGTCGTTGTAAGTGCTCGAAGTCGAAGCTGGATTGAAGCCTGCCAGGCGCGAGAGCGCGTCGAGATTGCCGGAGAGGCGCGACGCGAACTCGCCGCGTTTGCGCTTGCCGCCGAAGCGGCATTCGGCAAATCTCTCCACGCCATCGAGGAGGCGCGCTACGGCCCAGCTCCATTTCTTCGCGCTGCGGCCGACCCAGAGCGCGAGGACCTGGGTGCGGGCCCCACCCGTGGCTCCGCTTGGTGCAGGATCGCCTTGATCGTTGAGCGGCAGTGAAAACTGGTCGCGCAACATCTGGAAGGCAGCGAGCTGGCGAATGAAGTCGGGGTTGATGGCGCCGCCCGTGAACATGCCGAGGACCGAGGCGATGTCATAGAGCTGATCGAAGGTGTACCGGGCGTTGCAAAGCGCCTGGAGCTTGCGCCAGAGGCGGACGACAATCAGAAGCTCGGCGAGAATGCGGTCGCCTGCATCTCCCCGCTGGACCGGGAGCTGAAAATCCTTGAGGCAGCAGGGTTCGCACTTCGGGAAAGACGTGCGAGCAATGCTGCTCTGATCCGGATTGGCAGACTGCACAAAGCCGGAGTTCCAGAGCTCGAGAAATTCGCAATAGGTCAGGCAGGTCACATCAAGAAACTGGGCCACGGTAACCGGCGCGTCAGAATCGCTGCCGCCGAACGTGGCAGCGTTGAAGAACGCGGAAGTCGTGGAGCGAGTCGGCGCCTGATTCAATGTGGGTTGGTTCGCGTTGGTGGGGACATTGGTGCCCGGAGGCTGGTTATTGGCCGGAGGCGCGCACGGCTGCGGCTGCGCACCCGCAAACACGGTGGTGTACTCTTCGGGCGTGATGCCGAGATATTCGATGGCCGTATCGATGCGCAACGGGAACTGCCGCAGGAAGGACTGAAAGCCGGTGGGCGGATTGTCCGGGTCGAGCGCGAATTCCGTGATGCACTTGCGGAACGTGCGCATCTCCTCGAAGCGGCAGCTGCCGAAATGGCGCAGATAGGTGCGCGAGACGTCGAGGGCTTGCGAATAAGGCAGGCAGCAGGAGGAGAAATCCTGCTTGAGCGCATTGAAGGCGGCGGGCTTGACCGCCTGGTTGGCGCTGACGGGCGTGGCCGGCGTCGAGTATTCGGGGAGGGCTGCGTAGATGGCTTCGGGAGCGTGGCATCCATCCTGCTTGTCCCGGCACGGATCTTCTTTGCAGAGCACAAAGCCGGCGAGCTCCTCGGCAGACGTGTTGTAGACGGTTCCGTTGACCGAACTGCCCGAGCCGGAAGAGGAGGCCACGGTGGAGACGAGGAATTCGAGATTCTCGTTGACGATGTCGATTAACGGCAGGGGCGTTTCCAGATTCGCGCAGCTTGCCAGCAGCGTGCCGAGCGGACCGCGACGCGCGGTCACCGTTTCGCCCAGGGTGTTCTGGCCCTTGGCCGGCGCGGCCCACGGGTCGGCACACGACGATGCCGGCGAAAGCTTCAAAAGTTCCTCGAGATAGGCGATGGCGCCCGTTGGCGAGAGGCAAGGCGGAGGAATGCAGTTGATCAGGCTGCCGTCTGGATTGACGGGCTGAAATGATCCGCCGCTCGAAGGCGTTGACGGAGTGAACGGCGCGATGGTCTGCGCATTGGTATAAAGCGCGCTCGCAAAATCGTAAGCCACGGTGCCGGTGAGGGACTGCTGAAAGTCGTTCGAACTGAGCCGGGAGATGTCGGCGGCGGTGCGGAAGCCGCGGGCGTAAAGCGCTTCCACGACCGACGAGGCGAGACTCGCCGGGTTCGGCAGCGAAAACGAACCGGTGGAGGGATTGGGAACCGTCGCCGTCGTCGCAACCTGATAAAGCTGATTGATGGTGTTGATGATGTCGGAGAGCCACGCCTGGGCCTCGTTGTCGCCCGGAAATACGAACGCGGCGGCGGCGGCAAGGTCGGATGCGGCGATGGCGGCGGCACCGAACTTGAAGCTGCCCACGGGAGGAAGATTCTGCGCGGCAAGCGTGATGGGATCGTAGGCGGGCAGCGCAAAGACAGGCGGCGAACCGGGCGGCGGAAGCTGCGCCGACGTGGCCAGAGAAGAGACCGTGAAGAACTGCTGCACTGCGCGGATGAAGGCGCGTATCCGCATCGATACATAACCTTGCGATTGCTCTCCCGAGGGTTGCGATGCGCCGGGAGGCACGGGCTGCGTAAATGGCGGCAGCCACTCCACACTGCCGAACGCGGTAAAGAAGTTTGTCCACTCCGCCGCGGTGACGGATTTGAGCGTCTTGATTACGGGCGCAGGCGTGGGCGGGCTGGTGGTCGATGGCAGCCAGGCAAAGATCTCGTCGGCCAGTGTTGCCGGCGGCGGATAAGAAACGAATGTGATGACAGTGCTGGCCGGGATCACGTCCGACGCGCCGGCGCCCGTGATGGTGATGGAAGATGCGCCGGAGTTCACCGTGCTGACGGTTGTGCCGGCGGGAATGTTCGCGCCGTAGACGGTCATCCCCGGCTGCATGTTCGAGACGCCGGTCGAGCCACTAAAGGTGAGCGTGGTGCCGCCCTTCGGGCAACTCGCGGTGGTGACGGCTTCAAACGGCGCGGCATCGCCGTTGAAGGTGAGCGTGTCGCTGGTCGATACCGTTCCGGTGACCGCCGCGCTCAACGTCACCGTTGTGACTGTCTGGGCGTTGGTCACAACCGTCTTTTGCGCGATTCCCGGCCCGCTTACGCTCATGCCAGTGCCGATGGTGGCGGTCCCGGCGGTTGCAACGAACGTCACAGTGGATCCGGACGCGATATTCGCATTGGGCGAGGCTGAGACAGTCGCGCTGCCCTGGGTAAATACGATGGAGTTTGCGGTCGTGACGCCGCCAGCGCCGAGCGGAAGGCTCAGCGTCACGGTAGTCAGCGCGTTCACCTGCTTGACCGTCGTGCCGATGGGGATGTTCGTGCCGCTCACAGGCATTCCGCTTCCGATTCCAGTCGCGACGCCCGAGAAGGTCAGGGTGTCACCTGAAGAAGCGGGCGCGCTCGGCGACGCCTTCACCGCGGGAATCACGTAACCCTGCGTGAGCGCATCCAGATCGAGCTGGAGGTAGCCCTGAGGATCGGCGGCGTCAATCTGCTGCGACCAGATGTTGAAGTCGATGTTTTCGTAGGTCAGCGGAGGGTTGGGCGGAGGCGTCGCGGTGGGATCGGTCTGGCTGAGCCACGCGGCGACAAGATTGGCCAAAGGCGTTCCGCTGAAGACGATTGCGGAAGGACAGTTGGAAGACGCGGAGACCCCCAGCGCAGACAGCCGGCGCGCAGCCTGGAACGAGGTGATTGCCGAACCGCCGCCGGAATTATAGAAGCTCTCCGAATCCTCGATGACCAAAGAGGTCTCGGCCGTGGTGAAGAGCTGGAGCAGGCGCTCGATGGTGTCGCCGGTGGCGATCTGGAAACGCTGCGATGCGGTAGTGCTTTGGTCGAGCGCGGCGCCTAGCGCGTAAAAGAATGCCGCGGGCACTCCGAAGTTCACTCCGGCGGGACCGGACAATCCAAGGCCCTCGATCATCAGCTCGCTTTCCACCTCCGCAGCAAAGCTCACCGAGGGATCGACGGGAAACTCCAGCAACGCCGCAGACGAATTCAGGCTCGTGGCCTCGCAGAAAATGGCAGCCGAAGCCGCGGCAACAAACTTGACCAGCCTTTGTGCGGCCGCGTTGGGCGTGGAATAGAAGCTGTTCAGCGAGCCTTCGAATTTCTGCCGGTCGGTTTCCAATCCGTTGGTGCCGCCATTACTGCTGCTGCTGGCGCTGCCGCCCGGATTGGGCGGGTTGGTGTAGAGGGACTCCAGCGGATCGGGAGGCGCGGGCAGAACGATTTGCTGGCTCCAGACAATGTCGTAGGCCATGCGTGTGCACTGGTCGTCGGTGAGCATGCTGAGATCGGGAGCCGGAGTGAAATAGGGATCGTAGGCGATGGCGTTCTGCATCGCCGGCAGCAACGCATCGAAAGGCGGCGCGCTGCCGTCGGTGGGAATGACAAGATTGATGCTGTTGCCCGCGGGCGGCGGAGGCAGCGAGATGTACAGGGCCGTGTCGCTGGACGCAATCCCCTGATACCCGTCGGGCGTTGGTGGCGTGCCCGGGTTCACGATGACGTTGTAGTAGGCCTCCGGCAGCGGGATCTCAATTCCGCCGCGCGTGGCCACCACCGTGATATCGAGATAAGTATTCGCAGGAGGATCGGGGATAGGAATCACGGCCGTAGCCACCGACATGGGAATTGGCACGTAAAAGACGATGAACGAGCCCTCCTGGACCTCTTCCGTGTGCTGCATGATTCCCGAACTCAGGCTGGCAGTGAAGGTAAGGGTCGTGCTTTTCGCCACCGTGACACTCGACGAGACCGTCAGCGTCGTGCTGTCGGTAATCGACGCCACCGTCACGTTTCCCGAGATGCCCGTGCCGCTCACCGCCATGCCAATGGCGATTCCATCCGTGCTGGTAACGGTGAGCGTCGTGCTGTTGTTGGTCTTCGCGCTGGTATCCGTCTTTAGCCAATACGAGGGAGTGGCGGAGGTGAAGTCGACACCGATCCCGGGAGAGCCGTTGTAACCGTACGTGTAGTAGAAGGTGACGACCGTACCCGCGGCAATGAAGCTGGGTAAGGTCTGATTCAGTGACACCGCGGGTTTGGTTACCGAGGGAATATCCGTCACCGTGGTGTTGGCATTGATGTCGGACGGGGAATCCGGACACACGACCACCGCGCCGAATGCTATGCCATTGCCGTCGCCGAGAGAGAGGCTTTTGCCATAGTTGCCTCCGCTCAAAGCGGTTCCCTGCGCCACGGCCTTCGACACCGAGGCCACATACACACCCGGCAGCCACGGCACCTCCACCAGCAGGTTTTGTTGATCGACGGAGGTTGATCCCAGCGCCGGGGTGCTGCTCGATGGGTTGGCCGGGTAGATCGTGATCTGGAGCCCATCGAGATAGCTGGAGAATGTGGCGCCGTCGACCGGCGACTCAGGGACAAGACGAACCACCAGATAGCTCATAGGTGCAGGCCTCTCATTGCACAACACATGCCGCACCTGCGCGGCAGGCGTTTTGAACACTGCTCCAAAGCAACGTGGCTCCGATGCTCTTGCCCGCGACGTGGACCCTGGGAAGCGCAGGCAAAGCAATTAGCGGAAACTGCGGAATGCAATCAGTCGATCAATTAATGGTCCCAGGCTGAGGGGCACGAATGTGTGTGTCACTTGCTTGTCTCAAACCATTGGGGCGGGGAACTGGATAACCCAGTGAGAAACCAATTCTTGTGATCGCTGGTCCAATTGTCAAGTGAAAATTACGCACCCGAGCGCTGTTGCCGCTCTTGACTGCACTGAGGGCCTGCGCCCGGGGCCATCGATCTTCTTGAGTCAGCGGCGTCCGTACAAGCAGCGAAGCGCGAGTTCGGAATGCATCAGGAGCCAGCATCTAATATTGGTTTGGAACAACCTCCTTTACGCAAAACGCCCATCGCGCTTGGGGCAAGCCGCGGCATGCGATGGCTCGGCCTGCACGCCGACCCATCGGACCGGTTTTCGTATCATTTCCCCTTGGTTTTCTTGGCGCACTTTCCGCACACCGCCCGAGATGCGACATCGCGAAACTCGCGATCAGACGGCCTCGGTTGACTGATGCCGGATCAGTAGCCGCAG
>Ga0326727_10016220_pt1 | contig 15783 bp, 16 predicted proteins | sample MB2enrmetagenome_FD_207643 | JGI IMG/M metagenome (GOLD analysis project Ga0326727, IMG submission 207643) | Lab enriched peat soil microbial communities from McLean, Ithaca, NY, United States - MB29MY | ecosystem: Environmental > Terrestrial > Soil > Wetlands > Peat | place: USA: New York... | reverse complement strand
ACCACCTGCTTATCGCCATGCACCCGGAAGTAGAAATCGTTATCCCGGACGGTGTCGGTATCGCGCCTTATCGTTTGCCCGGCAGCGAAGCCCTTGCCGATGTCACCGTGTCCGCGCTGGAAAAACACCATGTTATTCTCTGGGAAAAACACGGCTGTGCCGCCGTGGCGGCCAGCATCGCCGATGCTTTCGATTATATCGATATCATGGAAAAGTCTGCCACGATCTTCTTCCTGTGCAAAGGCTCCGGTTATACACCCCAGGGCATCAGCGATGAACAGCTGGCCGAAATTACCGGTAAATTCAAAACTAAATAATTTTTTAACTATATATCCTGACATCTAAATACATAAGGAAAACTGCCTGAAGAGAAAACAGGCAGTTTTTATTCATCTTCAGTTCATCTTAGATTAACGGTCATTTCATGTTTGCATGCTAAACTGATTTTAGTAAGTCGAACAAAAGCGAAACTTTAGGCTAAACAAATACCGGAACAGCTCGAAACGAGGTGGGGCTGGTGACCAAGGGGGTTGTATAAAATGTTAAATTGGGAACTCAAATCCTGCAAACGTTGTGGCGGCGACATTTTCATTGACCGCGATGCCGACGGTTGGTATGAACAGTGCTTGCAGTGCAGTTACCGCCGGGATATTTTTGGTTTTACCAAGCAATTAGTGCCCGTTCATGTCCGGCATACTCCCCATGAAGATTGGAGCAAACACAAAGAAAATTAACATAATGAGAGTGCCAGGATAAAATCCGGCGGGTTGTTCATCTCCTCAACCCGCCGGATTTGCCGGGAATAAGAGATATACTTCCTCCATTTTTTGTCTGATGCTAAAACTTACACTTCATCGCACCCACAATTTCACTTTTGCACCTTGATTTCGATGTGCTCCCTGGGTATTTTTAACTTTGCGCTCACTCGTCATTAAAAGCCTGCGCGTCCTGATTCCGCTCAAATAACATTCTCGGGATACCGGGTTTTTCTTCTAGCCTCCCTTTATACTTTGTGATGTTGTCATTCACAAATGCAGCGACATCCTCGTTTGTCACCGACCACAATAATACTTAAATAAACACAAAATTGTAAAATTACTGTATTCTTTGTAATTCCTCCTCAATATCTGTGATTAATCAAGATGAAAAATGTTATAGATTTGTTATATCATTTGTTTGATTTTTACATTTACGGCGCTTGACTGTGGGCTCAATCGGTTATATATTTTAGATAATTTAAATATATATTGTAGCAAAAAGTATAAACTGTCGGAAACAACATCCGATTTTAATCGTCGAGGTTATATGCAGGCAGAAACCCGCAAAAGCGGTATCGAAGTTATCGGCAACATACCTTGGGGCACTCATTTCTGTCAGTTTTACCGGACTAAAAAAGACCTGGTTGATACGCTCGTCCCCTATTTTCGGGCCGGGTTGGAAAACAACGAATTCGGTATGTGTATCACCGCCGATAATCTGCCGGTCGATGATACGCTCAAAGTATTGTCCAAATCCATAAAAGGTTTCCTTGACTATCTGCAAAATGGTCAGTTTGAATTCGTCACTTATCGGGAATGGTATCTGCAAACCGATTCATTTGACAGCGTCCGGGTACTTCACGCCTGGGAAGAGAAACTAAATCAGGCGCTGGGAAAGGGATATGCCGGCTTGCGTTTTGCCGCTAATAATATCTGGGTTACAAAAAATGACTGGTGCGCTTTCACCGATTATGCCGCGCAGTTCAATTCTGTCGTTGGAAATTATAAAATAATCGGTCTGTGTGCTTATTCTCTTGCTAAATGCACCGCGTCCGAGACCGTGGATGTTATTCGTAACCATGAGTTTGCCCTGTTGAAAAACAAAGGTAAATGGAATATTCTGGAAAGTTCCCGTGACAAAGATACCCGGGATGCCTTAATCGAAAGTAAACAAAAACTGGCTTATCTCGCCAGTTTCCCGGCCCTAAACCCGATGCAGGTCATTGAAGTCGATTCAACGGGGAAAGTCCGGTACAGCAATGACTCCACCGATAAATTATTTCCTGACCTGACGTTAAAAGGTACTCAGCATCCTTACCTCTCCGGTATTTTAGAGTTGATACAACAGGCACTGCCGCTGAAATCACCATATTTATCCCGGCAGGTTGAAGTCAACGGCAAGTATTATGAACAGGTGATTTACGTTTTCGGCGAACATAAAGACATCCGGATTTACGGTCATGACGTTTCCGAACATAAGCAGGCCGAGGATCTATTGCGTGAAACCGGCAGCTATCTTAACAGCCTGCTTGATTACGCGAATGCTCCCATCATTGTCTGGGATACTCACTTCCGGATTTCACGTTTTAATCCGGCATTTGAAAGGTTAACCGGCCGCAGGTCCCGCGATGTTCTTGGTTTGGGGTTGGAAATTTTGTTTCCGGAAGACAAACAAGCCGAATCACTCCATCAGATTCGCCGCACGCTCTCTGGTGAACGCTGGGAAGCGGTGGAAATTCCCATCCTTCGTGTCGACGGTGAAATTCGTACCGTCCTCTGGAACTCCGCCAATGTTTACGATGTTGACGGCAAACAGATAATTGCCACTATGGCCCAGGGACAAGACATCACCGAGCGGAAACTGGCCGAAGACGAGGTTAAAAAACTAAATGATATTTTAAGAAACCGTGCGGCCGAACTGGAAGTTTCTAACAAAGAACTGGAGGCTTTTTCTTATTCCGTCTCCCACGACCTTCGGGCGCCTTTACGCAGTATGCAGGGTTTCAGCCAGGTATTGCTTGAAGACTGTAATGATTCATTGAACGATGAATGCAAGGATTACCTGAACCGTATTCAACATGCCTCAGAATTGATGGCTCAGTTAATTGATGATATGCTGCGCCTCTCCCGCATCACTCGCACCGAAATGGCTTTTCAAAAAGTTGACCTGTCTGAATTATCACGCGTAATCTGTGCAAATTTGAAAAACGAAGCACCGCAACGTAAAATTGTGTTTAAAATAGCTCCCGGATTAAGTGCCATTGGTGATGAAAAACTCCTTTCTCTCGCCCTGGAAAATCTATTTGAAAATGCCGTCAAGTTTACCGGTAACGTGCCGGCGGCATTTATCGAATTTGGCTTTACGCAAAAGGATGGGCAACAGGTCTATTTTATCAGTGATAATGGCGTGGGTTTTGACATGACTTATGCTAATAAACTTTTTAAACCTTTTCAACGGCTGCATACCATCGCGGAATTCCCCGGCACCGGCATCGGACTGGCCTCTGTCCAGCGTGTTATCGAACGTCACGGCGGTCGCGTCTGGGCCGAAGCTAAAGTCGGACAGGGCGCCGTTTTTTATTTTACGTTAGGCAGTGACAATGGTACTATAACTTAATATTTAAACAAAATTCAATGCCTGCACGTAACCCGTAATTTGAATTCGCAACCCGCAACTGTTAACTCGTAAATAAAAAAGGAGCAGACCTTGCAAGAGAAAATTATTTTACTGGTGGAAGACAACCCTGATGATGTCATTTTGACCGAGCGTGCCCTGAAAAAATCTCACATTCTCAATAAGCTGGTGGTGGCACGTGATGGCGCTGAAGCGCTGGAATATATTTTCGGTACAGGCAATTATTCCGGTCGGGCTATGAACAACATGCCGGAAGTAATTTTACTGGATTTAAAGCTCCCGAAAATCGACGGGCTTGAAGTACTGAAAAAAATTCGCGCTGATAAGCGTACTAAACTGCTCCCGGTCGTAATTCTCACTTCTTCCAAAGAAGAGAATGACCTCATCAACGGTTATTCTCTTGGCGCCAACAGCTACATCCGCAAACCCGTTAATTTTAATCAGTTCGCCGAAGCTATCCGCCAGTTGGGGCTTTACTGGCTCGTCCTGAACGAAGCCCCTCCGCAGGATACCAGGAAAATAAATGAGTAAACCTCTTAAAGTGCTGATTGTCGAAGATTCCGAAAACGACGCTTTACTACTGCTTCGAGAACTGCGGCATAGCGGCTACGAACCGCTTCACGAACGGGTGTATTCGGCTGATGCATTAAATGCTGCCCTCGAAAAACAGGCGTGGGATATTGTTATCTCCGATTTTGTGATGCCGCAATTCAGCGGGCTGGAAGCGTTAAAACTTATTAAAAACAAGGGCCTCGACATTCCGTTTATTATTATATCCGGTAAAATCAGCGATGATACCGCTGTCTTGTCGATGAAAGCCGGTGCCGCTGATTATATCAATAAGGACAACCTCTCCCGTCTCGGTCCGGCTATCGAACGCGAGTTGCAGGAAACCAGCATTCGGCGCGAGAACGAAAAATCTTATCAGGCGCTTAAAGAACGGGAAGCCGAACTGCGTGTTCTAAAACAGGTTGACAAGCTCAAAGACGAATTTATCGGCCTGGTTTCCCATGAACTGCGTACACCGCTTACAGTCATTCTGGGCGCGCTCAGCACCGTCATCACGGAAGGCGATAAATTATCCGCCAAAGAAACCAAACAGCTTGTTAGCGATGCTTATTCCGAAGCCGAAATGCTTTCCGATATTTTGGCTAATCTACTGGAATTGGCCCGCGCTCAGGCCAATCGCCTCCGGATTAATGAAGAACCAGTGAATATCAGGGAAACTATTGTTGCCGTTATCCGGAACATGAAGCAGCTTACCGCCGGACATTCCATTTCAATTGATTGCGATGAATCTATCGTCGTCAGTGCCGACCGTGTGCGTCTGCGGCGCATTCTGCATAACCTTCTGGACAACGCTATCAAATATTCCGCATCGAAAACAAAAATCGAAATTTTCGCCATACCGAGTGACGGTGAAGTCCTTATCGGTGTTCGGGATAGAGGTATCGGCATCCCTCTGGAAAAACAGGGTATGCTCTTCGAACTGTTCCAGCGCCTTGAACCTGAAAACAGCACCGTGTCCGGTAGCGGCCTCGGTCTCGTTGTTTGCAGGCGTCTTGTCGAAGCCCACGGCGGCCGGATGTGGGTTGAGTCTCAACCCGGGGTCGGTTCCACTTTTCAATTCACCCTGCCGATGCCGGAAATGGGAACCTTTCGGACACAGTAATAAGTATTTGAGGTGACATCATGAAAAGGTTTACAATTTTGCTGGTTGACGACGAAGAACGCATCCTCAATTTTCTCAAAGCCAAGCTCAAATTATTGAATTATGAGGTCATTCTGGCTCCTAACGGCATTGAAGCTCTGGAGCAAATCCAGGGCCAGGAGCCTGATTTAGTGGTGCTGGATGTCGTCATGCCTAAAATGGACGGTTTTCAAACATTAAAAGAGCTGCGCGCCTTTTCGTCCGTGCCTGTGATTATGCTCAGCGCACGCGGTGATGATGCCGACCGCATTAAGGGACTCGGTTTGGGCGCCGATGATTATTTGCCCAAGCCGTTTAACCCCGATGAACTCGTTGCCCGCATTGAAGCGATTCGCCGCCGCGTGAACCTACCCGAAAGAAAAAACATTCCTAAAGAGCTGGCCATTAACGGGTTGAACATCAATTTTGAAGAACGCCATATCGCTGTGCGCGGTAAAGAAGTGAAGCTTACGCGCATCGAATGGCTCTTACTTAATGAACTAGCCGCCAACGCCGGGCACCTGATGGTTTATTATGACCTGCTTGCCCGCGTCTGGGGCCCGGAATACCGCGACGATGTACAAATATTGAGAACGTGGATTAGCCGCCTGCGCCAAAAAGTCGAAATTGACCCCGCTCATCCTAAAATTATCAGCACCGTCCCGAAAACGGGTTATATCTTTAATAAATAACTGCGGCTCAGCTGATTTTGGCAGTTATCCGGTCGCCTTCCACTTTGACCTCGAAAATATCGAGTGGTTGCTCTTTTTTGGAGCCCATTCCTAATGACGACATCAGCCTGCCCATAAAAGACATAAACCCTAAACCGGTCACCCAGCGCTCTGCTTTCCCGGTCTTCAAATCGAATTGCGAACCGTGCAGCGGGCAGCTGACAATTGTCCCGTTTAGTTTCCCTTTCGCCAGATAAGCTTTCATATGGGGGCAGTGGCCGGCAGCCGCGTAGTATTTACCGTCTACCAGTGCGATTAAAATGTCTTTCCCGTTTACTTTAACTCCTTTCATCATCCCCGGAGCAATTTCATTCGTTTTCCCGATTTCCGTAAAGTCCACCATTTTATTCTCCGTTTCTTTATTTCCGGTAATCGTTATCGGATTGATTTTATGAATTCCTTCACCTGGTAATCCCACTCCCGGGAAAGAAAATCCACTGTCGTTTTACCTTCGTCTGTGCAGGCGCTGATTTCTATCGAACCGCCGCCCCCTTCAAATGCAGCGGTTGTCTTGGTCCGGGCGGAAATTTTCAATTTATAACCTTCCGACCCAAAAAACTTTGTCGCTTCACCTATCACATCTTCAGGAGTCATTTTTGTTTTTGTCGCGATTCTCAACATCTTTGCCTCCTTTTGTGGTACTTAATTTATCCTGACGTCATTATCTGCCATTTGTTCTTAAATAGTTATATCATCTGGGCCTCTCGGCTGACATTCTTATGACATTTTCATCTTAATTTTTTTTAAACTCGTTACCTTTCACGCGGTAGACCGAAAGCCGATAGCCTCTCCCTTTCCATACCGGCGCAGGCTCGTAGATACTTTGCGCAGCATGCGTAGCAAATATACGGTATCTACAGGTTACTGAATATATTTTATCTGAGAAAAAGTTCGCAGACCCTTTTCTCCATCACAAATCAGCCCTCTTCTCTTTTCATCATATGCGCCGGATGCCTCCGGTTTATTAAAATGCCATATATTCGTTATAATTTTCCCGCTTTTTTTATAACTTCTTGATTCTTTAACCTCTAAAATAACACTTGTAAATACTTATATAAGTGAGAGACGATTATGGCAATGTCCTGGATTGAAAATCAACAGATTCCTCATGCTGTCGTCGCTGAAGACGGAAGGTTATCTAAGGAAGTCATGGTATTTTGTCCCGCCTGCAAATCCTTCGAAACAATATGGTTTACCCGCGGTAGCCTTAACAATACCCGTAAATTTACCCAATACGGTAATCATATTTACCATGATTGCGGTTCCAGCGAACCCTGCCGCTTATATTTAAACCTCTAATTATTTAAATGTCAGGAGTATTTAAATGGGGAAGATGATTGCTGCAATTTTGGCCGGTGGAAAAGGGACACGCATGGATATTTTTTGCCAGGTCAGACCCAAACCCGCCTTACCGTTTGCCGGTAAGTACCGTTTTATTGATTTTTGTCTTAGCAACTGTCTCCATTCTAAAATTGCTGATGTCGCTGTGCTGGTTGATTACCGGCGCGGCGAGCTGGTTGATTATCTTAATCGCTGGCAAAATAGCAACTCCGGAAATAGCGGCATTGCGGTTCTGGAACCATCGGACAATGGCGTCTATACCGGAACGGCGAACGCCATTTACCAGAACCTGGAGTATTTAAGAAAACATCCGGCGGATAAAATATTGATCATGCCCAGCGACCACGCCTATAAAATGGATTACCGTAAGATGCTTGCCTTTCACGAAAAATCCCGGGCTGATGTTACTGTCGGTGTTGTCCCTGTGCCCATTGAGGAAGCCCACCGCTTCGGCACACTGACGGTTGACGATAACGGTTATGTCAACGAATATGTAGAGAAGCCGGATATTCCCAGAAGCAATCTGGTCTCTATGGGTATCTATATTTTCAACAAAGAGACACTTATCAGCAGGCTTGTCCGCGACGCTTCGGAATCATCATCCCTCCACGATTTCGGCTATTCCATCATTCCCGCCATGGTTGGAGAGGAACGTGTTTTCGCTTACAGGTTCGATAGTTTCTGGCGTGATGTCGGCACTATTGACGCTTATTACGATACCAGTATGGAGCTCACCGGGTCGAAACCGCCTTTTTCGCTCACGGGTACCTGGCCGGTTTTGACCTGCGAACCTGTCAATCCGGTTAAGCAAACACTTTCGGGTACCGTCCTTAACAGCATTATCAGTTCGGGGTGTGTTATTAAAGGCCGTGTCGAGAACTCCATCCTGTCCCCCGGTGTATACGTTGATGAACATGCGGTGGTGATGAATTCTATAATTATGTCAAATGTCAATATCGGCCTCCATACCGTCGTTGATTCGTGCATCGCGGATGAAGATGTTAGCATCGGAGATTATTGTTATGTTGGCTTTGGTAAAGAAAACGACCGTGCCAAAGAATATACATTATTGGGCAAAGGTTCATCCGTTTCGTCGCATATGGCCGTCGCTCGCGGTTGTAAGGTTATGCCTTACACCAACCCGACCGATACTTTACGCCGGGTCGTCCTTGAAAATTATCAACCGTTGGATAAGGTCCGCCCGCAACTCCAAAATTCGGAGAGGAACCGTTAGCTGTTGACAAACATTTGTAAGGTACAGAGTTTTGCGGTGGTGGGACAATGAAAATAAAAGTGATTTTTTACAGTATGTATGGTCACACTTACCGGCTGGCGGAAGCGGTGGCGGCAGGGGCCGCGGATGTTCCCGGTTCGGAAGTGGAATTATTGCAAATACCGGAAATCATGCCGTCTGATATCCTGGAAAAATCCGGCGCCCGAAAAGCCCGGGATGTTTTTTCTCATGTTCCTTTCGCGACACCGACAGATATGGTCAACGCCGATGGGGTTATTTTCGGCTCCCCGGCGCGTTTCGGAAACATGTGCTCTCAAATGCGTAATTTCTTCGACCAAACCGGCAGTTTATGGGCGCAAAATTCTTTTGTCGGTAAAGTCGGCAGTGCTTTCACCACTTCCTCCACCCAGCACGGCGGTCAGGAGACTGCTCTTATCAATATTTACATTACCTTATTACATCTCGGTATGGTCATTATCGGCTTGCCGTACTCGGAAAATCGTCAGACCACGATGAGTGAAATTACAGGGGGCAGTCCCTACGGCGTTGGCAGCATTTCCGGTGTTTCCGGGGGACGGATGCCAAGCGAAAATGAACTCGCGATGGCCAGATTCCAGGGAAAACATGTGACAACAATCACAGCCAGGATGGTAAACTCACATTTATGATTATTAAAATTGTTTTTTAATATTTTAGCGGACTTTAGCAACGCGTGATCGAGGTGAAGTAAAATTATGTCTGCGAACAATCCTGTAAAAATGAAACCGGTAACAAATATTCAACTGAAACTCAATAGATTTGACGGTAATCCCATTTTAAAACCGGATACCGGGAGACTTTGGGAAACCAAAGCTGTTTTTAATCCGGCCGCGATTTATGAAGATAACAAAGTGCATCTGCTTTATCGGGCCATCGGCGAATCGGATGTTTCCGTCCTGGGCTATGCTTCCAGCCGTGACGGCTTTCATATTGACGAACGTCTGGACAAACCGGCTTACATTCCGCGTGAGCCATTTGAAGGGGTTAACCCGCACCGTCCCTATGTCTCTGAACCCACCGGTATTTATGTCTCCGGCGGGGGCGGTATGGGTGGTTGTGAAGACCCTCGACTCACCAAAATCGGCGGCACGGTTTACATGACCTACGTCGCTTATGACGGTCACAGCCATCCACGGGTCGCCTTAAGTTCCATCGGGCTTAATGATTTTTTAAAGCATCAATGGCATTGGAAAAAGCCAGTCCTGATTTCTCCGCCCTTTATCGTTGATAAGAATGCCTGCATCCTGCCGGAAAAAATAGACGGCAAATATGTTATTTTCCACCGCGTTTTTCCTAATATCCTGATTGATTTTGTGGACGATCTCGATTTTGACGGAACAACCCGCTGGCTGGTCGGACAGTATAAAATTCCCACCCGGGCGCTAAGTTCCGATTGGGATAGTCTGAAAGTTGGCTGCGGCCCACCGCCCCTGCGTACCAAAGACGGCTGGCTCCTTATCTATCAGGCGGTCGGCGCGTCTGATGAATCTCGTTATAAAATCGGCGCGATGCTGCTTGATTTAAAAGACCCGACCAGGGTCTTGGCTCGTACCCGGAATCCTATTTTGGAACCGACTGCGCTCTGCGAGAACGAAGGCTTGAAGGCCGGCGTGGTTTATCCCTGCGGCGCGGTAATAATTAACGACCGCCTGTTTGTGTATTATGGCGGAGCCGATATGGTGGTTTGTGTCGCTACCGCCACTTTGAACCATTTCCTTGAAGAACTGGTCACCAATCACAAGGAAGTAAAGCCGGGGAGCATCCCGGTTGTGCCGCGTCCGGTTGAGGAAATATTTCCGCCGGTTAAAGCTTCTTGTATTAAATGCGGCCGTATGCGCGAGATTAAAAATCCGCGCCGCGTAATTTTGAAAAATATGCGCCATACCATCCAGGGCGTCTGTCCATGGTGCGGCGGCAAACTGTCCCGTTTCGTTAAGTCCAACGAAAAGAAGAAAGCCAAAAAGAAAAAATTAGCCGGAACTTCGTAACTATGACAATAACCCCCAACCCTGCCTCTCCTTACCGGCTTAGGCCCGTATCTACAGGTTGGTTGCAAAGCACTTGCCCACTTATTATCTCCATACCGGCACAGGCCGGCATCTACAGGTTGGTTAAGTTGAATATTCTCCCCATTATTCATCCAAATCTCTATTATGCTATATTATTTTAAAAAGCCAAAAATAGGAGCAACAATACCATGGAACTTAAAGACGCCATCATGAAAAGAAGCAGTATCCGCGAATACGAGAATAAACCCGTCCCTGAAAATAAGCTCCTGAATGTACTGGAAGCGGCTCGGCTCGCCCCTTCCGGCGCTAATCGTCAATATTGGAAATTTGTTGTCGTTCAGGATCCCCAAAAACGTCAGGAACTCGCGAAAGCCTCCGGCGGTCAAAACCATGTTGCCCAGACTCCCGTCGTTATTGCTGCCGTAGCTACGATGCCCGAAGGCCTAATGCGCTGCGGCGTTCCGGGTTATGCCGTAGACCTCGCAATTGCCGTTGACCACATGACCCTGGCTGCCGTGGATGAAGGCCTCGGCACCTGTTGGATTGGGGCTTTTTCGCAAGAAGCAGCGCGGCATATTTTAAATATCCCTGATAAATACCGGATTGTTTCCCTGCTCACACTCGGCTTCCCGAAAACACCCGGTCGTCCCAAATCGCGTAAATCCCTGGACGAGATTGTCTGTTACGAGACTTTCAAATAATAAACAGGTTGTCCGGTTAAAACATACCTTCTTTTGTTATCTTTATATCGCCGCGGATAATTGTCAAAGCAATGCGGCTTCCATAACTCAATTTCGCCAGCGCTTGTTCTAGGTCTGCGGCTGTCGCGATTGGCCTTAAATTCAATTCGGCGATGATATCGCCGGCGGCCAATCCTAATTTTTCGGCTGATGAATTTGCTTTTACGCTGCCGATGTACGCCCCGATAATTATCCCCATCCCTGTTTTAGCCGTTATTTTGCTGGCATCCGCAATTGTTATGCCCAGCGAAGGCCGTTTGTTAGTTTGTCTTTGCGCGAGTATTTGTTCCAGCCGTCCGCGGTCGAACCCGATTACCGTCTCGCCGTTTATCACCGTCACCGGTACTCCCATTTGGCCCGTCGCTTTCACCATTTCTTCAGCATATCCCCGATTTACGGAAATATCGCGTTCCTGGTAACTAACCCCTTTCTGTGAAAGAAACTCTTTCACCATCGTGCAGTACGGTCAGGTCGGTGTCGAATATACTATCGCGTCCATTTTTCTCCTCCTTTTACTTTTCACTCTTAATATATCGCCTACACCTCCTGATTTCAATGACAAATATCTCAGCGCTCCCCACTCTGTTAGAGTAAATGTTAATGAAAATCACACCTGGCACCTCAACAAATGAATGAGACACCTGTACAAGAGAGACATGCCCGTATCGAAGCCCGCACAGGAATTATTTCTTTGCCGGCGGTAGGTCAAGTAAAAAAGCCTACGGCAGATTCCTGTACGATAGATTGTCCCTTCGGGAAAAATTACTTATCCTCGAAATAGACCGATAATAACTAGAACAAAATACAGGCAGGGACGCCTGTACCGCCAATAATATTTTACCAACTGTATATTATAACGGGTTTATTTATACCCTTTGACAAATTTGGCTTCGGCATCGAACATGTCATCTACCATGTTGCGGATTTCTTCGATGGTGAGCACGACGGCGGTCAAGGGGTCTAAAAGAACCGCATGAAAGATTTTCGTTTTATCTTTTTCGGCGACACCGCGCACTATCAGTTCCTGCATGCCGACATTATTCAGGTTTAAGGCTGCAACCTGAGGCGGCAGATTCCCGACACGGCAGGGATGAATCCCCTCCTTATCTACCAGACAGGGCACTTCGACACAGCATCCTTCCGGCAGATTGCTAATCAGGCCGCTATTTTTCACGTTGCCGTATACCACCGCCGGTTCGCCGGTTTCGATGGAATGAATGATAATAGAGCCGTACTCCCCGCTGTGGTCCACGGGGAATTTGAAATTGGACGGCAACTCGTTTTTCAGCTTCTCATCTTTTTCTCGGTCCTGTGCCAGCCAGACCTCCACATTACTCTGATATTTTGTTCCCAAATCCAGTTTATACTGCTCGATTGTTGCTGCTTTCTTGCGGAAATAGGGGGTGTAAGAGGAACAGTGATTGCTGGATTCGGTGACGTAATAACCGAACGTCTTGAAAAGTTCTGCACGGACGATATCCCGTCCGCCGTTGGCGCCCGAATATACCGCGGGGTTCTTAAACTTTTCCCTTAACAGGGGATAAGCATCCTGCCCGTTCCATTTGAACTCCAAAAACCAGGCGAAATGATTCAAACCGGCCACCCAATAGGAAACTTCTTCGAAAGGCTTATCAATATACTTTGCCAGCGTTTTGGCCGTGCCGAAAACACTGTGACAAAGCCCGATATTTTTAATTTTGGTGTAATCGTTAATCGACCATGAAATCGTTGCCATTGGATTTGTGTAGTTTAAAAGCAGGGCATGGGGACAGACCTCTTCCATGTCTCGGCAGATGTCCAGAATCGGGGGGATATGCCGGATGGAATCAAAAGCCCCCCCGGAACCGATGCAGGCCATATCGCCCTGATCGAGGCCGTACTTGAGCGAAATATCTCGTTCTTTATCCAGGTGGTGACCGCCGCCAACTTTAATGGTAATCAGCACGTAATCCGCACCTTCCAGTGCTTTTCGCCGGTCAGTGGTGGATTCAATCTTGGTGTTGAATTTATTTTGTTCGACAATTCTCTTAGCAAAAGCAGTGGTCAGCGCCAGCGGTTCGGCAGCGATATCCATCAGTGTAATGATGCCCTCTCTCAATTCTGGGTAAGAAATAATGTCCGTAATGAAGCGGCTGGCAAAGACATGGCTGCCCGCGCCGATAATAACAATTTTAGCCATACAAACCTCCCTAAAAATCGTAAATCGATATGGAATTTTATACAGGTATGTTAGTAACTATGATAGCTTAAGCTTCTGCCATTGTAAAGAATATCCAGATTGAAACCACCATCACCTGATATGAACTTCGCGTAATATAATTTCCTGTTACAGGCATTATTTTCCCCAAACCAATATTTTATTATTGTTCTGCTTTCGGTATATACTGAAACCAGCTAAAATAACTTGAAAATTATAATTTGGCTAAAGCGAAAAGATGGACCACTCTACTGATATAACCGATCGTGCCGCCAGATTGATTGCGGATTTAACGAACCCTTCCGTGCTCAGTGTGCTGCTGCTGTTGCTGATTGCTTTTTTAAAATCCCACAAACCCTCAGACGCTGTGGTTTGGATGGGAGTAATATTTGCTCTATATATTTTAATCCCGGTAGGATATGTTTATTTCAGAATGCAGGTAAGCGGGATTCGCTCTAAATCAATCTTCGTGCTGATTACATTTTTAAAGAAACACCCCAGGGATATTTTGATTCTTTCTGTCGTATTAGGCATCCCCTGTTTAGTATCGTTGATTTTATTAAAAGCACCGCCGATATTACTGGCGCCGGTAACGGCATTGCTGGCCGGTTCAATTGTGACGGCTTTGTTTAATACATTTTACCGTGTCAGTTATCACCTTACCGCGTTGACAATCCTGGCGATAATGACAGTACACACCTGGGGCGCAATATATCTGTTACTGGCGATAATTCTTCCATTGGTTTTTTGGGCAAAATTACGTATTCACGAGCATACGGTACCGCAATTAGTGGAAGGAATGGCGATCGCGGCGGCGGTCTGCCTGGCCGTGCTGCTGTATTACGGTTGATTCCCGGTGAAATCTTTTACTCGCTTTCTCTTTTTCACTTGGTTCTTTAAACCAGGTGAAATATCGTTATTGTTCGAGCAATACGTTGTTGACAAGCAGGAAAATGAATGTTAGCATGATGCTGAATTCAATGGAATATAATATGAAGTGTGTTAAAAATTACGGTCGTTAATAATAAAGGTCCGGGCAGAAAGAATGGCGAAAAATTTATATGACAACAATATAAAAGAACTCATCAAATCAATTGAAGAGTGTCTACAGAATAAAGAAAAAATTTCCTGCCTGATTTTATTGTATTCAACCATCGATATTCTGGTATGGTTAAGCCGCGACCCGCATGATGCCGATGCCACTAAAGATGACTTCGTTAGCTGGATAGACGAATTTTTACTGCCCGGTTCCGGCCTGACCTGCAGCGCCGACGATTTGTATGCCGGTAGGAGTGCCTTGGTTCATTCTTATGCTCAGTCATGGGGCGTAAATCAGAGCTTTAAAAGTGAAGCCGGTAAAATTCATTATGTATGGGGAAAAGTAAGTAAAGAAACTGTGAAACACGATAACGGCAACAGGCTGCAAGAAGCGGCGATTGACTTGCCGGTTGAAAAACTGGTGACGGCCCTGCAAAACGCGGTTCAGCGTTTCAACAACAGTTTAGCTGACAATCGCACCCTGTTTGAATTAGTGGATGAGCGGTCGCAGAAATTCTTCATTTAACCGGATGGAACCTGTCTAAATAGTGTGCCCGATTTTAGCTCCGCCTGCAATCGCGTCCGCAATTAAATGGGGTTCATCGCAATCCCCTACCGCGTAAATCTCTGTTAGTTTCCCGGCCAATTGCTGCTGGAGAGCGTGGTTTGACTGCAGCGGCAAAGCAAATGCGATAGTATCAGCCTTTATTGACTGTTCCTTACCCCCGGTTTTGATAATTAACCCGTTATCGGTGATTTTTTCGATTACAACGCCGGTGATAACAGGGATATTTTTTCCGGCAATCCAGCGCATAAACTGGAATTTATCATCGCCGGTCATACCTTCCCCGATTTCCGTGCCGGTATGCACAATCGTCACCTGCCGGCCGCGTTTGATTAAAAATTCCGCCAGTTCGCAGCCGTGTATCGTGCCGCCGATTACGACTACATTTTTACCGATGGGCATCCATACTTTAGTCAGCCTGGCCAGCGTTTTCGGGCCCAAAAAGCGGGAATAAAATTTAAGCTGACCGTGCAGTTTGGCGCCGGTAACCACATTCCGGCCGTTAACGCCGGGTATATCCATTGACGAATCGACACCCCCGGCCGCGATAACGACCACGTCAGGTTTAAGCTCTGCAATCAGGGTCGGAGTGACTTCGGTATTAAGTTTTACCATAACACCGGCTTTTCCCATTTGCCGTTCCAAATATCCTATAACGGCAATAAGTTCATCGGTTTCAATATCCTTTAACATCGAAGCCAGTGGAATCAGGCCGCCTAGCTTCGCGCTTTTTTCACATAGGGTGACTTTATGCCCCCTTAACGCAGCAATTCGCGCGGCTTCCATGCCGGAGGGGCCGCCGCCGA
>Ga0326727_10016219_pt1 | contig 15784 bp, 8 predicted proteins | sample MB2enrmetagenome_FD_207643 | JGI IMG/M metagenome (GOLD analysis project Ga0326727, IMG submission 207643) | Lab enriched peat soil microbial communities from McLean, Ithaca, NY, United States - MB29MY | ecosystem: Environmental > Terrestrial > Soil > Wetlands > Peat | place: USA: New York... | reverse complement strand
CGATGAGCCTCTCGGCGCACTTGCCGAACCTATCGCCAAGCCGATTTCAAGCCGGTTGATGGCTCTCCCCGCATGCTTCGCACCGCCGCCCGCCATCAAATCGCGCCCCTGTGAGAAATGGGGGCTATGTTCTTGAAAGTCGCGGCGGATTTCCGATACGCCCTCCGGGCCATGATGAGAAGCCCTGGTCTGGTGGTTGACGCAGCCCTCACACTGGCCATAGGAATCGGCGCCAACACCGCAATCCTTAGCACGATGTCCCGGTGATCGTAGAGAGGAAGCAGCGCGGGAATTGCGATCGGGAGAATTACGGAGCCGGACCCATCCAAGCGCACAGGCAACGTAAGTTGTATAGACATCTTTAGCGGGAATGCATAACCAGCACCCTTGACAACTACGGTGCTGCGAATCATATAGTTTTCTTCGAGGTCTTGTGCCGGCGAGTACCGAACCCGGCCAAACGTCGAAGCTGGCCGGGAATTGCGCGCGACCGTTGGGCAGAGCAACATTCCATCGCAGCTCGGAGTCTCTTTTGGAAGCGCAGGGAGCGCTGTCAAGTATCTTGGTCCGGTGCCCAAGGGATTCCATTCGGCGGCGCGCAAGGTCTCAGAGGGCGCATGTCGAGGCATGTTGCTACCGATTTGAAATGCGGCTTTGGGACGTTCATGAAGAATCAGGTGCAGCTCATCACGTACGTTGACCGTCTTTCCGGCGGTGGAATCAGGCAACTCAATTCGCTTGTGAACGATCGGCTGGCCGGCGTCTTTGGCGGCGTACATCTGTTGCCGTTTTTCTTCCCGATTGACGGAGCGGACGCCGGATTCGATCCTGTAGACCACACGCAGGTCGATCCCCGCCTCGGGACATGGGAAGATCTGCGCGCGCTCGGATCGATGGTTGAATTGATGGCCGATCTGATTGTGAATCACGTTTCCTCACAGTCGCGGCAGTTTCAGGACTTCTCGCGTAATGGTTCCCAGTCGCCCTATGCGGGATTGTTTCTCACATACGATCGCGTATTTCCAAACGGAGCTTCCGAGACCGATCTGCTCCGCATCTATCGTCCCCGCCCAGGTCTCCCTTTTGCATACACAACTTTGGCATGCGGCGAAAAGAGGCTGCTGTGGACGACGTTTACTCCTCAACAGGTCGATATCGACGTAACATGTCCGCTGGGCCAACAGTATCTGGACACGATTTTGAATAACTTTCATGCTGTGGGAATTCGCGCCGTCCGCCTCGACGCCGTTGGCTACGCGATAAAGAGACCCGGAACAAGTTGTTTCATGATTCCCGAGACATTTGCCTTCATCGAGCAGCTTACGTCGCAGGCCCGGAAATCGGGAATTGAAGTCCTCGTCGAAGTGCATAGCCACTATCGTCAGCAGGTCGAGATCGCGCAGCGAGTCGACTGGGTGTATGACTTCGCGTTGCCACCATTGGTGCTGCACGCGCTTTATACGGCAGACGCTGACGCCCTTGTCCGCTGGATGCGCATCCGGCCGGCGAATGCGATCACCGTGCTCGATACTCACGATGGAATCGGTGTGATCGATGTGGGCGCGGACGCTTCGGGAAATCCAGGTCTGCTTGAGCCCGAAGAGATCGACGAACTTGTCAACACGATTCACGTGCGCTGCCATGGACAAAGCAGAGACGCGACCGGAGCAGCCGCTAGCAATCTGGACCTTTACCAGGTGAACTCGACTTACTTTGATGCCTTGGGAAGAAACGAGACGCTGTACCTCATCGCTAGAGCGATTCAGTTCTTTGTTCCAGGCATCCCGCAGGTTTACTACGTAGGCTTGCTGTTCGGCACGAACGATATGGAACTTCTCGTCCGTAGTGGCGTGGGACGCGACATCAACCGGCACTACTACACGATGGACGAAGTCTATGCCGCACTCGAGATGCCCGCCGTGAAGCGCCTCATCGAGTTGATTCGCCTTCGCAACATGCACCCCGCCTTCAACGGCGCGTGCGAGGTCAGCTGCGACGCCCGTAGCCGGCTCACGATTGCCTGGCGTCTGGACAAGCACTGGATTACGTTGCGCGTGAATTGTTCGGAGCCTGGCGCGGAGATTGAGTTCTCAACCGGTCCGGATTGCGGCAAAGACGGAATTACAATCAAGTGAACCTAAGGGTGTGATTCGGCGAGGAGTAAGCAAAGTGACAGTAACGGCGCCATCATCAAGCAACTCTCTTATCAAGTTCATCACATACATGATGTTCATGATGTTCGCAATGACCACCGATTCAGTGGGGGTGATCATTCCCGAAGTCATTAAGACCTTCCAACTCAATATGACGGCGGCGGGCGCATTTCACTACGTCAACATGTCTGCGATTGCAATCGCCGCCATCATGCTTGGGTTCCTCGCCGATCGAATGGGCAGGAAATGGACTATCGTATTCGGGTTGATCCTGTTCGCGCTCAACTCCTACCTATTCCTCGCCGCAAACTCCTATGCTGCATGTCTCATTCTTCTGGCCGTATCCGGAGCGGCAATCGGCATCTTCAAAACCGGCGCATTGGCGCTCATCGGCGACATCTCGAACTCAACGTCCGAGCACACCTCGACCATGAACATGGTCGAAGGCTTCTTTGGTGTAGGCGCAATCATTGGCCCAGCGATTGTGACGCGATTGCTGCTTGGCGGAATGTCGTGGAAATGGCTTTACTTCATTGCGGGGTCGATGTGCGTGCTTCTGATCCTGATCGCCTCACTTGTGCGTTATCCGCAAACTAGGCGAACCTCGGCAGAGACTGTCGACCTGGGCAGGACATTTCACATTCTCAGGAATCCCTTTGCTCTTGGGTTCTCGCTGGCCTGTTTTCTTTACGTGGCGGTAGAGTGCGCTGTTTATGTGTGGCTTCCAACCTATCTCATGGAGCATAAGCCATCGTCAGCGTTTATGGCCGCATATGTCGTCTCGATCTTTTTCATTCTTCGCGCCGCCGGCCGCTTCTTGGGCGCATGGGTATTGTCGAGGTGGAGATGGACGATGGTGCTTGTAATCTTCAGCGGCGCAATTTTCGCGTGTTTCATGGGCGCAATGTTCGGAGGCGCCGATGCCGCGGTGTATCTGCTGGCGCTGTCGGGTTTGTTCATGTCGGTGATCTACCCAACGCTGAATTCCAAGGGCATTAGCTGCTTTCCAAAAGTTGAGCACGGCGCGATTGCCGGCGTGATTCTATTCTTTACCTGCGCGGGCGCGGCGCTGGGTCCGCTAGCCATGGGCTCCGTCAGCGACTTGTTCGGTGGATTGAAGGCAGGGTTTGCGCTAGCCACTTTGTTTGCGGCATTTCTTTTCGCGGGCCTGCTCCTCAACTGGATTGCGGATCCCACGCACGATGTTCTTCAGCGCTCCGATGCCTCAGAATACGGAGTTGGCCAACTTGCCGCTGCAAGTCCGAAGTGAGTGAAGCGTCGACCATCGGCTGCACCCGGCAATATAGACTGCCTGCTGGTGAGTTTCACCCCGAACTCGGGGCTGGGCAACTGTGAACTGTGCGGATGAGGCCGGGGGGCTGCGAAACGCCGCGGACTACGGTGCCGCGCCGTAAAGCCAAGTTATAAAGCGTCTTTGCATACGAGTGAGCGCAGGAAGGCCAGGCCCTCTTCAGCCAGGCGTTCAGGAGAAACTTTGACATCGGCCCACAATTTGCCGGGCGCAATCTCCTCGTCAGGGTCGTAGCCGAACCCTTCTATCATCAGATAACCGTTGTATTTCGAAGTTTTCAGCGCATCAATAATCTCCGCAAAGGGCACGTGACCAAGTCCAAGAAGGCCGCGATCGTTCTCGCTGACATGAATATGCTTCAAGTGGGAACCGAGCTCGAGAATCGCAACGGGAATGTTCTGTTCTTCGATATTTGCGTGAAAGGTATCGATGTTAACGCCGATGCGCCGATTCCCGATTGCCTCGCATAAAATCCGGGACTCGCGTGCAGTTCTAAGGAAAAAAGTCTCCGACCGGTTTACCGGCTCAATGGCCACGGTCACTCCGGTTTCATTCAAGACTTTCTCAATGCTTTGGAACACTTCCACCGCCCAGCGCCATTCATTCTCGGTCGGCCGGTGCTCAGGCAGATAACCGATCGGCGCGTAGATCGGCCCTGCAAGAAGTTTCGATCCCATTGCCGCGCAGGCTTCAACACACGCAGTCAAATGATGGATGGATTCATGCCTTATCGCCGCGTCGGGGCTGATTGGATTGATGGCCTGTGGCAGAATGCAGCAAACCGTGCACTCCAACCCGTTGGTCTTGAATGCATCTCCAATTGCACGAACCGGAAGAGCTTCCGGTGAGAACATGGGGATCTCAACGCCGTCGAAGCCCATATCCTTTAGCAGGGGTAACAGTCTCAGGTGCGATTCCTCAAAACGGGATGTCCAGGCGAATGCACTGACGCCGATTTTCATAATGAGCCTCCGGAGCGGTTAACCGGCATATGGGTGTAGCAAGCGGCCGCCGAGCGTAGCCAGTATAACCTCTGCTGCTTTGCTATCACATGCACTCGCCAATGGCGCGAGTGCCTCCGTTCAGAATCTCGTATAACCGGAGGTCATCGAATGCGGGTGTTGCGCCCGCTTGCGTGGCTACCCACGATGCAAAGCGATTGGCGACGTCGCTTATCACCTCCAGTGACTCGCCGAGCAAATAGTGATGTGCGAGACATGCGGTAAAGGCGTCTCCCGCTCCCACAGCATCGGCCACTTTCACCTTGAATCCCGGATGTTCAACCATTTCATCGCTCGCGACCAGCAAACTGCCGCGAGGGCCGCGCGTTAAACAAAGAAGCCGCAGATCATATGTGCGCAGTAATCGTCTCGCGCGAGATTCTTCGCCGCCGTTTCCGAGATTCAGCAAGGCCGAAACCTTGAGAAGTTCTTGATCGTTGAGCTTTACGATATCTGCGAACTTCAAGCAACGATCTACAACTTGAAAATCGTAAAATGGCGCTCGCAAATTGATATCGCAAATCCGCACAGCATCCTTAGGCACTGCCTTGAGGAAGCGCTCAATGGTGCTGGCTGAGACCGGTGAACGCTGAGCGAGGGAACCGAAGCAGACCGCCCGGGCCTTGGCCGCCAATTCCTCCCATGCAGGTGTCCATTCCAGGAAATCCCAGGCCACCGATTCGCTGATGGTAAATGTGGGCTGGCCGTCGTCATCAATCTGCACCTCGGCGGTTCCGGTCGCGTGCCGGTCGTCAACCTGGATGTAGGAAGTAATCAGTCCGAGCTCTTGCATCTGGCGGCGGGCTTTCATCCCTAGTTCGTCATTGCATACGCGGCTGGCCACAACGCCACGATTGCCAAGAACAGTTGCCATATACGCGAAATTGGCCGGCGCCCCACCGAAGGTCGTCCCCGACGGCAAGATGTCCCACAGCACCTCCCCGAGGCCAATCATCAGAGCAGGCGTGGCTTCAGCGTTTATCAAGTTCTCGCTCCTTGGCTCCCTGAATGTGCGCATCGGAAGCGCCTCGTTGGTTGTTAATCTAGCGGCCATGCTGAAGGAGCGTTAAATCGACAGCCTCTGCCATAGCCTTGTATCCCGCGGCGCTAGGGTGGAGGTGATCTCCTGATTGATACTCAGCCCGGAATTGAGACGGATGCCCGGGATCGCGCACCGCAGCATCGAAATCGATGATCCCGTCAAATTCGCCACTCGTTCGAATCCAACGATTGACTGCCTGGCGGACAGTCTCGCCTTCCGCCGAGAAGTAGCCGGCGCCTTCGTATGGCGTCATGGTGCAACCCAAGACTCTGATTCCATGCTGATGCGCGCGTTCTATCATCTGTCGAAACCCAAGGATCAGATCCTGCGCTGTGACCGTCTGGCCCGCGAAGGGGCTCGGAGGCGGCACGCTTCCGGTTCCTTGCGCGGGGAGCTTCATGTTGGGCCAGCCGATATCGTTAATGCCTTCGAGAACAATCAGGTTCGAGACTCCGGGTTTGGCGAGAACATCCCGGTCGAAGCGGGCGAGCGCGCTCACACCCGCGCCGTCGTATAGAATGCGATTGCCTCCGATGCCCTCATTCACGATCGCCATTTCCGTTGAATTGGCCGCGGACCTGAGCCGATCCGCAAGCTGATCGGGCCAGTCGGAGTATTCTCCCTGCTTGACGCCGGCTCCATCAGTGATCGAGTCACCCAGGGTTACAGTTGCGTGGCTTTGGCTTGGCGCGAGCACCTCAAGGTCCGACAAAAAGAACCACGACAGCTTTGTTTCCGGATTCTGCAATTCAGGGCTGCCTGAAAAATCTCCCGGCCCGGAGATATAAGTCTCATGCTGGGCCCAGAAGTGGTAACTCTTGGCCGGCGTCTTCTTTGGCAAATACAGGCTGATTGCGATCTCAGAATGAGGAGGAATGATTAAGTCCACCGGATCGCTTAAAAGCGGAGCGCCTTGCGGGATGGTGGCCGACGGACTGCCTCCAAACGTCAAAACGCGATCGGTCTGAGGATCGATGGCCGAGCCGTGGCGGGCAACCGCAATATGCGCCGCCCCGATGGCCAGCGGTGAATCTCCAATTTCATTTGAAAAACGAACGCGCGCCCGGTTCCCGCCGATCGCTGGGCGAACCACCATTCTCAGCGTTTGCTCGGCGAAGACCGGTGCCGGAGGCATTCCGGGGAATTGCAGCGGCATCTGAATTGCTGTGCCCCATGCGCTCACCCAGTGCCGGCCGTTGTTTTGCTCCTGGCCACCGGCGTTGAGGCAAACTACGATGATGGCTGCGAAGCAAATCGATAAATTATGACGCATGGTGCTCCTTACCCGTGTTTTATGGTTTGTCATCTGGTCTCCACTGAGGCGCCTCTCACAAGTGCAAAAAGTTCTTCGCTGCCGTGCGATCCTGAATCGCCGCCCCGCTTAAACAGCGTTGATCCCAAATTGCCGGTCACGATTCCAGACCCGAATCGCGCAGCCGGTTGTCTTGCCGGAATCAGTCGCAGCGCAACAGTTCAACAAGAGTTTTTAGGATTTCCATGTGGCGGTTGTCAAGTTCATTCTCCAGCTAATTCGAAAAGTTGTCTATGGCGATTCGATTTTCCTGGGTTCTTCCGTGCTGTGGACGAACCCGGCCGGGCGGACTCAAATCGGGGCTTTGCCCGGCCGTTACGCCGGGCAAATCTAAGAGATGCGCGCCGTCGTGCTGCTGCCAGAAATTTGGAATTCAGCGCGAAAGTCCCGGTTCTTGCGACAATGCGCTGTTTGCGGCGGCGCGATGCGGATCATGGAGAAATGTTCTCATAACCTTGGCGCCTACCGGCGTTAACGGATTGGAATTTGGGCGCCGGCCGATGTCGTCGGAAAACTGGTATAGGCAACTTTTTTACAAATGGTATTGACAGAGTATCTTTGCCCTTTCTAGCATTCCTTCCCGTGAACACTTCCTGACCGCAAGCGGAGTGCGAAAAAGGGAATCTGCACGTCGAGGGCCTGGAGCAATTCATTGCTGGGCACTCTCAATTGGAGGCGATATGAAGGCAACAATTCTCCCATCGGCGACCCTGCACGGGACAACAGTGCGCTCTCTGGGGCTGCACGGTTCATCGTTTGCTATCACCGTTTTGCTGCTGACCTTTCTGGCTAGCTTCCTCACTCCTGCACGTTCTCACGCACAAACCAGTTATGGATCGGTTGTGGGAACGGTTACCGATAAAACCGGTGCAAGCATTGTTGGCGCAAAGGTCACTTTGAAGAGCATTGGCACAAACGCAATTCAGACAGCCTCGACCGGCAGCGGCGGCAACTATGGCTTTACCAACCTCAATCCCGGTCTCTACAGCGTGAGCGTCTCGCAACAGGGATTTCAATCCTTCACACGCAGCCAGGTGGATGTCCAAATCGGAGGCGCCACGCGCGTAGACGTCACTGTACAAGTAGGCGACGTGGCGCAAACGGTAACGGTTACGGCAGGACAGGCTCAACTGCAAACAGACACCGCCTCACTGTCAGGTGTCGTTGAGGGCCAGCAGATTCTGGAGGCTCCGCTCAACGGACGAAATGTGAACAACCTCCTCGATTTTGTGCCGGGTGTGATTCCGGGTGGCGGCACATCGGGCAACACGATGGCCAACGGTGGCAGCGGCAACTTCCAGGCAGGCTCGAACACTCAGGCAATCGCCTACGGAAACTACCAGATTGGCGGAGCATTCAGCGGGCAGAGCCTCTTCTTCATCGATGGTGTTGGATCCAATGTTCCTGAAAATAACGTGAATGCTCTCGTTCCCACGCAGGATGCGGTGCAGGAGTTCCGCGTCTCAACCAGCCTGGTGAGCGCTGAATTCGGCGGCTACGGCGGCGGAGTCATTGAGATCTCAACCAAGAGCGGAACCAACACTTTTCATGGAAGCGCATACGAATACGTCCGCAACACGGATCTTGAGGCGAACGACTTTTTCACCAAGCACGACGGTCTTGCCAAGTCGCCGCTGCATCAGAATCAATTCGGCGCTAACCTTGGCGGCCCCGGACTCAAGAATAGACTGTTCTTCTTTTTCACCTGGGAACATGAGTCGTTGACGACCGCCTCCCCGGAAGAAGAAGTGATGCCAACGACGGCGGAACTGGCGGGAAATTTCGCCGGTGAGCAGACCATTTATAACACGAATTATGGCACGCTTAATACCCCCAATAACCAGCCCTTCCCCGGCAACAGCATTGCATCTTTCATTGATCCGACGGCGCTTAAAATCTTGCAGCTCGAGACTCCGGATGAATCCAAAATTAAGCAAACTCCAGGCGTGCCTAATTTCTTTGCCAATGCGCCGATCATAGGCGACCAAACCCAGTACAACGCCCGCGTCGATGCGAATCTTGGCAAGGACAATCTCTTCGCCCGCTATACGTACTGGAACCCCCACAACGCGGCCAGCGATCCGGAGGGCAACAAGACAGGCGGCGGTCCCACCGGAAACTACACGCAGGAAGGAGTGCTCGGCGAGAACCACGTTTTCAACCCGACCACCATCGCGGAACTGCGCCTATCCTATCTTGAAAACTACAACTTCCAGAGTCTCCTGAGCGCTGGGTACGACTTGGGCTCGCTCAATTCTGCGTATACCACAATTCAGTCGGAAGGTCCGGGAGGGGTGGGTGTGTATCCCAATCTATCCATCCAGGGCTATAGCGTTACGGCTCAATCCTCAACCCTGTTTTGGAATAACGATGTATGGGCGATCAACGGCAGCATAACCAAAATCCTCGGCAGGCACACGATCAAGGCCGGCGCTAACTGGCGGCAGACGTTGTGGGAGGCTTACGGAGGACCGATACAAGTGACCCTTAACTCGACACCAATCTTTACGGCGTCTTCCGCTTCGGATTCAACCACAGGCAATGCCCTCGCATCGTTCTTGCTGGGAATTCCGTCCAGCACTAGCACAACGGACGGATCAGACACGCATACCTTCGCGCACAACTACGGGTTCTACGCTACGGATACGTTCCAGGCCACGCCCAAGCTGACCGTGATTGCCGGTCTGCGCTGGGATCAGCCGGGCGCCTACTCTGAAGAACAAAACCTGAGCGTTGTCCTCCAACCCAAAGCCGCGGTTACCATCGGTAGTCTGAGTTCGATCACCAATCCCGTGACCGGAAGCTCAGTGCCTTTGACCGGGCAGTTGGCCTACGTTGACACTTCGCAGTATTCCTCGCGGAGGCAGGAGGAGCTGCATTGGAAGCTTTATTCGCCACGCCTGGGCATCGCCTATCGAATCGATCCCAAGACGGTTGTCCGCTCCGGCTACGGGATTTCCTTCCTGCCTGCCGATATGGATCAGGCTGGACCTCAACTCAGCCAGGTGGTCAGGGCCGCTACCAGCAACACCAACACATGGGGAAAACCGCTACAGGCGTCGATAGCAAGTCCTCTACCAAGTGGAATCAACAAGCCCCTAGGCCGTTCGCAGACCGTTCTCAACAGTCTCATTGGCCAGGGCCTCTGGGCGCGCGAATCCAATGTTCCCTACGGCTATACCCAGCAATGGAACCTGGCGGTGGAGCGTCAGCTCAATCAAAACTCGACTCTTACTGTTGCCTACGCGGGTTCCAAGGGAACACATCTCCTCATTGCAACGCCCTACACAGGTTCTGGGTTCCAGCTTAACCAGCTTCCCGATAGCTACGATTCTCTGGGAGCTGCGCTGCAAACCCAGGTTGCGAACCCGTTCTTTGGCGTCCTTCCATCAACAAACTTTCTAGGCTCACCCACGATCGCAGAAGGGTACCTGCTTTTGCCCCACCCGCAATACCCGTTGGGCCTTCTGCAGCAGGCGCCGCGTTATGGAAGTTCTACCTACCACGCTCTTCAAGTTGGCTACATTCAACGATTCGGTCATGCCGGCACGCTTCAAGGCGCTTATACATGGGGAAAAGTGCTGAGCGATACCGACAATACGAGCGAGTTTCAAGATGGACAAGGAGATACCGGCGAAAGACAGGACCTCTACAACCCGAAAGCCGAAAAGTCCATCAGCCTGCAGGATATTGCCAACAACCTGGTTATCAACTACGGAGTCGATCTGCCATTCGGTCACAAACAACCGTATCTGTCCCACATCAATGGTTGGAGCAATGCAGTGATTGGCGGCTGGCGCGTCAATGGCATCACCACCTTCCGAAGCGGCGTCCCCATCGCGCTCACCGCACCCGCAAACGGACTTAGCCAGTTTGACGGCGGGACTCCGCCCTTTGGCCCCGGATCTGGGAGCACCATTCGACCAAACTATACAGCAGGGTGCTCGAAGAGCGCTCCCGGATCTCCGCACAGCAATGCCAGAGTCAACGAGTGGTTCAACACATCTTGCTTCTCTCCACCGGGTAACTATGCCTTTGGCAATGAACCGCGGGTCGATCCAACCATGAAGTCCGAGGGTTTGGATAATTGGGATTTTTCGGTCAATAAGGCGTTTGACATCACAGAACAAATGAAGCTCAGGTTCGCCGCCGATATATTTGACCTCTTCAACCACGCGCAATTCGGGATCCCCGGCGAGGGTGTGCCTCAGGTTGCGAACACAGGTTCCTTGGGTCAGATTAATAGCCAGACGAATCTTCCGCGTACGGTTCAACTTTCGCTACGGCTGAGCTTCTAGCGGCTCTCTGAATCGTTCAACGTTTACCGTCGATCGCGAGGCTGCGGCCTGTTCGGCTCGGCCTTGGGCAGGATTCATGGCCAGATGATGAGATGGATGAGATTTGAGAAGGCCGAGCGCATTCAATTGGAGGCGAAATGATTTCGATCAGACACGAAGAAATGAGCACGCAGAAGTATTTCCTCAGTTCCCGGATGTTCTTCCAATGGCTGCGCGGCGGGACGATCGCGGCAAGCAATCGCAACAACAGGAGCACCGGCGTGCGATCGCTGCTGCCGCTGGCAGTTTCACTCGCCGCTTGCCTTCTGTGGCTCACCGCGGCAGCTTCGGCGCAAATCGATCGCGGAACGATAGAAGGCCAGGTCACCGATGCGACGGGCGCGGTAATTCCTGGAGCGAAGGTCAACGTCACGAATGTGGACACCAACACCTCAATCGCCTTAGAGGCCAATGATCGGGGCCTTTACACGGCATCGAACTTGCCTAAAGGCACATACCGTGTAGTTGTCTCGAAGCAAGGATTTAAGACGACATCGAGTGCGCCCGCGGAGTTGGACTCTTCGATTACTCTCCGTGTTGACATCAAGCTTCAGCCCGGCCAAGTCACCGAGACAGTCACTGTAACCGGCGAGCCGCCAATTCTTGACGTCGGTACGACAAACAACTCCACAGGCATGCAGGACAACGTTATTGAGGAAATGCCTGTAATCGTCGCCGGGACGCAGCGGGCGCTCGGAGACTACCTTCAGGAACTTCCCGGCTATGTGGGCGGCTCGGGGTTTACGCCTGAAGCGAGCGGGTCGGCGGAGGGTGACACCGAGACATACATCGACGGAGGCCCAGCGAGCGAGTGGGGAATCGCTCGTGGGGGAATCGAGGAAGTCTCGCCATCGATCGATCAAGTGGGGGAGATGAGCGTCGTCTCGAATGCGTTCAACGCCGAGTACGGCGGCTTCGGAAGTTGGTTTATGAACGTGGTGCTCAAGTCCGGAACGAACGAGCTACACGGCAGCTTGTACGACCATCTCGGCAATTCTGCGCTTGATGCCAAGACGTACTTCGCAACCGCAGTGACCCCGTACCGCCAAAACGAAGGCGGCTTCACTATCGGCGGCCCAGTAGTGCTCCCGAAGATCTACAACGGGCGCAGCAAGACTTTCTTCTTCGCAAGCCTTGGACTGTTCTATTCTCGCAATGGCGCTAGCGGCACACCCATCACGGTCCCCACACAAAAGGAATGCAGCGGCGATTTCAGTGAACTCGGAGTCAATATCTACGATCCGCTCACCCGTCAGCAATTTCAGTATAACGGCAAGATGAATGTGATTCCTCCCGGCCGCATAACTCAGGCCGCAAAGGTTATCTGTTCCTATATGCCGACTCCAAATATTCCCGGAGCCGGAATCGTTAACAATTTCCACAGCCTTAACGCACCCACTTGGCCGTACTTCAACACCTATACGCCTCTGATCAAGTTGGACCACAGTTTCTCGGATACGGAGAAGCTGTCAGTCTCTTACACCAATCAGATACGCCATCGAATCATAGAGGGTAATGGGTTCTCGCCGTCACCTGCCTGGGGCGCCACGCCGACCTTCCCGCTTGACGATTATTATGACCAGCTTGCCAATAGCTGGAAGGTGCGAATCAATTTCGATTCCGTCATCACCCCTTCTCTCCTTAACCACGTCACTCTTTCCGCCGATCGTTATCTCAACCTGGGACCGAATGGAACCGACGGCCAAGGCTGGGACCAAAAGCTGGGAATTACGGGAATGCCGGCCGACAATGGATCTTTTCCAGCAATTACGTTCAGTGGTGGGAATCAATCGCCTACCGGTTACGGGCGAGCGTACGAGGAAGACTGGCACGAGATGTCCTACACGCTCGACGAGAATCTGAGTTGGACCAAAGGCAAACACGCCTTCAAGTTCGGGGCTGAGATCGGCAGGCACCAGGAAATCCGGTTCATCAAGCCCGGCGTGGCTGGCCAGTTTGCGTTCAACAGTCTGTCTACAAGCGATAGTGCAAGTGACTCCGCTAATGGCAGCTCGTTTGCCAGCTTCCTGCTGGGGGCCGTGAACACGGCCAGTGCTTATATCCCTCTGGAAACAGATTTGCTGTTCTATCACACCGGAATCTTCGCGCAGGACGATTGGCACATAACGCCAAAACTGACTGTCTCGTATGGAATTCGGTGGGACTACATGCCACCATTCTCCGAAGCGCACAACTACATGACCGCCTTCGAATCCGGTCTTACGAATCCAGGCGCAGGCAATCTGCCTGGAGCGCTAGCCTACGCAGGAAGCGGGACGGGTAAATACGGGAAGCCGTTCCAGGACACCTTTCATGCCGGATGGGCGCCACGTTTGGGTTTGGCCTACCAGTTAGACAAGAGGACGATGGTACGCGCCTCTTCGGGAATCTACTACGCCAACAGCGGAAACGTGGTGCCGTTCCTTGACACAGGCGCGGCGGGGTACAGTGCAGCTCCCGGATTCCAGTCCGGGGACGGCGGATACACGCCGCTGATGTACTGGAATCAGCAAAGCTTTCCGCAGAACTTCGAGAAACCGCCCGCGGTCGATCCCTCGTTCCTGAACGGCCAAGCAATCAGCTACATCCCGCGGAACGGCGACCGGCTGCCGCAAACAATCAACTGGGTCCTGGATATTGAGAGGGAAGTAGTTGCCAATCTTGCTCTCGATGTCATGTATATCGGCAGCCACTCTACACATCTTGGCCTGTCGGGTTCGGCCTCAGAGATCAACTACGTTCCTCAGAGCGACCTGAGCATGTCATTTGGGCTTCTGGGGCCGTGCGTGTCCGTGGCCACTTGCCCACAATATCCTTACGCAGGATTCGCAAGTCAGCTCGGCGCGAGCGCTACGGTTGCACAGGCTCTAAAACCGTATCCGCAGTACACATATGTAGGAACGGATGCGGTGCTCTTGCCGGAAGGCAAGGCTCACTACAACTCGCTGCAGATCAAGGTGACCAAGCGGATGTCCCATGGGCTCAGCGGTCTCGCATTTCTTACATGGTCGAAGAACCTCACCAACGATGCGGGTGCGGGTAGTACGACCTATGCAAGCTCGTTTGGCTCAATCCTACAGTATCCGGGCCAGAATCCGGTCACAGTTGACCCACTAAACCCGGCGGCAATCTTTGGCACCAGCTTTTCGTACCAGTTGCCGTTTGGCAGAGGACGGGCATTCATGAGCCATGCTCCGGCCGCGGTCGATACAACGCTGGGAGGATGGACGGTTAGCGGCTCGTTCCGCTACACCTCCGGCGCGGCATTGCAGATTAATGCATTCAATTTCTTTGCGTCGGATCTTGGATACAATACCTCGGTCTTGGGGCTTCCATTCGAGTACGCGAATTACGCAGGCGGGAAACCCCACGCAACCTGGTCCGGCAAGTTCAATCCGAGTACGGATGTTTACCTTAATTCAGCGGCCTTTGCCTCTCCGGCGCCGTTTACCTTGGGGAACACTTCGGAGTACAACAGCTGGGTGCGTGGATTTTCCCAAGGGTCTGAAGCGCTTGCAATCGCAAAGACCATACCCATCCACGAACGGCTTAAGTTCGATCTGGGCGCGGATTTCGTGAATCCCTTTAACATCGTTCGCTGGTCCGATCCGTCTACACTCGTTGGAGGCGGAACATTCGGTGATGTCACCGGCACTCAGGGTACCGCCCGGACAATTCAGATTAACGGCAAGATCAACTTTTGACGGTGCCCCGTAATGAAACACCTGAACCATCGGCTGATGCGGTGATAGCGCTGCATCAGTCGTCTTTCAAAAAATGCCGAGGGGAATTCGAAATGAAAAGGCGTATGGGATTCTTGACGGGGATGGTAGCCGGTCTCCTCGCAATGATCGGGCTTTGCGTTTTTCTCTGGGCCGAGAATCCAGATAGCATTCGTCCGGATGGAACAGTCGTCATCAAGGATCTTGCCGTTCCTCTCTCAAACCTCCTCAGTCCTGAAGCTCATGCCTATATGGTTCATCTGCTCATCGATCACCCGTTTTCCGGGGGCCCGACCGCGGAGCAGGACATCAAGGGCTACCGCGCGCGCCAGGACGAGATCATGAACGTCTTCCTCGGCCCCATTCGGAAACGCTATCCGGTCGACATCGAGGAAAAAACGATCGGCGGAGTCTTCACCCAGATCGTTACTCCAAAGGATGGGATCGCCGCGGAAAATCGCGATCGAATTCTGATCAATGTTCACGGCGGCGGGTTCGTCTCCGGCGCCAGGACCGCATCGCTGGTTGAGTCGATACCCGTTGCTTCGATTGAGAAAATCAAAGTTATCAGCATCGATTACCGCATGGGGCCCGAGTACAAATTCCCTGTGGCGAGCGAGGACATGGCTGCCGTTTACAAAGAGATTCTCAAGAACTACAAGCCGCAGCATATCGGCCTCTACGGTTGCTCCGCGGGCGGCATGCTGACCGGCATGTCGATCGCGTGGTTCCAGAAGCACGATCTTCCCAATCCGGCTGCGATTGGAATTCTGTGCGCATCTCTCGGCAACATGTTTGCCGGGGACGCGGCCAATGTGGTTGGTCCGCTCATGGGGATGTCGATGCCGCCGGCCGCGAGCGCGCGTCCTTCAGCGCCGCCGCGCGGGGGCCCAGGCTACATGAGC
>Ga0326727_10016218_pt1 | contig 15784 bp, 19 predicted proteins | sample MB2enrmetagenome_FD_207643 | JGI IMG/M metagenome (GOLD analysis project Ga0326727, IMG submission 207643) | Lab enriched peat soil microbial communities from McLean, Ithaca, NY, United States - MB29MY | ecosystem: Environmental > Terrestrial > Soil > Wetlands > Peat | place: USA: New York... | reverse complement strand
CGCGCTGCCCAAGCTCGCCGGACGCCCGGTGCTGTACGTCGCGGCCTCGCGCGACGCGATGGTCTCGTCGCGCAGCGCAAACGAACTCTTCGCGCGCGCGCCCGAACCCAAGACCTTCGCGACCGTCGAGAGCGACCACACCTACGCCGGCGAGAACGCGCGCGCGACCGTGTTGGCCTGGCTCGCCGAGCGGCATCCGCGATGACCCTCGGACGCGGCCGCGAACTGCGCCGCTACAGCCGCCACCTGCTCATTCCCGAAGTCGCACTCGCGGGTCAAGAGAAGTTGCGCGCGGCGCGCGTGCTGGTCGTGGGCGCGGGCGGCCTCGGTTCGCCGGTGTTGCAGTATCTCGCCGCCGCAGGCATCGGGCGGCTCGGCATCGCCGACGACGACGTGGTCGACGAAACCAACTTGCAGCGCCAAGTGCTCTTTGCCGAAGGCGACGTGGGACGGCCGAAGACGGTCGCCGCGGCCGAACGCATCGCCGCGCTCAACCGCTTCGTTGCGGTCGACGCAGCGCAGGTGCGCGTCGACGCGAGCAACGCGCGCGACCTCGTGCGGCTCTACGACGTGGTGGTCGACGCGACCGATTCGTTCGGCTCGCGCTACGTGCTCAACGACGCCTGCCGGCTCGAAGGCAAGCCGCTCGTCTACGGTTCGATCTATCGCTTCGACGGCCAGGTCTCGGTATTCGCGCCGGGCGGCCCGTGTTATCGCTGCGTCTTCCCCGAGCCGCCGCCCGAAGGCACGGTGCCGACCTGCGCGGAGGGCGGCGTGCTCGGCGCGCTCGCCGGCCTCGTCGGAACGTGGCAGGCCAACGAGGCGCTCAAACTGATCCTCGGCATCGGCACGACGCTCGCGGGCCGGCTCTTGGTGATCGACGCGCTCGACGCGCGCACGCGCGAGTTCGCGCTGGAGAGCGATCCGGCGTGTCCGCTGCACGGCGAACGCCCGACGCTCCACGACGTCGTCGAGGTCGTGCCGCGCGCGGCGCCGTCGTCCGACGTGCCCGAACTCGCCGCCGCCGACCTCGACGCGTATCTCGAGTCGATGCCCGCCGCGCTGGTGCTCGACGTGCGCGAGCCGCACGAAGCCGCGCTCGGCCCCGCGCCGCGCGCCGTGCATCTGCCCGCGAGCGTGCTCGATGCGCGGCTGCACGAACTCGACCCGGCGACCGCCTACGTCGTCGCGTGCCGCGTCGGCGTCAAATCGCGTTGGGCGGCGCAGCGCTTGTGGGACGCCGGTTTTCGCCGCTTGCATCATCTCAGCGGCGGGCTGCTGGCCTATGCCGTGGTCGGCGAAGGCTTCGATCTGTTCTGAACGCGAGCGAAGGCTTCGACGCGCGGGCAAAAGCCGCGGCGGTACGCGCGGGTCTGGCGGCGGGCGCGAGCGCGGTGCGCGTCGCTTCCGCCGAGCCCGATGCGGTCGAGCGCGCGCGGCTCGAGGCCGCCTACGCTCGCGGCGACGTCGCGACCTGGCCGTATGAAAAAGCGCGAGCCCGCGAGTCGACCGATCCGGCCCACCTCTTGCCCGGCGCGCGCAGCGTCGTCGTGCTCGCCCTCGCCTACGCGACGCCGCCCCCGGCCGGACGCCGCGCGCCGCTGACCGGACGCATTTCGAATTATGCCTGGAGCCGCGATTATCACGCCGGCCTCCGCGCGCTCGCGGACGCCGTCGCAAGCGAACTCGAGCGGTGCGCCGGAGCCCCCGTCTCGCGCGCCGTTTGCGATACCGCGCCGCTCGCCGAACGCGCCTTCGCGGCGCGAGCGGGCATCGGTTGGGTGGGCAAACACGCGAATCTGATCGCCCGGGGAGCCGGCTCGTTCGTGTTCTTGGCCGAAGTGGTGACCACGCTCGCGCTCGAGCCCGACCCGCCGCTGAAGAAGAGTTGCGGCGCCTGCGCGCGTTGCGTGTCGGCCTGTCCCACCGGCGCGTTGCGCGGCGATTACACGATGGACTCGACGCGCTGCATTTCCGACCTCACCCAGCGCCGCGACCCGATGCCGCGCGCGCTCCGGCCGCTGGTCGGCGATTGGGTATGGGGCTGCGACCTCTGTCAGGAGGTCTGTCCGCCGACGCGCCGCGCGGGCCGGAAGGGCGCGCCGGAGTTCGCGCCGGCCTCGTCGGCCGCGGCCTTTCCCGATTTGCAAGCGCTGTTGCGCGTGCGGGGCGCGGACTTTCGGACGACCTATGCGCGCACGGCGCTGGGTTGGCGCGGCGCGGCCGTACTGCGCCGCAACGCCGCGGTCGCGCTGGGCAACGGGCTCGACCGGGCCGCGGTCCCCGCTCTCGAAGCCGCGCTCGAGGCCGACCCGAGCCCGCTCGTGCGCGGGCACGCGGCCTGGGCGCTGGGCCGAATCGGCTCGCCGCGCGCGCGCGCCGCGCTCGAACGCGCGCTCGGCCGCGAGACCGATGGCGCCGTGCGCGAGGAAATCGGCGCGGCCCTCGCCGCTTCCTGAGAGCCGGCTGAGAAACCATCGTGCGCCCAAGAGCGTTGCACCTCGGGAACGAACGTGGCTCGAGAAGGAATGTCGCAATGAGAAGAGTGTCCACCCTCGCGTCGTGCGCCGCCGCGCTCGGCCTCTGCACCGCGCTGGCCGCGCTCTCGCCGTCGCGCGCCGACGCGCCCCCGGGCGGCGACTTGTTCAAGCGCATGATCGGAATCAACGCAAAGCTCAAGAGCTACAGCGGCACCGTGCACATGGACGCCAAGCTCAAGACCTTTCCGTTCATCAGCACGTCGCTCGACGGCAACGTCTATTTCAAGCAGCCCGACCGCCAGGCGGTGGTCTTCGATACAGTGCCGGCGCTGGCCAGCCAATTCAAGAAGGTCTATCCCAAGATCGACCCGCCCTCGGTTTGGGAAAAGATTTACCAGTTTACCGTCGTGGGCGATCAGGGCGGCGTCACCACCTTCCGTCTCGTGCCCAAGAAGAACGGTCGCGTCGAACACCTCGACGTCAACGTCGACGACGCGAGCGCGACGATCAAAGGCTATACCTGGACGTATAAAGACGGCGGCGACATCACCTTCGAGCAGAGCTTCAAGACGATCGACGGCAATTTTCTGCCGGTCAAGGTGACCGGGCACGTCGACTTGCCCTCGTACAAGGCCGACGTCGACACCGCGTTCTCCAACTACAAGCTCAACGTCCCCGTCGCGGATTCGGTCTTCGACGAGAAGTAGACGCGACGGGTAAGGGCCAACCACCAGCGATGGCACTGGAGACGATCGACCTGATCGGCGGCACGCCGGCCGGGCTCGCGCCGCTCGCGGATACGTTCAACCGGCCGATCACGTACCTACGGATCTCGGTGACCGATCGCTGCAACCTGCGCTGCGTCTACTGCATGCCCGAGGCCGGCCTGCCCTGGATTCCCAAGGCCGAGATTCTCACCTACGAAGAGATCGAGCGCATCGTCGCGGCCGGCGCCGCGGTGGGGGTGCGCAGCGTGCGGCTGACCGGCGGCGAGCCCTTGGTGCGCCGCGACCTGCCCATGCTGGTCGAGCGGCTGCACGCCATCCCCGGGATCGACGACATCTCCCTCTCGACCAACGGCCTCTTGCTGGAGGAGATGCTCGAGCCGTTGGTCGCGGCCGGGCTGCGCCGGGTCAACGTCTCGCTCGACACGCTGCGCGAGGATCGCTTTCTCGCGCTGGCCCGCAGGCCGGGACTCGATCGCGTGCTGGCCGGCATCGACGCGGCGCTCGCCGCGGGCCTGACGCCGCTCAAGCTCAACTGCGTGGTGATGCGCGGCGCCAACGACGACGAACTCCTCGCCTTCTCGCAACTGACCCGCGAACGCGAGATCTACGTCCGCTTCATCGAGGTGATGCCGGTGGCGGAGAATCTCGATCTGCAGCGCGAGGCCTACGTCTCGGCCGACGAAATCCTGGCCCGGCTCGCCGAAAGCGACGAGCTCGTCCCGGTGGCCGGGCCCGGCGGCAACGGGCCGGCGCGTTACTTTGCCTACCCCGGCGCGCGCGGCGCGGTCGGCGTGATCAGTCCGCTGTCGCACGACTATTGCGAACGCTGCAACCGCGTTCGGCTCACCGCTCACGGCCGTTTGCGGCTGTGCCTCTTCGGCAATCAGGAGATCGACCTGCGCGCGCTCGTGCGGGCCGGCGCGAGCCGCGACGAGCTCGCCGCGGCCCTCGGCGGCGCGATGCTGATCAAGCCCGAGCGGCACCACCTCCGCCTCGGCGAGCAGGCCAGCCGGATGCGCGCCTTCTCCGAGATCGGCGGGTAGTACCGGTCACGGAACTCCCGCTCGGCGCGTTATCTCGCAAAGCGGCGAAGGCAAGAAAGGGCTCGTTGGAACACGTCGTCGTTCTCGGCATCGACAAGGGGCTCGAAGCGGACGCCCGCCTCGAACGTCTCGTCGCGGAACATCAGACCAAGCTCGCGCGATACTTGCGCCGCTTCGTCTCCGACCGCGACCTCGCGCTCGACTTGACCCAAGACGTCTTCTTGGCCGCGCACCGCACGCTGCGCGCCGACCCGGCGCGGCCGCTGACCGGCGGCTGGCTCTACAAGACGGCCACGAACCACGCGATCAGTTATCTGCGCAAGCGCAAGCGCCGCGGCGACGAGCAGCCGCTCGAAGAGGCCGGCAGCGCCTTTCGTCTCGACGAGCGCTCCGCGCAGGCACTCGACTTGCAAGCCGCGCTGGCCTCGCTCGCGCCGGAACAGCTCGCCTGCGTGATGCTGACCGCTTACGCCGGCTACTCGTCGGGCGAAGCCGCGCTGTTATTGGGGCTGAGCGCGCCGGCGGTGCGTCAACGGGTCTGCCGGGCGATGCGCACGCTGCGCGCGGCACTGGGCACGAGCGGCGCGTGAACTTCGCACGACACGAACGCTTCGAAGCGTTGGCCGCCGCGCACGCACTCGGCGAGGCCACGCCGGCGGAGCGCGAAGAGTTCGCCGCGCACGCGCGCCTGTGCCCGCGCTGCGCGGAGGATGCCGAGGGCGGTGCGGGCATCGTAGCGCTGCTGGGAGCGGCGCTTTCAGAAGAACGCTGGCAGCCGCAGGTCGACGGCGCGCTGCAGGCGCGGCTGGCCGCACAACACACGCGGCGCTCGGAGCGCACTTTCACCGCGCTCGGTTTCGGCGTCGTCGCGTCGATCGTGCTCAACGTCGCGTTCGTCGGCGGCTTCGCCGGCCGCGCGCTCGACGCGCTGCGCGTGACGCCGCCCGCCGAACGCTATGCCGACGCGACGCGCATCGTGTTGGAGCGGCGCGCGCCGCGTCCGGCGCGCATTGCCGCAGCGCCGCGGCGCAGCGCCGCGCGCGCGCAAACGCTCGCCTTGCGGCCGCTCGCGCCGAAGGCTCGCCCCGCCCCGCACGCCGCCCATCCGCCCGCGCCCGCGGCGCAAGCCCCGGCCGCCGACGTGTTTGCCGGCATCGCGCTGCGCCCGGCATCGCGCGCCGCCGGCCTCGTCGCGTTGGCGCTGAATTGCGCCGAACTCCGCCCGGGCGACGAGCCGGCGCCCGAAGGTTGTCCGGTTACGCCTGAGTTCAGCGCTCCTTGATCTCGCCTTCGCGATAAGGCCGGCGCCGCAACAGAAAGATCGACGCGACGAAGACGATCACGACGCCGGTGAGGATGCCGAGTTCGAGCGCATGGGCGTTGACGCTCGAGCCGCTCGGCCCCACCTCGCCGACGGTGATCACCAAAATGCGCCGGATGACGGCGATCAAACCGACGATCAGGAACGGTTCGGCCATCAGCACCGAGCCGCGCAGCGAGAGCAGCACCGTATAGGCGAGTTCGACGATCATCAGCACCAGCAGGATCACGTCGAGGAACTGCGAGCCGAACAGTATCGGCGAACCCGCGCCCACGAACATGCTGCCCAGGATGCCCGCGCTCTGTTTGAGCAGGGCGGCGGCCGCCCCGAAGAGCAGGATGCCGATCGCAAAGAAGACGATGCGTTCGGCCCAGAGTAGGAACGTCACGGCGCCGTCAACTGCGGGGCCGTCCGGCGTACGCTTCATGTGCTGCAGTCTTGGCAGCGCCGCGGCGAACGCCTGCGCCGACTCTTGGCGTTTCGCGGGATGCGCCGGCCGAGTACAAGAATGAAAACCCGTTTGGGTTGAACGTCGCCGCGCGCTTGCGCGGCATGAGAAAGGTACCGGAACTCACGTGAAACGTTTGAGCGCAGTGCTCGTCGCCGCGGCCCTCGCGGGCTCGCTCCTGGCCGGGTGTTCGAAGTCGTCGGACAGTTCGTCGTCGGCCGACAGCAGCGCCACCGCGGCCGCCTCGGGGCCGATCTCCGACGCCGCCTCCAACGGCCTCAAGGACAGCGGCGCCGCGCCTGCTGCGGCCGACCCCGCGCACGGCAAAGAGATCTTCTCGCAGAACTGTTCGAGCTGTCACGGCGCCGACGGAGCCGGCGGCGGCATCGGCCCGAGCCTCAAGGGCGAGAAAGCCAAGAAGGACGACGCCGCGACGATCGCTTGGATCAAGAACCCGCAGCCGCCGATGCCCAAGCTCTATCCGTCTACGCTCAGCGAAAAGGACGTAGCGGACGTGGCGGCCTACGTCCAGTCGCTCTAATCACGGCGGCGCCCTCTACCTCTTCGGCCGCGACCTCCGTCTCGGAGACCACGCCGGGTTAGCGGAGGCGGGACGCTTCGGCGCCGTCGTCCCGGTCCTGTTGCTCGATGCCGCTCGTCGCGAGCGGCTCTCCCGTTCGCCTCGCCGCGCCGCATTCTACTGCGGCGCGGTTTCGTCTCTCGACGCGGCGCTGCGCGCCCGGGGCAGCGCACTGTCGGCGTGCCGCGGCGACGCCGCGGCGATCGAACGGCTCGCCCGCCGGGTGGGCGCGGCCACCGTGGTCTGGGCCGCCGAGTACGATGCCGCGAGCCAAGCCCGCCAGCGCGAACTCCAGGGCGAGTTGGAAGAAGCCGGTCTGCGCGCGCTGATCATCCACGACGCCCCGGTGGCGCCGCCCGACGACGTGGCCGCCGCGCGCAGCGCCGACGGCGGCGCGGGCTATCGCGCGTTCGTGCCCTACGTCAACGCCTGGAAAGAGACGTTGCGTCCGCCGCTGTCGCTGCTGCCCCGGTTCGCCGCCCCCGAGTTCGAAGGTGACCCGTTGCCCGAGGCCGTTGAGTTCGGGGCCGAGGCGCTGCCCGATGCGCCCTCCGAAGCCTCCGCGGCCGCGGCCCTCGAGGCCTTCGCGTCGGGTCCGCTGCTGCATTATCTCACCGCGCGCAACGTGCCGGCCGACGCGACCTCGCAACTCTCGGCGCATCTTTCGTTCGGGACGCTGGCGGCACGCACGGTCGTCGCCCGCGTCGCGGAGCGCGCGCGCGACCGCTTTCTGTTGGCCGAGGAACGGCTCGCGCTCGAAGCGTTCCGGCGCAGCTTGGCCCTGCGCGACTTCTTCTTGCAGTTGGCCTGGTTCTTCGAGACGCAGCCCGATCGCGTGCTCCAAGAGCGGATGTGCCACTTTCCCTTCGCCCGCACCCATCCGGCGCTGGCGGCCTGGCTGGAAGGACGGACCGGCTATCCCTTGGTCGACGCCGGAATTCGCGAGCTGCGCGCCACCGGGAGGATGCACCCGCGCGCCCGCGCCGTGGCCGCGTCGTTTCTCTGCTTCGACTTGGGCGTCGACTGGCGGGTGGGTCGCGACGCCTGGGACGCCCAGTTGATCGAGGACGAGCCCGCGCTGGCCGCGGGGAATTGGCAGTGGATCGCCGGCGTCGGCGCCGACCTCGCCCAGTTTCCGCGGATCTACAACCCGCGCAAGCAGGCGCGAACGCTCGATCCCCGCGGCACCTACGTGCGCCGCTGGATCCCCGAATTAGCCGCCGCGCCCGGCGGCCACGCCGCGGCGGCGCGGCCCGGCGCGGCGCAATTGGCCCTGCCGCTCTTCGCGGCCGAGACCTATCCGGCGCCGGTGGTCGATCACGAAGAAGCGGCGCGGGAGTTCCTGCGCCGCTACGTCGATTTCGCCGCGACCCGGCGCTAGACGACCCCGACCCGGCCGCCGCGCCGGTCGAGCCACTCGCTGACCAGCGGGACGCGGACGTCGTCGCCGTTCCACGAGCGGAAGGCGAAGACGACGGACGCCACCAGCCAAACCGGACCGAGCAGGGCCAGCAACGGCCATGCCGAGATGCCCAGGATGGGCAGATGCACGATCGCCCCGAGGCCGAAGTACAGCCCCGCGCAGCCGAAGTTGAAGGCCAGCGCCTGCATCGCCTGGCGGCGCACTTCGGGCGAACCCGAGGAGCCGAGCAGGGTCAAGATGGCCAGCGGCCACATCGGGTAGCCGAGCGCGACCAGCGCCCGCATCTCCGGCGAAACCGTCGCCAGGGCGCCGGAGCGCGGCGGCGGAGCCGGCCAGTACGCGCCGGAGTAGCCCGGCGGCGGCGGGGGCGGGTTCGGCGGCGGAGGGTTAGGCGGCGGCGGATTCGAGGGCCCGACTTGCCCGGCTATGCCCGGGCGGGTGGCCGACGCGGCCTTGATGCGCTGCTCGAGACGGCAGCTCGGGCACAAGCCCTGCTCGTCGCGGCACGTGGCGCAGATCGTCTTCTGGCAATCGCGGCACACGGCGACCGACGGCACGGCGTTGTGAAAGTAACAGTCCACGGAAGACCCTCCGGCGAAGTCCAAGCTCGTGGCGATGTACCCCCCGGCTTCCACGAAGGTTTCGGCTCCCGTTCTGCGGCGGCTGTTGGCCGAGGCGAAACCGTTTTATCCGCGGTTGATCTTCGCACTGTTCCTCGGCGTGATCTCCGGCTTGGGCCCGCTCGCTTACGCCAAGGCGTTTCCGCTGATCATCGCTTCGATCTCCGGTCACGCCGCCCCCGATCTGATCGTGACGGTGCCGTGGAGCGGGCGCGTGCTCTTCGACATCCCGCACGGCGACATTCTGTTCTTCGTCATCGCCGCGCTGTTCGCGGTCAACCTGATTTCCAACGCCGCGCAGTACGGGCAGAATTATTTGACCGCCTGGAGCGGTCAACGCTTGATCGCGTCGTTGCGCGTGCGCATGTTCGCCCGGGTGTTGCACCTGCCGCTCGGCGAGTTCGACAAGTGGCGTCCGGGCGAGTTCTTGGCGCGCTTCACCAACGATCTGCAATTGATGACCGACGCGGTGTCGATCTCGCTGCCGCAGATGGTGCAGACGATCGTCACCTTCGTCGGCGCGCTGGCCTACATGATCTACCTCGACTGGGTGCTGACGCTGTTTCTGTTCGTTTTCGCGCCGGCGGTCAACTACGCGGTCGCGTTCTTCACCAAGTTGATTTCGGGAGGAACGCGCCGCGCCCAGGAACGCATCGCGGATTTGGCTTCGAACCTCACCGAAGTGGTGCAGGGGGCGCGCATCGTCAAAGCCTTCGGGCGCGAAGAGTACGAAGTCGAGCGTTTCCGCGACAGCAACGAGAATTATTTCGGCGCGTACATGAAGCTGACCCAACTCGGTCAGACGCAGACGCCGGTCGTGGCGATGATCATCACGATCGCCCTGCTCGCGGTCGTCGCGTTCTCCGCGCACGAGGTCGGCGCGGGGCGCATGAACGGCGGCACGGTCTTCAGTTTTTGGACCTGCGTCGTGCTGGCCACCAATCCGCTGAACCGCTTTGCGACCTACATCGGCGATCTCTCGAAGGCGTTGGTCGGCGCGGGCCGCGTCTACCAGATACTCGATCTGCCGGTCGAGCGCGAAGGCGGCGGAACGACGCTCGAACGCGTCGCCGGCGCCATCCGCTTCGAGAACGTTACCTTCGCCTACGAAGGCCACGCGCCGGTGCTGCACGAGATGAACGCGATCATCGAGGCCGGCGACATCGTCGCGCTGGTCGGGCCGTCCGGCGCCGGAAAGACCACGATCGTCAATCTAGTCCCGCGCTTCTACGAGGCGCAGAGCGGGCGCATCACGCTCGACGGCGTCGACCTGCGCGAGTTGAGCCTGACCACGCTGCGCGGCGCGATCGGCATCGTGCCCCAAGAACCGTTGCTCTTCAGCGGAACGATCGCCGACAACATCCGCTACGGCCGGCTCGACGCGACGCGCGGCGAGATCGAAGCGGCCGCGCGCGAGGCCAACGCCGAAGAGTTCGTGCTCGACTTGCCGCAGGGGTACGAGACGCCCGTCGGCGAGCGCGGCATGCGCCTTTCGGGCGGCCAGCGGCAGCGCATTTCGATCGCGCGCGCGGTCTTGCGCGATCCGCGCGTGTTGATTCTCGACGAAGCGACGAGCGCGCTCGACAGCCACTCGGAGCGTTTGATCGAAGCCGCGCTCGACCGGCTCTTGCCGGGGCGCACGACCTTGATCGTCGCGCACCGTCTCTCGACGATCCGGCGCGCGAACAAAATACTGTATATCGAAGCCGGACGCGTCGCCGAAGCGGGCACGCACGAAGAATTGCTCGCGCGCGGCGGCCGTTACGCGTCGTTGCATGCGGCGCAACTGGCACTGTAAGTCAGTCCGACCGACTCCTGTCCACTAGGCAGAAGGACCCAAGCAATGCGAAATGGCAGCTTGGTCGCTAGTCGAAGCGTACGCTAAACCACCAGTCGTTTCGCGCAGTCTTCGGACGCGCGGACGTTCTCGCGACGGAGCGCCCATGCTGGTCCTAACTCGCAAACCGAATCAGGCGATCGTCATCGGTGACGACGTCCGCATCATCGTGGTCTCGGTCGATCGCGACCAAGTGCGCTTGGGCATCGAAGCCCCGCGCGAGGTCAGCGTCCATCGCGCCGAGGTCTACGAAGAAATCCAGCGCGGCGAGGCGCGCCCCAAGAAGGCCTCGGGCACCTAGCAGCCCGCGGGGACCGGTTCCTCCGCTTGCGGGCCGGCGCCCGGGCGGATCCCGGCGCCGCCGACGGCAGGCGCCGCCCTGCCCTTCCACCGGCTTCCGGTTTCGTGGTATACTCCGGAGGTTGCTCATTTCGCCCCGGCTCAGCCGGGGTGCTATGGTCCCGCCCAGCGCCACGGCCCTCGCCCTGCCGCCCGGGACCAGAAAGGTCTAGACATCACCATGGCATCGATTATCTCGATGAAGGCCCTGCTCGAGGCGGGGGTCCACTTCGGCCACCAGACGCGCCGCTGGAATCCCAAGATGAAGCCGTTCATCTTCCAAGAGCGCAACGGCATCTACATCATCGACCTGCAGAAGACCGTCCTGATGCTCCGCGAGGTCTACGCGGCGGTCAAGCAGATGGCCCACGACAACAAAGTCATCCTTTTCGTCGGCACCAAGAAGCAGGCGCAGGACGTGGTCAAGGAAGAGGCCGAACGGGCCGGCACCTACTACGTCAACGAGCGCTGGCTGGGCGGCACGCTGACCAACTTCTCGACGATCCAGAAGCGCATCGCGCGCCTCCGCGAACTCGAGGGGATGCGCGCTCAGGGCACCTTCGACATGTTGCCCAAGCGCGAGGTCGGGCGGCTGACCGACGAACTCGAAAAGCTCGAGCGCTTCCTGGGCGGCATCAAGGACATGCACCGCCTGCCCGATGCGGTCTTCATCGTCGACCCCAAGAAGGAACGCATCGCGGTCCTCGAGGCGCGCAAGCTGAAGATCCCGATCATCGCGGTGATCGACACCAACTGCGACCCCGACGAAATCGACTACGCGATCCCCGGCAACGACGACGCGATCCGCGCCGTCAAGCTGATGGTCTCGAAGATCGCCGACGCGATCATCGAAGGCCGCACCGAGGCGGAGAGCGGCGCGTTCGTCGAAGGCGAATACGACTACGAGGCCGAGGCCCAAGAAGCGGCCGGCGCCGAACCCGCCTTCGCAGAAGCCGGAAGCTGAGAAAGGCACGAATTCCCCGTGAGTACCACCGCGAGCTACAAGCCGAGCGCCGACGAGATCAAACGGCTGCGTGACGAGACGGGCGCGGGCATGCTGGATTGCCGCGCCGCGCTGCTCGCCGCGAGCGGCGACTACGACGCCGCCAAGAAGCATCTGGCCGATCAGGGCGTGAGCAAGGCCGAGAAGAAGGCCGAGCGCGCCGTCAAGGAAGGCCTCATCGAGTCGTACATCCACGTCGGCGGCAAGATCGGCGTGCTGCTCGAAATCAACTGCGAGACCGACTTCGTCGCGCGCAACGACCGCTTCAAGGAGTTGGCCCGCGACGTCGCGATGCACATCGCCGCGATGCCGGTGCGCTACGTCAACCGCGAGGCCGTGCCCGAAGCCGAGATCGAGGCCGTCAAGGCCGACCTCGCGGCCAACGTGCCCGCGGGCAAACCGGCCAACGTCATCGAGCGCATCGTCGAAGGCAAGCTCAACAAGTGGTACGAGGAAAACGTGCTGCTCGACATGCCCTTCATCAAGGACGACGAGCAGACCGTCGGCGAGTTGATCGGCGCGGTGGTCGGCGTCCTGGGTGAAAACATTCAGGTCCGGCGCTTCGCGAAATTCGCGCTGGGCGAGGCCTGATCGGCATCACCTTGGATTCGGCCCCGAGGCCCGTCTACCGGCGGATCCTGCTCAAGCTCTCCGGCGAGGCCTTCACGGGCCGCGAGAGCTCCGTCGACGCCGTCACGACCGCCGCCATGGCCGAAGAGATCGCCCAAGTCGCGCGCGACGGCGTCTCGGTGGCCGTGGTGGTGGGCGGCGGCAACATCTGGCGGGGCAAGGCCCACGAGGCCGCGGGCATGGACCGGGCCACGGCCGACTACATGGGCATGCTCGCCACCGTGATCAACGCGCTGGCGCTGCAGGACGCGCTCGAGCGCATCTCGATTCCCTCGCGCGTCCAGAGCGCGATTCAAATGCAGCAGATCGCCGAACCCTACATCAGGCGCCGCGCGATCCGTCATTTGGAGAAGGGCCGGGTGGTGATCTTCGGCGCCGGTACGGGCAACCCGTACTTCACCACCGATACGACCGCCGCGCTGCGGGCGGTCGAGATCGGCGCGCAGGCCATTCTCAAAGCCACCAAGGTCGACGGCATCTACACCGCCGATCCCAAACTCGACGCCGGCGCGACGCGCTTCGAACGGCTCGACTACCTCGAAGTGCTGCAACGCGGGTTAAAGGTGATGGACAGCACCGCGCTGACGCTGTGCATGGATAACGATCTGCCCATCATCGTCTTCGACATGAACGTCCCCGGCAACATCCGGCGGGTGGTCAACGGCGAGCCCATCGGTACGATCGTCTCGACCGAGAGCCGGCCGGAATCCGGGTTGGTAGGAAAGGCCATATGAGCACTCCGGACGAGATCTTCAAGCACACCGAAGAGCGCATGCGCAAAGCGATCGAAGTCACCCGCAACGACTACGCGGGCGTGCGCACCGGCCGCGCCTCGACCGCGCTGGTCGACCGGCTGCACGTCGAGGCCTACGGCGCCTCCGTGCCGCTCAAGAACGTGGCGACGGTCAGCACGCCCGACGCGCGCACGCTGCAGATCACGGCCTTCGACCGCTCGACGGTCGGCGCGATTCGCAAGGCGATCGAGACCAGCGACCTCGGGCTCACGCCCAACATCGACGGCTCGAACATCCGCCTGATCATCCCGCCGCTCAACGAAGAGCGCCGCAAAGATCTGGTCAAGATCGTTCACAAGAAGGCCGAAGAAGGCAAGATCGCGGTGCGCAACGTGCGCCACAAGAGCATCGACGAACTGAAGACCTTGCACAAGGATCACAAGATCACCGAGGACGAGCAGAAGCGCGCGGGCGAGCACGTCCAGAAGCTGACCGACCGCTTCATCAAGGAAATCGACACCCTGACCGCGGCCAAAGAAAAAGAGATCCTGGAGGTCTGAATCGGTCCGTTCGGGCCGGGTTTCCGGCGCCGCGCAGGGAACGCTCAGGCAATGGACGACGCGCGGCCTGAGGCGGCCGAGCCAGATTCCCTGACCCTGCTCGGGTACGTCGAGGTCCGGCGCGCTCTCGCCGACGTCTCGCTGCGCTTCAGCCTGCTCGCCCCGCCCTTTCCGGCCCTGGGCGTCGGAGCGCTGCGCGTGCTGCGCGTGAGCGAAAGCGACGGCGCCGCCGAGGTGGTGGCCGGCTACGAACGCTACGAGCGCTACGAGGTGCCCCGGTGAGCCCCGGCGTGCCGCGGCACGTGGCCATCATCATGGACGGCAACCGGCGCTGGGCCAAGGCCCGCCGCCTGCCCGCGATCGAGGGTCACCGGCGCGGCATCGTCGCGCTGCGCGAGATCACCCGCGCGGCGCGCGACGCGGGCGTCGAGATCGTCACGGTCTACGGGTTCTCCACCGAGAACTGGAAGCGCGACAAGACGGAGATTTCGTTGCTGCTCGACCTGTGCGTCTACTTCGCGCAGAGCGAGATCGCCGAACTGTGCCGTAACGACGTCCGGGTGCGCATCATCGGCCAGTACCAAGCGCTGCCGCGCGCGTCGCGCGAAGCGCTCGACGGGCTGGTCGAGCGAACTGCGGGCAATCGCGGACTGCAATTGAACCTCGCGGTCAACTATAGCGCGCGCGCCGAATTGCGCGACGTCGTCGCCTCGCTCGCGGCCGAGGTGGCCGCCGGGCGGCTCGACCCCGAGGCGATCGACGAACGGCTGATCGAGTCGCGGCTCTACACCGCCGAATGGCCCGATCCCGAGCTCTTGATCCGGCCGGGCGGCGAATCGCGCCTCTCCAACTTTCTGCTGTTTCAGGTGGCGCACACCGAACTCTATCTCAGCGACGTGTACTGGCCCGACTTCGACCGGGCCGAGTTCGGCCGGGCGCTGGCCGCCTATCGCGAACGCACGCTGCAGGCGGCCGAGAGCGCGTGACCACGACCGGCGCCACCTCGGGCGCGGAGCGCAACCACGATCTGAGCCGGCGCGCCGTCACCGGCACGCTGATGGCGGCGGTGGTCTTCGCGTCGGTGACCACGGTGCCGACCTTCACGGTCGTCGTCTTGGCGATCACCTTGGGTTCGCTGTGGGAACTCGGGCGGCTCAGCGCGCGCAACGGCCAAACCCTGATCTTTCCGGTCGCCGCGCTGGCGGTCGCGTGCTACATCGTGCTCGCGGCGCTCGGGTTGCAGCACCGCTACGAAAAAGCGATGCTCGCCGGGACGCTGCTGGCCTCGCTCGCGGTGGCGCTGGCGGGTTCGCGGCAGGGCTTTTTGGCCCGCAGCGCCTTTACGCTCTTCGGCGTCATCTACATCGGCTGGCTCAGTTCGTATTTCTTGGCGCTGCGCAACCTGCCGCAGGTCGGCGCCGCGTACACGATCGCGGCCATCGTGCTGGTGGCCTTGACCGACATCTTCGCGATGTTCGTCGGCGTCGCCATCGGGCGCACCCCGCTGTCGCCGATCTCCCCGCGCAAGACCTGGGAAGGCGCCATCGGCGGCTTCCTGGCGTCGTCGGCCGGCGGCGCCTCGCTCGCGCTCTTGCCGCAGATCGGCATCCCGTGGTGGCAGGGCCTGTTCGTCGGCGCGGTCACGAGCGTCGCCGCGCAAGTCGGCGATCTGATCGAGTCGGCGCTCAAGCGCGACGCGCAGGTCAAGGACGCCGGAACGGTCTTGGGCGGTCACGGCGGAATTCTCGACCGTTTCGATTCATATCTGCTCGGCGGGATCGCGTTTTACGGCGCGATGTTCGTCACGGGCCACATCGCCCCGTTACGCTAGAGTGAGCGGAGCCGCGCGGGGCGCGGCGACTTGAGAAAGAGCGGATGCAGAAGAAGATCGCCATCCTCGGCTCGACCGGTTCGATCGGAACGCAGGCCCTCGACGTGATCGGGCGCCACCCGGACCGGTTTCGAGTGGTGGGCCTCGCGGCCGGACGCCGCGTCGCCGAGGTCGTCGAGCAAGCGCGCCGTTTCGGCCCGGCTTGGG